>ERZ857969.4617-NODE-4617-length-11865-cov-3.116088_pt1 | contig 11865 bp, 4 predicted proteins | sample MGYA00519864_ERZ857969 | MGnify/ENA primary metagenome ERZ857969 (study PRJEB31778, sample SAMEA3449382) | human gut metagenome | biome: human gut; feature: human-associated habitat; material: faeces | place: United Kingdom | collected 2010/2012 ... | reverse complement strand
TGCCAGTAAATAGTCGATATCGTCCAATCCGTTGATCAGGCAATCCTTTTTATAGGCGTTGATCTCGAAATGCTCGCTTTTGCCCGTAGCCTTGTTCGTGATCGTTTGCTCCGGTAGATTTACCTCGACCTCAGTTTTCGGGTCCTTGTAAATCGAATCGAACAATTCAGCGAGGAACTCTTCAGTCACAACAACCGGCAGCACGAAGTTGTTCAACTCGTTGTTTTTATGGATATCGGCGAAGAAACTGGAGACCACGACACGGAAACCGTAATCGGCGATCGCCCAAGCCGCATGCTCACGGCTGGAACCGGAACCGAAGTTCTTTCCCGCTACCAATATCTTTCCGCTATACGTAGGATCGTTCAAGACGAATGATTCGATCTTATTACCTTCCTTATCATATCGCCAATCCCGGAATAAGTTCTCGCCGAACCCTTCTTTGGTAGTCGCTTTCAGAAAGCGGGCTGGGATAATCTGGTCGGTATCCACGTTCTCTAAAGGAAGAGGTACGCAAGTGCTTGTGATTATATTGAATTTTGTTTTCATCTTATGCTACTTTATTAGATTAGTCTTTACATCAGTTCTCTCGGGTCCGTGATCTTACCTGTCACAGCGGCGGCGGCGGCCACAAGCGGCCCCGCTAAGATGGTGCGCGCACCCGGTCCTTGGCGGCCCTCGAAATTACGGTTGGAAGTGGAGACCGCATATTTACCCGCCGGAACCTTATCCTCATTCATCGCCAGACAAGCGGAACATCCCGGTTGACGAAGGACGAAGCCGGCCTCGGCCAAAACCTTGTCGATCCCCTCGGCACGAATCTCCCGCTCTACCTGCCAACTGCCGGGAACCAGCCAAACCGTTACATCATCCGCTTTCTTCTTTCCTTTCACCAAAGAGGCGAAAGCACGGAAATCCTCGATACGGCCATTCGTACAGCTACCTAAAAAGACATAATCCACTTTCTTACCCAACATAGACTCGCCTGCCTTGAAGCCCATATAATCCAAAGACTTCTTATAAGAAATACGGCCTGCCTCGGGCACGCTTTCTAAGGAGGGGATATCTTTGCTGATACTCATACCCATGCCCGGGTTCGTACCGTACGTAACCATCGGGTCGATATCCTCGGCGTGAAAAACGATCTCCTTATCGAACTTAGCGTCCGGATCACTATATAGCTGACGCCACTCGCTCACCTTCCGCTCCCATTCCTCGCCTCTTGGGGCAAACTCACGGTCTTTCAAATAATCGAAAGTAACATCATCCGGAGCGATCATACCGCCACGGGCACCCATCTCGATAGAAAGGTTACAGATCGTCAGACGTTCCTCCATGGTCGTATTACGAATCGCCTCGCCAGCGTACTCTACGAAATAGCCCGTAGCACCGCTGGTACTCATCTTACTAATAATGTATAAAGCAAAGTCCTTCGCCGTAACGCCCGGTTTGCGTACACCATCGATCGTGATACGCATCGTTTTCGGCTTACGCTGCATGATACATTGGGTAGCCAAGGTCATCTCCACCTCGCTCGTACCGATACCGAAGGCGATAGCGCCCATGGCACCATGCGTAGAAGTATGGGAGTCGCCACAAACGATTGTCATACCCGGCTGCGTCAAGCCTGTCTCCGGACCTACCACATGGATGATACCATTCTTCGGATGTTGAAGACCGTAATACGTCAAGCCGAAATACTTCGCGTTCTCTTCCAAGGTATCCACTTGATTCTTGGATATAGGGTCCTCGATAGGCTTATCTTGGTTCAATGTCGGGATATTGTGGTCCGGCATACAAGTGATTTGCGCGGGACGGAAGGGCTTCAATCCACGTACACGTAATCCGGCGAAAGCCTGCGGGCTAGTCACCTCATGACAATACAGACGGTCGATATACAATTGTATGGTTCCGTCGGGCAACGTGTCCACCACGTGTTTGTCCCAGATTTTCTCAAATAATGTCTTGCTCATTGTCTTGTCTATTTTTAGTCTACTATAAACTTATTGATGGCGTCCACGAAAGCCTCCACGGAAGCAGCGATAATATCGGTATTCGCAGAGAACCCATAATAGGTAGCCCCGTTATACTCTACCTGCATATGCACCTTGCCCGTATCATCGCTACCTTTATTAATGGCTTGGATCAAGAATTCCTGAATCGTCATGTCACTATTACTAATGGCTTTTTTCACCGCCTTGATACCCGCGTCAACCGGACCGTTACCAGCTGCGGCCTCATATCTTCTTACTCCCGACAAATTTAAACAAATACTTGCGACTGATTGTACTCCAACACCACTAGTTACCTGTAAATATTCCAATTTAATACGGTGGGTGGCCGTACGATCCTTCCCGACCAACATCAAAACATCATCATCATTAATATCTTTCTTACGATCGGCCAGTTTCAAGAACTCATCGTACACCTTGTCCAATTTCTCCTGCTCCAGATCCACACCTAAAACATGCAGGCGATGCTTCAACGCCGCACGACCGCTACGAGCAGTCAATACGATCGCATTATCATCAATACCCACATCCTTCGGATCGATGATCTCGTAGGTTTGCGCATTCTTCAAAACGCCATCTTGATGGATACCGGAGGAGTGAGCGAACGCATTACGTCCGACAATAGCCTTATTCGGTTGTACCGGCATATTCATCAAGCTAGAAACCATACGGCTCGTACTATAGATCTTATTCGTCGTGATATTGGTGATGATATCACGTTCTTTATGGCTCTTGAAAACCATGGCGACTTCTTCCAATGACGTGTTACCCGCACGCTCACCGATGCCGTTTATGGTTACCTCCACCTGACGGGCTCCGTTCAACACGCCTTGTACGGTATTCGCGGTAGCCATGCCCAAGTCATTATGGCAATGGGTGGACAAGATCGCATTATGTACGCCATCCACATGTTCCATCAGATACTTAATCTTCGCCCCGTACTCATCCGGCAAGCAATATCCTGTCGTATCCGGGATATTCACTACGGTAGCCCCGGCCTTGATCACGGCCTCCACGACACGGGCTAGATATTCATTATCCGTACGCCCGGCATCCTCACAGTAGAATTCTACGTCCTCCACGTACTTTTTAGCGTATTTCGTGGCGGCGATCGCACGCTCTATAATCTCCTCTCTCGTGGAGTTAAACTTGTATTTGATATGAGAATCAGAAGTACCGATACCCGTATGAATACGTCCTCGCTTAGCGAATTTCAACGCCTCAGCTGCCACGTCGATATCTTTCTCCACCGCACGGGTCAAGGCACAGATGGTCGGCCAAGTCACGGCCTTTGAGATCTCAACCACACTCTTAAAATCCCCAGGACTGGAGACAGGGAAACCAGCCTCGATCACATCAACACCTAGCTGTTCCAACGCCTTAGCTACTTGAATCTTTTCCACTGTATTCAACTGGCATCCCGGAACCTGTTCACCATCACGTAAGGTGGTGTCGAAAATAAATAATCTGTCTGACATAATCTTATATTCTTAATTTACTAATATCCTATACTAACTAAAAAAGCCTCTCTCACAAGGAAGTGAGAAAGGCTCTTTCATATATCGTAATGCTCGCAAAGCATACAGTCTCACTTCCTATCCCGTTCCCAGAGTAGAATAATGTTTAGAGAAATAATGAGACTAGTTGCGTGTCATTGTTCTTGTCTTTATTGTTTTTGTTTCAACGTTGCAAAGATACGGCCTTTTTCGAGACCAGCAAATATAATCCGAAGTTTTTTACTTATTATTTATTATAAACCGTAAGCCAAACGATCGTATACCTTACGAAATAACACTACCCATCGTAAGGTTGTTACGATGGGCAGTATAAGGTGTTTACAATGCCCATCATAAGCACCTTACGATGGGCAGTGGCAGAATCAGCGAACCACGACTTTCCGTACAAACGAATCGCCGAAGGCCTCGCAGCGGACGAAGTAGACTCCGGCATGCCCTACCGGGATCTCAGCCTTGCCAAGAATCGAACCTTCGTAAAGAACGATGCCGGACACATCGACTACCTTCAAGGCTACCTGCTGAGGCATATTCACGAAGATAGATTGATTGGCTGTATACAGGCTCATGCCTTCCTCGATGGACTCGATGCCGGTTGGCGTATCCGGTTGGTCCGGCTTGTCTGGATTCTCCGGATCTACGGGGTCTACAGGAGGAGTAACCGGATCCAAGAAAGTAGCGGAAACAACCTTCACCTCTATCTTGCTACTAACCGGCTTGTAATTCGGATCGGTCGGCGTAAAGGTAACCTCTTGCTGACCGGTGGCCGTAGGCGCTGTTTCCGGCTTGCTCCAAGCGAATGTTCCGGCTACGATACCGGGATTTCCACCTTGTAGAATTGATTCGGCCAGTGTATGACCGAGCAAGATATCGGAAGCATCCGGCCACTTCGTAATCGCAGGTTCGGCTTGTTCTATCGCATAGGGGAATACTTCAGTATATTCTTTATACTTCGCATCAGCTGAACGATAAACACGTACATAATACTTATCGACATTCTTCAAGACAGCCGGTTGCGTACAGGCCTCGTCAAAGAAGAACGTGATCTGGCAAGCCTCGTTGCCCGTACCTGTCACGGATACGAGTTGAGCCGCACCGTTATATACGGAGGAGGTTTGAGCTAACTTGAACTCTAGTTTATCCTTGCCGACAAATTCAGGAGTAACCCCCGTAGAGCCTTCCGCTACCACATATTCCCGAGGGTTCTTCTTTGCGTCAACAGGGTTAGACTCAATATCAGACCAATGAGAGAACTTAGCGCCTTCCGCAGGCACAGCTTCCAGCGTCACCGTTATACCGGCGGGGATAGAAACCTTACCATCCGTTGCGTCGTATGGCATACCGCCATTAGTGACACGTACGTAGCCCATCGGTGATACCGGTTCCCCTCCCGCACGTAGGATAGACTCACCAAAGGATAAGTTTACCGGATCTTTCGTAGAATGATAGTAAACCGTGCCTTCGTAATTCTTTTTAGCCGCATCGCTGTTAGGCTCAATCACGTATTTTGTCACGCCATTGGTAGTTGTGCTTGTGATGTCCACCTCTGCCGGGCGAGTCTTCGGATTACCTCCGTTCGTAGGCGCTTCCGTTACCGAGACCTTGGACTTATGGATCACTAAGCCATCCTTATACTCCCCTTTGAACTCATTATACAAACCATCCTCTTCGCGATGCAACAAGACCGTATAATTGTCCGCATCGATTGCCTTAGCAGTCTTCTCACCCTTAGTGTTCTTATATAAGACCTCAAAAGAGAAACCAGCGTAAGTCTGCGAAGCGAAAGGCACGAAGTTGCGGGATACGCCACTGTAGTAGTATTCTTGATACGGCCAAAGGATGTATGTCTTCTCGATATTTACCCGAGGATCGAATACAGCTGTCACCGTCAGGTCGCCGGTTACGGTCAAGACATCATTTTGAGATATTTCCTTACCGTTCGCCAAGATGGTAAGCAGTCTCGCTCCGTTCTGTCCCTCGGCACTCGCTATACGAACCTCCGTACCATAAGGTTGTTCTCCGGATGGCTCCAACGTGATCGTACCGGAAGCGGTCTGAGTCGGGTTGCTGCTTACGGCAGAGGCCTTCACCATGTATTTCTTCGCACCGAAAGCAGCTTTTGCCGTAACATCGCCTGTCACGGTCCACAGGTCGTTCGTAGGGCCGGTCACGCCCGATAAGGTGACACTGCCATCCAAGCTATACCCGGCATCCGGAAGCGCAACCGCACGTAGCTTCGTACCAACAGGAACGGAAGAACCGTAAGCGATCAAACTGCCGTCTTCCTTATATAATAAGATAGAGCCGTTCGCCACATCTTTATCGATGGAGACAAGTGCCCCCTCTTTTGGCTTGAATGCGGCATTGACCTCCAAATCCGCTGTAAGCGTCACCTTGTTACCCTCTAGAGGCTTCTTGTTTATAGTCAATGATTCCAACTGGGAGTTCACGTCCGGTGTAGCCACGATTTGCAAGATCGTACCTTGTCGCAAGAAAGCTCCAGACGCAACCTTCGCACCTTCGGCCGTAACCGAGAGACTGCCGTTGCCTACATGATTGATCGTTACCGCACGCATGATCGGGGAGAAGTTCGCCGTATAGGTCTTATTATTATCCGCCTTAACAAAGATGGAATCATTCGCCGGCAAGGTCTCGCTCGCGCCCGTTACCGACCAACTCTCGAACTTATAATTGGGCAGAGACAGGGCTACCAAGGAGATCTCTTGACCCTTCACGTACACGTCATCCTCGGTCTTGCCCAATACGTTTACGGTACCTCCTGTTGTCCCTGTAGCGGTGACTAGATACGTAGGGGTTACCTCAACCTCCACAGACACCTCCGCTGTATTGTAATAAGAGGAGTTATCCGGATAGAAAGTGACGGAACAGCTTTGCTTCCCGGCCGGCATCACCGCATTCCCGTTCGTCCAAACGAAGGTACCGGCAATCGTATATCCATCTTCATCCTTTACGCTACCACCGTACAGTAAAGAAGTTGAAAGCAATTGCCCCTCCTTGATACCTGTCGTTTGCGGCTTCGTGATTTTACTTGCGTCAATAGCGATCTTGCTCGTCAGACTCATGACATAGACCTCCTCGAACTCAGCGTAGTCAGTGTCACCCGCATAGGATAGCTTGACATACAGGATACCCTCTTCCTTGCGGTCATTGTCGGTAGCCGCTATTTTACAAGAATCATCCTTAAAATAAGCGACCGTAAGCGTCTTATCCTCCGGGATGGTCGTATAGCTCAATCCTGCGGCTATAGCCGGGTTGACCACTTGCTCTTGGCCCGATACGTTCACCACCAGATGGGCTCTTTCCTTATACGCTGTAAGGGTCGCTCCACTCAAGTCCTTCACCGACTGCCCATTGGAGGCCTTGTTAGACAAGAGTCCGTTTTTCGCCGTGAACTTTCCTCCCTCAAAAGAGGCCGCCAGCACTACCGGGATACGGAGCACAGGGCCTTCCGGGGCTTTCATATCCTTGTTTCCTGCACTGTATACCACGCAACGGAAGCTGCCGTCACTTTGCTTACTCCACGTAAGAGCATGATCATTTGCCAACTCGCCGAGGATCGGGGTTCCATCTAGCAAGATACCCTCGGACAAGGTGAAATCCACCTGGAAGGAAGAAAAACTAAAGGAATTGCCGGATACCTCCAGCGTGAGCGTATCCTTACTGCCAGCGGCGTTCAGGTTCGTCTTCGCCAATTTCCACTGGGCGGCAGTAGCCGTTCCCGCCGATAACAGCAGGGAGAGGGCTACGAATAATTGTTTTATATGATTCACTTTCATAATTTACTTACAGATAAAGATGTTAGTATTACTTGCCTTCACACCATGGCCTGTCTTTGCCGTCAAGCGGTAATAGTAAACGCCCGCCGGTAAGGTAAGAGCCGCCGAATATTGGTTATCGCCCACTTCGCCGGGCAGACCGTTCAATACCACGGCCAAAGCGCCATTCGCAGAGAATACGTGGATCGTCACGGATTTGGCCGCCTCCGTCAACTGATAACGGAAGGTCGTGCTGCCACGGAACGGGTTCGGATAGTTGGACACGGCTGCCAATTGGCTGATCGCCTCGATCGGGGCGTTGGAAGTCACGATCGCATCGCCACCAGACCTCAAGCTGTTGGCCTTCGCGTCGGAGAAGGAGGCTCCTACCAAGGTAACGCCCGCCGGCATACGCAGGATACGGCTCTTGCCCGAAGGAATCGTGCGGCCATCCAAGCTATAACCGATCACCCGCAAGGTATCCCCGTTCAAGCTGGAAGCCTGCAGGAACTTAGCAGCGTCGCCCAGTAACGGGATCTCGTCGATGACTCCCACCAACTCCAGATAGATACCGGCTACCGGTACTTGGCTATTCATCGTCAAGAAGTTGTCAGCGTCGAGCTCCATTTGTACGGGAACCTCGGACTCAGAACGCAGTGCACCGGCCTTGGTAACCGGCTTGCCGTGGATGAGGTTGACGATACCAATTACGTCAGCGATCTCTACATTATTATTATAGTTCACATCCGCCTCGGCAAAACCGAAGTTGGGGATCATGTTATCCTTGTCCTCCAAGATGCAGCTTACCGTAGCGGTCACGTCTTGCACGTTCACGGACTTGTCGAGGTTCGCGTCGCCGTCGCAGGTGTAGACGGTCGTTACATATCTTATTCTCCAGCCCGGGAATAAAGGATTCGTCACGGAAACCACCACTAGGTCATTCGGCATCAATTCCTCCGCTATCGTATATTGGTTATCCTTGAAATCTATCGTATCGTTATTCACGGCCCAGATATAATCTGAGACAGTACCCGCTACCGTGGCTTGAGCCGACAGGTCGATCTTCTCACCATAAAGGCTGAAACCACCTAGACGAGCCTTGCCTACCGCAAGCAACACATCACCTTCAGCGGATTCCAACTGTCTCGGGTTCTGTACGCCGCTGAACTCCAGAGCCGATCCGGAGGTATGCAATGCCTTCAAAGCCGGGAACCTATCCAAATCAATCGAGGTAGTAGTCTTGGGAACACCATATGTCTGCAATAAGGCGGCGATCTCCGGGCAAGTCTCCTCTATCGGCTTTATCTCCGTCCAGCTCAAGAACAACCCCCTCAAATTCTTATTATTGGAAACATCGCAAGCCTTCAAGCCGGTATTGGATACATCCAGATACTCCAACGCGGGATACATGGAGACGATCAAGGTAGAAAGCGGCGTATTGCCGGCAAGCATCAAGGAGCTCAATACCGTGCTATTCTTCGGCAAGGTTAGTTTCTCTACCCGGTTGCCGTAAAGCGATAGCTCTTGCAGCTTATCCAAGGCGGACAGATCTACTTCCTTCGTGAAGCTATTGCCCATCTGATACATATATAATTTCACTAAACGTCGAGGGTTCTCGTCGTTCCAGATCACTTGCGCATACTGTGAGTTCTCGTTCGTCTGCCATGCGCCGCTGCTCCACCACTCGCTCAGCTCCTTGTTGTTGGAAGCGTCTACGATACGTGCCAAGGTAGCCACATCGCTCTCGGCGAATACTTGGGGGACGGTGGTTTCCACATGGATGCGTGAGGTCTCGATCTGCCAGCCGTCACGTACATTGATCTCCGTGATTCTACAGAACTTCGGGTTCATCAGCTTACAATAGTAGTCTCCATACTTTTCCTCCTTGCTGTCCAGCACGAATACGCCCGGACGGTTTGGTACCGGCTTCAATGCCTCTTTCTCCTCTATCCCATATTTGGCGTTTACCCATAGGAATACGGTCTCTATGCCATCGATCACAGCCTCCGAGGAGAGGTCGATCGTATCGCCGTTCTCGAACCATTCTATACTCTCCGGATGCGAGGGGGAAGTAAGCGTTATGTGCCCCCAACCGTTATAATTTATCTGCCGATAATTCTTTACCGTAGAATATCTCAAAAGAGATCCATCCGCATTCAAGTTACTCAAGTTCGGGTACTGAGCCAGATCGAGACTCTTCACATATCCCGGCAATCCCAACGACTCCAGATTCTTTCCCACTTGCGCGGAAGGAAGCTCATACTCCGTATCTTGCAAATATAGATGACGGATAAACGCCGGTAGGTTCTTTATCAGATCGGCGAACTGCTTCGTATGCGGCAAGGCCAAATAGGTCAAGCTCGTAGCCTTATCGAAACCTTGTACCTTTAAGTCTGGGCAATATTCGATGGTCAGCCTATTTAATCGCTTAAAGGAAGAGATATCCAACGAAGTCAAAGATAAATGCTCTAGGTAAAGCTCCGTCAACTTCGAGCAACCAGTCAAGTTCAGTCTCGCCAACCTCGTTTTTTGGTAAGATCCCTCGCCCCTGTATCGCGTGCCAAATCCGAAATATTGCAGTTCCGGACATTTAGATAGGTCAAGAGACTCCAGATTCTTACTATATACATGCAGGTGCTCCAGCTTCGTATTCTTCGATAGATCCAGCTTCTCTATATTCATGAAACGCTCGCACTCGAGATACTTCAACTCGGTGAAGGCGCTTAGGTCCAGTTGGGAGATCGTATCCTTCGAGTTCCAATCAAACTCAATAGCTAGATGTGTCAACCGACCGACCTCGTCCGTGCTCCAGTCCGTACGAATCACGTCTTGATACGAGTTCCAATTCTCGCGTTCCCAGCCCTTGCTGTCCACGAACTCCTTTAATTGGGTGATATTCGGGTTATCGGCAGCCAACTTCTTCAATCCGGCGATGTCCGCAGGGGAGTAGCTGTCCGAGTTACGGGCTACCTTGATCTGCACCGTATTCATCCTCCAATTTCCGTAATTCGGATTGGTAATCTCGCACATATAATATTCACCCGGCTTCCCGGTAAATACGAAAGCCCCTTCCTTGCCGGATACCGCCAGCATGGTTGCTTCCGTCTGTTCACCAGTAGCCCGATCAATAAGGTACCATTGATATACCGATTTCACGCCACCCACCGAAGCGTAAGCGGATAGATCGATCTCCTCGCCCTTCGCGGCATAAGCGTTATAATCGTCTACCGGTGTACCGGCCATAATCGTGGTGTTACCACCAATCCAGAAATTCTCCGGTAACGGGCTTGGGAGCTTCACCGTAAACCAAGCAAGCGAATCATTACCATACAAACTCAAGCTCCGAAGTTTTGTCAAAGTGGACAAATCCAAGGATTTCAACCGGGTATTCTGCAAGTCCAACTGCTCTAACCCGGACAACGCCGATACATCCATGGAAGTGATCGTACGGGTTCTTCCATCATTAATGAAGAAACTTTTCACCCGGCTCGTGGACTCGGTGTTCCATGTCACGCCCACGTTGTAACCATCGTTCGATCCCCTGTCTTTCAAGTAATCCTTGTTGGAGATGAAGTTCCGCAAGTCCGAGTTCAGCGGATTGGCCTCGGCGATCGCTTTCAAAGTGGCGATATCGTCCTGTGAGTTATTGGCCGGAAAAACGAACGGTGCTTGGCCGCCATATACTATCCTATTGTCGTCCGCATCACAAATATCCACTTGAACCGTTCCGTTCCATTCCTCCGTGGCGTGAGCCATCAACGTGAATTGCGTAGCGGAGAAGGAAGGGATATCTAATACGTATCTGGACTCATTATATGGACTAGTCTCTTTACTTAGGTTCTGCCCGGAAAGAGTCAAGCCTTCAGAAGGACCATACAGATAAATTTTCATCCTAGCGTGTTGCCCCTGCAGGAAACCCGCCTTCGTCACGTTGATCGCAAAAGGGATATCCTCGTTCAGATCGCCGGATGTACGCGACAGACTTTCCATGCGAGGGCTCTTATCTTCCATCAGATATCGCACCTCATGCGTAGAGGAGGCCAAAGGATTCGCAGTCAAGTCTTGCGACGGGTATACGCTTACGGTATACTTCACCGTACACTCCTCCGAGCTGTACATTCTAAAATGAAGATGGGCATCATCTCCATTTTTAGACAAATTCTCATCCGGCACCCAAAAACCGCCATTGTCTAACGCCTGCGCAGGTTCGGACTCTTCCCCGAAACGGAACACTACCCCGTCCGGATTCGCCGTGTTCGCCAATTGCACGCGCATGACCATGCCTTCCGTGAAATGTTCGGCACTAAAATCTATGTACTCAGCAGCTACCGGATTCCATTTACTGATAAAACCATAAGATACAGGATACGGATGAGCGTAAAACCGTACCTCCCCTTCTGCCGGATCCGCCGACCCGACCATCCCCCAAGCCAGTCCATGCCCCGGCCATGCGGCGCATAAACATAAGACCATCGCAATGAGCGACAACCTCATACTAATTCCTCGTAAAATTGTTTTCATAAGCAATAAATTTATAAATAGGTGTTTTGTATTCATAATACG
>ERZ857969.4616-NODE-4616-length-11867-cov-3.506773_pt1 | contig 11867 bp, 15 predicted proteins | sample MGYA00519864_ERZ857969 | MGnify/ENA primary metagenome ERZ857969 (study PRJEB31778, sample SAMEA3449382) | human gut metagenome | biome: human gut; feature: human-associated habitat; material: faeces | place: United Kingdom | collected 2010/2012 ... | reverse complement strand
TCTTCTCTGATTCATGTACTTTATTTTCATCATTTCCACAAATATATGCTAAGAAATCATTAACCATTACTTCATCTCCAACTTTTTTGTTTAAAACAATTCCCACATCTGGTTCAATTTTATCATCTTTATTAACACGTCCTGCCCCTAAATAGCATGCTAATTTTCCTATCTCTTCTGCATTGATTTCTTTAACAATTCCATCTTCTTCCGCAACTACAGCAATAGTGTATTTTGATTTTTTGAATTTAGTCGTATCTTCTAAATATGAAATATCTCCGCCTTGATTTTTTACCATCTCTTCAAACTTGTTGAATGCTGCTCCATTTTCAATATTTTTTAACATTTTTAGTTTGTTTTCTTCAATATTCTCGCCTTTTCCAGCTAATTGAAGCATATTGGCTCCAAGCTCTAATACAACATCTTTTAAATCTTTTGGCATATTACCCTTTAAAAAATTTATTGCCTCTATAACTTCTAATGAATTTCCAACAGCATATCCCAAAGGTTCATCCATTGGTGTTAATACACATCTTACTTCTCTTCCCGCAAGCTTTCCTATTCTAATCATTTGCTCTGCTAGCTTTTGTGCATCTTCTTTATTTTTCATGAATGCACCTTTTCCAACTGTAACATCAATAACTATTTTGTTAGCTCCGCTTGCTATTTTTTTGCTCATTATACTTGATGCTATTAATGGAATATTTTCAACACAAGAAATGGCATCTCTTAATGCATATATTTTTTTATCTGCTGGTGCTAAATTCATTGTTTGCCCAATCATACTTATTCCAACTTTTTTTACATCTTCTATAAAATCCTTTATACTTATATTGGTTTTATAACCTGGTATAGATTCCATTTTGTCAACTGTTCCGCCAGTGAAGCCTAACCCTCTTCCTGACATCTTTGCAACAGGTACACCTAAAGAAGCAATTATTGGTAATAGAATAATTGATACTTTGTCTCCTACTCCACCTGTACTATGTTTATCAACAACATTCTCTCCAAAGCACGACAAATCTAACACTTCTCCTGAATGTGCCATTGCTAATGTCAAATCTGTTATTTCTCTATCATTCATTCCTTTTATATATATTGCCATTATAAGTGCAGCAGCTTGATAGTCTGTTATACTTCCAACTGTATATTCTTTAACAAAATATTCTATTTCTTGTTTTGTTAATTCTTTTGAGTCTCTTTTTTTTGCTATAATATCTAATATATTCATTTGTATCCTCCTAAATTTTAAATAAAGTGCGTTGTAAAGCTTCTTCTATGTATCGGACAAAGTCCGCATTCTTTTATTGCTGCAATATGTGCTGCTGTTCCATATCCTTTATGTTTTTCAAATCCATATTGTGGATATACTTTGTCCCATTCTCTCATTATCCTATCCCTTGTAACTTTTGCAATTATAGATGCAGCTGCTATTGAATAACATTTAGCATCTCCTTTTATTATTGATTCATATGGAATTCCTAAAGTATCTATATGGTTTAAAGCATCAACTATAATTAGGTCTGGCTTTACAGTTAATTCTTGTAATGACATTGTTAGCCCTTTTTTGGTGGCATTCAATTTCATCTTGTCCTATAATTCCTACTCCGTAGCTGATAGCTTCTTCTATAATTTGGTCATATAATTTTTCTCTTTTTTTCTCTGAAACTTTTTTAGAATCATTTACCCCCTCAATCATTGAATCTGATGGCATTATAACACTTGCCACTACTACTGGCCCTGCAAGTGGTCCTCTTCCCGCTTCATCAATTCCACAAATCATATTAAATCCTTTTTCTCTTAGTTCTTTTTCCTGTTCTTTTAATAATAGTAATCTTGCTTCTTCTTTTTCTTTCAACTTATTTCTTCCTTTCTTTCGCCCGATATTCTAATCATCAATTAATTGTGTTAATGTATGTTTCCCATTATATCCTTTTGTGCTTATTACTTCTACCATTGTATTTTTAAAATCATATTTTACTATAATATATCCATATTTATCTATACTATAATTTTGTATTCCTATATCTTTTAAATCATCATTATTTAAGTAATAGCAATTGTCATCTATTTCAATTTCTTGTGGCACATTTTTTTCTATATCTGATCCTTTTACTAAAATTCCCTTTAAATTTTCTTGTTTTGCTTTAGTTATCTTTTCTTTATCTTCTTCTTTGTTTTCATCAAGATTGGCTGTTTGAAAACAAACCTTTTCTAAGTCTTTTTTGGCTTCTGCTTGTACTACTAACATATCTGTCCTTAAATCTTGTATTTCTGTTTCATTTAACATTTCTTTTACATATTTTATTGCAAATACTGCTACAATGATTATTAATAAAATAATGAATAGCAATGTCGGTAATGCAACACCTTTTTCATCTTTCATACTTGATCTCATTCCTTCCTTAATGTTCAAATTCGGTTGGAAAAGAATTAAATTTTGACGGAGCCAAAATTGTAATTATTTTTCAACCCTCTACATTCTTTCATAAGTTATGTATTTATATTATATATGTAGTCAAGTTCATTTTCAAGAAAATAAAGAAAAATATATTGTTTTTTACATTTTTTTCACAATTTTTTCACAATTATAGTGTATCCTATGTAAAGTAAATAAATAAATAGAGGAGGTCCTTTAAAATGGATGATAACGAAAACAGATTTGAAGTTATTTCAAGTAAAACTTCAAAAGCAAACTTTAAACACACAAATGGATTTGGAAAAACTGTTCTTTTACCGTTTTGTAGTGGAATTGTGGGATGTGCTTTAGTAATAGGAACATTTTTTGGTGTTCCTTCTATAAAAAATAAAATAATTGGAGAAACAAATTCTAAGTCGACAGTACAAACTTCTACTGCAACAGGTACAACATCAAATTTAGTATCACTTTCTAACTATTCAAATACTGCTGTTTTTGCAGCAAATAAAATTTTACCTTCAATAGTTGGAATAGAAGTTACCTATACTGCAACTTCAAACTCAATTTTTTCATTTGGTGCACCTCAAACATCAACTGCAACAGCAACAGGTTCAGGAATAATAATAAGTGATGATGGATATATATTAACAAACAACCACGTTGTTGATACAAGTTCTTCAAATTCTTCTTATTCTTATTATGATATTTCTGATGCAACATCAGTAAAAGTAAAATTAAATAGCGGTACTTATGGTGATGATGCTACATATGATGCAAAAATTGTTGGTAAAGATTCTCAAACAGATTTAGCTGTTTTAAAAATTGATAAAACTGGTTTGACTGCTGCTGAATTTGGAGATTCTGATCAAGCTGTTGTTGGTGAGTTCGTAATGGCTGTTGGTAGCCCTCTTGGATTAGACACAACAGTTACTCAAGGTATAATCAGCGCTGTTAATAGAGAAGTTGAGTCTGATGGCACAAAATATGTTTGTATTCAAACAGATGCTGCTATAAACTCTGGTAATAGTGGCGGTGCTCTTGTAAATAGTGAAGGAAAAGTTATTGGTATCAATACATTAAAATTATCTGGTAGTGGTGTTGAAGGAATTGGATTTGCTATTCCTATAAATTCTACTTTTGATGTTACAAACCAATTAATTGACCACAACAAAGTTATAAGACCTTATATAGGAATTAGTGGTATAAACTTAGATGATTCTACAGCTAAAAAATATAATTTAGTTGTTGGTGTTTATGTTAAAACTGTTCAAAATTTCTCACCAGCAGAAAAGTCCGGATTACAATCAGGTGACGGTATAATTAAAGCTGATGATAAAGATATTACAACTATGGATGAATTAAATAATATTAAAAATTCTCATAAAGTTGGTGATACTATGAAATTAAAGATTAATAGAAAAGGTGAAGAAAAAGAATTAACAGTAACACTTGAAGAAACTCCCTAATTTTTCAAATTTTCACTTTTAGTTCACACAATGAACAAATTTAATTGGTATATTATAAGCATAGTCAGTAAGAACTGATTAATAAACATCCCCTTTTATTTTCAAAAACGGCCTAGTTAAACTAGACCGTTTTTATTATATTAATGTGAGGCTTATTCTTCTACATTATTACTACATCCATTTCATTAGTATTGTTTTCGTTCCCATATGCATATATTATATATAATGCATTATCTTTTCCCATAAAATATTCTGTAACATTATTTATACTATACATATCACTTGTATAATCTCTTTTATACATTGTATATCCTAACTTTTCAAGTTCTTCTGATTTTTCTTGTTGTGTTCTTATTTCTTCTTTTATCTTTTGATTTGCTTCTTTTTTTGTTATTCCTTTTGCATTTAGCATGTCATCTATTGTATATTCTTTCTGATTTGTTAAGTCATAATTATATGTTTGTATTATATCTCTTTGAGCATTCGTCCCTTCTTTTAATGTTGACCTTACTACTAATGACATTATGTTATTTGCAATATATGCCGTATAATCTACTGTATATATTGCATTGTTATTTTGTGTATTTATAATGCTTTTTGCTTTTTTCTCAAACGTATCTTTTATTTGAGTATTAAACTCTTCAATTATAGGATTATTTATATTTATATATGGGATATTTACTTTTAATTCATAATCATTTATTTTACTATCATTATTTTGATATCCTAAATAAACAATTTCTTTATTTGATTCTATTTTGTTTATTTTATAACTATTGTTTTCTAAATAATTTACCTTATTCTCAAATATGCTATAAAATTCTTCTTTATGCTGACTCTTTTGGTCTTCTGTTAATTGTGGCAGTTTTGATACATCTCCATTTGATGTGTTAACCTTTACGATTTGAAATATAACTGCCGCTATAATTGCAATTGCACATACTGCTAATATTCCTATATAAAATATTTTTAATCTTTTGTTTTTCTTGCTTTCATCTTCTATTACTACATTCATGTTTTTTCCTCCGTGGTTATATTGTAATATTTATTATAAAAAATTGCAATACTTTTATTATTTTTTCATATATTTCATTTTGGTCGCCATTCCTCCTCTTATATGTCTTTCTGCTTTATTTTCATCTAGTATTTCTCTTACTTCTTTAGCTAACATTGGATTTATCTTTTCTAATCTTTCAGTTACGTCTTTGTGTACTGTGCTCTTACTTATGCCAAATTTTCTTGCTGCACCTCTCACCGTATCTTTCGACTCTATAATATAATGCGCCAAATTGATTGAGCGTTCTTCTATTTCTTTTTTCTCTATCATTGACGTATTGTGTAAAACTATTTTTTTCATTATGAAACCCCCATATGAATACTTTTGTTTAATTGTATTCACACAGAGGTTGTATTAGAACTTTTGTGTTATATCAATATATTGCATTTAAATTTTACACTGTTTTACCTTGTTCCAAGTTCTTCTAATGATACCTAATATTTTTTACGATTATCTGGAGCAATATATATTAGAAATGTTGTTATATTTTTCAACTAATGCAAATGTCACTCCAATAAACCATTCTGAAAATTTTCCTTTCATTTCTTCTTCTCCTATATCTTTTGTACAATTATTTTTTTATAATTGAATATATTACTTTATTGTTCTTTTCTCCTGTTTTTTCATTAACTATTCTGTTATGTAATATTGCTTCTTTTTCAAAATCAGTATACTCTAGTACTTTTTCATTTATTTTGTATAATTCTGATCCATCACAACATTCATATGAGATAACATCAAATCCTTTTTCAAATAAATGAAACACTATATCATTTATTGCTTCTGCATATAATTTTTCTTTTCCAGCATTTACCCAACTCTTTCCTACTACAAACTCTATTTTACATGTTTTATTCTTACTAGAAATGTCATATATACGTATGAATCCAGCCACTTCTTCAGTTCCTTTAAATATAATTGCTAATGTATATCTTTCGCCTTTACCATCTCCAAGTCCAATTTCTATCATTTGTTTTGTTTCTTCTGCACTTGTATGAACTCTATAATCTGATAAATCTGCTATCTCTTTTATTCCTGCCCAGTTCTTAAAAGCCTCTTCTGCATCCTCTGTTTGGAATTTCCTTAATAATATATTTTCTGATTCAATTTTTTTCATAATAAACTCCCCCTTAAATTATTTATATCTTATACTTTCTTTAATAATTCCTCTATTTTTCCGTTCTATTACCACTCTTTCCTCTTCAAGTCTTTGTAGTTCTTGTTTTTCGGTCTTGATATTAACACTTTTTTCTTTTTTTAGGCTTTTCAGGTATTTTTTAATATTCAAATTATAATCGTTTTTTCTTATAATTTCTGCACCCACTTTTATAGAATAATTAGAAATTTCACTTTTATTTTCATATGTTTTTATAATCTTAGACTGATTTTCTTCTGATAAACTATTTAATTTTCTTCCTTTTATATATTCTTTACTTGCATCTATATATATAATATCCTCTTCTCTATATTTTTTTTGTAAAACTAAAATTATAACTGGTATTTTAGTTCCATTAAACATTTTTTCAGGTAATGATATTATTGCTTCTATATAGCCATTATCTACTAAGTATTTTCGTAGATTACATTCACTTATTGTTTTCTTAAATAAAAATCCATGTGGTAATACAACTGATATTTTTCCACCTTCTTGTACACTTTCTAACATCATTACTATAAACTTAGAATAACTACTTGCATTCTCAAAAACTCCATATTTATAAAGCATGTTATTTAATTCCTTATCACCTTTTTGCATATTATTTATAGCAAATGGTGGATTAGCAACTACATAATCTACTTTCGGCATCTTATCTATTTTTATATTGTCTATCCTTTTATTTTTTATATTATGTAACCATAAATTTGTCATACATATGTTGTAATTACTTATATTGCTTTCATCTCCAAATGCATATATACTTCCTAATTTTGCACTTTCTACAATGAAATTTCCCACTCCACATGCTGGATTATATATAGATGAGTTATTCCTTATTGACAATAAATCTATCATTGTTTTTACTATTTCGTTTGGAGTATAATATTCTGTATTTTGAAACGATATTTCATTATTTTTTGCTGCTTTAGTTATCACATCTTCAAATGCTTCCGCTATTAGTTTTTTACCATATTCTTGCGTATTTTTTACTAGTTCTTCCATTTGCAAAACACAATTTTTAAATATTAAATAGTTTTCATTTTTTATTACTTCTCTAAATCTTATATTTATAAATAACTTTTCTGACCTTTCGTTTTTTCTAATTTTATATAATTGTTCATCAAGAATTTGTACAGTATAAACCAATTCTTTTACAATCAAAAAATTATTAGGTTCTTGTTCTATTCCATATATAGCATATATAAGTGCAGCTAGATATTCCATATAATTTAGGCCTATTGTATCTATTGATTTTAATTGCATTGCAATTTCATTTAACTTACTATTTACTTGTTTTTGGTTCATTTGCAATTTCTCCTTTTTTTACCATCTCTTCCAAGTACCAATTATATATCTTTTCCTTCTTTTTTAATATTTCTTCTAAAATGTTTTTTTCTTTTTCACACAGTTTAATTAATTGTTCCATTTCCAATTGTTTTTCGATAGCAATATTAGGTACATCTATTTTTCTTAATTCAGCTACTGTCATTGATTTTATTATAGAACCTGTTATCAGTGATTCCATATCTGTCTTACTTTTATCTGATTCTAAATACCATTTTAACACTGTAGGATTAATTTTTTCTCTATTTGCTCTTATTATACAAAATTGTGATGGTATTAGTTTTCCTTCTATATTTTCATCTACATATATAATTTTATTTGGAGATAATAAACGAAATAGTAAGTCTCCTTTTTGTGCAAGTTTATCACTCAAATTTTTATTTGTTCTTAATGTTTCTTTATTTTTTAAGGAAAATAGCTCATAGCTATTTTCCCCATTGCTGTCGTTTTCTCTTTTGCTTAAAACTCCAATTATAACTTGAGCTACTTCCTCTAATCTCATATTTTACCTCATTTCTTTATTTCTAATTTTTTTTGAAAAAAATTTCATTGCAACAATATTTACATCCATTTACAACATCAAAATATTCTTTTGCTCTGCTTTTGGCTTCTATTGGACACATACATTTTCCTAAATCAATTTGATTGTCTTTTTCTGGTGCTCTTGCACAAGTACTAGTATGTATTTTGTGACAGCCACTTTTATTTTGAGCTCTTTTGTTTACTACATATTTATCCATTTGTTAACTTTTCCTCCTTTCATTAAAAGTTACAAAAAGAATTAATGTAAATACTTTGCAATTTTTTATATTTCGTGTTATAATATTCTTGTAACATAAATGCTTGCAAAGTATTTATTTGAAGTTCTAAATAACACCACTTATTTAGAACTTTTTTCTTTTTGTTATAGGAAGAGTATAATTCTTTTGACATTTATTGTCAATCTTTTGAATTTATTTTTTTCCTAATTCCTTTATCGCTCTTGCCAATTCTCCAACTTCTTCAATTATTTGCAACATTCTTTCATTTATTTCTTCATAAGTAATTTCATTAGAACTAAAAGTCTTAAAAATTGCTGTACCATATTGGGTTTCGAATTCTTTATATAAATTAGTTATATATATTAAATCTTCTTCAAATTCTGCATCGCTAAAATCTTTTATATTAATCTCCTTCTCTATAATAAGAGCATCATAGCAATCTTCATTATATTTAAAACCTTTATCCAATTCAGCTTCTATAAAAGAATATTTCATTCTATAGTCTTTTGCAAGTTCTAATACCTCTGATTGTTTCTTTGCCGTCCTACCGAAGCCAATCCATAATTTAACTTCATTTTTTTCTCTTTCAAATGAAATCCCAACATATCTTCCTTTAGCTCCGCTTCTATTTTCTGGTGTAAATAGCTGAATCCAAGGGTTCTCCGTTCTATTATAAGCAGGCCCAAGTTTCAATTCTACTTCTAAGCCATCTATCTTTAGTTGTTCTTTTATTTGTTCTTTTAAGCTCTGCTCCAGTTCATTATCCTTAAGTCTTTTCTGAATGCCATTTTTTGTTGGAACATCTTCCAACATATACATGTACCCATGCATCAAATAATAAAATAATTCTGATTTGCTTTTAAATTGTTTATTCATTTTACCTCTTCCTTTATTTTTGAAATATATTTCCTCTAAATATTATCACCATTTTTTATACGCGTCAATATTTTTGCATAATTTTTTATGTATTTTTTATACTTTTTTCATATTGTTTATCTTTTTTCTGTGTTATACTCTAACTATAACAGTATTTTAAAAATAAGTAAAGGTTCTTTCAAAACCTTTTACTCATTTTCTTCTGATGATTTTAATCTCAAATATCCTAGTTCTTCCCACATGTTATAAGCTAAATTTAATCTAAATACTACTTTAGGTTTTGCTCCTGCTCTATTTTTATCTACAACACATGCATAATATCTTACATCAGGATCTTTGTATTTCTTTAAATCAAAAAATTTAGTATCTACTTCTTCTAAGGAATATTCATATTTGTTTAAATCTTCGTTATGAATCTGTTTTATCAAACATAATGTATCTAAAACTTCTTTAACTGTTCTACTTACTGCCAAATCATTAATATTTAAGTTTATAGGTAAAGTACTACTCTCTGTTAATTGCAAAGATGACGCAATAAAAATATTTAAGTTTTGAGCTAAATTTGATAAAATTGTAGCAGTCTTTTTTAATTCTTCTCCATTTCCTATATTTTCAGTATCTGTTTTTAAAGTATCATAAAACATGTATTCTATCTTTTCTTTATAGTAATAATTTAAAATAACTTTTTCTAATTCATCATTTGTATGATTTGTTATATTTACAAAATATATTGAATTTTTAAGTTGTTCATCAATCCATTCTGTTACTTTTATAGTATTTCTAAATTCACTTGATATTTCAAGAAGTCTTTTAGTAAATTCTTTCTGAGTCTCATTTTCTTCTTTTACAACAAAACCTTCTTCATCTACTTTAGCAGATACTCCTTTGTCTGGTCTAAATTTAAATTCAAGCAATTCTCCTTCTGTTTTAGATAATTTTTGCCCATGCAGTTTTTGGATTTCTTTATTATTCAAAACAGTCGTAATTAAACACAATTTCATTTTATCCTCTGACATTTCATTTGAAATTATTAGTACTTTTTTATGATGTATAAATGCTAAATATGTTGCAATATTGATTGTAAATCTACTTTTTCCAGAGTTTGATGGCATTGCATATGCCATTGTTTCTCCTTTTCTTATTCCCTTAAAAACTTCACTTAATATTGGGAAAGGAAGTTCTAAACCTGTAGTTAGAGAGTTGTCTCCTGCTAATAAAAAATTGGTAATATTTCTACTTAAAACTGCTCTTTTAAATTTCTCTGTTGTTGTTATTTGCACTATTGCATCTTTAACTTCTTGAATTGTCATCTGATCATATAGCTCATAATCCAATATATTAATAATTTCTTCTTGTATTTCCTTTATTGGATTTGATAAGTAATTTTTTCTTATCTCAAACAATTTTCTTAATTCAACATATGTCTTTTCAAAATCATATTTTTCCTTTTGTGCTTCTTCTCTTAACTCAACTTTTCTTTTATATGTCTCAGTTCCTTCTTTTGCAAAATTAAATTCATTCTTAGCAATTTGTGGTGCATATGCTTGTCCTTCTGTAAACAATACACTTTTATATATATTAAGCATTTCTTCACTTTGAAAATAACAGTCTTCATGTAAAATGTAATACATTGATATAGCCTTTGGATTTTCCAATAATAAACCTATATATTTTTCTTCTAACTTTTTATTTAACAATCTTTTAGGATATATTTGTTCATTTTCTTCTGTTTCTTCATCCTCTGGTATAAATTCTTCTTCAAATACTTTTTCTTTTGGTTCTTTTATTTCTTTTAACTTGATTTTTTCTTCACTTTTTAACTTTTTTAGCAAATTTATTGCTTCCACATAATTTTCTTCTTCAATGAATTTTTTTATTTCTTTAATTTGCTCTCTGTTTTCTTCATTAATCTCAATTCTTTCTATCAAATCTACTAAACTTTCAATTCCACTATTTTCCATTTTTTATCATTCCTTTCTTAAAGCTCAAACTTGCTTTCTTATGTACTTTTTATATCTTTAGTATACACATTTCCTTTTTATTTTTCAATACAATTTTCTAATATTTCTTTATATGACGTCACCAGAATAGCACCATCTTTAATAAGTTCATTACATCCTTCACTTTCTTTTCTATTTATATCACCTGGAATTGCATATACATCTTTTCCTTGTTCAATTGCAAAATCAGCAGTTATTAGTGCCCCACTTTTTTTAGTTGCTTCTACTACTAATACACCATTTGAGATTCCACTTATTATTCTATTTCTTTGTGGAAAATGTAATCTCTCTGGTTTTGTTCCTATTGAATATTCAGAAATTATACATCCTCCTGACTTTATTATATTTTTTGCTAATTTTATATTTTCTTTAGGGTATATATTATCAATTCCACTCCCTAATACTGCAACTGTTCCAGCACTATTCCAATTCATGTCAAAAGCCTTTATCGCTCCCCAATGTGAATAACTGTCAATCCCTACTGCTAGTCCACTTATTATTACTACTCCATTTTTGCTCAACTCTTTTGCAACATTATAAGAGTTCATTTTTCCATATTGTGTAGCTTGTCTTGAGCCAACAATTGCAATTCCAAACTTATTTAATAATTCCTTATTTCCTAAAACATATAATTTTTTAGGTGGATCATAAATATTTCTTAACTTTTGTGGATATTTTTTTGAATCTATTGAAATTTCTTCTATTCTCATTTTTCTCCTTTCTTTTATGGAAGAACAAAAGCGGACATTAATAACTTTTGTACTTATTAAAACATTTTAAAGTCC
>ERZ857969.4576-NODE-4576-length-11958-cov-3.608334_pt1 | contig 11958 bp, 8 predicted proteins | sample MGYA00519864_ERZ857969 | MGnify/ENA primary metagenome ERZ857969 (study PRJEB31778, sample SAMEA3449382) | human gut metagenome | biome: human gut; feature: human-associated habitat; material: faeces | place: United Kingdom | collected 2010/2012 ... | reverse complement strand
AAGGAAAAGGGAGATGAGATCTTTGCCGACTGTGACGCCATTGCACTGGAGCTGGATCTGGAAAAGGAAACTGTAAAGCAGGTGCTGCACTATGCCAAAAAGTACCATAAGAAGGTCTTTGCTGCCATTTCCAACATGAGCATCGCTATGGAGCGCCGGGACTTTTTGCAGCAGATCGATTGCTTTGTGTGCAACCAGCAGGAAGCCGGGCTGCTCTTTTCGGACGACTACGACCACCTGAGCCCCGAGGAAATGCGCAAAGTGCTGGCCGCCAATGTACACAGCGCCAACATTCCCAGCATGGTGATCACCATGGGCGGTCAGGGTGCCGTGTACGCCCGTGCCAACGGCGGATCTGGCATCGTGCCCGCCAAGAAGGTAGACGTTCTCGACACCACCGGTGCCGGTGACGCCTTCTTCGCCGGCACGGTCATCGGCCAGACCTACGGCAAGACTCTGGCCGAGTCTTGTGAGATCGGCAGTCGTCTGGCTGCATCGGTCATCTGCATCACCGAGAACGTCTGTCCCCGCTTCCGCCCGCTGGAATTCGGGCTGGACGTCCCTGTGGTGGACTGAGAAACCGTTTTCATAAGCACCTGCTATAAAGCCATCATCTAAAAAAGACAGAGAAGCTTTTATGCTGCCTCTGTCTTTTTATCTTTTCGGTTTCCACGCAGATGCGATCCGGAAGGCCTTTTACTTTTCCTGGATCTGCTTGCCGGTCAGGTGTTCGATCGTGATCTCGTAGAGCTGTACGCCCTTGATGGCTTTTGCGATTTCTTTTTCCACCTCTTCCCTGCCGGGATAATACTTCAGACCCAGTTCCCGCACGCGGGCCTCGGTGGCGGCTGCATCCTCGACCAGCCTGCAGCGGCCAAAGACCACTGTGCTCTGCACATAGGGGGCCCAATCGCCCGGCTCAAAGTGCTCATTGCCGTAAACGGTAAAGCAGACCTTATCGTTCTTTTTCAGTGCATCCACTTTATGTCCGGACTTTGCACCGTGAAAATAAATCTTATCCTGTTCCTGATCGTAGAAATAGTTGACCGGAATGGCAAATGGATAGCCGTCATCGCCGTTGACGGCCAGCACGCCCCGCCGGGACTGCTTCAGCAGATGTTTTGCGGCTTCCTCCGGGATCTCCTGGTTCGCTCTTCTCATGGGTCTGAACATCTTTGCTTTCCTCCCCGATATTGCACTTTCATCATAAGTAGTCTGCTGCCCTTTGGCGGTCAGCTTCCTTTGGTAATGCGGATCAGCGTTTTGTCCAGCTGAATGGTGCGGTTCCACGGGTTCAGGATGATGCCGCTGATCTCCGGCACGGCAAGCGCTGCATCAAACAGCTTGTCCATATCCACAAGAAAGGTGGACTGCACCGGCTCGGCACCCTTCAGTTCTTCCTCAAAGCTGGTGAATGCATACCACCAGCTTGCACCGTCGGCGGTCCGGATGGTCCGAAGCTGCATCTGTTCACTGCCCAAATTAGGCTCCACCGCCACAACAAACTGGCCGTGTTCCTTCATGCGCCGCCGAATGACGGTGAGGGTGTGGGCCAGCTGTTCCTGTGTGGCCTCCTGCTGCAGGGCGTACACCGCCTGCTCGATTTTTTCGTTTCCGTTCAGGCCTTCGTCTTTGGGTCGATTCATTGAAGTTGGTTCCTTTCCATTGTATTTTGGCGGAGGGAATAAGCGCAGCTCATCACAGCAGCAGATCGAACAGGCCGATCATCACCGGCATGGTGATGATGGAAAGCAGCGTGGTGAGCACATACAACGCGCTGGAATGCGCTGCATCGCGGTCGTACAGCTGGGCCATCGAGGTGGTGGTGGCGCAGGCAGGGGTGATGGCGGCAAGGTACACCGTCATCAGGATATTCTTGCCGTCTGCCACGAAGGCCTGTGCGTGGAACACCCACAGCAGCAGTAGGATCACCAGCGGGCACACCAGCAGCCGCAGCGCCGCCACAAGGTAGTTGCGCTTTGTGCAGAACACTTTTTTGAGCGGGCTTTCCGCAATGGCCATGCCCGCCAGCAGCATACCGATGGGGCCGATCATGCTGCCCATACTGGTCACCGTGTTCTGCAGCATGCCGGGCAGCTGCCAGTGCGTCAGGTACAGCAGCATCCCGGCCAGAATGGCCAGAATGTTGACATTTTCCAGCAACTTTTTCCATTGAAAGGAAAAACTGCCCTGCAGGCAGGCGTTGGCGTGGGTCCAGATAAGCACCGTCTGTACAATGATGAACGCGCAGGAGTAGATCACATACTCACTGCCCAGAAGCGCCTGCACCAGCGGGATGACCAGCGCACCGGCGTTGCTGTAGATGGTGTTCACCTGCTCCACCACGTCCAGCTTCAGCGGGCGGCGCAGCAGCGCCGTAAAGGCCAGCAGCACCACATGCATGGCCGCCGCAACGATCATGGCATACACCAGTCCCCTGCGGATGTCCGGTGTATCCTCGATCTGGAATGCGTTCAGGATCATACAGGGGCACACAAGGTACACCATGAGCACCGAGAGCACTTTGCTGTCGCTGGCCTTCAGCAGCCCTGCCTTGACCACGGCGTAGCCCATGATCAGGATCAGGAACAGCTGCGCGATCTGCTGGGCCAAAAGAATGCTGATCTGCATTGTTTTTTCCTCTTTTCCGTCTTGTGTTGTAAAAGCCCAAAAGGAGAGCCGCCTTTCTGCAAGGCAGCTCTCCCTTTTTGATTTTATTTGCCGCTCGTCAGCCGCGCCACATGCAGCGCCAGATAGGCGGTCTCCTCATTGGGCAGGAACACGCCGTACTTGCGCAGAATAAAGGTGCGTATTTTTTCCGCACAGGTCACTGCCGCCGGGTAGTTCTGCTGCATCTGCTGGAACAGGAAGTCGTCCTCACTGTCCATCAGCTTGCCGGAGAAGAACCGCTCTGCAAAATACTGCAGATGGCTCACGAACCGTGCATAATGGATGCTCTCCGCGCTGACCGGGCAGTGCATACTGTAGGTGACGATATTGGACAGCTCGCTGATGAACTGTGCCGCCCGCATGGCATCGTAGCCGGCCTGCGGGTCCTGCCGTGCATTGACGATGTGGAACGCAATATTGCCCGCTTCTTCGTCCGGCAGCTCGATGTCAAGCTTTGCCCTGACTTTTTGCAGGCCGCGCTGGCCCACCGCATACTCCTTGGGATAAAAGTGCTTGATCTCCCAGAAGATGCGGTTGGTCACCACAAGGCCCTTCTGCTGGCGCTCCACCGCAAAATGCAGATGGTCGGTCAGCAGCAGGTAGATGTGGGCTGAAAGCTTGACCCCCAGCGACTGCTCTGCATCGTCCACGATGTCCTGTGTCAGATCCAGATAGACCGCCGGAATGCTGGAAAACAGCTCCAGCATGGGCTGTGCATCCGGGTTGGACAGCGGAAGGAACACACGGTCTGAGGGCTGCCGCTCAATGGGTTCGCCGGCCTTGCGTCCATAGCCGATGCCCTTGCCCAGCAGAATGGCTTCCTCGCCGCTGTCATCCTGCACCAGCACAACGCTGCTGTTCAGCACCTTTTGGATGTGCATCGGTTTCTCCTCCTACTGTTGGAAAGTTCAAACTGCCGCTCAGAAGCAGCTGGCTTTTCAGTCCAGCGCTTCGCCGTTGGAAGCAATGACCTTTTTGTACCAGTAGAAGCTGTCCTTACGGCTGCGGGCCAGAGTGCCGTTGCCCATATCATCCTGATCCACATAGATGAAGCCATAGCGCTTGGACATCTGGTTGGTGGATGCAGAGATCAGGTCGATGGGTGCCCATGTGGTGTAGCCCCACATTTCAACACCCTCATCGATGGCCTTGCCCATTTCGCTGATGTGCTGGCGGAAGTACTCCACACGGTAGGGATCGTGGATGGAGCCGTCGGCCTCCACCACGTCCTTGGCGCCCATGCCGTTCTCCACCACCATCAGCGGCTTGCGGTAACGGTCATACAGCTCGATCAGGCTGTAGCGCAGGCCCTTGGGGTCGATCTGCCAGCCCCAGTCGGTGGAGGGCAGATACGGGTTTTTGACGCCCAGCACAGTATTGCCGGGGGTGCGCTCTGCGTTCGGGTCCACAGACTCGGTCATGGTCATATAGTAGCTGCAGGAAACAAAGTCCACACAGCCTGCCTTCAGGGTGGCGGCATCCTCGGGCAGCATTTCCACGTGGATGCCCTTGCGCTCGAACATCTTGAGGATCAGGCGGGGGTACTCGCCCCAGACATGCACATCGGCATAGAACAGGTTTTCCAGATTCTTTGCCTGCGTAGCCAGCTCATCGTCGGGTGCACAGGTGCGGGCATAGGTCGTGAGCTTGGTGAGCATGCAGCCCACCTTGCTGCCGGGGATGATCTCGTGGCAGTCCTTTACCACCATGGCGCTGGCCACCAGCTGGTGATGCAGAGCCTGATAGCAGGTCTCCAGCATCTTATCCTCGGGCACACGGCTGGGGATGATGCCGGCGGTGGTGAAGGGGTGGCGGATCACGCTGTCCACCTCGTTGAAGGTGAGCCAGTACTTGACCTGATCCTTGTAGCGCTCAAAGCACACATGGCAGAACTTTGCAAAGCAATCGATGACGCGGCGGTCCACCCAGCCGTTGTACTTGGTAGCCAGTGCCAGCGGCATTTCGTAGTGGCTCAGCGTGACCAGCGGCTCAATGCCGTTCTTGTGCATCTCGGCAAAGAGGTCGCTGTAGAACTGCAGGCCCTTCTCGTTGGGCTGGGCTTCCTCGCCGGTGGGGAAGATGCGGGTCCATGCGATGGAAACACGCAGCATGGTAAAGCCCATTTCGGCAAACAGGGCAAGATCTTCTTTATAATGATGATAGAAGTCGATGCCGCGGCGCTTGGGATAATAGGTATCATCCGGGTCGGCCATGGCGGCAGCAATGTGTGCGTCGTCCATGGCAACATGGGACTTGTAATCCTTCACGTCCGTATTGGGCTTATAGGTGGCAACGTCCGCCACGCTGGGGCCCTTGCCGTCAACATTCCATGCGCCCTCTACCTGATTCGCAGCAACAGCGCCGCCCCAGAAAAAACCTTTGGGGAAACTCATTTTACAGCCTCCAGTTTCAGCAATGCAGCGCCGGGCACAACGGTGCCCTCGGCCACAGTCTTGATGGTGAACTCATCGGCGTTGGTCACGACGATGGGGGTAGTTACATCATAACCGTCTGCCTTGATTCCGTCAAGGTCAAATTTCATCAGCAGCTGGCCTTTCTTGACGGTCTCACCGTCCTTGACCTGCGGATCAAAGCCCTTGCCGTCGCGCTTGACGGTATCCATGCCGATGTGCATCAGCAGCTCGGCACCGGCAGCGGTCTTCATGGAAACAGCGTGCTTGGTGCCGAATACGGACTCGATCACGCCGTCTGCGGGGGCATACAGCTCGCCCTTTTCGGGCACCACAGCGATGCCGTCGCCCAGGATCTTCTGGGAGAACACTTCGTCCTTCACCTGATCCAGTGCAATGGCCTTGCCCTGCAGGGGGCTGCTGATGGTGGAATCCGCAGCAGCTGCGTCTGCAGCAACCTCGGGAGCGGTCTCTGCGGTCTCGCCCTCAGCGGGAGTCTCATCCTTGTACAGGAAGAAGGACAGTGCGAAGGAGGCCACAACGGAGATCACCAGACCGATGGCAGCCCACAGAATGTTCTTGGAGTTGTCCGGGTCAACGAACATGGCCATGCCGGCCAGACCGGGGCCCATGGCAACGAATGCCTTGACCTTCATCAGGCCAACGAACAGACCGCCGATGAAGCTGGAGATTACAACGGACATCATGACCTTCTTGTGCTGCAGGGTAACGCCGTACAGAGCAGGCTCGGTGATGCCGAACAGGCCGGAGATGCCAGCGGAAATTGCGGTAGCGCGCAGGTTTTCATCCTTAGTTTTCAGAGCAACACCCAGGCAGGCACCGCCCTCGGAAATGTTGTGTGCCAGAGAAGCGGGCATGTACAGCATTTCAAAACCGGGGTCAGAAATAGAAGCAACTGCATAGGGGACCAGAGCCTTGTGCATGCCCATGGAGATCATGAAGGGCAGCACAGCAGCCAGCAGAGCAACGGCCAGCCAACCCAGAGTGTTGTACAGAGCAAGGATCACAGTGGTCAGCAGGGCGCCGATGTTGTAACCCAGAGGTCCGAGGACGACCAGTGCCACAGGGAAGCCGATGCCGAAGCACAGCATGGGCACAAAGAACACGCGGATGGCCTTGGGGCACCACTTGTTGGCCCACTTTTCAATAAAGGACATGAAAATGACGGTCAGGATGGCCGGGAACACCTGGCCGCCGTAAGCGATGTTCTGCAGCTTGATGCCGAGGAAGTAGGCACCGCCCTCGGTAGCCAGCAGAGCGGAAACGCTGGGATGGATCATGGCAGCAGCCAGAGCCACAGACACCAGCTTGTTGCAGTTGAACTTGGTTGCAGTGGTGAAGGCGACCATGACGGGCAGATAGTACAGAGCCGCATCTGCCACGCCGACGAACACCTTATAGGCGATATCTCCGCTGCTCATCACGCCCAGAGTGCTCAGCAGCACCATGAGGGCCTTCAGAACGCCTGCACCTGCAATGGCGGGGACCAGCGGCTGGAAGATGCCGACCATGTAGTCCAGAATAATGCCGCCGATCTCTTTTTTGCCCTTGGGAGCAGCGGGAGCCGCTGCCTGGCCTGCGTTGAAGGTGCCCAGCTTGAGCAGCTCATCGTACACTTCGATGACATCGTTGCCGATGACCACCTGACACTGCGGGCCGCTGGAAATAACGCCCATGACGCCGGCAGTTTTTTTCAGGGCAGCAACATCCGCCTTGGAGGTGTCTGCCAGAGTGAAGCGCAAGCGGGTGGAGCAGTGCTCGACCTGCACAACGTTCTTTTCGCCGCCAACCAGACGCAGCACGTCGGAGGCAGTCTGCTTGTAGTTCTTCATTGTGTTCTCCTTTACCTTGTGTGTGATGGCATTCCCCTGCCGTCCGGCCGAAACGGGCAAAAGAAAAAGGATCCAACAGAATGACTCCGTATACAGCTTCTCCCGGAATCATAGTATCTGGCTATAATTCACCCAAAAGAAAAGGTATTCGTCATTCCGTCAGATCCTGCCTGCATTACCAGTAACATGTCCAACTGGATATCATGGTACTAGTATATCAGCCCTGATTTGGTTTTTCAATATTACTTTTTCACAAAATAAATCTTAAAAAATTATGAACTCCGTACAATCGTCTATTTTTCTGCAGAGCCATTTTTCTCTCTTCCTGTGCCGCCGCACATCGGTTTTAGGATGTAAAAGCCGGGGGCTCTCTTGCGCGTGCACGGGCCGCTTGCTAGAATGGTTCTATCCTATCTTTTGCCGCCTGCGCAGGCTGTACCACCGCATTCTTGTCAGGCAGCAGTCAGGATGTACCCGAAAAATCTTTGCAAAGCAGGAGGGCATGGAGAGGTACGAAAGCTCAAAATATCTCTTGACAATCCCCCATCCGGTGTGTATACTACGCATTGTGAACAATGTTCATGTTGAGGTGATCGGATGAATCCAATGGCAACATCAAAAGAGAATATCCTGCAGATCAGCAGAAAACTCATCCAGCAAAACGGATGGGCCGGTGTCAACATCCGTTCGGTGGCTGCTGCCTGCGGAGTCTCGGTGGGCTGCATCTACAATTACTTTGAATCCAAGACCGATCTGTTGAGCGCCACGGTGGAAAGCATCTGGAACGATATCTTCCATCATCCGGAGGATGAGGCTGTCTTTCAGGACACCCTGTCCTGCGTCCGGTGGATGTACAAGCAGCTGGAGTACGGCGGCCAGCGGTATCCGGGATTTTTCACCCATCATGCGCTGGGCTTTGTCCAGCAGGACACCGCCGATGGAAAGCAGCAGATGCATCGGGCCTGGCAGCACATTCTGGATGCCCTGTGCACGGTGCTGCGGAATGATACCAGAATCCGGGCTGACGCCTTCACAGCGGAGTTTACCGTTGAAAAATTTGCAGAGATGCTGTTCTCGCTGATGCTGTCCGCTCTGGTACGGCAGGACTTTGACCCCTCTACCGTGCTGGAGATCGTACGGCGGACTGTCTACTGAAAAATGTCCCACAGATTTGTGGGAAATTTTTAAGCCTAAAATGAACAGTGTTCAACTTGATTGGTGCCGCAGGATGAAAGTATCCTGTTCCCATATACTATATCATATTTTCTCCAATCCAATCTAAAAAGGAGCAAACCCTATGCGTGCAATCATTGAAACCGTTTTCGACATCTTCTATCTGGTCACCGTGCTCACGGTGGGCATCCGTATGATCCGCAGCAGCAAGAGCGGCTCGCAGTTCAAGCTGTTCGGCCTTATGGCTGTGGTGCTGGGTGCAGGTGATTCCTTCCACCTTGTCCCCCGTGCACTGGCACTGTGTACCACCGGTCTGGAAAACTACGCAGTTCCTCTGGGTCTGGGCAAGTGGATCACTTCCATCACCATGACCGTCTTTTACGTGCTGCTGTATTATGTCTGGCGCAAGCGCTACCATGTGGAGGGCCGGAAGAGTCTGACCATTGCCGTGTATGTCCTGTCCGCTGCGCGTGTGCTGCTGTGCATGATGCCTCAGAACCAGTGGCTCACCAACAAGACTCCCCTCACCTGGGGCATCCTGCGGAACATCCCCTTCGCACTGCTTGGCCTGCTGGTCATCGTGCTGTTCTACCGCAGTGCAAAGGAGCACAGCGATCATGCTTTCCGCTGGATGTGGCTCACCATCGTGCTGAGCTTCGGCTTCTATATCCCCGTCGTGCTGTGGGCTGAAGTGAACCCGCTGATCGGTATGCTGATGATCCCCAAGACCTGCGCTTATGTGTGGACCGTCCTGATCGGCTACAACGCCATGAAGGCCGAGGGCGGTGCAGAGAACTAAGCCTGCGGTGCTGTCATCCTTCGACCGGACAGACATATGAGCAGTCGTGTAGTATTTGCTATGCGGCTGCTTTTTGTTTTAGAAAGCTGTGTGCGAATAACAAAAGGAGCTTGATCTTCAATGCAGGGAATATGCATTCCAGGCGCAGACTTACACTGGAAGTCGGACGAAAAGTATGCTATACTCAAAAAAATGCATATTTTGATCATAGATAAGTAACCCGTGATTGGTGTGAGGACTGGCGATGATGAAAAAAAGAAAACTGGAATGGTGGCCGTTCGTGTTATTTATAGGCCTGACCGTGTGTTTGATGCTCATGTGGTCCCTGCGTAAGGAAGGATGGTTTCTGGACGAGGTGTACTCCTATGGGCTGTCGAACAGTACAGAGGGCCCTTTTCTAACAGATCTGCACGCCGATTGGGAAAATGGAACTGTTTTTGACCGGGACGAGCTGATGCAATATGTTATGGTGGCAGAAAATGAGCGTTTTGATTATGCCACGGTCTATTACAACCAGACACAGGATGTGCATCCGCCCTTATATTACTTTTTTCTGCACACAGTTTGCTCGCTGTTCCCCGGAAGCTTTACAAAGTGGACGGGCATTGGCTTAAATTTCGTCTTTCTTGGATGTACGTTGGCTGCAATGTATGCTCTGGCACTAGAACTGCTGCATGATTCTAAAAAAGCTTTGTTTGCATGCGCGCTGTATGTCTTCAACCGGCAGGCTGTTACGCATTTTATGCTGATCCGGATGTATATGCTGCTGACATTGCTTACAGTTTTGCTGGCGCTGCTGGTTGCAAAGTCCCTTCACCGACCAAGCATCGGAAAAGATCTGGCAATTGGTGTTGTCATATATCTGGGTATGATGACACAGTATTTTTATGTGGTCTATGCGTTCCTGCTGTGTGCAGCTTATGATCTTTATCGGCTGCACGAGCGAAAGTGGAAAGAGATCTTTCTGTTTTCGATCCCGGCGCTTGCGGGTGTTGTCGGAATGCTGCTGTCTTTTCCGTCGTGGTATGCGCAATTGCATTCACAGGAAAATGTTTCTCTGGAGGCGACGGCCACTCATGTATTGCACCTGACACTGTATCCCATAAGAATGGGAACAATGCTAACGTGGCATACGCTCAATTTCTGGACGGGTGCGGTGATCCTTGCTGTAATGGTCATCGTGGCGATTTACAGAAAAATCGCGAGAAAAAGCCCGAAAAGCAAAACAGGTTTCACCACTGAACTCAAACTGATCACCGTTCCGGCCATCGTAGCAGTGCTGGTTATTTCGATTATCGCACCGTATCAGGTGATACGCTATTTTACGCATTTGCAGCCATTGGAAGCAATCTTTTTCAGCTGCGGTTTTTTTGACGTAACAGGGACGCTGCGGCGGAGAAAAGAAATTGCTATAGGCTTTTTGGCAGCAGCATTTCTGACAGCTGTTATCATGGAACCTGAGAATCTTTATCTTGGCGATAAAAAGCTGAATACGATGCTGGAAGCATATGCAAGTGAGCCATGTGTACTGGTCAGTGATAAAAGCAATCCGTCTATTACCTCACTTCTCCCGCAGCTTTTGTACTTTGACAGTATCTGTGTAACAGATGATATTTCCAATGATATTTCGGAGAGCTACCGGACGGAGAAAACGGGAAACAAGGAAATGATCCTTGCCGTTGCAACCTACCCCGAAACGCAGATGACCGAGGATGAAGTGTACGAATTTGCCAAACAGGAAAATTACAAAACAGTAGAAAAAATTTCAGAAAAAGGTCTGGCAGTTATTTACCTGCTCCAAAAAGACGAATGAATGGAAAAGGAGAAAACGGGCGATATGTTAATCAGTCTGATCGTACCCTGTTATAATGAAGAAGAGGCCATGCCCCTTTTTTATCAGGAAGCGTGCCGCGTGGCAAAAAACATGAAAGAATCTCATAATGCAGACTTTGAGATCATCTTTGTGGATGATGGTTCAAAGGACGGCACTCTGCATACAGCGCGGAAACTGCACCGGCAGGATGATCGGGTACGATACATTTCCTTCAGCCGCAATTTTGGCAAGGAAGCCGGCATCTATGCAGGTCTGCAGGCAGCGAAAGGCGACTATGTGGCAACGCTGGATGCCGACCTGCAGGATCCACCGTCACTTCTGCCGGACATGCTGGACACGCTGCTGACCGGCGAATATGACTGTGCAGCTACCCGCCGCACGACCCGGGAGGGCGAACCACCGATACGCAGCTGGTTTGCTCATAAATTTTATCAAATCATCAACAAAATGTCGGATACTGAAATTGTAGATGGTGCCCGGGATTTTCGATTGATGAGCCGAAAAATGGTGGATGCCGTGCTGAGCATGAGTGAGTATAACCGCTTCAGCAAAGGCATTTTCAGCTGGGTAGGATTCCGCACAAAATGGTTCGATTATAAAAATGTGGAACGTGTGGCAGGCCAGACAAAATGGAATTTCTGGAGCCTGTTCAAATATTCCGTCGAAGGCATCGTGGGTTTTTCTACCACGCCACTGGTCATGGCGGCAGGCCTTGGTGTACTTTTCTGCGCTCTGGCATTCATCGGCATCATCTTCGTGATAGCGCGTGCACTGATTTTCGGCGACCCTACTTCCGGCTGGCCCAGTATGGTATGCATCGTTCTGCTGTGCAGCGGGGTGCAGCTGCTGTGTACGGGTATCGTGGGTGAATATCTGGCCAAGACCTATCTGGAAGTGAAGCACCGCCCAATTTACATCACTGCGGAGACAGAAGCAGACGAGGGGTAAGCTTTGGGATCAACTGCTGGCCCTAATCACAGCATTGATTCAGCTTATTCGCCCCTTTCGGTCAAAATACACACATTTCCGTGCATCAGCGGCAAATGTTTGTTAAACTATTATCTATCTTGCGACCTTGCAATGTGCACGGTTTTTGTTTATAATAGTATCGTAACGGGGCATGGCCCCCGAATGCGAGCGAAACTCTAGTTCAGACATTAAAACTTGAGAGGAGTTTATTACCATGGGTTTAGGTAAGAAGACGATCGACGATCAGAA
>ERZ857969.4570-NODE-4570-length-11976-cov-4.723849_pt1 | contig 11976 bp, 13 predicted proteins | sample MGYA00519864_ERZ857969 | MGnify/ENA primary metagenome ERZ857969 (study PRJEB31778, sample SAMEA3449382) | human gut metagenome | biome: human gut; feature: human-associated habitat; material: faeces | place: United Kingdom | collected 2010/2012 ... | reverse complement strand
AATCGACTGACCTTTCTTTTTTACCAAACAATATCTTTAATTAAGGGAAACGGGGCTATCTCACTAAGAGACAGCCCCTTCTTCATGTACCTATTTTGATTGCTATTTAGCCACCGGCAGCATATCCGCCACCAATATCCTCACCCAAGCCTACACAGGTATACATCCAGCAAATTTCATCCCCCTGCTGCAGTGCATAGCGAGAACAGCCGTAGTTGGGGAACCAGCCATTGACCTTATACATCCATCCGGACTGACTGCCGACATCGAATTCATACAGATTCGCAATTCCCTCGACGTAGGCGCTGTTGTAAATGGGTGTCCAACTTGATTCCATGTGTATGCCCCGCTCCCGGCAGGTACGTTGAAGAACATCGTAGACGCTTTCGCCCTCGGAAAATGTTACCGTCGTCGTGTCGAGAATAATGCCGTTGGAAGGAACGATGTCCTTTTTGGATTCCTTTACCTTATCCATATTGTCAAGGATCGTTTTGCAGGTGATGGAGATCGTGCAGGTATATTTCGTCGATGTATCGACCTCCGTATCTTCCGGTTCTGCAGGCGCAGGCTTTCCATCCGGCACCGGGTCCGTTTGGTATTTATCCTTTCCCGTTGATGGGTCAATATCCTGCTTGCCGCTTGTAGAAGGCGTTTTCTGCGTACTTTCGGACGGTGTCGTACCCTCCGGTTTCTCTGTATCTGTGGATTCATCTGGCGGAATATCCGTATCCGCAGGCGTCTGAATTTCCTCCTGCTGCGGAGCATCGGGGATATTATCGGACGGTTTTCCGCTCTGACCAAACGAGAAGGCCAGCACAGATGTGACCAGCACCGCAACGATCAGTGCAGCGCCGATTCCAATGGACAGCAGTTTTTTCTTCTTTGGCTTTTCCGGTTCCGGCTGTGGTTCCAAATGCGGTTCTTCAAACAAGCTCATGCTGTGTCTCCCTTCTGCAGGTTGGATTTCTGCTGCACAGATGATTTTGAATACTGACAGCGGTGAGATTCAATAGTTAATTACTATTATACATATTCTAATAATAAAATCAATATTGGGGCTGCGGTTTACGAAGATTATCAGCGTGTACCACATTGCAGATAGAAATTTTTTCAAATCATGCCTTGTAAAATGACTTTTGAGTGAGGAAGAAGGTAGAGAGACAGAAACTCTCTGCCTTCTTTCCGTTTATGCGGCGAGTTGGTCAAGTGTACCTTGACAACCCCATACCCATTCATCAAGTACATTCCCATAGGCGATGCGATGAGCAAAAGCTACCTTAGCAGCTGCGCCATGACCTGCCGGATGAAACAACCAGACTGCACCTAATGTTGATTTTCTGTCTGCGTTTTGTTTCTGCCGACAGTGAGCGAGAAACAGCAGCTATTATCACACGGCGGCTCCGTGTGTGGCCATGACCGCCTGTGGGGGCGATACTCCTGTCCGGCCATAAAGTCGAGCGTTGAAGCGGTTTCTGCCGTGATCCGTCGTAACAAGTGGGGGCAGCTCGGAGCGATCCTCGGAGGGGTGCAATTCCCGTGGAGCCGACAGCCATCGGCCGCTTGATGATTTCCTATGCAGGTGGGGCGTCGAGGACAAGTGACCTGCAAATAACGATTATGACTGGCCGGGTGAAAATGCTATGTTTTCTCCCAGCCTTTACTTAGCCGCAGCGAATACGGCATCCTTTACGGAAGCGGAGGTGAACCAGCGTGACCAATGAAGAACTGAACACAGCCTTATATGAAAAGATGTTTGCCGAGCAGGAGACTTATCGGGCGTGGCTGCTTGCGCAGGCATCGGAAGAAATTCTGAATCACACCTATGAATATACCGTGCGGGAAGATATTTTGATGTCTCTGGAATACAACAGCCTACCCAACGCACAGGTGCGGGCTTTACTGAAATCCCCCAGCCCTCTTGCGGACGTGTTTGCGGCGTGGGAGGACCGGGAGACAAGCTATATGGAGGAAATTTGGCAGACTGTCACAGACCGGGCCAGAGAGGAAGCACAGAAGTCCCGGAACACGCAAAAGGAGCGATGAGAACGAAGTCCGGTTGGGTTGCCCAATCGGACTTTTTACATAGCCGCAGCAAACGGCAAAGAAGGAGGTTTTACATGAGCCGCACATATTTACGGGGCGAGATCTACTACGCAGACCTTGACCCTGTGGTTGGATCGGAGCAAATGGGAACACGCCCTGTGCTGATTCTTCAAAACAATGTTGGGAACCATTTTGCAAGGACGGTTATCGTTGCACCAATCACCAGCCGCATCCATACAAAATCAAAGATACCCACACACAGCTACATCGGCATAATCGGCAGAATGAAATATCCCTCGGTGGTCATGCTGGAGCAGCTGCGCACCCTGGACAAGCGCCGCATCGGTTACTATATCGGCAGACTTCCCGAAGAAAAAATGCAGGATGTGACCAGAGCGCTGTGCGTCAGCCTTGCCATCCGCCCAAATACGTCGAAAGGAATGTGATCCGCAATGGAAAAATTGTTTACCCGGAAGGAAGCTGCCGAACTGCTGGGGATCAGCATCACGACTCTGGATGCGGCAAGGAACAGCGGCCTCATCGCCTATGTGCAGTATGTTCCCAATGGCTGCGTTTTCTTTACCAGCGCCAGCCTTCAGGAATATGTGGCCAAGTGTACGCACAGAGCAAGGCCCGTGGAGAAGAAAACGACCTACCGCAATGTGCGAAAGGATAATTCGCACATTTGAAGAATTGCCGCCCATCTGGTAAAACAGAAGCAACGCAGCAATGCGTAATACTTGGAGGTGAGATAATGGCAGGAAAAAGACGTAGGATCCCGAAGTACGGCACGGTCGAAATCAAAGGGCACACCTACTATCGGACGACCATAACGGATAGTGAGGGAAAACAGCGCACCCTCTATGCCAAAACATGCGAGGAGCTTTATGACAAGGAACTAGATGCACTGTCACAGTTGGACGATGACCGGCAGCGCAGGAAATCGCCTACGGTGGCAGACTACTGCGAAAAGTGGCTGGTGATGCAGTCCGCCCATGTACGCACAACGACGCTGACAGATTATAAGTCTAAGGTGCGCCGAAACATCATCCCTTACCTCGGAGATAAGAAAATTGCAGAAGTGACTTTGGATGATATTCAGCTTGCCCTTGTGCCGGTTTCCCAAAAATCCGCCTCGGTGTATAAGTCGGTCATCGTGATCTATAAGTGCATTTTCCGTGCAGCAGAGGAAAGCCGGATCATCAAAAAGAATCCCACGGTGTATCTGTCCCCAAAGGGAGGCGGCGTACCGCAGGCGGAAAAACAGCCTTTGACAGACGAGCAAGTACAGCGGCTGTTGGATGCGGTCTGTGGATTGCCACCCTATGTCTTTATCATGCTGGGGCTATACGCCGGTTTGCGGCGGGAAGAAATTCTCGGACTGCAATGGGATTCTGTCTACTTGGACACCGAAGCGCCGTATTTGACCGTGCGCAGAGCATGGCACACAGAGCACAACCGGCCTGTCATCTCAACAGAGCTAAAAACCGATGCCGCAGAGAGAAATATTCCGCTACCGGATCATCTGGCGGCTTGCTTGAGAGAAGCAAAGGGAAATTCGACCTCCGATTTTGTTGTGGCCAATCGGGACGGTGGCCCACTCAGCTATACGCAGTTTAAGCGACTCTGGCAGTATGTTGTGACCCGGACGGCAAAGCCGAGGATCGCCCGCAAGCTGGTGGACGGGAAATATGTGAAGTATATGCTTTACCCGGAGCTGGGAGAAAAGGCCCGGAATAATGGCCATGTGGTGTACAGTCTGGACTTTGATGTAACGCCGCATTTGCTTCGACATACCTATATCACCAACTTGATCCACGCCTCCGTCGATCCTAAGACTGTGCAATATTTGGCGGGACATGAAAACAGCCGGATCACTATGGACATCTACGCCAAGGTAAAATACAATCGACCTGACGATGTGGTAAAAGCTATGACCGGCGCCTTCGCTGAATGGGATGCCTCATAAATCGAGGCGGCAACACCGCATCAAGGAAGGACGATAAAATCCATTATAGATGATGAATGGCGGTCTTGTCAGCCGCATTGAACACCTCTTATTCCGGCTAATTTAATATTCAACGTTAAATCAGCCGGAGTTCTTAGACCGGTAAATGGCTTCATAAATCAAATGCGCTAAGGGCGAGGAAAGATTTCCTCGCCCTATTTTCATGTCGGTTTGCACCTTTGCATCCACCGATGATTTCTGATAAAACGAATACGCCAATACATAAGGCTAAGAAAGGAAGGTACTTATGGCGAAGAAGAAACAGAACATACCGGCATACGGCACCGCCGAGATCAACGGTGTCACCTATTTCCGTACCAGGATTACTGACGCCGATGGCAAACGGGTTCCCATTTACGCTTCCACCTGTGAGGAGCTATACAAAAAGGAACAGGACGCACGGCAGCAGGTACAGGACATCCTTTTTCGGAAGCAAAACCCTACCGTAGAAGATTATTGTGAAAGATGGCTGCTCATGCGTTCAGCCACGGTAACACAAGATACGCTGCGGAATTATCGCAGGGAGATGTATAAGTATATTGTCGAGCCGCTTGGGAACCTGTATCTTTCCGATGTGACGGCCGACGACATCAAGCTGGCGCTTGTTCCTGTGTCCAAAAGAGCAAAGCACACTTTTGATACCGTCAATATGCTTATTAAAAGCGTCTTTTACTCGGCAGAGCGCAGCGAGGTCATCGACTACAATCCTGCTGCTAAGATCAGCGCCAAGGGCGGTGTTCCGGGCAAATCATTGGACGCTTTAACGGATGAGCAGGTAAAGACGCTGGTAGATACAGTCAAGGGCCTTCCCCCGTATGTGTTTGTCATGCTCGGCCTGTACGCAGGTCTACGGCGTGAGGAGAGTCTTGCTCTGCAATGGGACTGTGTGTTCCTGGACACGCCGACCCCATATATTTCTGTCCGACGGGCATGGCGGGGAAGCCACCGGAAAGAGCCGGAGATCTCTACCGTATTAAAAACTCCGGCATCCAGAAGGGATATTCCCATTCCAAAGTGTTTGGTAGAGTGCCTGCGAGAGGCAAAACGATCTTCCAAATCTGCCTTTGTGATTTCAAATCGTAAGGGTGGCCCCCTTTCTGAGGGCGAATTTGTGGGAGTTTGGTACCATGTTAAGAACCACACCGCAGGAGAGAAAATCAGCTACAAGTATGTGAATGGGGAACACATCCGTTATACGACCTGCCCCGTTCTCGGAAGCCATCGGAAAGGCTCCCCGAACCATGTGTATAGTCTGGACTTCCATGTGACCCCGCACCAACTCCGACACACTTACATTACGAACCTTTTATACATGGGCGTAGACCCCAAAACCGTACAATATCTCGCTGGGCATAAGAATAGTAAAACAACGATGGACATTTATGCAAAAATCAAGTATAATAAGCCCCAAGAACTTCTCCCTGTCGTAAACGCTGCGTTACGGCCTGTCGCAATGTCTTGAAAGTACCCGTTTTTAACGATACTTTCTGTTAATGTACGGGCTAAGTCCAGTTGCGACATCCTCAAAAGTGTTGGAATATCAAGAAAAATTGGGATTTTTTCAGCCCAGTACGGTCTCAAAGCAGCTCGTCGAGCACCTCAGTTCAGCAAGCGATAAAAAAGTTATCCTTTTCCCCGGAAAACTTCGGTTTTCCGGGGTTTTCTTTTGGCTTTTGTTACAAAGCATTGACATACCAAAATCCGAGGGGACAAAATTCTGAAATGATAGACCACAATATCTTGCGGTTTGACGCAAAATGCCTTGATGTCAAAGGGATTGTTGTTGTACTCTGCCAGCATTTGCAGCCCTCTGCTCTGGTTGCCGCATAGCCGATGGTGATTTGTTCTTGAACGGACTTGCCTGTTTCTGGGTTAACATGCCACCCTACCGTTTTCCTCACTGCATAGGGCCTTCTTCGCTTTCCGGGCATTTTCTTGACGCTTCCATATCCGTTGGGTGATCTCAAAAAATCTCAAACTTCCCTTCTCCCAGCGTTTGAATTAAATTTGATAAAGGGTATGTGTTTGACCTGTCCGACGGCGGCATCCACCATGTCCGGGGCACCGTGGAGGTCACGGGCCAGGCCGGAGGTCTTTTTTGGACAGCATGACAAAGAGAGCCGCACGTCTGTGCGGCTCTCTTTGTTTGAGGATAGAAAGGAAAAGCAATTCATGTCGTAGGAATTACTGTGGACAAGATACACCATGAGAAAAAATTTGTAAAGCGACAAAATCTCATTTTAACATTAAAGAATGTCATGGAATCATCCTATTTTTGCACAATGCACGGAATATCTTCTTAAAAATTGGGCAAAATACATAGAATCCCTCTCTTGCCCGGGGAAAAAGTACGTTGTATAATAGCAGTATGAAATAGTTTCATAGCTGGAGGATGGCATGGATACGAAAAAACTGGAGGCTCTGGCGGCGGCCGTACAGTATGGCAGCTTCACCCGGGCGGCGGAGGCCCTGGGCTATACCCAGTCCGGTATGACCCACATGATGAACAGCCTGGAGCGGGACATCGGATTTCCGGTGCTGCTGCGGGGCCGGGGCGGGGTGCGGCTGACCCCGGCGGGGGAGCGCATCTATCCCCTGGTCCGGGAGGTTCTGGCGGCCTCCCAGTCCCTGGACCGGGAGATCGCCCTGATCAATTCCCATAAGGAGGACACCATCCGGGTGGCCTCCTATTCCAGCATTGCCATGCACTGGCTGCCGGAGGTGATCCAGCAATTCCGCCGGGTGCACCCGGACCTGACGGTGGACATCCAGATGGGCAGCGTGGAGGAGGTGTACCGCTGGGTCCGGGAGGACAAGACGGACGTGGGCTTCGCCAGTCTCCAGGACGGCATGACCATGGATTGGGTCCCCCTGGCGGAGGACCCGCTGCTGGCCATTCTGCCGCCGGAATACGACCTGCGGGGCCGTGACCGCTTCAATGTGGAGGATTTTGCCGGGCAGGAGTTCCTGATGCCGTCTCTGGGCTTTCACCTGGACATTCTGCGGGCGCTGAACCGCTCCAACGTCACGCCGGTGATCCGCACCACCCAGGTGTCCGACAGCGTCATCATCTCCATGGTAGAGCACGGCCTGGGCGTCAGCGTTCTGTCGGAGCTGGTGCTGAAGGGCCGCCGGGACGATGTGCAGGCGGTGCCCCTGGACCCGCCGGCCTACCGCCAGCTGGGCATTCTGGTGCGGGACCGGAAGGACCTGCGCCCTGCTGCCCGCCGCTTCATCACCGAGGCGCGTGAAATCATCGATCAGATCAAATAGGAGAACCCATATGCTTTCATTTACCCCCCTGACCATTGAACACCATGCCCTGCTGCGCCGCTACTACGACGGGTGCGACTATCACCTGTGCGAATATTCCACCGGAACAAAGCTCATGTGGAGCCTGTACCTGCGGCCCTCCTTCGCCCAGGAGGCGGGATGCCTCATTGTCCGCAACCGGGTGGACGGCGAGTGGGTATTCGACTTTCCGGTGCCGGGCCCCGGCGGCGACGTGGATGCCGCCCTGACAGCCATTGAGGAATACTGCACCGAGACGGGAACGCCGCCGGTGATCTCCGTGGTGCCGGAGGAGAAGGCCCCGGAGCTGCTGCTGCGCTGGCCCCGGTTCCGGCTGACCAACGAGCGCAACTGGAAGGATTACCTGTACCGGGCGGAGGATATGGCCGCCTTTGCCGGGCGGAAATACAGCGGCCAGCGCAACCACATCAACAAGTTCCGCAAGGAGTACCCCAATGCCCGGTTCGTGGTCCTTACCGGGGAGGATATGCCCCTCATCGAGGACTTCTGGGGGGACTATGAGCAGGAGTTCCAGAAAACCAGCTTCAACGCCAAGCGGGAGCTGGCCTATGCCAAGGCCCTGGCCCGGCTGCTGCCGGAGGGCTGGCTGCTGGGCGGCGGCCTGCTGTCGGAGGGCCGGCTGGTGGCCATGAGTCTGGCGGAAAAGTGCGGCGACACCCTGATCATCCATGTGGAAAAGGCCCTGTATTCCCACCAGGGGGCATATCCCACCCTGGTCCAGGCCTTTGCCGCCCACTTCGGCGGCGACTGCACCTACATCAACCGAGAGGACGACGCCGGGGACCAGGGCCTGCGGACGTCCAAGCTGCAATACCTGCCGGTGCGCCTGGCGGGGAAGCTGCGGTTCGAGGTCCGCTGCGAGGCCGACCGTCTGCGGGAGATCCCCACCCTCACCACGCCGCGCCTGACCCTGACGCCGCTGGAGGACCGGGACGAGGCGGCATACAACACCCTTTGCCTGGACGACGACCGCAACCGCTGGTGGGGGTACGACTTCCGTCAGGATCTGAAGGGGGAGCTGACGGAGGATTATTTCCTGTCCGTGGCCCGGCACGACTTTGCCGCCCGTCAGGCGGTGAATTTCGCCGTCCGGCTGGACGGACACCTTATCGGCGAGGCGGTGCTGTACCGGTTCGACTGGCGGGGCGGCGCGGAGCTGGGCTGCCGCATCGACCGGGCCTACGCCGGTCACGGCTACGGCACCGAGGCCTTCACCGCGGCGGCGGAGTGGGCCCTGTTCGGCCTGACCCTGGCCAAGGTAAAGGCCAAGTGCTATAAGGAGAACACCGCATCGTATAAAATGCTCTCCTCCTGCATGCGTCCGGCAGGGGAGGACGACACGTTCTTCTACTTTGAAAAGCTGGTATAATTCGCATAAAAGCCAAGCAGCGGAGGCCCTGTCGGGTCTCCGCTGCTTGCAGTACAGGCAGTTTACTTGACGCAGATGGTCTCGATCTCCACCAGCGCGCCCCGGGGCAGAGCGCCCACTTCCACGGCGCTGCGGGCGGGGTACTGGCCCTCGGTGAAGAACTCGGCGTACACCGCGTTCATGGCGGCAAAGTCGCTCATGTGCTGCAGGAACACGGTGGTCTTGACCACATTGTCCATGGTCAGGCCGGCGGCCTCCACAATGGCCTTGATGTTGCGGAACACCTGGCGGGTCTGCTCCTGGATGCCGCCGGGAACGAACTCGCCGGTCTTGGGGTCGAAGGGTACCTGGCCGCTGGTGACCAGGAAGCTGCCGCAGTCGATGGCCTGGGAATAGGGGCCGATGGCGGCGGGAGCATTGGTGGTGGCGATGATCTTCTTCATAACAGAGCTTCCTCCTTATATAGTATCCTCTAAAGCAGCGGGCCTTTCGGCCCAACCCTGTTATATCACACTTTTTGCCGTTTGGCAACAGCGGAACCGGGTTATTCTCCGCCGAAGCACAGCCGCACGGCCCAGGCGGCGGCAATGAAGGCTGCCAGGTCCGCCGTCAGGGCGGCGGGAATGGTATAGCGGGTGCGGCGGATGCCTGCCGCGCCGAAATACACCGCCACGGTGTAAAACGTGGTCTCCGAGCAGCCCAGCATCACCGCCGCCGTGCGGCCCACGGCGGAATCCGGGCCGTACTGCTCCATCAGCTGGCTGCCCACGGCCAGGGCTCCGGACCCGCTGACTGGCCGCACCAGCAGCAGGGCCGCCGTCTCCGGCGGGATGCCCAACGCACCCAGCACCGGCGACAGCACTGCCGCCAGAGCGTCCATGGCTCCGGAGGCCCGCAGCATATACACCGCCGTCAGCAGGGCTGCCAAAGCTGGAAGGATTCTGATCACCACCGACAGGCCCTCTCCGGCTCCCTGGGTCAGGGCGCTGAACACGTCCACCCGCTGCCGCAGGGCGTACAGGGCTGCCCCTGCCAGAAGGCATGGGGTCACGAATGCCGTGGGGTCCATGTCAGCTCCTCCATACCCGGCTCAGCAGCCGGGCCGTCAGCAGTCCCGCCGTCACGGAGATGGCCGACGACAGCCACACCGCCGGCAGGATGTCGAAGGGCGTCCGGCACCCGCAGGCGGCCCGGACTCCGGCTACCGTGGTGGGCAGCAGCTGCAGACTCGTGGCGTTGAGCACGAACAGCATGTCGGCGGCATAGTCGTTGCCCGCGGCAAGAAACTTCTGCGTGGCGGCAACGCCGGGCGGGGTGGGCGCGCCGGGCAGTCCCAGCAGGTTGGCGGCAATATTCTGGCAGGCAAGTGCGAGCGCCTGCCTGTCTTGCGAGCGGAAGAGTCTGCGCGCGGCGGGGTACAGTCCCCTTGCCAGCCGTTCGGACAGTCCGCTCTTTTCCAGCACCTTGAAAAAGCCCAGCCACACGCAGTAGGAGGCGAGCAGGGCAAGACAGACGGTCGCGGCCTTCTGCCCGCCCGCGAGCATGGCGGGGAGAAAGCCTTCGGGATCGTGCACAAGGAACACGATCGCCGCCGCCAGAAAGATAACGGCAAAGATGACGTTCATAGGCTATTGTATGAGCGTGAGAGGGGGAAACAGTCATACATAATTCAAAAAATTACGCGCCATGGGCGATTTTTGGTACAACCGGCATGATATAATGATATCAGGATATTTTCGCGGAGGGAAAAATGATGCAGCCACAGACATATATCGCAAAATTTTATTCGGAACATGACAAAGAGGGCGGAGCTTTGCTCGCGCAAAACGGACTTTATCGCTATGCCGATGAAAAAACACAGGGCTATGTCAGGCGTATTTTGCCGCGGCTCTATGCGATGGGGGCGATCACGCAGGAGGTGGTGGCGCATTTGAGGGATAAGGAATTTTCTTCTCGCTTTTTCGGGCTTTCCTATCCTTTTCTTCGCCCCGTTTCGGAGGGGACGGACGACAGGAACGGATATAACAGATATTGGACGAATTTTATTTTTGCAGACGAATGCTATGTTTGCAGCCAATGGCAACTGCAAAATACGCAGGAATATGAACTTCGGCTATATGTCTGGTGCACCGATTTGTTAAAGCGGATGAAGGACAAAACCGATTTGCCCGTGCCTGCAGATCGACTCAAGCCCGACCCTTCCGACCGCTCAAAGCCCATTTCCACGCCTCCCGACCTCGCCGTACCCGAGCCCCGACCGTTCCCCGAGATCCCCAACGGAACGCGCGTTATCAGTGCGGAAACGGGGCGCCGCGGCGTGGTCGAGTGGGTGGCGGGCGGCAGGGTCTGTGTGCTGTTTACAAACAGCAAGGGATATTTCGATTATCCGGACGCATTTCGCTCCGGCAGGCTGCAAGTCGAATCCTTGCTTGCGTCCGTCCTCCCCAAGCCGGGCTCCCGCCCTCGGCCGGAGCGGCCGAAGGGAGCGGTGCTCTGCTGTCCCTTCTGCGGGACGGCCCTGCCGCCCGTGGGCGAAGGGACTCTCTATTGCTCCGCGTGCTGTCGGGTGTTGGATATTTTCGTTACGGAGGAAGACAAGCTGATGATCGGCATGACCTGTCCGGACCTTGCATTATTGCGCGACGGAGATATATCAAAACGAAAGGAATGATGCAAAACAAGTCGCCGCTGCACCCGCGCGGGACGCGTGGTCTTCCGAAAAATTTTGCAAAAAAGTCTTGACAAGCGCGAAAAGGGGTGCTATACTCAAAGCATGACACGCGAAATTTGCAACTTCAAGGCCATGCGCAGCGTATTTGCAATGCAAATACGGTAGTTTGGCGTGTCATCATATCTGAAAACGAAGTCCGCCGAACGGCGGGCTTTTTTCATTGTGTTCGGGGGCGCGCCGCGGCGGAAAAGGAGAAGATCTATGTATCAGCTCGGCAGCAAAGTTCTGCATACGGCGCGGCTCACCCTGCGCCCCTTCCGCGCGTCAGACGCGCCGCAGGCGTTCGCCAACTGGATGAGCGACCCCGCCGTCACGCACTATCTCACCTGGGAGCCGCACGCCGACCCCGCCTTCACCCGCCACCTGCTTGCCATGTGGGAGGAGGAGGCGAAGCTGGACGACGTCTACCATTGGGCGATCGTGTCGGACGAGACGGGCGAGGCGGTGGGCGATATCTCGGTGGTCTCCCTCGACCGCCGCACCGAATGTGCGCAGGTGGGATACTGCCTGTCC
>ERZ857969.4557-NODE-4557-length-12019-cov-3.293631_pt1 | contig 12019 bp, 6 predicted proteins | sample MGYA00519864_ERZ857969 | MGnify/ENA primary metagenome ERZ857969 (study PRJEB31778, sample SAMEA3449382) | human gut metagenome | biome: human gut; feature: human-associated habitat; material: faeces | place: United Kingdom | collected 2010/2012 ... | reverse complement strand
AGCCGGGAAGCCGAAATAGGCCTCGATCTTGCGGCAGGCGTCGATCGTAGCGTCCTCATCGTCGGCTTTGGCGGCCGCAATAGCCTTGTCGAACAGGGCGTCGATCTCGGCGGGCAGCTTGTCGGTCAGCGGGTTGAACGCCTTGGGCTCGGATTTGTCCGCGCCGAATACCGACTGGTTGAGCTCCTTGCGGATCTCGCGCAGCTGGGTATTGATCTTGGCCACGGCCTCCATGTTCACACCGGTATCAACGCCGAGCTTCTTGCAGAAGACGTGTACCAGCTCGATGGCCGGGGCACCCGTGCCTTCGGCGAAATACCAGCAGTTGGTATCGACGATGTCGACGCCGGCCACGATGGCCGCGAGCATCGAAGCCAGGCCGTAGCCGGGGGTACAGTGGGTATGGAAATCGACCGGAATCGAGATGTTCTTCTTGAACAGCTTGACCAGCGTGGCGACACGGCGCGGCGGGATCAGGCCCGACATGTCCTTGATGGTGATCATGTCGGCGCCCAGTGCGGCCATCTGTTTGGCCTTGTCGAGGAAATAGGCATCCGTGAAGACGGGCTGCGGCCGCTTCTTGCCCATCAGGCGCTGCATGAAGGAGGGTTCGGGATATTTCGGGTCGACCGTATAACATACGGCGCAGTCGGCGATGCCGCCGTACTGCTTGACGTATTTGATCGTCGATTTCACGTTGTCCACGTCGTTCAGGGCATCGAAGATACGCATGATGCCCAGCCCGCTTTCGATCGCGTTGCGGCAGAAGCCGTCGATCACGTCGTCGGGGTAAGGCGCGTAGCCGAACAGGTTACGGCCGCGCGAAAGCGCCGTGAGCTTCGACACCTTGCCCACAGCCTTGTAAATCGTCTCCAGGCGCGTCCACGGATTCTCGTTGAGATAACGCATCACCGAGTCGGGCACGGCACCGCCCCAGACCTCCATCGCATAGAAATTTGCATCCTTGTAGAAGGGCAGGCAACGGTCTACCTGTGCCTGCGACATGCGCGTCGCGAACGAGGACTGCTGTCCGTCGCGCAACGTAAGGTCTCTGATTTTGAGATTTCTCGCCATTGTGATATTTTTATTAAGGGTTCTTGTTACCGCTTCCACTGTTATTTCAATAACAAAGATAATAAACAATTTGAAATTCCAACCATTTTACAGGAATTTTTCACAAAAATCACCCGAAACGGTTACTTTTCGTAAAAGCACCCCGCCCGGAAGCGCCCCGGCGGGCTACGCCTGGATATCGTGCTCGGGCACGAACAACTGCTTGTACGACGTCCCGTCGAGGTATTTCTTCTTGAAGATATTGACGCAGAAGACGAACATCTCGAGCATCAGCGGCCCGAAAATCACCCCCATGAACCCGAAGAGCGACAACCCGATGAAAACGCCGAAGATCGTCACCAGCGGATGCGTATCGGCCATCTTCTTCTGCATGATGAACCGCACGACGTTGTCCACGTGCGTCACGACCAGCCCGCCGTAGAGGAGCAGCCCGATGGCCGGCCCCCAGTCGCCCGTAAGTGCCATGTAACCCGCGAGCGGGAGCCACACGAGCGCCGTTCCGAAGATGGGGATGATCGTTGCGAAACAGGTCAGCACGCCCCAGAACAGCGGGCTCGGGGCGTTGAAGACCAGGTAGCCCACAAACGCCACGATGCCCTGTACGACGGCCAGCAGGGGGATGCCGATGGCGTTCGAGCGGACGATCATGTGCACCTCGCGCATGACGCTGCTGCCCACGTCGCGGTTGAAAGGCAGTATCTCGCGGCAGTACTCCTCCATGCGCAGGCCGCCGATGAGCATGAAATAGAGCACGAACAGCAGCACGACGATGTTGATGCCGAAATCCATGATGCTGCCCAGCACCCACTGCCCCAAATGAGGGATCACCCCCACGAGCGACGCGATATTCCTCTCCTGCCAAAGGTTGTATCCCGTCTTTTCGTGGATCAGCGCTGCGATGTGTTTGAGCGGCTCGACGATCGACTCGGGCTTGAGGGCGATGTCCTGCACCTGGTTGACGACCATCCAGACGATCAGACTGATCGGCACCAGGAAACAGAGCACCGCCTCGCCCAGCAGCAGCGACGCGGCCAGGCTGCGCCGCCATTTGCGGCAGGCCGTGAGGTAATGCATCTGCCGCCGGAGCAGCACGTAGATCGTCATGGCACCCAGCACCCCGCCCAGGAACGGGGTCAACTCGATGAAGATCGTGACCCCCAGTCCGAGGATCAGCACGAAAAGCGAATAACGCCAGTATAGTTCCTTGAAAGACTGCATACGCGTCCGCTGAGCAAGGAACGTGCCGCAACGTGCAAGACCGTGCCCGTCAACAGGTTGAAAAATATTTGAACAAAATTTACGGTGTTCTGTTGCGGCTGTGAAATATTTGGTTTAAATTTGTATAAGCAAATTATGGACGGCTTTATGGAAATAACGGTTTCCACCGGCACCCTGCATCACCGATACGGTGCGGGAGAAGGTATGCAAACCGGATATCGGCTATCGCCGGGCACGGCCGGCGATACGCAACGACGAGGGGTATCTCACACGCGGAGTATCCCTCGCAACTTTATACAAACCCCAGCGTACCATGGATCTCAGTGCCTTCCCGAAAGGTTGCCGGGGGTTAAAATCCTGTGAAACTTCCGCCACCCCACCGGCGGGAGCGGAAAAATCCCCGATCTTAGTGCCGCGAACCACGACACCACGCTATGAAGAAACCGAAATATCCATTACACTCTTTTATTTACTAATCCATTAAAAAGTATGAGAAAACATTTACAACATTTCCTCATGACGGCCGCCCTGATCCTGTTCGGAGTGTCCGCCGCTGTCGCGCAATCGGCAGTTACGGGTAAAATCGTAGATGAGACCGGCGCACCGCTGATCGGTGCCTCTGTGACCGTACCCGGCACATCGCAGGGTGTCAGCACCGACGTCGACGGCAACTTCACGCTGAAGACCGATGCCAAGGAGATCGAGATCAGCTACGTGGGCTACGTCCCGACCAAAAAACCCGTCACGGGCCCGAACGCACGCCTGGGCATCATCCAGATGGAGCCCGACGCCGTGGCATTGCAGGATGTCATCGTCATGCAGTCGGTGGCCGTGCAGCGCAAAACCCCGGTAGCCGTATCGACGGTCAACGCCGAGGAGATCAGCTACAAACTCGGCGGACAGGAGTTCCCCGAAATCCTGAAATCGACGCCGGGCGTCTACGTGACCAAGGACGGCGGCGGCTTCGGCGACTCGAAGATCAACATGCGCGGTTTCCAGGCGGCCAACGTGGCCGTGATGGTCAACGGCGTCCCCGTGAACGATATGGAGTGGGGCGGCGTATACTGGTCGAACTGGGCCGGCCTCTCGGACGTGACGCGCAGCATGCAGACCCAGCGCGGCCTGGGCGCCTCGAAAATCTCGTCTCCCTCGGTCGGCGGTTCGGTCAACATCGTGACCAACGGCATCGAGGCCAAGCAGGGCGGCACGTTCTCGTTCGGCGTAGGTAACGATGGCCTTTACAGCCTTTCGTTCAGCCTCTCGACGGGCCTCACGAAGAGCGGCTGGGCACTGTCGGTACTCGGCGCGAAGCGCTGGGGCGACGGTTACATCCAGGGAACCAACTTCGAAGGCTACAACTGGTTCGTCAACATCTCGAAGCGCATCAATGACCGCCACCAGTTGTCGCTGACCGCCTTCGGCGCCCCGCAGAAGCACGCGCAGCGCCATGCCCTCGACGACGGACTGAAGATCGAGGAGTGGCAGAAGGCCAAGAACTTCATGGGCGAAAAGGACATGTACCGCTACAACGCCGAGTACGGTTTCGACAAGAACGGCAGGCAGCGCTACTCGCACTTCAACGAATACCACAAGCCCCAGATCTCGCTGAACCACCAGTGGCAGATCGACTACAAGTCGTCGCTCTCGACGGCGCTCTACATGTCGATCGGACGCGGCAGCGGCTACTCGGGCCAGGGCCGCACCTCGGCAGACCGCAACATGTGGAAAGGTACCAACTACGGCGTGCTGAACACCACCTTCCGCAACCCCGACGGCACGTTCGCCTACGACAAGATCCAGGAGATGAACGCCGCCAGCCCCGACGGTTCGCGCATGATCATGTCGAAGAGCAACAACAACCACATGTGGTACGGACTGCTCTCGACCTACACCAACCAAATCTCCAAGTCGCTCGAACTGTCGGCCGGTATCGACGTGCGCTACTACATCGGCGAGCACAACAACGAGATCATCGACCTCTACGACGGCAAGTATTTCATCGACGACAGCAGCCGCGCCAACGTCAAGCCCGAGCAGAACGCCGCCGCGGCCGACCCCAACTGGGTGTATGAAAAACTGCAGGTCGGCGACAAGGTTTACCGCGACTACGACGGCCACGTACACCAGGAAGGCGTATTCGCCCAGCTGGAGTGGACGAAGAAAAACCTCAACGCCTTCGTATCGGGTTCGGTTTCCAACACCGGCTACTGGCGCTACGACCGCTTCTACTACGACGCCGCACACGCCGAGTCCGAGCACGTGAACTTCATCGGTTACACGGTCAAGGGCGGTGCCAACTACAACATCAACGAGAAACACAACGTGTTCGCCAACCTGGGCTACATCAGCCGCGCCCCGTTCTTCTCGGGCGGCGCATTCCTGCAGAGCACCACGAGCAACGCCAAGAACCCCGACCCGCTGAACGAAAAGGTCTTCTCGGCCGAGGTAGGCTACGGGTTCCGCTCGGGCATCCTTTCGGTCAACCTGAACGGTTACTACACGCTCTGGATGGACAAGTCGGTCGTACGTTCCAGCTCGATGGCCAACGGCGACTACGCCCGCGTGAACCTCTCGGGTGTCGACGCACGCCACATGGGCCTCGAACTGGACTTCGTCCTGCGCCCCAACCGCTGGCTGGACGTGACCGGTATGCTTTCGCTGGGCGACTGGCAGTGGGACAGCGACTCGAAGGGCTACATCTACGACACGCAGGGGCAGCCCCTGACCAAGGCTTTGGACGGCACGGTCGCCTCGGGCATCATGGCTGAAGACCACGCATGGCTGAACCTGAAGCAGAAAGGCATCAAGGTCGGCGGTTCGGCACAGACCACCGGAGCCCTCGGCGTCACGGTACGCCCGATGAAGGGCCTGCGCGTCAGCGCCGACTGGAACGCCTACGGCAACAACTACGCCGACTTCTACATCGGTTCGAACACCAGCCTTAACGGCAACTCGACCGTCGACGTGAAAGACCCGTGGAAAATTCCGTGGGGACACCAGCTCGACCTCTCGGCCAGCTACGCCTTCAAGATCGGCAACGTACGCGCCACGATCTACGGCAACGTGAACAACGTCTACGACTACAACTACATCATGGACGCGCAGTGCGCCGCAGCCGACGAAGGTATCTGGCAGAACGTATATGCCGTAATGTACTCGTTCGGTCGTACCTATACCGTAAGACTGAAAATTAACTTCTAATTACAGCGAACCATATGAACAAGCATATTGTAAAATACCTTCTGGCCCTTGCGACGATAGCATTCGTGGGGGGGGGTTGTAATGTCGACGATTACAACGAGGAGTATCTGGACGGGTTCAACCCCGACAAGGAGATCACCGACGTCCAGGTGCTGAAATACACGATGACCGACGCCGACTACGCCAGCGTCGCGTCGAACGCCGCCAACAAGGCGATCGCCGAAGCCGCAGGGCCCGATGCAGTGGCAGCCCTGGCCGCCGTAGGCACTGCAAAATGTTTCTCCGAAGCCGCTTCCGCCACGACGTACCTGCCCGCCTTCCTGGCTGCAGGTTACGACAGCTACCTCTCGAACGGCTCGACTGTCACCGTTACCTATAAGAACCAGCGCGGCGAGATATCCGAGGCCATCACCGGCATCGCTTCCGCCTCGACCTACGAGCTCAAGGCCGCCGACTACGAGGTAGCCTGGGGCGAGGATATCACGGCCGACTACTTTACACCCGGTAAGCCGGCAGCCAACTACCTGCCGCGCATCCTCAAGGAGGCCGTCAAGAACGCCGAGGCCGGCGACTACGTCATCGCCGAATACGCCTACTCCGAGCAGGAGCCTTCGACCGGAGGCGGCGAAATCCCCGAGACCATCAACAAGATCAGCGAAATCATTGCCCCCGGCGACTATACCGTGCAGGGCACCGTTTCGGCTGCCTATGCCCGCGGCTTTATCGTCGACGACACCACGGGGGCTATTCTGGTATATCTGAACGCCCCGTCGAACTACTCGCTAGGCGATGTAGTGAAGGTCAAGGGTGCCGTTACGGAATACAACAGCGGCATGCAATTCGGCAACACGGCCGAGATCACGCTCGTGGAGAAAACCAAGAATTTCGCCTTCCCCACGGCACAGGCCATGTCGGGCAGCGAGCTCGACGCCTACCTGACCGCAACGTCGATCAAATTCGTCAGCCTGACGGGTACGCTCTCGATCAGCGGCAACTATTACAACCTCAAGGTGGACGGTGCCGCGACGGCCACCGGCAGCCTCTCCTTCCCCAACAAGGGGCAGATCGACGAGAGCCTGGACGGTAAGAAGGTCACCGCGACCGGTTACCTCTTCTCCGTCAGCAAGAGCGGCGACGCACCCAAATTCGCCAACATGATGGTCGCCACGATCGCCGAGGAGGGTTCGCAGCCCGCATTCACGCCCGTGGGCGTCGTCGCATCGGCCGATCCCGGCACGTTCAGCGTGACGGGACAGATCGCAGCGACCTACAAGCGCGGCTTCCTCATCAACGACGGCACAGGGTCGATCCTCATCTATACCAATGCCGACCCGACCGGAACCTATGCCATCGGCGATCTGGTCAGCGTGGAAGGTACCACTTCGGCTTATGCCGGGCTGAACCAGTACCCCCCGGCATCGACCGTCACCAAACTCAATACCGAGGCCAATAAGTTCACCTACCCCGCGATCCGCGAAATGGACGGTACCGACATGGACGGTTACCTGACGCTGACCACGGCGCAGTACGTGCGTTACACGGGTACGCTGAAAATTGACGGCAACTACTACAACGTCATCAACGACGAAGCGCTGACGGCACAAGGCAGCCTCTCGTATGTCCTGGACGGCGCCGTAGACCCAGCACTCGACGGACAGGAAGTCGTCGTGGAAGGCTATGCGATCGGCGTATCGGGCAGCAAGTTCCTCAATACGATGGTCACTTCTGTCAAGCCGGCAGCCAATGCTTCGGCAGCTTCCTTCGGCATGACCCGCGCCGCGGTGACCAAGAACCGCTATGCGATTTACACCTTCGACGGCACGTCGTGGGCAGCCGCAGAAAACACCACGATGGTCAACCCCGAGGACTACACGCAGATGGGCGCCACCAATCCCAACTTCAGTTCGTCGTTCTCGCAGGACACCTACCTGCCCCTCTACCTGAAGTACAAATATCCCTACGCCCTGGCCGAGGAGAAGATGAACGTGGCATACCACTTCTACGACTCGACGGACAAGGTAACCCTGCTCTTCGCCGACGAGTACACTTACGACGGTGCGGACTGGATCAAGACCGAGGACACCGAGACGCTCGACGGCCCGTTCAAGAAGGTCAGCGGCAAATGGAACTTCGACCCCAGCATGACGCTCGTCGTGGCCCCCGACCGCAGCGCTTACAGCAAGAGCTTCTACCAGGCTTGCGTGGACTGGGTACTCCAGAACAAGGACGCCGCCTATACGACGGACAACCGCAGCGGCAGCCGCCTCACGGATGCGGAGTATTACAGCGGTTGCGCGGCAAGCTACACCAACCTGAACTGGCGTATCAACACGCTTCCGAAATACTACTGGAGCGAAGCCGGTGAAGACATATCAGCCTACGACAACTGGGGGTCGGAAGACAAGGACGCCATGCGCGCATCGTACCAGGCGTTCTACGACGAAGTCGAAAAGCGTTTCGGCGAGGTAATGTCGGCCGCCCTGGGTACGCTCTACCCCGATGTCAAGATGATCTCCGGCATCGACGTGATCTACACCGTACAGATGATGCTCTACACGCAGCACATCGGCTCGGGCACGGGCAAGGTGACGCACGCATTCGAGTTCAAGCTCGTCGACACCGGCAAGTTCGAATACGTACGCATGTACGCACTCTCGCCGGAGTATGAACTGATGAAGGATGCCAACTTCGAATAACGGAATCCGATCCAAAGCAAAGGGCCGCTCTAACGAGTGGCCCTTTTTATTTTTCAATCATCGGACGGATCGGATCAAGGGACAGGGAAAACCGCTGCAAAAGGGGAAGCCGACGATTCGTGCGGGCGGAGCGAACGGCCTGCGGGTACGGCTATACGGACGGAGTACCCGGATATGGTCTCGGGCTGCTACCCTACTATTTCGGGCAACAGCCTGCGGCGCAGCAGGTCGCAGGTTGCGGCCGGCGCCGAATGGTCGAACAACTGCCCGCGGATACCCAGCGCCGCTGCGGCGGCGATATTGGCCGGGCGGTCATCGATAAAGAGCGTCTGCGCAGGATCGAGTCCGTAGCGGCCGAGCAGTCGCCGGTAGATTTCCGGCTCGGGTTTCACCACGCCCTCCTCGCAGGAGACCACCTCGCCGTCGAAAAGCCCGTAGACGGGGAAGCGGCGCAGGAAGTCGATGAACTCGCGCGACATGTTCGAAAGCACATACAACTTGTAGCCGGCGGCCTTCAGGTCGCGGACAAGCTGTTCGGTAGGCTTCACGGGTTCCTGCATGTCGATCGACAGGCGCAGGTACTCCTCGCATTTCGCACGCGGGCAGGCGTTGACCCCGGAAAGGATGCCGGTCACCTCGTCGAGCGTCAGCACGCCCCGGTCGTAATCCTCCCAGAAAGCCGGCATGGGCTCCGAACGGATGAAACTGAAAAAGTCGTGGAATTCTTGCGTACACTTACTTCTGTCGCGGGCAAAAAGTACTCCGCCCAGGTCGAAAACGATATTTTCCATGGGGCAAAGATAGCCATTTTTTCGTTTGGTTCATGATTTGCAGGCTGGCGCATAACAAAAACTCCGATTATGAACTATGGCATAAGCATCCTCTTCCGCGCCATTCCCCTTGCGATGGCAGCCTTCTGTTTCGCTTACGGCGCCTACGTTTTCGCCGCCGGCGACGACCCCTCGCGGCTCACGGCAGGCCCCGTGCTCTTTTTCCTGGGCTCGATCTGCGTCGCGCTTTACTGTACCGCCGCCACCATCATCCGCCAGATCATCGGCACCTATACCGCCGCCGCGAAATACCTTTTCCCGGCCATCGGCTATGCGGTCGCCGCCATGACGGTCATCTGCGGGCTTTTCATCATCCAGTCGCACATGACCGGGGCGTTCGTCACGGGGCATGTCGTCTGCGGGCTGGGGCTCATCACGGCGTGCGTCTCGACGGCGGCCACCTCCTCGACGCGTTTCAGCCTGATCCCCAAGAACTCGGGTGACAGCACCTTCTCGGTCAACCCCGCAGGCTTCACCCGCGGGCAGAGTTCGCTGCTGATCTTCATCGTGTCGGCCATAGCCGCCGGGGCATGGGTGTGGTGCATCCTGCTCTTCGCGCTGGGAACGCTCCCGGCGCATATCGTGGCGGGAAGCGTCATGTTCGGCATCGCCTGTGTCTGCACGTCGCTCATCGCGCTGGTGGCCAGTATCGCACGCCAGGCACGGGGCAGCTACACGATGGAGGAACGCCGCCGGTGGATGGGGCTGGTGCTCGCGATGGGCGGCCTGGCCTTCGTGCTGGGGCTGATCCTCCTCTTCACGCTCCGGGGCGAGGCGATCAGCTTCGTGGGCTTCGTGCTCATAGGGCTGGCACTGATCTGCTGGAGCATATCGAGCAAGGTCATCCTGCTGGCAAAGATCTGGCACGCCGATTTCCCGTTGGCCAACCGCATCCCGATCATCCCGGTGCTTACGGCGCTGGCCTGCCTGTTCCTCGCGGCATTCCTCTACGAGGCGGCGCTCTCCGAACCCAAATATTTCGTCCCCGCACGCGTCCTGACGGGTTTCGGAGCCATCTGCTTCACGCTCTACTCCATCGTCTCGATCCTCGAAAGCGGCGCGAGCAAGAAATAGCCCCGCTGCAAGGCCATAAAAAAAGCCACCTTCCCCGGGTGGCTTTTCTTATTGCCTTTATCGTCACATGGGTCAGAACAGGTGGCAAGCCACCGTCAGCCCGGCCATGACGATGGAAACCATCGACATCAGCTTGATAAGGATGTTAAGCGACGGGCCCGAAGTGTCCTTGAACGGGTCGCCGACGGTATCGCCCACCACGGTGGCCTTGTGGCATTCGGAGCCTTTGCCGCCGAAATGCCCCTCCTCGACCATCTTCTTGGCATTGTCCCACGCGCCGCCCGCATTGGCCATGAACACGGCCAGCACGAAACCCGAGCTGAGGCCACCGACCAGCAGGCCCATCACGCCGGCCACGCCAAACACGAGACCGACGGCTACCGGCACGACGATGGCCAGCAGGCTGGGGAACATCATCTCGCGCTGTGCACCGCGGGTCGAAATCTCCACGCAGCGGGCATAGTCCGGCGTGCCTTCGCCCGTGAGGATGCCCTTGATCTCGCGGAACTGGCGGCGCACCTCGTTCACCATGCTCTCGGCGGCACGTCCCACGGCGTTCATCGTCAGGCCGCAGAACAGGAACGACATCATGGCGCCGATGAAGATGCCGATCAGCACCGTCGGGTTCATCAGCGTGACCTGGTAATACTCCATGAAATCGAGGATCGAAGCCTTCTCGACCAGCTGCGAGGTGCCGTTGGGCAGGTCAAGCATCGTGATGCCGTTGTGCAGCAATCCGATACGGATCTCCTCGATGTAGGATGCCAGCAGTGCCAGTGCGGTCAGCGCCGCGGATCCGATGGCGAACCCTTTGCCCGTGGCGGCGGTCGTATTGCCCAGCGCGTCCAGCGCGTCGGTGCGCTTGCGCACCTCGGGGCCGAGGCCGCTCATTTCGGCATTGCCGCCCGCATTGTCAGCGATCGGGCCGTAGGCGTCCGTGGCGAGCGTGATGCCCAGCGTCGAGAGCATCCCGACGGCGGCGATGCCGATGCCGTAGAGCCCCAGCGACATGTTCATCGGAGCCATCATATTCTCCATGTCGAAGCCGATGGCGCACAGATAGGCGAGGATAATCGCGGCACCGATCGTCAGGACGGGGATGGCCGTCGAGATCATGCCCGACCCGACCCCGGCGATGATGACCGTGGCCGGCCCGGTCTGGGCGCTTCCGGCGATCTTCTGCGTCGGTTTATAGGAGTGCGAAGTGTAATATTCGGTAGCCTGTCCGATGATGATACCGGCGACGAGCCCCGTGATGACCGAGCACGACAGCCCGAGCCAGTTCTGGATTCCCAGCAGGTAGAGGATACCGAACGTCGCGCCGGCAATCAGCAGCGAACTGAAATTGACACCCACGCCCAGCGAGCGGAGCAGCTCGCGCATCGAGGCGCCCTCACGGGTTCGCACGAGGAAGATGCCGATGATCGAGAGCACGATCCCCACGGCCGCGATCAGCATCGGCGCCAGCACGGCCTTCACCTGCTCGGACTCGCCCATTGAGGCGAAAGCCGCTGCACCCAGTGCCGCCGTTGCCAGAACCGCGCCGCAATAACTCTCGTAAAGGTCGGCGCCCATACCTGCCACGTCGCCCACGTTGTCACCCACATTGTCGGCTATCGTTGCTGGATTGCGCGGATCGTCCTCGGGTATTCCGGCCTCGACCTTACCCACCAGATCCGACATCGGCCGCCTTGGTATATATTCCGCCGCCGACACGCGCAAAGAGCGCCTGTGTCGAGGCTCCCATGCCGAATGTGAGCATCGTAGTGGTTATGACGACAAGTTTCTGCGGACCGGCGGTATCGACAAAGGCATCAAGTATGATGTACCAGAACGATATGTCGAGCAGTCCGAGCCCGACCACGACCAGCCCCATGACGGCACCGCTGCGGAAGGCGACCTTCAATCCGCGGTCGAGCGACTGGC
>ERZ857969.4551-NODE-4551-length-12033-cov-2.576891_pt1 | contig 12033 bp, 10 predicted proteins | sample MGYA00519864_ERZ857969 | MGnify/ENA primary metagenome ERZ857969 (study PRJEB31778, sample SAMEA3449382) | human gut metagenome | biome: human gut; feature: human-associated habitat; material: faeces | place: United Kingdom | collected 2010/2012 ... | reverse complement strand
CGATCCCTCTGGATCAGTCCGTGCTGTACAACGGATGACATTGTGATAACATCCATATTTCCACCACTTAAGATGGATACGACTTTCTTGCCTGTGAAGTTCAGATGACGGAGTGCAGCGACTGTCAGAAGTCCGGAGTTCTCAACGATCATCTTGTGGTTTTCTACCATATCAAGGAATGCTACGATCAGCTCATCATCATCCACGGTAATGATCTCGTCCAGGTTCTGTCTTACATACGGGAAAATCTTGGATCCCGGTGTCTGTACTGCAGTACCGTCTGCAATTGTGCTGACAGGAGATACGGTCGTTACCTCGCCTTTTTCAAAAGAAGCCTTCATACAGGCTGCTCCGGACGGCTCAACACCGATGACTTTGATGTTTGGTTTCAGCAGTTTTGCCAGTGTGGAAACACCGGTAGCCAGTCCGCCTCCTCCGATCGGAACAAGGATATAATCTACGAGTGGAAGCTCCTGAATCACTTCCATAGCGATGGTTCCCTGGCCGGTTGCAACGGTCAGATCATCGAACGGGTGAATAAAGGTATAGCCATGCTCTGCTGCAAGCTCGTATGCTTTTGCACATGCCTCATCGTACACATCTCCGTACAGAACAACCTCAGCGCCGTAGCTCTGGGTACGCTCTACTTTGATGAGCGGTGTGGTAGTCGGCATTACGATGACAGCCTTTGCACCGTAGCATTTTGCCGCATACGCAACGCCCTGTGCATGGTTTCCTGCAGATGCGGTGATCAGTCCTTTTGCGCGCTCCTCTTCACTTAAGGTGCTGATTTTGTAATAGGCACCGCGCAGCTTATAGGCGCCGGTCAGCTGCATATTTTCCGGTTTTAAGTAGACTTTATTTCCCGTCTGCTCGCTGAAATATTTGCTGTAAACCAGTTTGGTCTCCTGTGTTACTTTTTTTACGATTTCAGACGCTTCCTCAAATTTCGGGAGTGTCAGCATTTCTTCTGCCATAGTCTTTTCTCCTTGTTGTCTTTTTTAAGCATTCTCTTCGGATGTATGGAACAGTGCATTTACAAACTGGTCTGCATCAAATTTCTGTAGATCGTGGATGCTCTCGCCCACGCCGATGTATTTGACCGGAATATCAAGCTCGGACTGGATGGCAACGGCGATACCGCCCTTTGCAGTTCCGTCCAGCTTCGTCAGAATGATACCGGTGACATTTGCCACTTCTGCAAACTGTCTTGCCTGCTGCAGCGCATTCTGGCCCGTGGTACCGTCCAGCACCACCAGCGTTTCCAGGTATGCCTCTGGGTACTCTTTTTCCAGAATCCGGTAAATCTTGTGGAGCTCTTCCATCAGGTTCTTCTTGTTGTGAAGTCTTCCTGCCGTATCACAGATCAGCACATCCGCATTTCTGGCTTTTGCCGCTGCGACTGCATCGTACACGATGGACGCCGGATCTGCTCCGTTCTGTCCGCCGATGATATCCACGCCAGCACGGTGCGCCCACTCCGTGAGCTGCTCGCCTGCCGCTGCACGGAACGTATCTGCTGCCGCAAGAACAACCTTTTTGCCCTGATCTTTCAGAAGGCCGGCCAGCTTTCCGACGGAGGTCGTTTTTCCGACTCCATTGACACCGATCACCAGCACCACCGATTTTCGGTTTTCAAATTCATAGGCCGTGTCGCCTACATCCATCTGTTTTTTGATGCTCTCGATCAGAAGCTGTTTGCACTCTGCCGGATCGGTAATGTGTTCTTCTGCCACCCGTTCTTTTAAGTGGTCAATAATTTTGGTCGTTGTATTGATGCCGATATCTCCCATGACGAGAATCTCCTCGATCTCCTCATAAAAATCGTCATCAATATTGGAATAGCCGCTGAAAATAGAATCAATTCCAGCTACAATGCTGTCTCGGGTCTTTGTCAGACCATTGACAAGACGTTTGAAAAAGCCTACTTTCTCCTCCGCCATACCGTTCGCCTCCCTTTGTCTTTTCTATTTTACTTCTTTCGTATTGTATCTTATTCGTTTCTATTTGTCCAGTTCTCCCTCAATCAAATCGACAGAAACAAGGGTAGAAACCCCCTTCTCCTGCATCGTGATGCCGTACAGGCGGTCTGCTGCCGTCATCGTACCGCGTCGGTGGGTGATAACGATGAACTGGGTATTTTTTGTCAGCTTATGCAGATACTGCGCAAAACGCGTTACGTTGGAATCGTCGAGCGCCGCCTCGATCTCGTCAAGTAAACAGAACGGGGACGGCTTTAAGTTCTGGATTGCAAAAAGCAGCGCAATCGCGGTCAGTGCCTTCTCGCCTCCGGAGAGCTGCATCATATTCTGCAGTTTCTTTCCCGGCGGCTGGGAAATGATGCGGATACCTGCCTCGAGTACATCCGTGTCCTCCTCGAGCTCCAGCGTTCCCTTTCCGCCGCCGAACAACTGGCGGAACACGCGGTCAAACTCTTTCCGGATCTCCTCGAATTTTTCCGTGAACTGCTTGCGCATACCGGCATCCAGCTCATCGATGATGCCCTGCAGTGTCTCCGCCGCTTTGACAAGATCGGTGTGCTGTGCATCAAGAAATGCGTGGCGCTCCGAAATCTCTTTGTACTCCTCAATCGCATTCACATTGACAGAGCCAAGTTTCCGGATCGCATCTTTTACTTCCAGCACACGCCGCTTTAATTCACTGCGCTCCGGAATCTCCTCCATCTGGAACTCTCTTGCGTGGCCCGGTGTCACTTCGTACTCTTCCCAGAGATACGAGGTCTGTGCCTCTTTTGTCTCCTCCAGCTTTTCTTTCTGGCTGTTCAGACGGAAGCACTCTTTGTCCATCAGGGAAATCTGGTCGGAGAGCTGATCCCGCTTCTCGAAAAATTCTTTGTGATCTGCGCTTAATGCTTCTTTTTTCTCCTGCAGTTCCACAATCCGGCGGTCTTCCTCTTCCTTTGCCTGCACTGCTGCTGCAATCGTCTTCTGGATCTCCACGATGTCCTGCTGTTTCTTTTTGACATCGTCTTTTTCCTCCGCCGCTTTTTCCAGCATGGTGCGGCTTTCCGCTTCCAGTTTTCCCGTCTCTTCCTCAAGACGGCGGATGTTCTGGGCAAGGAATCCATCCTTCTGGGACAGATTTGCGTAATTTAACCGGATTTCTTCAAGATCCTTCGTATATTCTGCTTCCCGGCGGCGAAGCCCTGTAAGCGCCTCCTGCGCCTTCTGGATATTCTCCTGCAGCGTGCTTTCCCGCTCCACCGATTCCTGCATTTCCTGACCGATGACTTTCCGGTTCCGCTCAATCTCGGCGATCTGATTTTCAATCTCGAGACTCTCCTTCTGAAGCGCTTCAAAATCCAGACGGATTTCCGTCTTTTTCTCGCGCGCTTTTTCCAGATTCAGGCGCACCGTATTCTGCTCGATGTACTGCCGCTGCAGTTTTTCATTCAGCTCGGTGCGGAGATCGCGGATTTCATTCCGCTTATTTTTCTTCTCTTCAAGTTCCTGTTGGATTTCCCGCAGTTCCTTCGCAAGACCCTGTACGCTCTTTTCGAGTTCCTCAATCTCACGCCGTCTTCCGAGCAGGTTGCTGTTGTTCCGGAACGAACCTCCTGTCATGGAACCGCCCGGGCTCAAGAGCTCGCCCTCGAGGGTTACCATGCGGAGCGTCTGACGGTATTTCCGCTGGATCACAATGGCATGGTCGATCGTGTCGACCACCAGCGTTCTTCCAAGCAGCTGTGCCACAAGGCCCTCATACACCGGGTCGTACGAAACAAGTGCATTTGCCACACCGAGCACACCGGTTTCTCTTGCCGCATCCTCATTCACCTGCGCTTTTTTCCCGCGCATACTGGTGAGCGGAAGGAACGTCGCACGGCCGAAATGGCCCCGTTTCAGGTATTCAATCAGGTATTTCGCCGTCGCCTCATTGTCGGTGACAATATTCTGAATGCTGCCGCCAAGTGCGGTCTCGATCGCCGTCTCGTACTTTTTCTCCGCCTGCAGAAGATCCGCCACAACGCCGTGGATGCCGGGATTCCGGTCTTTCTGCTCCATGACCTTCCGAATACTGTTTCCATAGCCGTCGTACCGCTCGGTGATGTTCTTTAAGGATTCGAGCCTTGACGCTTCTCTGTGGTAATTGGTCTGGCCGGCTTCCATCTCTTTCGTCTGGTTCGAGAGATCCGCCGTCAGCGCGGTAATCTTCTGATCTGCCTCCTGGTACTGCTGTTTCAGGCTGCTTACCGTCTCTTCGAGCGCTTCAAACGCGTTCTGCAGTTCTTCTATCTGCCCGTTCTGTTCGGACTCACTCGTCTTTAAATGCAGCACCCTCTGGCTTAATTCTGCCTTTCGGATGCCGATCTGCTCGAGCATCGCATCGTAGCGCTGCATTTTTCCCTTCGTGGAACCCCGCTGGTTCAGAAGGCCGATGACTTCGCTCTTATCCTGTTCACTCTGCAGCTCGACTGCCTGGATCTGCTCCTGGCATTCCGAGAGAGCGGCCTCTTTCTCACTCTTTTCCGTCTCTGACGCAAGAAGTGCTTCATGAAGCCCGTCCTTTTCTGCCTGATATGTATTTTTTTCTGCCGTCTTTGTGCGGCTCTCCGCGCGGATCGCCTCCAGACGTTCTCTTAATGTGTCGCTGTTCCTCTCCGATGCATGAATCTGCTCGTTCAACACCTCGATCTGGTTTTCGAGCTGCTGACGTTTCAGTGCATTCTCCCCCGCCTGATCGCGCGCAGAAAGAATCGTCTGGTCCAGTTTTTCCTGCTCCTGTTCCGTATGCTCAAAAGCCTCTTTCGTGCTCTTTAACTGCTCTTCTGTAATCCGGTACCGGTCTTCTACTTTCGCGAGATCGTTCCGGATGCGCTCCATCTCGAGCAGAAACATATTGATATCGAGGAGCTTTAATTCCTCTTTCTTCTTTAAATAAATCTTTGCCGTCTCAGACTGGCGTTCCAGCGGCTCTAACTGCCTTGTCAGTTCCGAGAGAATGTCGTTGACGCGCACCAGATTCTGCTGCTCTTCCGCCAGCTTCTTTTCGGTCACGGCCTTCCTTCTCTTGAATTTGACAATTCCTGCCGCCTCGTCAAACAGCTCCCGGCGCTCTTCCGGCTTACCACTTAAAATCTTATCAATCTGACCCTGTCCGATGATGGAATAGCCTTCTTTTCCGATACCGGTATCGTAGAACAGCTCGTTGATGTCCTTTAACCGGCACGATGCGCCGTTCATCAGATACTCGCTCTCACCGGAGCGGTAGAGCCGTCTCGTCACCGTGACTTCCTCGAAATCGACATTCAGCTTGTGGTCGGAATTGTCAAGTGTAATTGCAACCGACGCGTAGCCGAGCGGCTTTCTCGTCTCGGTTCCGGAGAAAATAACATCCTGCATATTTCCGCCGCGGAGCTGCTTGGCGCTCTGTTCGCCGAGCACCCAGCGCACCGCATCGCCAACATTGCTCTTTCCACTGCCGTTCGGCCCTACAACGCCGGTAATACCGTCGTGGAACTGCAGAATGGTTTTGTTGGCAAACGACTTAAATCCCTGCATTTCAATGGATTTGAGATACATAATTCACCTACGCTTTTTTTCTGGCAAGAATTGCATCGTATGCCGCTGCCTGTTCTGCCGCTTTTTTCGTTCTGCCCTTTCCGGTACCGAGCGCTTTCTTTCCGACGCTGACCTGTGCCCAGAAGCTCTTGTCGTGATCCGGTCCCTCTTCTTTTAAGATGGTGTAAACAATCTCTTCATCCGTCTCACCCTGGATCAGCTCCTGCAGAATCGTTTTGCTGTCGTAGAAAAGCTGTTTGTGTTCGATATCGTTTAAGATATAGTTCAGAACGAACGTTTTTGCCGGTTCAAAGCCGCCGTCCAGGAAAATCGCACCGATCGTTGCCTCCATAGCATCCGAAACGATGGAATCGCGGTGACGGCCGCCGGTTGCCTCCTCGCCCTTTCCAAGGAGCAGAAAGCTGCCAAGGTCAATCTCACGGGCACAGAATGCCAGTGCCGGTTCACAGACGAGGCTGGCGCGTTTTTTCGTCATCTCGCCCTCCGGGAGACGCGGGAATGTCTTGTATAAAAATTCGCTGGATACAACTTCCAGCACGGCATCTCCTAAGAACTCCAGACGCTCGTTGCACTCCAGGCGCTCCATATGGTGCTCATTTGCGTAGGAAGAATGGCGCATCGCCATCTCCAGCAGTCCGAAATTCTGAAATTTATACTGGATCTTCTTTTCCAAATCCACGAGTTTATCAATATTATTCATAACCTGTTTTAAGCCTGTCCTTCCTCATAGTTACCGTTTGCAGGTGTTCTGCGGACGGTAACAAAGGGGCTGTCCTGTAGCAAACAGCCCCTTCGCCATTTTCTATTATTCTGCCAGTTTCTTTTTGATCGCTTCCACCGCATCCTCAACCGATACGATGTGCTCTGCTTCTTCTGCTTCGATCTGGATATCAAATTCTTCTTCAATTCCCATCACAATCTGAAATACATCCAGGGAATCCGCTCCCAGATCATCTGCAAAGGTTGTCTCCATGGTTACTTCATTCGGATCTACGTTTAATACATCCGCAATGATCTCCTGTAATTTTTCAAACTCCATCTTTCGCTGCCTCCCTGCTGCTCTTATAGTCTGCCAGATGCTCCTGCACTTTCTGCGGAATCTTCTCCTCGCTGAATGAAATGCACTGGAGAATGGAATTTTTAAATTCGTTGGCTTTTGAGCTTCCGTGCGTTTTTACAACGAGTCCTTTTAAGCCAAGCAGCGGTGCTCCGCCGTACTCACTGGCATCAAAAGACTTCAGTGTCTCTTTCAGCGCCGGTTTCACAAGAAGGGCTCCGATTTTACTGCGCAGAGATGTCATCATGCCCTGTTTTACCTTGGAAATCAGGGTCGCGCCGACGCCCTCATACAGCTTTAAGATAACGTTTCCGACAAACGCCTCACAGACAACAACGTCTGCGGCTCCGTTTGGAATTTCTCTTGCTTCGATACTGCCGACAAAGTTGATATACGGGTTTTCTTTCAGAAGCGGATACGTCTCTTTGACGAGCGCGTTTCCTTTTTCTTCTTCCACACCGATATTCACGATTCCCACACGCGGATTTTTAATGCCGACAACGTGTTCCATATAGATGGAACCCATCATGGCAAACTGCACCAGATGGGACGGTCTTGCATCAACATTCGCACCGCAGTCGATCAGAAGGGATACACCGTCTTTCGTCGGGATCAGCGGAGCCAGCGGCGGACGCTCCACGCCCTTGATGCGTCCTACGATCGTCTGTCCGCCGACCAGGACTGCTCCGGTGCTTCCGGAGGAGACAAACGCGTCTGCCTCTCCGCAGCGCACTTTTTTCATGCCGACAACGATCGAAGAATCTTTTTTGTGGCGGATCGCATTGACCGGCGGCTCTCCCGTCTCAATGATCTCGGTTGCCGGAACGATCTCAACCCGCTCCTTCGGGTACGTATATTTCTGCAGTTCTTTTTCGATGACATCCACCTGGCCGACCAGCTGGACTTTGACACGTTCATCTGCGTTTACGGCCTCAACGGCGCCTTTTACCGGCTCCACAGGCGCATAATCGCCGCCCATCGCGTCCACTGCAACTCTGACTAAGTCACTCATGTTTTTTCCTCTTTTCTCTTTTCTAAAGCGCGTTTGAAAACTCTTTTTCTTTCAAAAAACCGTTTTCAACCACGCTCTAAAAGCACTCATGCAAGTGCTGTATTAACTATACTAAACTCCTTTGCAAAAATCAAGCACAAATGCCCATCCGCGCTTTCTCCTGTATTCCAAAAAAGCGGGTGGATTTATCTTTCCAAAATCCACCCGCTCTGTTTTATCTTATTTTTCTTAAGAAACCTTGACTCCGCTCGAATTCATCTCATGACCGTCTATGGTTGTATTCCGTGCCATGACACCGGTATCCGGATCCAAATAATATTCCTCACCATCCTGCGTGAACCAGCCGGTCTGCATCTGACCGTTGTCCGCCAGATAATACCATTCTTCTCCGCTCCAGTACCATCCTGTCACCATGTATGAATTTTCATCAAACACGTACCAGTAGCCGTCGATATTCTGCCAGGTATTGGTTGCATAGCTTCCATCATTATTCTGATACTGCCATCCGTTTTCATTCTGAACCCATTTCCCTGCCGGAATTACCGTAACTTCTGTTACCGTACTCGTCGCCATGGAAACGGTATTTCCAACCGTGTTTGTTGCCACAACGTAATAGTAATCTTTGCCCTCCGCCGAAGTATCGACCTGGTATGTCACTTCTGTTGCGCCTTCAATCGGCGTTCCTCCGCCGTTGGAATTTACGTTGTTCTTATACCACTGATATGTTACTGTGCCTTCTCCCGTTATTCCTGCCTCACAAGTCAGCTTTCCAGATGTATTTCCAACGGGAATCTGCAGGCTCTCCACCGGATTTACCGAAAAAACCGGCTTTTCCAGATTGGCATCTACATGAACAGCATCGCTGTCCTCTTTTGAAATATCTACACTGGCCGAAGACGAAACCGTCGTCTCAGTTCCCATCATTTTATCCATCAGACTGTCTGTGGAACATCCTGAGAGGAATACTACACTGCACATGCATGCTGCCAGAAATATGATTCGTCTATTCTTCATATGCTTTGCACTCCTTTTTTATAATTGTTACGAAAATATTGCAATATTGTTTCAATTCTCACCGAGACCATTATAGCACATCACGACACACCACGTCAAATCTTTTATATGACGCTTCCAGACAAGCCGCAGAGACAACAAAAAAGCCCCCGGTGACGGGAGCCTTTTGCTGCATTGCACATCGGAACTGATTCCGATTTATGAATATTAGTCCATTGCAACGACTTCTTTTTTGTTGTAAGAACCACAAGCTTTGCAAACTCTGTGCGGCATCATAAGAGCACCACATTTGCTGCATTTTACAAGGTTCGGAGCAGACATTTTCCAGTTTGCTCTTCTCTTATCGCGTCTTGCTTTGGAAGATTTATTCTTAGGACAAATGGACATAGTTACACCTCCTTAAATTTGCTGAATATATCTTTGATTGCAGCCATTCGGGGGTCTAGCCCTGTGGTATCACAATCACAGGTCTGAATATTCAGATTCGCACCACAACGGCTGCAGATTCCTTTACAGTCATCTTTACACAGCACTCGAATCGGCCATTGGACTATGAGCTCATTACGAACCAGTTCTTCCACATCGAGCTCGTCTCCCTCCACAAACGAAGAGTCCTCTTCTTTTTCCTCGCGTTCTTCCTCTGACAGATTCAGATCAATCTGCAGATCGAACTCGAGCTGGAATGGAATCGCTACCGGTGTCAGGCATCTTGCACATGGAATCTCCATTGTAAGGTCTGCACTGCCGGTGATCGTGATCACACGATTGCCTTCATGCGTAAGGCCAAGGATAACAGGATGTTTTTCGATTACCCGATAGTCCTGCCCGCCGATCGAAAAAGTTTCGGATGTAAGCGGAATTTCATACTTTTCGGACTTTCCGTCCTGCGTAAATAACTTGGTCAGACTGATTTTCATATTGTTCTCCTAATCACACTTTACCAATTATACCCGGGAAGGTAAGAATTGTCAACTGCTTTTTGAATTATTTTTTATTTTCCTTTTACTAACTCTACAGTCTCCTCGCAGATTGCGATTTCCTCGTTGGTCGGGATCACGCATGCTGTAATCTTGGAGCCTTCTTTGGTGATGATCTTCTCAACGCCGCGGCAGTTATTTGCCTCAGAATCGAATTCCAGACCCATGAACTCAAATGCTTTGCAGATGGTCTCACGAAGTGGAATAGCGTTCTCTCCAAGGCCTGCGGTGAAGGTGATCACATCTACGCCGCCCATAGCTGCGATGTAGGAACCGATGTATTTGATAATGCGGTAAGCGTATGCTTCCAGACAGTTGATGGCATCCTGATTACCTGCCTCTGCTGCTGCAGATACATCACGGTAATCGCTGGAGATGCCGGTCATGCCGAGCATACCGGATTTCTTGTTCAGAATGTTCAGAACCTCGGATACGGTCAGGTTCTCTTTGTTGCACAGATACTCAACAAAAGCTGGATCGATATCTCCGGAACGGGTTCCCATGATCACACCTTCGAGCGGGGTAAGGCCCATGGAGGTATCTACACATTTGCCGTTCTTTACAGCGGAAAGGGAAGCACCATTTCCCATATGGCATACGATGATCTTCAGATCGTTGTAGTCTTTGCCAAGGAACTCTGCGGTTCTCTTGGATACGAATTTATGAGAAGTTCCGTGGAAGCCGTATTTACGGATTGCGTATTTCTCATAGTACTCTTTCGGAATACCGTACATATATGCTTTCGGAGGCATGGTCTGATGGAATGCGGTATCAAATACTGCTACGTTCGGAACGCCCGGCATCAGTTTCATGCAGGCATTGATTCCCATCAGGTTTGCCGGATTGTGCAGAGGACCAAGGTCAGCGCACTCCTCGATAACTTTGATTACTTCGTCATCGATGATAACAGAGTTTGTGATCTTCATTCCGCCGTGCAGAACGCGGTGTCCGATGGCATCTACTTCTTCCAGGCTCTTGATGACGCCGCTCTTCTCGTTTACCAGAGCGTCCAGAACCATCTGGATTGCCTCTACGTGTGTCGGCATTGCTGCTTCTGTTACCTCTTTTTCGCCGTTCTTTGGCTCATAAACGAGGCGTCCGTCGATACCGATTCTCTCACAGAGTCCTTTTGCCAGGACGTCACGGTTATCGTAATTGATCAGCTGGAATTTCAGAGAGGAACTTCCGCAGTTTACTACTAATACGTTCATTTCTAAATTCTCCTATTTTAAAAGTCTTATTAAAACTTCTGGCCGGCCTGTTCTCCGCAGCCGGCCAGAAAACCGCTTGTAATTGGTTTTATTTCGTGCTTACTGTGCCTGGCACTGTACAGCAGTGATTGCTACAACACCAACGATATCCTCTGCGGAGCATCCACGGGACAGATCGTTGACTGGAGCTGCGATACCCTGCGTCATTGGGCCGTATGCTTCTGCTTTTGCCAGTCTCTGTACCAGTTTGTATCCGATGTTTCCGGCATCCAGATCCGGGAAGATCAGAACGTTTGCTTTTCCTGCTACTTTGCTGTCCGGAGCTTTGGATGCACCTACGCTCGGAACGATTGCTGCATCAAGCTGCAGCTCGCCGTCGAGAGCGAGATCCGGGTTTGCTTCTTTTGCAATTCTGGTAGCCTCAACAACTTTGTCTACATCAGCATGTTTTGCACTTCCTTTGGAGGAGTGGGAAAGCATAGCAACTCTTGGCTCGTTTCCGGTCAGCATGCGGTAGGACTCTGCGGAAGACTCTGCGATTGCAGCCAGCTCTTCCGGATTCGGGTTCTGGTTCAGACCACAGTCACCGAATACGAATACACCGTCATCGCCGTACTCGCAGTCCGGAACTACCATCAGGAAGAATGCGGATACGAGTTTTGTGCCTGGTTTGGTCTTTAAGATCTGCAGGCATGGACGTAAGGTGTTTGCGGTAGAATGGCAGGCACCGGAAACAAGTCCGTCTGCATCTCCCATTTTAACCATCATAACGCCATAATATGTATAGTCATTCAGGATGGTCTCTCTTGCTTTCTCCGGAGTCATGCCTTTCTTTGCACGAAGCTCTACCAGCTTATCTACATAAGCCTGTGTTTTCTCGTTTTTCTCTGGATCTACAATAGTAGCTTTGGAGACATCCAGTCCCTCGCTGCCTTTCTTTACTGCCTCTTCGCTTCCGATGATGATCAGATTTGCAAGGTCCTCTTTCAGGATCTGTGCAGCAGCCTCATATGTTCTTCTGTCTTCTGACTCTGGCAGTACAATTGTTTTTTTGTCTGCTTTTGCTCTTGCTTTAATTGTGTCAATAAATCCCATGATCTTTTGACTCCTTTCGATAAATTTACTCGATATTCTCATTGTAGTACGCTTTTTGCCCTTTCGCAAGTATAAAATTCAAAACAACTGGACAAAAAATCCAAAACGGAGGAATTCTTGCATT
>ERZ857969.4541-NODE-4541-length-12054-cov-3.625885_pt1 | contig 12054 bp, 6 predicted proteins | sample MGYA00519864_ERZ857969 | MGnify/ENA primary metagenome ERZ857969 (study PRJEB31778, sample SAMEA3449382) | human gut metagenome | biome: human gut; feature: human-associated habitat; material: faeces | place: United Kingdom | collected 2010/2012 ... | reverse complement strand
GAAAGAACTACGGCCGGACACTCCATTGATGTGCAGTGAATTTTGGTCCGGATGGTTTGACCATTGGGGAGCCAAGCATGAAACAAGAAGTGCCGAAGAATTGGTAAAAGGTATGAAGGAAATGCTGGACCGCAATATTTCTTTCAGCTTGTATATGACTCATGGAGGGACTAGTTTCGGGCATTGGGGAGGCGCGAATTTCCCGAACTTTTCACCGACTTGCACATCGTATGATTATGATGCTCCTATCAATGAATCCGGTAAAGTGACTCCTAAATATCTGGAAGTACGGAATCTGCTTGGTAACTACCTGCCGGAAGGTGAAACCTTGCCGGAAATTCCGGATTCGATACCGACTATAGCTATTCCTGCTATTAAAATGACTGAAGTGGCAGTCTTGTTTGATAATCTGCCTCACCCCAAAGAGAGTGAGGATATCCGGACAATGGAAGCTTTTGATCAGGGATGGGGTAGTATTCTGTATCGGACTTCATTATCCGCTTCTGATAAAGAACAGACATTACTGATCACAGAAGCTCATGACTGGGCACAAGTCTTTCTGAATGGTAAGAAACTGGCTACTCTGAGCCGTTTGAAGGGGGAAGGTGTAGTAAAGTTACCACCACTGCAAGAAGGTGACAGACTGGATATTCTGGTGGAAGCAATGGGAAGAATGAATTTCGGCAAAGGTATTTATGACTGGAAAGGTATTACCGAGAAAGTAGAACTGCAATCGGATAAAGGAGTTGAACTGGTGAAGGACTGGAAGGTATATACTATTCCGGTAGATTATAGTTTTGCCCGTGATAAGCAGTATAAACAACAGGAGAATGCTGGCAATCAACCGGCTTATTACCGGTCGACGTTTAACCTCAATGAGTTAGGGGATACATTCTTGAATATGATGAACTGGAGTAAAGGTATGGTATGGGTGAATGGTCATGCGATTGGTCGTTATTGGGAAATCGGACCTCAACAGACCTTATATGTGCCGGGCTGCTGGTTGAAGAAAGGAGAGAATGAAATCATTATATTGGATATGGCTGGTCCTTCAAAAGCCGAAACTGAAGGTCTGCGTCAACCAATTCTGGATGTACAACGTGGTAACGGAGCTTATGCTCATCGTAAGATGGGTGAGAACTTGGACTTAACAAATGAAACTCCTGTTTATCAAGGGATATTTAAGTCAGGCAATGGTTGGCAACATGTGAAATTCGGTAAGAAGGTGGAGACTCGTTTCTTCTGTCTGGAGGCTTTGAACGCCCATGATGGGAAAGATTTCGCGGCTATTGCAGAATTGGAGTTGTTGGGCGAAGATGGCAAACCAGTATCCCGTCAGCATTGGAAAGTGATTTATGCCGATAGTGAGGAGACGGATGCCGCGAACAATATTGCAACAAATGTTTTTGATTTGCAGGAATCAACATTCTGGCATACCAATTATTCCTCTTCCAAACCTGCATTTCCTCATCAGATTGTGATAGATCTTGGTGAAGATAAAGTTATTACGGGATTCTCTTATTTACCCAGGGCTGAAGCCAGTAAAACGGGGATGATTAAAGACTATAAGGTATATTTGAAGATGCAACCGTTTAAGATATAATGTTTGAGATTTTTAAGAAAAGGTTAATTATTTATTAGTTTGTTCATTAAGTTATGAAAATCAGAAAGCGACTTTCACGTGAGTGAGGGTCGCTTTCTGATTTTCGTTCGAAATAAAATAATTCTTGTGATGGTTAAAATCCTAAGAGGAAGTATATTTGTTCTCTCATCTGAGAAGGTGATTTATATAATTAACTAGTGTATAAATGATGAAAAAAAATGGGTTTAGCCGATGCGCTGAGATGTACATCGGTCGTTTACGAAAAGAGGGGCGCTATTCTACTGCGCATGTGTATGAAAATGCACTTCTTTCTTTTAGAGGGTTTTGTGGCACACCTACCGTGTCATTCGGACAAGTAACCCGCGAACATTTACGGTGTTACGGGCAGTATCTTTATGAACGTGGCTTGAAGCTTAATACGGTTTCGACGTATATGCGTATGCTGCGTAGTATTTATAATCGTGGAGTAGAATCGGGAAGGGCTCCTTATGTTCACCGATTGTTTCACGGGGTGTATACGGGAGTGGATGTCCGTCAAAAGAAGGCTTTGCCGGCAACTGAGTTACATAAGCTTTTATACGGAGATCCTAAATCGGATATTTTGCGACGTACACAGGCGATTGCTGCTTTGATGTTCCAATTCTGTGGTATGTCGTTTGCTGATTTGGCGCATTTGGAGAAGTCGTCTTTAGACAGGAATGTTCTTCATTATAATCGTGTTAAAACGAAGACTCCGATGAGTGTGGAAATATTGGATACCGCTAAAGATATGATTGATCAGCTTTGGAACAGGCAGCCTGCTTATCCGGATTGCCCTGATTATCTATTTAGTATTCTGAATGGTGATAAAAAGCGGAAAGATGAAAGTGCTTATCGAGAATACCAGTCTGCCCTCCGGAATTTCAATAACCATTTGAGAGGACTGGCAAAGGCTTTGCATCTGACTTCTCCTGTCACTTCTTATACCATTCGCCATTCGTGGGCTACTACTGCGAAATATCGCGGAGTTCCTATTGAAATGATCAGCGAATCATTGGGACACAAATCAATCAAAACAACACAAATCTACCTTAAAGGCTTTGCTTTGAAAGAACGTACTGAAGTAAATAGAATGAATTTGTCTTACGTAAAGAATTGCTTGGTAAAATATGTAAATGATATAAAGTATTAATAATCAGTATAAATATATGCGAGTTACTTCTTAGGTAACGGAAATAATAATGGCACAAAGATAGACAAAAAAATAAATAACAAGCAAATAAACTATCCTTTTTTTCTTTTTTGATTCAAAAATAAGATAAAAATAGCCTGGAACATGAAAGAACCCTTTTTTTCATATTCTAAGATTTTTACGTCCCATAATCAAAGAAATTTCACCCTACGCTTAGACTGAGCTTCCTTTGGTAGTTTAATATGTCCTATTTTTCGTATTTTAAGAAATTTTCCCCCTTTCCCTGTGTTTTCCGTTACCTAAGAAGTAACAGAAAAAAGAATGGTAAAAATAGAGGATTTATGAATCAAATTGGGGTAAGGTCTCTATTTAGGAATATACATAGATAAAAAATGAAACAAATTGAAGCTATTTTGGGGGATATGCGATTTATTCCATTAAAGGGTGTTGTATTAATTCTGATTCTAATCTTGACAACGAGCCGGATTCATGCACAATATGCTCTTGGGGCAACTGGGCAGATGATGATACCTACAGCCGAGATGCAGGAAACAGGAACCTTTATGGGAAGCGCAAACTTCCTTCCTAAAGAGGTTACGCCTAATAAGTTTAACTATCCTACCATGAATTACTCCGTAGACATGTCTTTGTTCTCTTTTGTTGAACTGACTTACCGTATGACGTTACTCAAAATGCGAACATATAATGGCAGAGTCGGTTATCACAACCAAGATCGTTCCAATACTATCCGTATTCGTCCATTGAAAGAAAGCCGTTATTTCCCTGCTGTGGTAATCGGTGCTGATGATCTTTTTACAGAAAAGGCTACTCAGTATTGGGGAGATTATTATGGTGTCTTAACTAAGACGTTTGGTTTCTGCAAGGGGCATCAGTTGGCTGTTACAGCAGGCTGGTATTTTCATCAGGGCAATCAACCGGCTTTCAAGAAAGGCCCTTTTGGTGGTATTCGTTATACTCCCGCTTTTTGCCGTGAGTTAAAGCTGATGGCAGAGTATGATACCAATGGATGGAATTTGGGTGGAGCAATACGTTTTTGGAAACGTTTGTCCGTCCATGTGTTTACACGCGAATTTACCTGTGTTTCTGCCGGTTTGCGTTATGAATGTACATTAATACATTAAGAAGATGAAAAGAGTATTTAGTATACTATATATAATATGTTGCTGCACTTTGGAAAGTGTGGATGCGCAATCTGCTGGGATATCTGAAGTCCTGAAAGAATTGCAAATGGAAAATATTTCTGTAGCACAGAAGCAGGATACGATTACGGCAGCATTTGAGACTTCCGTATATAGGGGATCTTATAATGGTATAGGCATTGCAATACGTCGCCTGATCACTCTTCCGGAAGTCTCTACATTGCAGTTGGTCATATTGGATAATGCTTTGCCGCAACTTTGTATCACTTTGCCTGCGAAGCTGATTGAGGATTATCAATCGGGAAAATGTGATTTGGATGGAGTTTACCGTAATATGCAGATGACTACTTCCACCAAAACTGCAATGGAGGCCTTAAAAGGAACCAAACGAGAGTCTACTACTTTTGGGAAAGTGGACGTAGTGGTTTATCCGGGGGTAATGTTAGTTAATAATGTTACTTACAAATTATATAAAGCAGCTTTTGAATTGCAACCGGCTGTAGAAATGCAACTTTGGAAAGGTGCTTCATTGAGGCTGCAGGTTTGCTTACCTATCGTCAATAATGAGCCGGGCAAATGGGATTGCATCCGACCGGGGTATTTGACATTGCGCCAGGAATTTCGTCTGGATAATCATTGGAAGGGATACCTGACTGGTGGAAATTTCTCGGATGATCGTCAGGGACTCGCAGCCGGTATTGGTTATTTTTCTTCTGACGGCCGTTGGACAGTAGAAGGAGAAGGTGGTATAACCGGTTCGTCTCATTTATATGGCAACGACTGGGGAATGAGTAAATGGAAAAGAGTGAATGGACAGCTTAGCGTAGGTTATTTCATTCCACAAGTGAATACTCAATTGAAAGTTAGCGGCGGACGTTTTATATATGGAGATTATGGGGTATGCGGAATTCTTTCACGTTACTTCGGTGAATATATCGTGGGACTTTATGGCATGTATACAGATGGAGAAACAAATGCCGGATTTCATTTTTCGATTCCATTGCCGGGTAAGAAGCGTAGTCGTCACGCGGTACGTGTGATGCTTCCGGATTATTTCGCTTTTCAATATGACATGCGTAGTGGGAATGAATTTGCTCGCCGTGCTTTGGGGGTAAGCTATAGAACCGAACCGAAATCTGCTGAAAACAGCCGTTTCTGGCAGCCGGATTATATCCGTTATTATTTGATTCGTACCAATGAAAAGACAAAACTTAAATAAGAGTTGATATTAGTAATTTAAACAAAAATTGAACAATTATGAGAAATTTAAAATGGTTGTATGCATGCTCTTTGGCGATAGCCTTCGGTGTGTTGTCTTTTGTAACAGTTTCCTGTCATGATGATGACGATGAACCAAAGCAAGAGCCGGGTGAAGTGATTGAAACTCCCGCTCCGGTTGTTGAGTATTACATTATGGGTACTGTGACGGATGCCGGGAAAGGTGTGTCTGGTGTTGATGTAAAAATTGGTACTGAGACAATTAAGACTGACAAAGATGGTAAGTTCTCTGTAACAGAGAAGAATGTAGGTAAGTATTCTGTAGAAGTTGCTCCTAAAGGTTATCTTGCTCAAAGTACTTCTGTAGAAATTGCTGCTAATGCGGAAAATCGTAGTGTGGTGACTGTTGCTGTGGCTTTGACTAAGCAAAGTGAACCGGAAAATGTGAAGAAAGGTGAGGATGCTACAGTAAAAGATAATAGTGACTCTAATAAAGACATTCCGGACCCAACTACAACTCCGGCAGATGAAGTTGTTGAGGATCTTCCTATTACAACAGTAGAAGTAACTATTCCTGCTGATGCGCTTCCTGAAAGTGGAACGGGTATCAATGAAGACGGTTCAGCTGATATTAGTGTAACTACTTATGTTCCAGCTCCCGAAGAAGTAACAACGGATGTAAAACCTACAGAAGAGAATAAAGATGTAGAAAAGACTATTCCTTTGGCAGCTGCTCATTTTGAACCGACAGGTTTGGAATTTGTAAATCCGGTCACTATTTCTATACCTAATCCTATTCCTGATGTAACTTTTGCTGAATCGGATATGCAGCTTACTTATCTGAATACCGAAACAGGAAAATGGGAGGTACAAACAAGTAAGGTAAACTTGGAAGGTAGTAGTTATCAGGCAGATATCGATCACTTCTCTTCATATGCTGTAGAAAATAAAGTAACTAGTAAGGTTAGTTCTGAAACAGTTGTAAAGAGTGAAGTTTTGGGACAGGCAAGCCGTGATAACAGCGAAAATCCTAAAGCTGTAACTGGCATTGCATTGACTTATAAAGAGAAATCCGGTTGGGAATGTAAAGATGCAGATATCACCAATGCTGTAAAGAGCAAATTGTCGGGTGCTAGTGATGCAACAATTAATGCTATGGTAGCTTTCTTCAAAACTCGTTTGTATTCGTTGATGGGTTCAGCATCAGGTGTGAAAACAACAGAACGTACTTATAATACTGTAAACGTGAATGGTTATACGACAATGAACTATACTTGTTATGCTAAGACTCGTACTACTACATTGTCTACTAAGGTGCTGTATAAAGGAAGTCCAGTTACAATTTCAGTAATTGCAACACGCTATACCGGAACTGACCATCAGTATAAGACAGTGACTACTAATCCTACTCATAGTGGTGGTAAGGGTGGAAGTAACTAATAAATAATTAAGATCATAAAAATAACCCTTTTTTAATAAAACCCTTTTTTATAAACCCTGTTGGGCAATAATCATATGGGATATGAGGAGGAAGAGGTCACTGTGAAGTGGTTTCTTCCTTTTCGTTTATGAGATATATGGATGTTTGTTGAATGTTCATTTTAGACAGAATTCTACTAATATAAGTTAATGTTTATAATTATGATTTGTATCCTGTAAATAAAGCCTATCTTTATCACCCAATACAACATAGGACAAATAAAATGTCATGAGCATAATTATTAAGAACCTTAATAAGATCTATCCAAACGGAAATCATGCCTTGAAAGATGTCAATCTGGAAATACCTGCAGGGATGTTTGGCTTATTAGGACCCAATGGCGCCGGCAAATCTACTTTAATGCGTATTCTTGTAGCCCTTATGGAACCAACTTCCGGGCAAGTAGAAATTTGCGGTTATGATTTGATGAAACAGCGGAAAGAAATACGCGGTATTCTGGGGTATCTTCCTCAGGACTTTCGTTTTTTTGCCAAATACAAAACGTATGAGTTTCTTGATTACGCGGCGCGTTTGTCCGGTATGACCCATAGCAGGCAGAGGAAACAGGCGGTAGATGAAATGCTCGAAAACGTAGGGTTGTTCGATGTTCGCGAACGATATGCCAATAAATTATCGGGAGGTATGAAGCGGCGGTTAGGAATCGCACAAGCGCTGATACATCATCCTAAGGTAATCATTGTTGATGAACCTACTACCGGACTTGACCCGGAAGAACGTATCCGTTTCCGTAACCTTCTTTCAGAGGTCAGCGAGAATGATGTGACTATTATTTTGTCTACTCACATTGTCGGTGATATTTCCAGTACTTGTAATAATATGGCGTTAATGAACCGGGGACAAGTTTCCTTCAACGGTTCTCCGCAAGATATGCTGAAATTAGCCGAGGGTAAAGTGTGGAGAATCAGGGCTGCGGGAGATCAGTTGCATGAGATCGATAAAAAATATCCGGTGATCTCGACGATTCCATCGGGGACAATCTGGGAAGTACAGGTGGTTGCCGATAAAGTAGAAGGATACGAAGCGGAACCATTTCCCCCTAATCTGGAACACGCCTATGTATATTATATGGAGAATCAATTAAACCTTTGGACAAACGACTAAACACGATATGCTGATATGACCTTTATATCTAATATACAATCGGTAGCAAAATATGAAAGTAAATTATTAATCAGAAGCTGGTTCTTCAGAGTATTCACGGTACTCGCTGTAACTATCATTACTTTTTTCAATTTCCAGTTGTTCGTATCGGAAGATAGCGGAGGCTTCTGGATTGCTACAGCCATTCCATCGAACATTCCTTATCTAATTTTACTGTTGCTAAATACAGGGCAGGCTGTTATTGCTATCTTTCTGGCATCCGACTTCCTGAAAAGAGATAAAAAGCTGGATACATCAGAAGTCTTTTATGTCCGTCCATTAAGTAATGCTGAATACGTCATCGGTAAGATTTGGGGAAATCTGCGCGTCTTTTTGTTGCTGAATCTCATTATTATGGCTATTACGGCTGCATTCAACCTGACATTGGGAGAAGTGGACTGGATGGCTTACTTGCTTTATTTTCTGTTGATCAGTGTCCCTACGCTGATTTTCATTATTGGCCTGGCTATCTTTCTGATGCTGGTATTGAAAAATCAGGCACTGACATTCGTTTTATTGTTAGGATATATCGGACTTACCGTTTTCTATATTGAAGATAAGTTTTATTATCTTTTCGATTATATGGCTTATAGTCTTCCTTTGGTGAAGTCCAGCATTGTCGGTTTTTCCAACTGGGAGGTGATTTTAAATCATCGTGGCATCTATTTTCTTGCCGGACTGGCGTTTGTCTTTTTCACGATTTCCCTGTTCAGGCGTCTGCCGAATTCATCTCACAGTAATTATCCGTGGCTGGTTATTTCTTTTTGTACTCTCATGTTAGCTTTCGTATGCGGTTATTGGCATATACATTCGATTTTATATCAAAGTGATATACGCGCTACCTATACGAAGATCAACAACCAATATGTTTCTACTCCAAAGATGTTCATTCATGAATATGATCTTTCTGTAGAGCAGCATCCTGAAGATTTTCTGTCGGAAGTAACTGTGAAAGGAGTGGCATTGGACTCATCTGCCGTATTCACCTTCTGTTTGAATCCGGGATTAACCATTCATTCCGTTCATTCGGCCGGACAGCAACTCAAGTTTAAACGTGACAAGCAAATAGTATTGGTGGATTTCGGCACGAAGCATGCCAAAGGCGATACAATCTCTGCAACATTCAGGTATGACGGACAGATAGATAACTCATTCTGTTATTTGGATATTCCTCCCGAAGTGCTGCAAGCTTCCAATAAAAAGTTTCTGTTCAACATAGACAAGCAGTATAGTTTTCAGACGAAAAATTATCTGATGCTTACCCCTGAAACTTATTGGTATCCCCGTGCAGGAACAAGCTATAGTGATAAAAATCCTGACTGGCAGCAAACTTATTTCAGTAATTATCGCTTGAAGGTCAAGCCTCTACCGGGGTTAGTTCCACTTTCTCAAGGGGAAGGAAAGTGTGATGAAGAAGGAGTGTATTCGTTTAAAGGAGATTATCCGTCTCAGACACTATCGTTGGTCATAGGTGACTATCAGCAAAAAAGTGCTTATGCGGACAGCATTCTTTATAGCGTCTGGCATTTAAGGGATCATGACTATTTTACTGCTTCGTTTGATTCTATTCACGATACCATTCCCTGGCTGATACGTAATGTGAAAGAGCAACTGGCACGGCAATATAAACTGGATTACCCTTTCAAGCGATTTTCTATTGTAGAAGTTCCTGTGCAATTTGCCAGCTATGAACGTGCCTGGTCGCAAGCGCAGGAGACAGTACAACCTGAAATGGTATTGTTCCCCGAAAAAGGAGCTATATTCTGGGAACTGGATGTGAAGAGGCAGGTGAAGAATCATATCCGGTGGTCGGGAAATAATGAAATCAGTCTGCAGGAAGCCCAGATGCGGACTTTTAGTAACTTTGCCTGGATGTTTTTGCAGACAGAAGGCGATTATAACTTTTCGTCGGGTAGTAGAGGACGGGGAAATCTTTCGTCTACGGCAAATCCTTATTTCCTTTTCCCGCAGATTTATAATTTCCGGTACAATATTTACTCTTCGGAATGGCCTGTTGCCAATCGGGCTATTGAGCTATATCTGCAAAAGAAGTCGGAAAATGAAGGATGGGAACGTCAGATAAATGGGCTTAGTAACAATGAAAAGGCCAACCTGCTGCTGGAAAAGCATACTTTCAAGGAGTTGCTGGCTGATGTGGAACAGCGTAATCTGCAAAATAATATCGTAGGACTGGAGGCAAGCCGTCTTTTTGCCCGGTCAGAAATAAACATGGGCGTAGATGCTTTCCGGGATTCACTATATGCGATGTTGAAGCGTAATACATTTCTGAACATAAAGTTCGAAAATATGCTGGATACTCTGGGAGAAATGAGCCGGACGGATCTTTATTCATATTTGAAAGAATGGGAACAGTTGACGCCTCTTCCTTTTTATTCGATCGGAGAGCCCGAACTGACCAAAGTTGTCAATAAAGGAGGAGAAGAATTCTTTGTCTTGAAAGTACTGGTGAGCAATAACTCGGATTATGACGGAATAATTCAGATGAACGTTCTTCAAAATGGCTGGTGGTATCAACCGATGGAAGATCCCAGAGCCAGAAAAAAGGTAGAGATAGCTGCCCATACAAGCAAAGAATTTGTTTCTGTCTGGGAAGAACAGATACGTGATGTGGAAATCAATACGATGGTTTCTGGCAATCTGCCTTATATGATACGGCAATCCATTGGTAATGTAAAACAAGAACGGAATAAAATAGTCAAGGACACTATCTATACCTTGCCGGAATCATCCTTAGAAATGCCGGGAGAGGTTATTGTGGATAATGAAGATTCCACTCTCTTTGTACTTTCTACCCCTGCTGTCGTAGGACTTCTGCCTAAATGGCTGGATAAAGTGGAGGATACTTCCTTTAAATATTCGGGCATATCCTGGTGGCGTGCGCCTTTACAATGGACAGCTACCACCAATGCTAAATACTATGGCAAATATATCCGTTCGGCCTATGTGATTAAGAGTGGAGACGGCAGTCAGACGGCTACATGGAAAATTCCTGTGCCGGAAGCCGGTCAATATGAGCTTTATTATCATGTATTCAAGGATGATGAACTGCGATGGAATGATCGCCTTCAGGGTGAATATCATTTCAGGGTGGCATACGACAGTGAGATGGAAGATGCCTATATCAATCTGAGAAAAGCCAATGAGGGTTGGGAACAACTCGGTACTTACTATTTTAGTGCCGATACGGTTCGTGTCGTGCTGACGGATGAATGTAAGCTGCGCTCTGTGACAGCCGACGCAGTGAAAATAGTGAAACGATAATTATTAAAACAGCAAACTATATGCAAAGTGACTTACTACTATTAAAAAGAATGCTGCTGACAATCGTAACTTTTACGGGAATTGCCCTGACATCACAAGGACAAATTCCTTTAACGATTGACAAGGCAATGGAGATTGCGCAGGAGAACAGTCCTTCTCTTCGCCGTTCCTACATGAATTTGGAGAGATATAAGCAGAATCTGCTGGCGCAGAAGGCTTCATTAAAGTCTCGATTTTCATTAAATCTGAACCCGGTGGACTATAACAAGAACAGGCGTTTCGATAATCGTCTGTCACAATGGTACACGAATGAAACATTCAATACCAGCGGGACCTTTCAGGTCGATCAGCCCATTCTATGGACAGACGGTACTATTTCTTTAATCAACCGTTTCGGCTGGCAGGACAACAGTTCCATTATAGAAGGCGATAAAACTAGTAACCGGGCATTCAGCAATGACCTCTATCTGCAATTGACTCAGCCTATTTTTACATACAACAAGCGTAAAATGGAACTGAAGCAAATAGAATATGATTATGAAAATGCCAATATCAGTTATGCTTTGCAGCAACTGAATACGGAGAAAAGTATAACCGATCAGTTCTATTCTGTCTATATGGCACAGAGTAATCTGGAAATCAGTCGTGAAGAACTGGTTAATGCCCAGCAAAGTTATGATATTATCAAGAATAAGGTAGAAGCGGATTTAGCAGCGAAGGACGAACTCTTTCAAGCGGAACTGAATCTGGCTACGGCACGTTCGTCTGTAGACGAAAGTCAGGTGAATCTGGAGAATGCGAAAGACAAACTCAAACAGACTCTCGGAATGAGGCTGGATGAAGATATTCTCGTATTTGCGGAAGTGGAGATTAAACCGATTCAGGTAAATCTGGACCAGGCCATATCGCATGGATTGGGTTCGCGTCTGGAACTTCGTCAGCGTGAAATAGAGAGCAAGGAACTTGAGTTCGATATGAT
>ERZ857969.4538-NODE-4538-length-12069-cov-5.222990_pt1 | contig 12069 bp, 10 predicted proteins | sample MGYA00519864_ERZ857969 | MGnify/ENA primary metagenome ERZ857969 (study PRJEB31778, sample SAMEA3449382) | human gut metagenome | biome: human gut; feature: human-associated habitat; material: faeces | place: United Kingdom | collected 2010/2012 ... | reverse complement strand
ATTTTGTACATTTTTAAATGATCATTTCTGTACATTCTTATATTAGCATTTATACACAACCGCTGATTGTAGGTGGTTACAGCAATTTTCTATTCTTAAACCGTGAGGGCTTGCCTAAGGTTGCAGGAAACTATGAGGGTATGGTGCGAGGGCTGATTAAGAAGTATAACAAATATCACACGGACAAGTTACCGAACATCACACCACATTCATTCCGACATACTTATTGTACGAATATGGCAAACAGAGGAATGAACCCAAACACCCTGCAATATCTCATGGGACACGCCAACATAACCATGACACTTGGCTATTATGCACACGGTACATTTCAATCTGCAAAAGCAGAACTGGAAAGACTGGCTTGTTAATATCGGAGCGTATATTTACTACTCATTTACTACTTTTGGTTGCATTTTCATGCTGGTAAATGCCAGCTTATGCAAGGTATCTTCCGAAAAGAAAATACCGATAAAGCCCTAAAATACGGGATATATCGTCATTTACCAACTTATGAAAAGATAATCAGAAATTTAGTAAGTTTTTATTTCAAAAAAGCCATTTTCAGTCAGAAAGTGGCTTTTTAAATAATGCTGATACATTTGTTGAAAATAAGTGGAACAGGATGTATGATTACAGAGAAAGAATAAATCAAATGCATTGTTGCGTAAATAACTGTGTTAATTGCGTAGACGAGCTATTTAGATAGAGAATAGTAACAATAATATTCAGATTTGACATACTGTACGAAAAGGGGAAATTATCTTATGTATCAGGCAGATGAAAAACGTTATGAAACCATGAAATACCACCGCTGTGGTGCCAGTGGGCTGATGTTGCCGGAGTTATCTCTGGGGTTATGGCATAATTTCGGAGACACCGGTGTTTATGAGAATATGAAGCAGATGTGCTTCACAGCATTTGATAATGGAATTACACATTTTGACCTTGCAAACAACTATGGCCCACAGCCTGGAAGTGCGGAGGAAAATTTTGGGAAAATCCTGAGAGAGGAATTTTCTGCATACAGAGATGAGCTGATCGTCAGCACAAAGGCAGGCTATGATATGTGGCCGGGACCTTATGGAAACTGGGGAAGCCGTAAGTATCTGATCGCCAGTCTTGACCAGAGCCTGAAACGTCTTGGCCTAGATTATGTAGATATCTTTTATCATCATAGAATGGATCCGGAGACGCCTCTGGAGGAGACCATGGAGGCTCTTGCACAAATTGTCAGAAGCGGAAAGGCATTGTATGTTGGAATCTCCAACTATGATGGTGAGACAATGAAACGCGCTGCAGATATTCTGGAAGAACTGCATTGTCCGTTTATCATTAATCAGAACAGATATAATATCTTTAACCGTACCATCGAGACAAATGGCCTGAAACAGGCTGCAGCAGAGAGGAAAAAGGGAATTATTGCATTTAGCCCGTTATCCCAGGGAATGCTCACAGACCGATATCTGAATGGAATTCCAAAGGACAGCCGTGTCAACACAGACGGACGTTTTCTCCATGCAGATCAGTTCAGTGAGGAACGTCTTAACAGTATCCGCAGTCTGAATGCAATTGCAGCAGAGAGAGGGGAAAGTCTTGCTCAGATGGCACTGAAATGGATTCTCCGCGACGGAATCGTAACCAGCGTTCTCATCGGGGCATCCCGTCCGCAGCAGATTCTTGAGAACCTGAAAGTGCTTGACAGTGCACCGTTTAGTGAAGAGGAATTAAAGAAGATTGATGAGTGTTCACTGGCATTATAATAAACATCCACTTGACAGACTGTTTTCTTAAATGATATGAAAGAGTAATGTAATCTGAATTGCATTATTTTCTGGAATTATCAGCGAATAACAGATATGCGGAAAGGAAAAATTATGATTATTTATCACGAAAGTTCAAAGACATTCCATTTATACAACAATGAAATCAGTTATATTATGTGTGTGCTTCCAAATGGACATCTTGGAAATCTCTATTTTGGGAAAAGAATCCATGACAGAGAGGATTTTTCATATCTTCTTGAGATGAAGCAAAGAGCAATGACAGCCTGTGTTTATGAGGGAAACCGCAAATTTTCGCTGGAGCATCTGAAACTGGAATATCCGGTGTATGGTAGTTCTGATTACCGTTATCCGGCAGTGGAGATCCTTCAGGAAAACGGCAGCAGGATTTCTGATTTTACTTATGTAAGTTATACAATTGCAGCTGGAAAACCAAAACTTCAGGGACTTCCGGCTACCTATACTGAGAAAGACGAAGAAGCCCAGACCTTATGTGTAAAATTGAAAGATGAAGTAACAGGAATTGTATTGGAATTGCTTTATACTATTTTTACACAGAGGGGAATCATCACCAGAAGTGCCAGATTTACAAACGAGGGTACATCATCAGTACATCTGTTAAATGCAATGAGCCTCAGCCTTGATCTGCCGGACAAGGATTATGTGTGGATGCAGTTTTCAGGTGCATGGTCCAGAGAACGTCATGTGAAAGAACGCAGATTAGAGCAGGGAATCCAGTCTGTGGGAAGCATCAGAGGAAATTCTTCCCATGAACATAATCCCTTTATTGTGCTCCGACGTCCGTCGGCAACAGAAAATGCAGGAGAAGTGATGGGATTCAGCCTGATCTACAGCGGAAATCACAGAATGCAGGCAGAGGTGGATACTCATGATACAACCCGCATCACTGTGGGAATCAATCCGCAGAATTTTGACTGGAAGCTGGACTGTGGTGAGAGCTTTCAGACTCCGGAAGCAGTAGTAGTATTTTCTGATAAGGGTCTGAATGGAATGAGCCAGACTTTCCATAAATTATATCAGAAGAGACTGGCAAGAGGTTACTGGAGAGACCGTCCCAGGCCAATCCTTAACAATAACTGGGAAGCTACTTATTTTGATTTTACAGAGGACCGTCTGGTAGAAATCGCAGCAAAGGCAAAGGAATGTGGTGTTGAATTATTTGTACTGGATGACGGATGGTTCGGTGCACGAAGCAACGATCATGCAGGACTTGGTGACTGGGTTGCGAACAGAGAACGTCTTCCGCGGGGAATTAAAGGAATCGCAGACAGAATTGAAGAGATGGGTATGAAATTTGGTCTGTGGTTTGAGCCGGAGATGGTGAATAAGGATTCCGACCTTTACCGTGCACATCCGGACTGGATCCTGCAGACACCCCAGAGACTTTCCTGCCATGGAAGAAACCAGTATGTGCTGGACTTCTCCAGAAAAGAAGTGGTGGACTGTATTTATGAGATGATGTATAAAATCCTCTCAGAAGCAAAGGTTTCCTACATCAAATGGGATATGAACAGGAGTATTACGGAATGTTGTTCAGCTGCACTTCCTGCAGACCGTCAGGGAGAAGTGTTCCACAGATATATTCTCGGAGTCTATGATCTGTATGAGCGGTTAAATACTGCATTTCCGCAGATTCTCTTTGAGTCCTGCGCAAGCGGTGGCGGACGTTTTGATCCGGGAATCCTTTATTATGCGCCACAGGGATGGACCAGTGATGATACAGATGCGGCAGAGCGTGTGAAAATCCAGTACGGCACAAGCATGTGTTATCCGGTAAGCTCCATGGGAAGTCATGTTTCTGTAGTACCAAACCATCAGTTAAACCGCAAAACTCCGTTACATACGAGAGCAAATGTAGCTTATTTTGGAACTTTCGGATATGAGCTGGATCTGAATAAACTGTCTGATGAGGAAATCAGTGAAGTAAAACAGCAGATTACCTTTATGAAAGAATACAGAGAACTGATCCAGTTTGGAACTTTTTACAGACTGAAGAGTCCTTTTGAGGGCAATGAAACTGTGTGGATGACAGTCAGCGAGGACAAAAAAACAGCGCTGGTATTCTGGTACAGGGAAAGAAATGTAGTAAACGCAGATTTTACCAGAGTGCGGCTTCAGGGACTGGATCCGGATCTTATCTACAGAAATGAGTATAATGAAACAGAAAACTACGGGGATGAGCTGATGAATCTGGGACTGCTCACCACAGACTGTACAGCAGGTGAACCTACAAGTGAAGACGAACCATGCACAGACTATGAGTCCAGAATTTATGTTTTAACTGCAAAATAATAACCGAATCAGGTAAGCTCCTTATGGAGGTTGCGAAAAGCAATAGACAGAAATAAAAAATCAACAAAAAGCAGGCAGAACGATCACACGGGATCGTCTACCTGCTTTTCGTTAAATTTATCCATCATTTCTTTATGGGTCTTATAATTCTTCGGACTCATTCCAAACTTCTTCTTAAAAGCCTTGGAAAAAACAAGCTGGTCTTCATAGCCCACATTATTAGCAATCTCTTTAACAGACAGACTGGTACTGACCAGAAGACTGGCTGCTTTATGCATCTTATAATCAATGAGGAAGGTCTGTGCGGACATTCCAAGCTCTTTCTGAAAGGAACTGTTCAGATAGGCACGGCTGATTCCGATATTATCTGCAATATCAGAAATCCCGATTCCCTTTTGATACATGTCTTTAATATATTCAATGGCAAGCTCCACGTAGACACTGGTGCTGTAGGCATATTTGGCATTTCTTTTGTTCTGTGCAGACTGTTTTTCATGAAAGTCGGCAAGCTCGGCTAACAACAGGATCAGATAAGCCTGGCGCCTTAGATCATTGGCTTTGGAAAGCTGCTTATGATTCAGCATATAATCGATGTGTTTCAGGATTGTTTTCTGATCCGGTGCAGGAAGTACTAATTGATTTTTGGAAAATCCACATTCTTTTACCATTGAGTGAGCTCGGATTCCGCGAAAACCAATCCAGGCATAAGACCAGGGATTGGTTTCATCAGCACCGTATGTGACTGGTTCATTTGGATAAATTACAAACATCTGTCCGGGAGTAAGGCTCCAGGTCTGACCTCCGGCAGAATAGAATCCGGTACCGTCCAGCACAAAATGGATGATGAACTCATCTCTTGGCATGGAACAGATATGTCCGGGCGGGCAGTGTTCTTTGCCCGTATGGATCAGACTGATATCAAGGGAGCCTTCTTTCAGGTTTTCAAGACAGCGGAAAGTAGCGCTGTCCGTATATTTTACATTTGGCATTTGGGTAATTCCTTTTTCTATTTTCTTTGATTGCAGATATTGTTGATATAAAGACATAAGGACTGATATCATGCAAATACGCATAAATTCAAGCCTTAGTTGACATTTTACCATAAATTCAGCGTTTTTTCCATAACGATTATGACATAAATTCATTTCATTAGTCCATTTAAAAAAATAGACAAAAACGTATAATAAGAATCACAAGGAACACGTCGAAACGACGAATAAAGGAGGATGTATATGAGAAAAAACATGAAAAAACTCACAGTCGCAACAGTGATCGGTGCTATGACAGTTACTGCACTTGCACCAGTAAGCGCACAGGCGAAAGACAAAACTCTGACAGTTGCAATTTGGGATAACGGACAGAAAGCCGGACTTCAGGAAATCATGGATGAGTTTACAAAAGAGACCGGAATCAAAACTGAACTTCAGGTAGTAGAGTGGAGCAGCTACTGGACACTTCTTGAAGCAGGTGCATCAGGCGGAGACATGCCGGACGTATTCTGGATGCATTCCAATGAAGCTGTAAGATATATGTCCAATGATATCTTACTTGATCTGACAGACAAGATTGCAGACAGCGACAAACTGGAAATGGACAAATTCCCGGAAGATATCAAAGAAATGTATCAGTGGGACGGAAAAACATACGCAGTACCGAAGGACATCGATACAATTGCTATGTGGTACAACAAAGATATGTTTGATGAAGCAGGAATCGACTATCCGGACGGAAGCTGGACATGGGATGAATTCTATGATATTGCAGAGAAACTTACAAAAGAAGACGGAAGCCAGTATGGTTTCGCAGCAAACCCATCTAACGAGCAGGATACATGGATGAATATTGTTTACTCCATGGGCGGATGTGTACTGACAGATGACAACAAATCCGGTTTTGATGATCCTAATACCATCAAGGCAATGGAATTTGTTGACAAATGCGTTAAAAATGTAATGCCTCCTGCATCTACAATGTCCGAAACAGGTACAGACGTACTCTTCGGATCTGGTAAAGTAGCTATGATCTCTCAGGGATCCTGGATGGTATCTGCTTTCAAAGACAACGATTATATCAAAGAACACTGTGATGTGGCAAGACTTCCGAAAGATGCTGAAACAGGAGAGAGCGTATCTCTTTACAATGGTCTTGGATGGGCAGCATCTGCAAACACAGATATGCCGGACGAAGCTTTCCAGCTTATTGAGTGGTTCGGTTCCAAAGATATGCAGCAGAAACAGGCTGACCTTGGTGTAACAATGGCAGCTTACGAAGGAATATCCGATGGATGGGTTAACAGTGTTGACTGCTTCAACTTACAGCCATACATGGATGCAATGGATAACATCGTATTCAGGCCACATACAAATGCAACACTTGCATGGTGGAACCCAATGTGCGAAGAACTGAAGAAACCATGGAATGATGAAGAAAGCATGGATGATGCATGCAAGAATATCGTTACTATTATGAACGATGCCATCGCAGAAGAGTCCTATTAATTAATATTCAACAAAACCATTCATAAAAAATAAGAAACAGAAAAGCTGCCGCAGAAAAGATTCCGATCATGTGATAACTGCAGAAATCACAAAGGGTATGCTCATATGCGGCAGTTTTCTATTCAAATCAGCAACAGAATTTTATGATAAGAAGGAGTGAGAACCGTGGCAAATCCCAAAAAAGGTACCAGTCAGGCGCGGAATGAATTCATCTGGGGATGGGCGTTCATTCTTCCTACAATGCTTGGTCTGATCATCTTAAATATCTATCCGATTTTTAAGACCATTTATGAGAGCTTTTTCAAGACCGGAGATTTCGGTAAGGGAAATATCTTCATTGGTTTTGACAATTATGTAAAGCTGTTCCACGATGCGGAAGTATGGCAGGCATTATTAAATACATTTAAATATGCCATTGTGGAAGTTCCGTTTTCCATTGCTATCGCACTTGTACTGGCAGTTTTATTAAACCGTAAAATGAAAGGCCGTGCTGTTTACAGAACTATTTTCTTCCTGCCTATGGTTGCTGCTCCGGCTGCGATCGCCATGGTATGGAGATGGCTGTTCAACTCAGAGTTTGGTCTTCTTAATCACATTTTCCATACAAAGATCAACTGGATCTCTGATCCGAAGATCGCAGTCTATGCGATCGCAGTGATCGGTGTATGGTCCATCATTGGCTACAATATGGTACTTTTCCTATCAGGTCTGCAGGAAATCCCAAGAGATTATTATGAAGCAGCAAGCATTGACGGAGCAACCGGAATCAAACAGTTCTTCCACATTACAATCCCGCTGCTTTCACCGACCATCTTCTTTGTAATGGTTACCCGTGTCATCGGTGCCATGCAGGTATTCGACCTGATCTTCATGGTTATGGACAGAAACAGTCCTGCACTTTACAAAACACAGTCACTTGTTTACCTGTTCTACCAGAATTCCTTTGTACAGAATAACAAAGGGTATGGTTCAACAATAGTCGTACTTCTTCTGGTTGTAATTATGATCATGACAGTATTCCAGAATATTGCGCAGAAGAAGTGGGTTCACTATAATTAAGGAGGGATAATTATGTCAGCAAGAGATAAAGCAAACAGAGTTCTGATCCATGTTATCCTGATACTGGTATCTATTACCATGCTGGTTCCTTTCTTATGGATGATCCTGACAGCTTTCAAAACTATGACAGAGGCAACCTCTGTCAACCCATTCGTAATCCTCCCGTCTACATGGAGATGGGACAGTTTTAGAGAAGTAAGCGCAAATATGGATTTCTTACATCTGTATATCAATACCTTACTTCTGATCCTGGGCCGTGTTGTATGTGCGGTTCTGACAGCAACACTGGCAGGCTATGCATTTGGACGTCTGAACTTCAGGGGGAAAAACCTGATGTTCTCTCTGGTCCTTTTCCAGATGATGGTGCCTGGACAGATTTTCATTATCCCACAGTACTTAATGGTAAGCAAAATGGGAATGCTCAATACCATTTTTGCCCTGGTATTTCCCGGTATTGTTACTGCATTTGGTACATTTCTCCTCAAACAGGCTTATATGGGACTTCCGAAAGATCTGGAAGAGGCAGCACGTCTTGACGGATGTAACATCGGTCAGACCTTCCTGTTCATCATGGCTCCTCTGACACGTTCTTCCATGGTGGCACTGGGAATCTTCACAGCAGTATTTGCATACAAAGACCTGATGTGGCCTCTGATCTGTAACAAAGATGTAATGCCTCTGTCAGCAGCACTTGCAAAAATGCAGGGACAGTACACCAACAATTATCCGCAGCTGATGGCAGCATCTCTGCTTGCATGTATCCCGATGATCGTACTGTATCTGATCTTCCAGAAGCAGTTCATCGAAGGTATTGCAACATCCGGTGGTAAGCTGTAAAATAAATATTAAGTAAAAGTTCAGGTGTTCAGACAGAGTTTTCTCTTGATCTGAGCAGCACAGGCAGGCTTTGTTATAAAATCAGACCAGAGATTGTAGCAGGGCTTGCCTGAAACTGGATTTGATAATATTTAGAGTGTGTTTGAAAAATGCTTTCCTCAAGATGCGCGTCACAATTTGCGGGAATGTTTTTTTTTAACATGCTCTAGAGAAAGAAAACTGAAATATAAAATAAAAAAAGATAAATGAAAGGAAGAGGTAGATAGAAATGAAACCAGGAAGTCTTTTTGACAGAATATTTGGATTTTTAGGTCAGTTGATCGCATTAAATTTGCTGTGGATCGTGTGCTCTCTTCCAGTTATCACAGCAGGGGCATCCACCACTGCATTATTTTACTGTACATTGAAGCTCCATAAAGATGGAGATATCAGAGTACTTCATGATTTTTTTAAGAGTTTTAAGCAGAATTTCAGGCAGTCCACACTGATCTGGATTCTGATGGCTGCAGCAGGAATATTTATTTATATGGAAAAAGAAGCTCTGGCAACAATGCCGGGATCCATGTCACAGATTTTTAATTATGTGATCTTTGCGGTATATATTCCTCTGGTGGCAGTTGCACTGTATGTATTTCCAACAGTTGCAGCATTTGAAAATAAAACAATGACTTTGATCACAAACGCATTTTATTTTGCGGTTAAACATATAGGTTATGCCTTAGCTGTGGCAGTGATTACAATCCTGCCAATGACAATGACACTTGTAGATGCAAAACTTTTCCCGGTATATCTGCTGATCTGGCTGATGTTTGGATTCTCCCTGACTGCCTATGCAGATTCCTGGTTTATGTGGAAACTGTTCAAGCCCTACTTCAAAGAGGAGGAAGAGGAACATCACTACGTGGACACAGAACCTGATCAGTATGCGTTTTAAAAAATAGATAGAACATCTATAAAAAATAGAAAGAACAAAGAAATGAGAGGTACAGAGTATGGAATGGATCAAATATCACGAGGCAGAGAAAGTATTCGACCTGAGAACAGAGCACAGCACTTATCAGATGCAGGTAAGAGAGTATGATACTCTGGTTCATCTGTATTATGGAAGTCCGGTAGGCGATGCACTGATCACAGACAGGATCGTATGTGTGGACAGAGGATTTTCAGGAAATCCTTATGAGGCAGAAAAGGACAGAACATTTTCATTAGATACCCTGCCACAGGAATATACTGCATATGGAAATGGTGATTATCGTATCAATGGCCTGGAGACAGAGCAGGCAGACGGCAGTGATACTGCAAATCTGAAATTTGAGTCCTATGAGATCACAAAAGGAAAGTACAGCCTGAAAGGGCTTCCTGCAATGTTTGCAAAGGAAGATGAGGCAGAGACACTGGAAATTGTTTTGACAGACCGTGTCAGCGGACTGAAAGCACATCTTCTCTATGGTGTATTTCCTCATCTTGATGTGATCATCAGAGCGGTACGCCTGGAAAATACAGGTACAGCACCGGTTACAGTAAAAAAAGCAATGTCTATGGAAATGGACTATGAATACAGAGAACTGGATGCAGTCCATTTCTATGGCAGGCACATTATGGAACGCCAGATGGAGAGAACTCACCTTGGTCATGGCAACTGGTCTGTGGGAAGTATCCGCGGAACTTCCAGCCACCATCACAATCCATTTGTAATCCTCTGTGATAGAAATACAGAGGAAACTTATGGAGACTGCTATGGATATGCACTTGCATACAGTGGAAACTTCTTATTTGAAACAGAAGTGGACCAGGTAGGACATACCCGTGTGGCAATGGGAATCCATCCATATCATTTCTCCTGGACATTGGAACAGGGAGAGAGTTTTGAGACACCGGAAGTGATCATGGCATACTCAGCAGAAGGCTTCGGAAAGCTTTCCAGGATCTATCATGATGCATACAGAAGCAATCTGATCCGCAGCAAATATACAGAGCAGCCAAGACCGATCCTGGTAAATAACTGGGAAGCAACTTATTTTGATTTTGACGCAGATAAGATTTACCACATTGCAGAAGAGGCAAAAAATATCGGACTGGATATGTTTGTTCTGGATGACGGATGGTTTGGAAAGAGAAACAATGACTGGTGTGCACTTGGCGACTGGGAAGTAAATGAAGAGAAGATTAAAGGCGGACTTCCTGCACTTGCAGAGAAGATCCATGGACTTGGACTGAAATTCGGTCTGTGGGTAGAGCCGGAGATGATTTCTGAGGACAGTGATCTCTACAGAGAACATCCGGACTGGGCACTGAAGATCCCGGGACGTGCCATGAACCGAAGCAGACATCAGTTAAATCTGGATATTACCAGAAAAGAAGTACGCGAACATATTATGAACCAGATTTTTAAGGTTCTGGATGCATGCAAGGCTGATTATGTGAAATGGGATATGAACCGAAGCGTAGATAACGTATTCTCAGCAGCTCTTCCAAAGGAACGTCAGGGAGAGGTTTACCACAGATATGTGCTGGCTGTTTATGAAATGATGGAAAGCCTGGTACAGAGATATCCGGATCTTCTGTTTGAGTCCTGCTCAGGCGGAGGCGGAAGATTTGAGGCGGGAATGCTTTACTATTCTCCGCAGATCTGGTGCAGTGACAATACAGATGCTATTGACAGACTGAAAATCCAGTATGGTACCTCCTTCGGATATCCCATAAGTGCAATGGGCGCACATGTCAGCGTATGCCCGAACCATCAGTCCGGAAGAACGACTCCTTTTGAGACAAGAGGAATTGTTGCATCCGCAGGTACCTTTGGCTATGAGTTGGATCTGATGAAGATGTCCGAAGAAGAGAAAAAGACAGCCAGAGAGCAGATTCTGAAGTATAAAGAAATGGAGCATCTGGTACAGTCCGGAGACTATTATCGTCTGGTGAATCCATTCGAAAACAACAACCATGTACTCTGGCAGTTCGTATCAAAAGATAAGAAAGAAACGGTTGTATGCGGAGTAAGACTCCACAGTGAAGCAAATCCTTATATTTATCTTTTCTACCCACAGGGGCTGGATGCTGATATGAAATACGAAGACACAGCAACAGGAAAAGTATATACAGGTGCAGCTCTTATGAAGGCAGGTCTGCCTCTGCCACTGACAACAGGTGACTACCAGCCAATCAGATTTACATTTAAGGCAGTGGAGAAATAATTACCGAATCAAATAAGTTATCTGATTCAATTGTAGGTGACTGTTTGAACATAATAAAAAGATGAAAACCAGTAATTAAGTTTATTAATAGCAGATAAGCTTAGTTACTGGCTTTTTTTGTCCTTTGCCATCTATAGATATCAATCAATAAATAATCACAAAATTTTATATGATATATCTTTATAAGATGTTGTAGAATGATGTAAAATAGTCGTAGAATTATAAAAAACGAGGCAGGTAAAGAAAAATGAAAGAGAAAATCAAAAAAATGCCGGGAAGAATCAGAAATTATTTTTGCTCACATATGAGTGCGCAGGTTACAGTAACAGTAGTATTACTTCTGATTCTGGCAGGTCTGGTCCTTCAGATTTACGTAAAAAATCA
>ERZ857969.4533-NODE-4533-length-12081-cov-5.429819_pt1 | contig 12081 bp, 10 predicted proteins | sample MGYA00519864_ERZ857969 | MGnify/ENA primary metagenome ERZ857969 (study PRJEB31778, sample SAMEA3449382) | human gut metagenome | biome: human gut; feature: human-associated habitat; material: faeces | place: United Kingdom | collected 2010/2012 ... | reverse complement strand
GTTGGCGTCCCGCGCCTGCTCCGGGGCAAGGCGGCCCAAAGCTGCGTGGATGTTGGCCAGAGAGCCCCGCAGCTGTGTGGCGATGCCCGGCAGGATCTCCCGGAGCATTTGCTTTTCCGTTTCACTGTACTCCATATGATACAGCCTCCTTCCCCTGTATACGATTCCGGGAAGGCATAGGACTTATCCCCGGAATGATCTGGCTGTCATGTGAGTTTATACCATACTATATCAAACGCAAAGGAAAAACACAAGATATTTGTCGCAACCTGCTAAAAGATAAAAAAATTTGCACGTGGGTATTGCATTTTCCAGAATTCTCGCATATAATACTAAACGTACCATATGTTTGATATATTCCATCACAGAGAGGAAGCTGTATTTATGAGCATCAAAGTCGGTATCAATGGTTTTGGTCGTATTGGCCGCATGGTCCTGCGGTGCAGCCTGCACCACCCCGAGATCGAGATCGTGGGCATCAACGACCTGTGTCCCGCTGATTACCTTGCCTATATGCTGAAGTATGACACCATGCACGGTAAGATCGACGCCCAGGTGTCTTCCAGCGAGAACGCCATCATTGTGGATGGCCGCTCCATCCCCGTGTTCGCCGAGCGCGACCCCGCCAACCTGCCCTGGAAGGAGATCGGCGCGGAGTACGTCATCGAGTCCACCGGCTTGTTCCTGACCAAGGACAAGGCCAAGGGCCACATCGAGGCCGGCGCCAAGCACGTGGTCATGTCCGCCCCCTCCAAGGACGACACCCCCATGTTTGTTATGGGCGTGAACCAGGACACCTACACCTCCGACATGACCTTCGTTTCCAACGCCAGCTGCACCACCAACTGCCTGGCCCCCATTGCCAAGGTGCTGCATGATCACTTCGGCATTGCCGACGGCCTGATGACCACCGTTCACTCCACCACCGCCACCCAGAAAACCGTGGACGGCGTGTCCGTGAAGGATTGGCGCGGCGGCCGCGCTGCCTCCGGCAACATCATCCCCAGCTCCACCGGCGCCGCCAAGGCCGTGGGCAAGGTGATCCCCAGCCTGAACGGCAAGCTCACCGGTATGTCCATGCGTGTGCCCACCCTGGATGTGTCCGTGGTGGACCTGACCGTGAATCTGGAAAAGCCCGCCTCCTACGACGAGATCTGCGCCGCCATGAAGGAGGCTGCCCAGGGCGAGCTGAAGGGTATTCTGGATTACACCGACGAGCCTGTGGTGTCCTCCGATTTCCTGGGCAACACCCATACCTCTATCTTTGATGCCAAGGCCGGTATCGCCCTGACCGACACCTTCGTAAAGGTGGTCTCCTGGTACGACAACGAGATCGGCTATTCCGATAAGATCCTGTGCCTCATTGAGCACATGTACTCCGTGGATCACAAGTAAATCCGCTTTCTATCCTTTTATTGTTTTCCTTCTTTTTGTTCCGGAAAGAACGCCGTCCGCTTGGGCGGCGTTTTTTCCGTCAGACGGTCAAAAAGTGCGGCCGCCGCCGGCTTCGGAAAGGAAGATAGTTACGAAAGAAACCCATCAGGGGTGTCTTTCGTTTTTAATCACCGCATTTTCAGGACTTCTATGGAAGTTCTGAAAATGCTACGGAGCGTGTCAAATAATCTTTGACACGCTCCCGGAAAGAACGCCGTCCGCTTGGGCGGCGTTTTTTCCGTCTATTTGCCGGAGAGAGGGAGACAATTTTTGTGAATACCGCCCTATTTTCCGGTTCGTTCTTGCAATTCCCTGCATTGGACGCTATAATAAACTTGTTATACTGTCCGCCTCGGAAACGATTGCGGCAGACAGAAAATGAGAGAAAGTAGGTGGCGGCATGGAGCAATCTCCCCAGTATGTGATCGAAATGCTTCACATCACCAAGGAGTTTCCCGGCATCAAGGCCAACGACGACATCACCCTGCAGCTGCGCAAGGGTGAGATCCACGCCCTGCTGGGCGAAAACGGCGCCGGCAAATCTACGCTGATGTCCGTCCTGTTCGGCCTGTACCAGCCGGAGGAGGGCGAGATCCGGAAAAACGGCAAGCCGGTGAAGATCAACGACCCCAACGACGCAACGGCGCTGGGTATCGGCATGGTGCACCAGCACTTCAAGCTCATCGATGTGTTCACCGTCCTGGACAACATCATCCTGGGCGCGGAGGACACCAAAATGGGCTTCCTGCAAAAGAAGGCAGCCCGGCAGAAGGTGCAGGACCTGTCCCAGCGGTACGGCCTGCGGGTGGACCTGGACGCCAGGATCGAGGACATCACCGTGGGCATGCAGCAGCGCGTGGAGATCCTGAAGATGCTGTACCGCGACAACGAGATCCTCATCTTCGACGAGCCCACCGCCGTGCTGACGCCCCAGGAGATCGACGAGCTGATGGCCATTATGAAGAACCTGACGGCGGAGGGGAAATCCATCCTCTTCATCTCCCACAAGCTCAACGAGATCATGGCGGTGGCGGACCGGGTGACGGTTCTGCGTAAGGGCCGCTATGTGGGTACCGTGAACACCTGCGACACCAACAAGCAGGAGCTGTCCAACATGATGGTGGGCCGCCCGGTGCAGCTGCAGGTGGTGAAGGAGCCTGCCCAGCCCAAGGACCCCGTTCTGCGGGTGCGCCACATGTGCGTGGCCTCCCATCAGCACAAGCGGGACGCCGTCCACGACGTGAGTCTGGAGGTCCGGGCCGGAGAGATCGTGTGCATCGCCGGTATCGACGGCAACGGCCAGACGGAGTTCGTCCAGGGCCTGACGGGCCTGGACAAAATCACCGGCGGCACTGTGGAGCTGTGCGGCAAGAACATTACCCACGCCTCCATCCGCCACCGGGGCGAAAACATGAGCCATATCCCCGAGGACCGGCATAAGCACGGCCTGATCCTGGACTTTACCCTGGAGCAGAACATGGTGCTCCAGCGGTATCTGGAGCCTCAGTTCCAGACGGCAGGCTTCATCAAGAACGCCGCCGTCCGGGAATATGCCCAGCGGCTTATTGACCAATACGATGTCCGCAGCGGCCAGGGCCCCGTGACCATCGTGCGCAGCATGTCCGGCGGCAACCAGCAGAAGGCCATCATCGCCCGCGAGGTGGACCGGGATAAGTCCCTGATCGTGGCGGTGCAGCCCACCCGCGGCCTGGACGTGGGCGCCATCGAGTATATCCACAGCCAGCTGGTGGCCGAGCGGGACCGCGGCAAGGCGGTGCTGCTGGTGTCTCTGGAGCTGGACGAGGTCATGAGCCTGTCCGACCGCATCCTGGTGATGTACGAGGGCCAGCTTGTGGGCCAGCTGAATCCGAAAACCACCACCGTGGCCGAGCTGGGCCTGTACATGTCCGGCGCCAAGCGGGATGATATGGGAGGTGACCAGGCATGAAAAAGAACGCACTGGCAGCGCTTTACGAAAAAGACGGCACCAAAAAGGTGCTCTCATCCCTGATCTCCATTCTGGCGGGTCTGCTGGTGGGCGGCATCGCCGTGCTCATCGTGGGCCTGTGCAATGAGAAGATCTCTCTGACCGGCGCGTGGGACGGTATCCGCATCATCTTTGCCGGTATTTTCAGCACCGGCCGGGACGCCGCCGGTACCCTGACCTGGGGCTTCAACGCCGTGAACCTGGGCAACATGCTGTTCCGGGCAACGCCCCTGATCATGACGGGACTTTCCGTGGCCGTGGCCTTCAAGACCGGCCTGTTCAACATCGGCGCCCCCGGTCAGTATCTGATCTCCACCATGGTCACCCTGATGGTGGCCCTGTCCATCCCCTCCGAGTCCGTGCCCGTGGGCGTCATCTGGGTGCTGGCCTTCCTGGCCGGGTGCCTGTCCGGCGCTCTGTGGGGCGCGATCCCCGGCCTGGTAAAGGCCCTGCTGAACATCAACGAGGTGCTGGCGTGCATCATGACCAACTGGATCGCCGCCAACCTGGTGACCTGGATGTTCGACATCAGCAGCTTCAAGAACCTCACCGAGAGCACCAAGTCCGGCTACATCTATAAGACCACCTTCAACGGCGTGGCCACGCCCAAGCTGGGCCTGGACATGCTGTTCCCCGGCTCCCAGGTCAACGGCGGCATCCTGGTGGCCATTGTCATCGCCATCGCCATGTACATCCTGATGAACAAGACTACCCTGGGCTATGAGCTGAAGGCCTGCGGCGCCAACCGCCACGCCGCCCGCTATGCCGGTATCCGGGACAAGCGCAACATCGTGCTGTCCATGGCCATCGCCGGTGCGCTGGCCGGCGCCGGCGCTGCGCTGTACTGGCTGTCCGGCAACACGGAGTTCTATTGGTCCACCTATCAGTCCCTGCCCGCCGTGGGCTTCAACGGCATCCCCGTGGCCCTGCTGGCACTGAACAACCCCATCGCCGTGGTGTTCACCGGCATCTTCATGGCCATGCTGAACATCGTGGGCCAGCAGCTGACCAACCTGACGGCTTATAACGAATACATCACCGACGTGATCATCTCCGTCATCGTGTATCTGTCCGCCTTCTCCCTGGCCATCCGCATGATGCTGTCCCGGAAGAAAAAGCCCCATGCCCATGTGGAGGAGACTGCCGCCCCGGCGGCGGACGCCGCACCGGTGGAGGAACCGGCGGAGGAACCCACGGAACCGGCAGAGCCGATAGCGGCTCAGACGGAGGAAGGAGGCGACCAGGCATGACGTTCCTGATCCAACAGACGCTTATTTATGCGGTGCCCCTGATGATCGTGGCCCTGGCGGGCGTGTTCGCCGAGCGCAGCGGTATCATCAACCTGGCCCTGGAAGGTATCATGATCTTCGGCGCCTTCATCGGCGTGCTGTTCGTGCGGCTGATGCAGGGCTCCGAGGCGGTGCTGGCCGCCAAGCAGGCCGGCGACTGGGTGGCCCTTCAGGGGCTGGAGCTGCTGACCATGCTGGTGGCGGCGGCCATGGGCGCGGTGTTCTCCCTGCTGCTGAGCTTTGCGTCCATCAACCTCCGGGCGGACCAGACCATCGGCGGCACGGCGCTGAACCTGATGGCCCCCGCTCTGGTGCTGTTCCTGATCCGCATCATCGCCAACCAGAATACCCTGCAAATGGCCACCGGCGACTCTGCCAGCTGGTTCATGCTGAAAAAGTCCACCTTCGGCGTGGACAAGAGCGTGGACTGGGGCTTCTTTGGGGAAACCTTCCTGAACAAGATCTATCTGGCCACCTACATCTGCATCCTGCTGTTTATCATCCTGTCCGTCATCCTGTACAAGACCAAGTTCGGCCTGCGTCTGCGGGCCTGCGGCGAGAATCCCCAGGCGGCGGACTCTCTGGGCATCAACGTCTACAGGATGCGCTATGCCGGCGTCACCATTTCCGGCGCTCTGGCGGGCATGGGCGGCTTTGTGTACGCCATGACCACGGCCAACTGCTCCTCCAACGGTGACGTGGCGGGCTTCGGCTTCCTGGCTCTGGCCGTTATGATCTTCGGCAACTGGAAGCCTCTGAACATCGCGGGCGCGTCCCTGCTGTTCGGCCTGTTCAAGTGCATCGCCGCGGCATATGCCAGCATCGACATCAACGGCGACGGCGTGTTCCTGCTGGCCGACATCGGCATCAGCGCCCACCTGTACCGGATGCTGCCGTACCTGATCACCCTGCTGGTGCTGGCCTTCACCTCCAAGAAGTCCCGGGCCCCCAAGGCCGAGGGCATCCCCTACGACAAGGGTCAGCGATAAAATTGCTCTGTGCTTACACAAACCGGCCCCGGCGCTTTTGCGCCGGGGCCGGTTTGCGCACTCAAAGCTCCACCAGCTTTGTGGCGATCTTGTCACAGAACATGCGGTCGTGCTCCACGAACAGAAGGGTGGGGCGGAAGGCCGTCAGCAGCTCCTCAATCTGGATGCGGGAGAGAACGTCCACATAGTTCAGGGGCTCGTCCCAGATATACAGGTGGGCGGATTGGCACATGCTCCGGGCCAGCAGAACCTTTTTCTTCTGCCCGGCGGAATAGTCGGACATGTCCTTCTCAAACTGCACCCGCTCAAAGCCCAGCTTGCGCAGAATGGTTTTGAACAGGGTCTCGTCAATGCCGCAGCGGGCGGCGTAGTCCCGCAGGCTGCCCCGCAGGCCGGATGCGTCCTGGGGCACATAGGAGATGACCAGTCCGCTGGCCAGCTCCAGGGTCCCGGTGTGGGGGATGTCCTGGCCGCACAGCAGCTTCAGAATACTGGACTTGCCGGAGCCATTGGGGCCGCAGAGAGCGATGCGCTCCCCCTGCTCCACCTGGAAGCAGACGCCGGAGCACACCGGCGCGCTGCCATAGCAGATGGTCAGGTCCCGCAGCAGCGCCAGCTGCCTTGCGTGGTGGGTCAGGGGATGCAGCTTCAGGGGCTGGTTGGTCTCCAGGTTTTTCAGCAGGGCGGATTTTTCCTCAATGGCGTTCTGCTGCCGCCGCTCCAGATTCTTGCGGCGCTGCTGCATGCGCCGGGACTGCTCACCGATGAAGGCCCGTCCGCCCATGGCGTCGGCCTCGCCCTTGGCCTTGGCGGAGTTTGCGCCGATCTTGGTGCTCTCCACCCGGTCGGCCCAGGCGCTGGACTGCCGGGCTGCCTCCTTCAGCCGCCCGATCTCCTTTTTCAGCTGGGCGTTCTGGGCCAGCTCGTAGGCGTCCCGGCGCTGCTTGTTCTCGTACCAGGAGGAGAAATTGCCCCGCTGGATCTCGATGCCGCTGGGGTTGATGGAGAGGATGTGATCCACGCAGCCGTCCAGAAACGCGCGGTCGTGGGATACCAGCAGAAAGCCCCGTTTGCTCCTGAGATAGCGGCTGACCAGCTCCCGGCCTGCCCGGTCCAGATGGTTGGTGGGCTCGTCGATCAGCAGGAAGCGGTTGTCCCGGGAAAAGAGCATGGCCAGCAGAATTCTGGACCGCTCCCCGCCGGAGAGCGTGGAAAACGGGCGGTACAGTGCCTCCTCCGGGACCTCCAGCGGCGCAAGCTCCCGCAGAAAGCACCACTGGGGCACCTCCGGGCAGATGGCCGGCAGCAGCTCCAGGGGGCACTCCTCCGGGTCCGGCACCGTGTAGGGGAAATAGTCGAAGCCCACGCTGGCGCGGATGGTTCCCCGGTGGGGGTACATTCCCTGCAAAAGCCGGAGCAGGGTGGTTTTTCCCCGGCCGTTGCGGCCGGTGAGACCCAGCCGCCAGTCGGTGTCGATCTGGAAGCTGACGTTTTCAAAAATGTTGTCGCAGCTGCCCTCGTAGCAGAAGGTCAGGTTGGATACTTGAATCAAGGACATGGTTATGCCTCCTATAGCAAAAATGGCTACGGGAAACGATTCCCGCAGCCAAATGCACATACTGTGCCCGCAAAAGGGCAGGGCAACACCATGCATGGAGCCGAGAGATGAACCGATTTCCCGCGAAAAGGCACAACGAACCAGGCGGTCAACGCCGCCCGAAGCATATTGCGCCAGATGTTCAGCAGGAGATCATGATCATCTTTTCAGCTCCCTTCTTTTTCTTTATCATATCATACTGCCGGGAGGAATGCAATGGCCCGGACCCGGAATTTCGCATTTTTCGCCTGTCTGCCATTGCACATTTCCGCTGCATGGGGTATAATAGGGCATCAAAAACTCCAGACAGAAAAGGGGAGACCATATGCAGGCAATCATATTGGCAGCGGGCATGGGCAAGCGCCTGAAGGAGCTGACCCAGGACAGGACCAAGTGCATGGTACAGGTCAACGGCGTGGCCCTGATCGACCGGATGCTCCATCAGATCGAGCGCCGCCATCTGTCCCGCATCGTCATCGTGGTGGGCTATGAGGGCGAGAAGCTCATGGAGTACATCGACACCCTGGGCATCCGGACGCCTATTGTCTATGTCCATAACCCCATTTACGACAAGACCAACAACATCTATTCGTTGGCCCTGGCCAAGGACTACCTCTGCCAGGACGATACCCTGCTGTTTGAGTCGGATCTGATCTTTGAGGACTCCGTCATCGACCAGCTGCTGGACGACCCCCGGGAGACGCTGGCTCTGGTGGACAAGTACAAGAGCTGGATGGACGGCACCTGCGTGAAGCTGGGGGCAGATGACAGCATCGAGTCCTTCGTTCCGGGGAAGAGCTTCAAGTTCCAGGAGGCCGGCGAGTACTATAAGACCGTCAATATCTATAAGTTCGGCCGCCACTTTTCCCAGACCCACTACGTCCCCTTCCTGGAGGCGTACTCCAAGGCCCTGGGCAACAACGAGTACTATGAGCAGGTCCTGCGGGTCATCACCATGCTGGATGACCCCGAGATCCGGGCCAAGCGCCTCAGCGGCCAGCTGTGGTACGAGATCGACGACATCCAGGACCTGGACATTGCCTCGTCCATGTTTGCCCAGGACCCGGACTTCAAGGTCAGCCTGATGCAGGGACGCTACGGCGGCTACTGGCGTTATCCCCAGCTGCTGGACTTCTGCTATCTGGTGAATCCCTATTTCCCGCCCCAGCGGCTGATCGACGAGCTGCAGGCCAACTTTACCCCGCTGCTGACCCAGTATCCCTCCGGCATGCGGGTGAATGCCCTGCTGGCAGGCAAGAATTTTGCCGTTCACCAGGACAATATCGTGGTGGGTAACGGCGCGGCGGAGCTGATCAAGGCCCTGATGGCCCGGCTGGAGGGCGTCACCGGCTTCATCCGTCCCACATTTGAGGAGTATCCCAACCGCTATCAGGACCGGCCCAACGTCTGCTTTACCCCGGCGGGGCCGGACTTCCGGTATACCGCCGACGACCTGATGGCCTTCTTTGGCGGCCAGGCCATTGACAACCTGGTGCTCATCAACCCGGATAACCCCTCCGGCAACTATATCCCTGCCGGGGATGTCCGCCGCCTGATCCGGTGGGCGGAGGAAAAGGGGATCCGACTGATCGTGGACGAGTCCTTTGCCGACTTTGCCGATGAGGCGGACAACACCTTCATCCGCCAGGAGCTGCTGGATGCCCACAAGCGGCTGTATGTGGTCAAGAGCATCTCCAAGTCCTATGGCGTGCCCGGCCTGCGGCTGGGTGTTCTGGCCTCCGGCGACACGGAGCTTATTGATGCGCTGAAAAAGGACGTGGCCATTTGGAACATCAACTCCTTTGCCGAGTTCTATATGCAGATCGAGGAGAAGTATAAAAAGGACTATGCCCAGTCCCTGGACCGCATCCGGGCCGAGCGGGCCCGCTTCCGGGCGGAGCTGGAGAAACTCCCCAACCTGCGGGTGATCCCGTCTCAGGCCAACTATCTGATGGTGGAGCTGCTGGGCGGCCTGTCCTCCCGGGCCGTTACCCGGGAGCTGCTGATCGGCAGCCGCATCCTGGTGAAGGATCTGTCCGCTAAGCTGGGCGGGCGGCAGTACCTGCGCCTGGCCGTCCGCAATACGGAGGACAATGACAAGCTGCTGGCGGCCCTGCGCCCCCTGTGCAGCCAATAAAAAAATCCCTCCTGACCGGGAACGGTCAGGAGGTTTTTTTCAGAAATCAACAGTGCCGTCCAGCACCCGCAGATCGTAGGGCTCAAAGGTCACGCGGCGGTATTTCTCCACGTCCATCTTCACGCCGGTCCAGTCGGAGTGGATCTCGCCGTTCTGCTTGATGAGAATATCATACAGAATGTCATAGGTCACGCCGTCGTCGCCCTTTTCCACGATGGTGGAATAGGGCAGGGTCTTGTGGTACGTCATGTGCAGGCCCTTGTACTCAAAGTGGAAGCCGTTGCGCATACGGCAGCCGTCCAGCCCCCGATAGGTGAACAGGCGCTTCAGGTCCTGCAGAATGGGGTCGTGATCCTGGTCATACAGGTTCTCCGGCGTGGTTTCGGTATAGTCATACCGGAACTGGATGGGGATGCCATAGGGCAGGAAACGCTCCACATACTGGGGGAGCTTCTCCGCCGGGTATTTCTTGTACAGCACGCAGTTGATGCGGGTGGGGCAGGCGATCTGCCCCAGCACCTGGTCGGGACTCTCCTCCACGTATTTTACCAGGTGGCGGGAGACGTTCATGCAGGTGATCTTGTCCCGGTTGCGTCGGGTGAAGTCCAGCATTTCCTCGGCGGTGTAGAACCCGGTCTGCACCGGGAAGGTGGTGTTGATATACACCTTGTGGGTGGTGGGGATAACGTCCAGCATTTTTTGAAGGGACTCCAGATTGGCCAGAGGCTCGCCGCCGGTGAACACGAAATCGCACCGGGGGGTGATGGCGTCCATGGTGCGGATGCTCTCCAGAATGGCGTCCAGGCTGAAGCCGGTGCAGTCGGCGTATTCCTTTTTGTTGATGCAGAAGGGGCAGTGGTTGTTGCAGTCGTAGGGCACGAAAACCGTGACGGTTGCGCCGCCCTCGCGGGTCTTATAGGGGTTGTTGCTCATATGTTGATCCAGTCCTCCCAGAAAATCTTCCCGAATATTCTATACCGTTTTCGGCAGAAAAGCAAGGAATTTCTCATAAAATGCCTGTTTATTTTAAGACGAACCGCCAAAATTTTACGGCAATGGCAATTGACAGCCGCCTGGGATTGGTATACAGTATCGCAGGGCCCTTTTTATGGGAAATGCGGCGGCCCGGACATTCCAGGAGGTGTGTTTTGTTGAAGGAATTGCTTACCCTGTTTCTGACCTTTGCCAAGGTGGGGGTCATGACCTTCGGCGGCGGCTATGCCATGCTGCCGATTTTGCAGCGGGAGGTGGTGGAAAACAAGGGATGGACCACCGATGAGGAGCTGACCGATTATTTCGCCATCGGCCAGTGTACCCCCGGCGTCATTGCCGTGAACACCGCCACGTTTATCGGCCAGAAGCGCCGCGGTATTCTGGGCGGCATCGTGGCCACCCTGGGCGTGGTGTTTCCGTCCCTGGTGATCATTGCGGCCCTGGCCGGCGTCATCACCACGTTTTCCCATCTGGCGTGGGTGCAGCACGCCTTTGCTGGGATCCGGGTGTGCGTGTGTGTGCTGATTTTCAACGCCGTGCTGAAGCTGTGGAAGGGCGCGGTGAAGGACGTGTGGGGCCTGGTGATCTTCCTGGTGATCCTGGCGCTGTCGGTGTTCACCAAGCTCTCGCCCATTATCTATGTGTTGGCGGCAGCCGTGGCGGGACTTCTCATTAAGAATCTGGGGGCGAAGCGGTCATGATCTATTTGCAGCTGTTTTATGAATTTTTCAAAACCGGCCTGTTCGCCGTAGGCGGCGGTCTGGCCACCCTGCCGTTTCTGTATGACATGGCGGACCGCACCGGATGGTTTACCCGCACCCAGCTGGCAGATATGCTGGCGGTGTCCGAGTCTACCCCCGGCCCCATCGGTGTGAACATGGCTACCTATGTGGGCTATGTCACCCGGGGCATTCCCGGGGCCATTGTATCCACTCTGGGCCTGGTGACACCGTCGGTGATCGTGATCCTCATGATCGCGGCATTCCTGAAGGCCTTTCGGCACAACCGGTATGTGGAGGCGGCATTTTACGGGCTGCGCCCGGCGTCCACGGCCATGGTGGCCGCAGCGGGCCTGTCTGTGGTGGCCATCACCCTGCTGAATACCGGAGCCACGGGCCTGGCGATTGTAAACTGGAAGGCATTGGCTCTGGCGGCGGTGATTCTGGCGCTGACCCGCTGGGTGAAGCCCACCAAGGGCCTGCACCCCATTGTGTTCATCCTGGCCTCCGCCGTGGTGGGGGTCGTGTTCGGCTTCTGAATACGGATAGTGATATTTCTGAATGATATTACGAATGGGATTCGGTTTTATCGGGAAAAACGTCAAATACAAAAAGAAAGACACGCGCAAGCGTGTCTTTCTTTTTGGTGCCCCGTCGGGGATTCGAACCCCGGACACCCTGCTTAAAAGGCAGGTGCTCTACCGACTGAGCTAACGGAGCGTGGCACATATACAAAAAAGGATGGGGGCATCCGAAAAGGCGTGGCAGGGATGGCTGGACTCGAACCAGCGGATGAGGGAGTCAAAGTCCCTTGCCTTACCACTTGGCGACACCCCTGTGTGGAAAGGGATGAGGGACCGGGACACTCCCGATCCCTCATTTCTTTTTGTGGGGTGGGTAAAGGGACTCGAACCCTCGACACCCGGAACCACAATC
>ERZ857969.4527-NODE-4527-length-12091-cov-3.464440_pt1 | contig 12091 bp, 12 predicted proteins | sample MGYA00519864_ERZ857969 | MGnify/ENA primary metagenome ERZ857969 (study PRJEB31778, sample SAMEA3449382) | human gut metagenome | biome: human gut; feature: human-associated habitat; material: faeces | place: United Kingdom | collected 2010/2012 ... | reverse complement strand
GGAGGATAATTATGGATAACGAGTTTCTGCCGGACCTCTACGAGCTGGAGGACGAGGATGAGGACGAGGACGAGCTTGAATTGGACGGCCTGGATATATTTGAGGCGGGCGAAGACGAGCTTGAGGACGACGAGGATTTTGACGAGGATTTTTAAGATAAATTAGAAGGGAGAGAGTTACCCCTTGTTTGAATTAAACAATTTTGATTCCATACAAATTGGCCTTGCGTCTCCTGAAAAGATACGCGAATGGTCTTCGGGCGAGGTTAAGAAGCCTGAAACGATAAATTACCGTACTCTTAAGCCCGAGAGGGACGGCTTGTTCTGCGAGCGTATATTCGGGCCTACCCGCGACTGGGAATGCGCCTGCGGCAAATACAAGCGGGGCGCAAGATATAAGGGGCTGGTCTGCGACCGCTGCGGCGTTGAAGTGACCCGCTCTAAGGTGCGCCGCGAACGCATGGGGCATATAGAGCTGGCCGCGCCTGTTTCGCATATCTGGTATTTTAAGGGTATACCCAGCCGCATGGGGCTGCTGCTTGACCTCACTCCCAAGGAATTGGAAAAGGTGCTTTACTTTGCGGCTTATATCGTAATTGAGCCAGGGGATACAGACCTTAAGGCCAAGCAGATACTCTCCGAGAGCGAGTACCGCGAAACCATAGAAAAATTCGGCCCCAATTCCTTTAGAGTGGGCATGGGCGCCGAGGCTATAAAAGAGTTTTTAATGTCCATTAAGCTTGACGAGCTTTCCGAAGAGCTTAAGCATGAGCTGGAAAATGCCAGCGTAGGCCAAAAGCGCGTTCGGATAATCAAGCGCCTTGAGGTAGTGGAGGCCTTCCGCAAATCGGGGAATAAGCCCGAATGGATGATAATGGACGCCGTACCCGTTATTCCGCCCGAAATACGGCCCATGGTGCAGCTGGACGGCGGCCGTTTTGCCACCAGCGACCTTAACGACCTTTACCGCAGGGTGATAAACCGCAACAACAGGCTGAAAAAGCTGCTGGAATTAGGCGCGCCCGATATTATAGTGCGCAATGAAAAGCGCATGCTTCAGGAGGCTGTGGACGCGCTTATAGATAACGGCCGCCGCGGCCGTCCCGTTACCGGCCCGGGCAATCGTCCCTTAAAATCCCTGTCCGATATGCTCAGGGGCAAGCAGGGCCGCTTCCGCCAGAACCTGCTGGGTAAGCGCGTAGACTATTCGGGCCGTTCGGTTATAGTCGTAGGCCCTGAATTAAAGATGTATCAGTGCGGCCTGCCTAAGGAAATGGCCTTAGAGCTGTTCAAGCCCTTTGTTATAAAGAGGCTTGTGGAATTGGGCCTGGCTCATAATATAAAGAGCGCCAAGAGGCTTATAGAGCGCGGACGCACGGAGGTCTGGGACGTGCTTGAAGAGGTCATTGTTCAGCACCCCGTCCTGCTTAACCGCGCGCCTACTCTGCACCGTCTGGGCATTCAGGCCTTTGAGCCTGTGCTGGTAGAGGGCAGGGCGATAAAATTGCATCCGCTGGTGTGCACGGCCTTTAACGCCGACTTTGACGGCGACCAGATGCCTGTGCACGTGCCCCTTTCTTCTGAGGCTCAGGCCGAAGCGCGCTTCCTTATGCTGGCTTCTAATAATATACTTAAGCCTGCCGACGGCCGGCCGGTAGTCGTGCCTACGCAGGATATGATTATAGGCGTATATTATCTTACCATAGAGGAGCCTGCTCTGGCTAAGCCGGAGAGCATTTATTCAAATATAGACGAGGCGGTAATGGCATATCAGACGGGCAATCTTCCCCTGCACGCCAAAACCAATATCCGCATAAGCGCCGTCGTCAACGGCAGGGAATATACAAAGGTGCTTCAGACCACCGTAGGCCGCGCTATATTTAACCAGGCTGTGCCGCAGGATTTAGGCTTTGTGGACCGTTCCATCCCCGGCAACGAGGTGGAGCTGGAGATAGATAAATTAGTGGGCAAATCCGAGCTGGGACAGATAATTTCCCGGTGCTTTGCCCGCCATGGAGCGGCGCGCACCGCAGAGGTGCTGGATAGGATTAAGCGCCTAGGCTTTAATTACGCCACTAAGGGCGCTATAACGGTAGGCGTTAAGGACGCGGTAGTGCCCTCTGAAAAGAAGGCGCTTATCAAGGAAGCTGAGGACAAGGTGGCTCTTATCAACCGCAAATACCGCCGCGGTCTTACGACTGACGACGAGCGTTACCGTAATGTTATCGCCGTCTGGAAGGAGACTACTGAAAACGTGCTTAATGCGCTGATGACCTCCTTTGACGACCTTAACCCCATAAACATGATGATTAAATCGGGCGCCCGAGGCAATAAGGACCAGATTCGCCAGCTTGCAGGTATGCGCGGACTTATGGCTGACCCGGCCGGCCGCACGATAGAAATCCCCATCAAGGCCAATTTCCGCGAGGGACTGACCGTTCTGGATTTCTTCATATCCTCTCACGGCACCCGCAAGGGTCTGGCCGATACGGCTTTGCGTACCGCCGACTCGGGCTATCTTACCCGCCGTCTGGTGGACGTCTGCCAGGACGTGATAATCCGCGAGGACGACTGCCAGGTAACGCATCCCTCCTTAAGCACTCCCAAGGGAGTCTGGGTAGAGGATATAGTTTACGAAAAGGCGGTTATAGAGCCTCTTAAGAGCCGTATTAAGGGCCGTGTTTCGGTAGACGAATTAAAGCACCCTGAAACGGGCGAAATACTGGTGCATGCCAATGAGCTTATAACGGAGGAAATAGCGGACGCCATAGTTGAGGCGGGCTATAAAAGGGTGCAGATACGCTCGGTATTTACTTGCCGCTGTGATAACGGAGTATGCGCTAAGTGCTACGGCGCGGATATGTCCACCAATAAATTAGTCAGCCAGGGCGAGGCCGTGGGCATAATTGCGGCTCAGTCCATAGGCGAACCGGGCACGCAGCTCACAATGCGTACCTTCCATACGGGCGGCGTTGCCGGAAGCGATATAACTCAGGGTCTGCCAAGGGTTGAAGAGATATTCGAGGCGCGCAAGCCCAAGACTCTGGCCATACTTTCGGATATAGCGGGCACGGTTAAGGTTATTACTAAGGGCAAGGGCCAGTATCAGATAACGGTAACGGCCGAGGACGGCGACGCGCGCACCTATAATTCAGGCTTTAACGTTATTCCCTGCGTGGCGGATGGAGATATTGTAGCAGAGGGCGACGAGCTTACTCCCGGCTCCCTCAATCCGCATGACCTTCTGAGGATAAAGGGCGTTACTCAGCTCCAAAACTATCTCCTGCGCGAGGTTCAGACGGTTTATAAGCGCCAAAGCGTTGAAATAGGGGATAAGCATATAGAATTGATAGTGCGTCAGATGCTGCGTAAGGTACGTATAGAGGATTCGGGCGATACCGAGCTTCTGCCGGGCGAAATGGTGGATATCTATAAAGTGGAGGCCATTAACGCCAAGGTAGCGGCCGAAGGCGGCGCTCCGGCCACCTCCCGCCGCATCCTGCTGGGAATAACCAAGGCTTCTCTTGCTACCGAAAGCTTCCTTTCGGCCGCGTCCTTCCAGGAGACTACACGAGTGCTTACCGAAGCGGCCATAAAGGGCAAGACGGACACTCTTTCGGGCCTGAAGGAAAACGTCATGATAGGCAAGCTGATTCCTGCGGGTACTGGAGCCAAGCGCTATAAGGACGTAGTGCTGGATGTGGAGCAGCCCGCTGTGGAAGCAGAGGAGCCCGAAGAGGCGTCGGCCGAAATAATACTTTAAGGCGTTTCTCTAATAAAAGGACGCTTTAAAGCAGAAACCATTTGACATAATAACCCCGGCAATGCTATTATACGCAATGTCGGCATGTTTACGGAGGTATGTCTTAAGCATGTGTCAGTTTCAGGATAAAAGCTGTCTTGTCGTAGGGACTAAGCAGACTTTCAGGGCGCTTTTGGAGCAAAGGGTGCTCGAACTGTATATAGCCGAGGACGCCGACGATTTTTTAAAGGCAAAGCTGCTCCAGGCCGCGGGGGACGTTAAGGTTAATTATGTTCCCACAATGCAGGAGCTGGGCAGGAAATGCCGTATTGCCGTAGGCACGGCCGTATGCGCTGTGCTAAGGCAGGTTTAAATACGCTTTAATTTTTCCGAGGGTTGCGGAAAAATTATATATTATTAATGATGAAAGGAGGTATATGCCTAAAATGCCTACCATCAATCAGCTTATAAAAAACGGCAGGGAGCAGGTAAAATATAAATCCTCCGCTCCTATCCTTCAAGAGTGCCCTCAAAAGAGAGGCGTTTGCCTTAACGTCAAAACCATGACGCCTAAAAAGCCTAACTCGGCTCTTCGCAAGGTGGCAAGGGTAAGACTGGTAAACGGTATGGAGGGTACTTGCTATATTCCCGGTATTGGCCACAATCTCCAGGAGCATTCAGTAGTGTTGATTCGCGGCGGCAGGGTTAAAGACCTGCCTGGTGTGCGTTATCACATCATCCGCGGCGCTCTGGATACCGCCGGAGTAGCCAACCGTATGCAGGGCAGAAGCAGATACGGTGCTAAGAGACCCAAGAAATAATTGTTTCCGCTGAACCATTGTTTCAAGAGTCTGTATGCTCCGAAATGCTGGCGGGGCGCACTGGCAGAGTTTTAATAAAATAATTCAGGGAGGAAAGAACATGCCAAGACGTGGTGGCGTTCCCAAACGCGACGTACTCCCCGATCCTATATACAATTCCAAGGTTGTAACAAAGCTTATCAACCAGGTGATGTATGACGGAAAAAAAGGGATTGCGCAGCGTATTGTATACGACGCATTTGACATAATAAAAGAAAAGACCGGGCGCGAGGCTATGGAAGTTTTCAATCAGGCTTTAGAGAATATCATGCCTATGGTTGAAACCAAGGCCCGCCGTGTAGGAGGCTCCAACTATCAGGTGCCTATCGAAGTACGTCCCGACCGGCGTCAGACCCTGGGCCTGCGCTGGCTGGTGACTTTTACGCGCAAGCGCAGCGAGCGTACCATGAAGGAAAGACTGGCGGCCGAAATTATGGACGCAGCCAATAATAACGGCGCTAGCGTTAAAAAACGCGAGGATACGCATAAGATGGCTGAGGCTAATAAGGCCTTTGCGCATTACCGCTGGTAGGATAAATACCGGCATTATCAGAAGGAGGGCTTTTTTTGCCAAGACAATATTCACTTGAAAATACCCGGAATATAGGTATAATGGCTCATATAGACGCTGGAAAGACCACGACCACCGAGCGCATACTTTATTATACGGGAAAAACGTATAAAATAGGAGAGACGCATGAGGGTACCGCCACTATGGACTGGATGGCTCAGGAGCAGGAAAGAGGTATAACCATTACCTCCGCCGCTACCACCACCTTCTGGAAAGGCTGCCGTATAAATATTATCGATACCCCTGGCCACGTGGATTTTACCGTGGAAGTAGAGCGTTCATTGCGCGTGCTGGACGGGGCGGTTTCGGTATTCTGTGCAAAGGGCGGCGTAGAGCCTCAGTCTGAGACCGTATGGCGGCAGGCGGATACCTACGGCGTTCCCCGTATGGCCTATGTCAATAAAATGGATATAATGGGCGCCGATTTTTACAGGGTCTTAGATATGATGAAGGATCGCCTGCATGCCAATGCTGTAGCCATACAGCTTCCTATCGGCAAGGAGGAGAGCTTCGAGGGAATAATTGACCTGGTGAAAATGAAGGCCTATTATTACAGGGATGAAAAGGGCGAGGTTATAGACGAATTGGATATCCCAGCCGATATGGCCGAGCTGGCTGCTAAGTACCGTCATGAGTTGCTTGAGGCCGTTGCTGAAACGGACGAGGAGCTGATGATGAAGTATCTGGAGACTGAAGAGCTGAGCGAGGAGGAAATCAAAGCGGGTCTGCGCAAGGCTACAATTTCCAATCAGCTTAATCCCGTAGTCTGCGGTACCTCCTATAAAAATAAAGGGGTACAGAAGCTGCTGGACGCCATAGTGGATTTCATGCCTTCGCCTGTGGATATTCCCGCTATTAAGGGTACTAAGGTGGGCAGCGATGAAGAGGTGGATAGGCATTCGTCAGATACCGAGCCTTTCTCTGCGCTGGCGTTTAAGATAATGAGCGACCCGTTTGTAGGAAAGCTGGCGTTCTTCCGCGTGTATTCGGGCACTCTGACTGCGGGTTCATATGTATATAACAGTACTAAGGGCAAGCGGGAGCGTATGGGCCGCATTCTTATGATGCACGCCAATCACCGCGAGGAGATAGATAAGGTTTATGCGGGAGATATAGCCGCGGCGGTAGGTCTTAAGGATACCACCACCGGCGATACCCTCTGCGATGAGGATAATCCGGTAATACTTGAATCCATGGAATTCCCTGAGCCTGTTATCCGCGTAGCCATTGAGCCTAAGACTAAAGCTGGCCAGGAGAAGATGACCATGGCTTTGGTTAAGCTGGCCGAGGAAGATCCTACCTTTAAAACCTATACTGACGCCGAGACGGGCCAAACCATCATTGCGGGCATGGGTGAATTGCACCTTGAAATAATTGTAGACCGCATGATGCGTGAATTTAAGGTAGAGGCTACTGTAGGCGCGCCTCAGGTTGCCTATAAAGAGACCATACGCCGCAAGGTTAAGCAGGAAGGACGGTATGTACGTCAGTCGGGCGGCCGCGGCCAATACGGTCATTGTATCATTGAATTGGAGCCCACTCAGCCGGGCGAAGGTTATTCCTTTGAAAATAAAACGGTGGGCGGCGCTATTCCTAAGGAATATATTCCCGCTATTGACGCCGGTATTCAGGAGGCTGCCAAGAGCGGCGTGCTGGGCGGCTATGAATGCGTGGATTTCAAGGTAACGCTGCTGGACGGCTCCTATCACGAGGTTGACTCTTCGGAAATGGCTTATAAGATTGCAGGCTCGATGGCCTTTAAGGAAGGCGCGCGCAAGGCTGACCCCGTACTCTTGGAGCCTGTTATGAAGGTTGAGGTTGTAATGCCTGAGGAATATATGGGAGATATTATAGGCAATATCAATTCCCGCCGCGGCCGCGTGGAAGGCATGGAAAGCCGTCCGGGCGTGCAGGTAGTAAAGGCGATAGTTCCTCTGGGCGAGATGTTTGGATATGCAACCGATTTGCGTTCACGCACGCAGGGACGGGGCGTATATACCATGCAGTTCTCTCATTATGAGGAAGTGCCTAAAGCTATAGCCGAAAAGGTTATTAAAAAATAAATAAAGAGAGGTTTTACAGAAATGGCAAAAGCGAAATTTGAACGTAACAAGCCGCATGTAAACATAGGAACGATCGGACATGTAGACCACGGGAAGACGACGTTGACAGCGGCGATAACGACAGTACTTTCGAAGATGGGGAAAGCGGAAGCTATGGCGTATGACGCGATAGACAAGGCGCCGGAGGAGAGAGATAGAGGAATAACAATAAATACGGCGCACGTAGAGTATGAGACGGACGCGCGTCACTATGCGCACGTAGACTGTCCTGGGCACGCGGACTATGTAAAGAACATGATAACGGGCGCGGCGCAGATGGACGGAGCAATTCTGGTAGTAAGCGCGGCAGACGGCCCCATGCCGCAGACGAGAGAGCATATACTGCTGGCGAGGCAGGTAGGAGTGCCCTATATCGTAGTGTATATGAACAAGGTAGATATGGTGGACGATGAAGAGCTGTTAGAGCTGGTAGAGATGGATATAAGGGAGATGTTAAGCGAGTATTCATTCCCCGGGGATGAAGTGCCGATAATCAAGGGTTCAGCGTTAAAGGCGTTGGAAGCGGCGAACAGCGGAGCGGACGTAACGACGGATCCGTGGTGCGCGTCGATAATCGAGCTTATGAAAGCGGTAGATGAATTTATACCGACGCCGGAGAGAGCGGTAGACAAGCCGTTTTTGATGCCGATAGAGGATATATTCTCCATAACGGGACGCGGAACGGTAGCGACGGGAAGAGTAGAGCGCGGAACAGTAAAGGTACAGGATACGGTAGAGATAGTAGGACTTACGAACGAGAAGAGGCAGGTAGTAGTAACAGGCGTAGAAATGTTCCGCAAGCTGCTGGATGAAGCGTATGCGGGAGATAACATCGGAGTACTGCTCAGAGGGGTACAGAGGAATGAGATAGAGCGCGGGCAGGTATTGGCGAAGCCCGGGACGATAAATCCGCACACGAAGTTTTCGAGCGAAGTGTATGTACTGAAGAAGGAAGAGGGCGGACGTCATACGCCGTTTGTAAACGGATACAGGCCGCAGTTTTACTTCAGGACGACGGACGTAACGGGAGTAGTAAAGCTGCCGGATGGAGTAGAGATGGTAATGCCTGGAGACAACATACGGATGGACATAGAGCTGATAAGCCCGATAGCGATAGAGGAAGGGCTGCGTTTTGCAATAAGAGAAGGCGGCCGTACAGTAGGCTCTGGAGTAGTAACCAAGATAAACGGTTAAGATAGTGGCAGGAAGAGCTTAAAAACACCCCCATGGGAAAGGTAACCGCCGATAAGGAAGGTTTGAAAACAAACTGACTTAACGGCTGGCAAATAGGTTGCAATAAAAAGCAAAAGGATAGACTACCAATCTCGGTATGCCTATCCTTTTGCTTTATAATCAAATCTACTCCGCTAATTTTAATTCCATTTGTCGCGGCTCTTCCAAAATCTCTGACAGATAGTCTTTTTCGATTAATGCTTGGTAATGAGTTGTCAACTTGTCTTTCAAGTTTAACAATCTCTTTCCGGCGGTTTAAGCAAGTTGCCTATATGTATAGTATAGGCATAAACTTCACCGTAGTCTTCCTGCGTCTTTTTTGTGCTTATAGCTTCCGAAATAGTATCGCCAACAACAAAAGCTTTGATTTTAGGCTTACAATTCAACTTGTTTCCTTTGTAAAGACATTTACAAAAACAGAAAATTCCGGGTCAAAAAGGAAACGATATCTAAGAGTACGCATTACTTCACTTTTCGTGGGATGCTTTTTAATTGCCTTTACAGTTAAGCGAGTACCGTTTCCAGCTTTATCAAATGTACTATGTTCAAGAACAGAAAACGCAGAATCACCTATAAGAGATAACTATATGACTTGTGTGTTCATACTCATAGGCGCAAAATTCCATGTAAGCGCAAGGGCTTTTTTTGATCGTAGGTGATGAGAGAAAAGGCAATAAGTAATCAATATAGCAATATCTCCAAATAAAATAACAGAGCCGATAACCGCATTTCATCTTGCGTGTTATCGGCTCTGCGTCTGTGCGTCCGGCTCTTTGATAACGGATATATTCAGTTGCTTTACATCGATTAGCGTTTCCTGCTTGCACTTCGGGCAGAACAGCGGGAAGTGTTCAAGCACCGTATCTTCCCGCAATTTTATCCGTGTCTTGTTCTTGCAGATAGGGCATAACAGCCAATATTGATTGCTACTCATAGAACCATGCCTCTTTTATCAAGTCTGCTAATGCTACAGGAGCGTCTATATTTACTTCGTGCCCTGCGTTTTCAACGAAAAACAATTTCGCATTTGGAATTGTTTTTGTCAATATTCTCGCAGCCTTTTGGTTTGCTCTATCCTTTTGACCGCAGACAACGAAAGCCGGACAAGTAACCTCGTTCAGCAAAGATGTAAAGTCTATCTTCTTCATGGAAGTTGTCAATGCAATTACATCTCTTTTAGGAAAGCCCATTGAGCCAAACGCCACTTGGGGTAAAATGCGAAACACAATATTTTGAATGTCTAACAATAATCTCGGCATTTTATATTGCGACGCGATCAACATGAGTGCTTTTACCTTTTGAGGATTGTTTAGTGTGTACTGTAATGCAAGGATAGCGCCAAGTGAAATGCCGCACAAACATAAGGGCTTTTCCATACAGTTGCATTCGTTTTCAAATGCTTTATAGAGATTTTGGTATGTAATCTGCTTATCTTTTACAAGAGCAGATAGACAGGGACGATAAACTTGTATATCAGCGGGAAGATGTGCTATCACCTTGTCCCAACTTGATGAAGTCTGCCCAAGTCCATGTATAAAAACATAGGTCATAATTCCGTTTGTCCCTTTCTAATATTATCGTAGTGTAGCCTAACCAAATCTATCGTAAAACAAGTGCCGCTTAATACCAGTATTGTTATGATGTGAAACAGGTCGGAAACGAAATCCATAGAAACACTCTCAATAAAATATGCCGTAATATGCGCAATCCCACACGCTAAAGGGATTACAATAAGCAGCGAAAGGGCAAAGGCTAAAAATATTCTCTTTTGACATTTTACAAAAACCCCGTATATTCCCCATGCTGCCGCAATCGACAAACCGGCAATACTGCTTCCCATTGATAAGATAAGCGGCAATTTCAAAATAGCACTTAATCCCGCTAAAAAAGGAATCGTGATTATACTAATAACAATCAATGATTTTTTAATTACTTTACTTCTTGCTCTGAAAAACGGTAAAAATACAAGCCACCCAGCAATCAAAGAAAGTAAAACAATCAAAGACCAAGTCAAGGTTTGTGTTATAGCATAATCGCAGATCACACATACCATAATCGCTATTAAACACATTGCAGTTAGAATATATAGTCCCCATTTCTTAATTTGCAGCATAATATCCTCCTTTTAATACCTACTGAATGAATGCTTTTCTCTAAACTAAAATGCCTTCTAACAGGCATTTTAGATAATCTTATAGTTTTGAAATTTGATTAAGCCTTATTTTTACGACTTCTACTAACTCATCATCAATGATAGGAACGCCCATTTTTTCAAGCATTTCCTTGAAGAATAAAAACTTATGGACTATTTCTTCTTCCGTTGCAGGAAAGATGTTCGGATAGAGCCATACATCGCCAAGCAAAGGTATTAACTCTGCAATTTCTTTTGGGTAGTCTGTTTGAATAGAGCCGTCGGCAATCCCTTCTTCAATCAAATCCAACCATAACGGCGTGAAATATTGATGGTTGGATTTGATCATCTCTGCAAAAACACGCGGATTTTTCAATAAGGGAAGTGCTTCGAGATTAAGCTGCTTTTCTTTTGTGTTCTGTTGGTTTAGTTTAACCGCTTCTCGCATTTTCTGTAATGCGTTCAAATCTTTTCTTTGCTTCACAATAGCAAAAGGATTATTTTCAGCAAAGAGTTTATCACTTAAAGCGCAGATAATGTCCTCTTTAGATTTGAAGTGATGATATATTGCCCCTTTTGTTAATCCACCCAGTTCATCGACAATATCTTGAATGGTCGTATTTTCATATCCTTTTTCTAAAAAAAGTCGCTGTGCCACTTCCAATATTTTTTCAACGGTGATCTCTGGATATTTGTTTCGTGCCACAATGTGCCTCCTTGCCCAATACATTCTTTTGGTATGTATTTATTATAACGGCTTCGCTTCTTTTTGTCAAGATACATACCGCTGGTATTAATTTTTATGTTGCTTTCCTTTGCTTCGCCGTAAAAGTAATTTCAAAAATCTCTCTCGTCGCTTTGGCAAAATCAAAAATGCGGTGTTGTATATAGTGAGGGGAAAAGTGCAACAAAGGCCGCTTTTCAAACGGGATATTGAGTGAGAGAAAGTAAAAGGGTTTGGGAAACCCCCAACAAGCCAAAAAGGGCAAATGGGTACTCATTTGCTGTGCTTGCTCCCTACTCGAAACAAGGAAAGGACGGGAAAGGAATGGAACGGAAACGAAAAATCAAAGACGGGCATATCGTGGTAAAAAATCCGCTGTATCAAGAACTGCCGGAACACGAAGTAACCATAAAATCCGGCAGAACTTGCTATCGCTTTACGGGAAGCTATGACGGAAAACAAAGTCTGCCCCATAAAGTTTTACAGCTAATGGGGAGGTCTCCTATTGATGAAAAAGGCAAGGAGCGTTAAAATGAGTATAAGCAATTCTGTAATGGCAGACTGCCCACCGATGAAAGGAGCAGAAAGTATGTTAAGGCAGTCTGACAAGATTACCGCCCTTTATTGCCGCTTATCCCGCGACGATGAACTAACGGGCGACAGCAACAGCATTATAAATCAAAAGGCGATTTTAAGTAAATACGCAAAGGAAAATCATTTTTCAAATCC
>ERZ857969.4514-NODE-4514-length-12118-cov-3.715742_pt1 | contig 12118 bp, 8 predicted proteins | sample MGYA00519864_ERZ857969 | MGnify/ENA primary metagenome ERZ857969 (study PRJEB31778, sample SAMEA3449382) | human gut metagenome | biome: human gut; feature: human-associated habitat; material: faeces | place: United Kingdom | collected 2010/2012 ... | reverse complement strand
ACAAAAGCAGGATTTTACAGATTTTGTTAATAAAGTCCGTAATGCTAATGAGGGGTTTAATGGTGAGATTACAGGACCGCTTATTACAGATATGTCCAAGCTTGTTGTATATAATATTGATTGTAAGCTTACATATAAGAATAACAGGGACAGGGTTGTAATTGGGATTATTAAGTCAATTGATAAGCAGAATGAGGTCAGTTATTATGCCACACAGGAGGGAAAAGATTTTTTTACAGGGCTTCTTAATAAAAGAGCCTGCAAGGAATATGTTCAGGACTCAATTGCAACTAATAAAGATATACATTATATGGCTATGATAGATATAGATAATTTTAAAAATGTCAACGATACATATGGGCATCTGTATGGGGATAAAGTTATATTAAAAGTTGCCGCTATTATTAACAGTGCACTTAATGGAAGAGGTATTGTTGGAAGATTTGGCGGAGATGAATTCTTTATATTTACGAATTGGATAACTAAGGAAAGCCAGCTGCGTTCTATACTTACATTTATCAAGCAGAAAGTAAGGGCAGAGTTAGGTCAGGGAGAGAACAGCTGTGATGTTACTCTTTCTATGGGTGTATGTAAATATCCAGACAATGGAAGTGATTATGACTCATTATTTAATAAGGCTGATAAATGCCTTTATATTGCCAAGAATAAAGGAAAGAACAGATATATTATATATGATGCACAGAAACACGGCGATTTCCTTGATGATATGGGAAGAAAAGGATTTTCTATGGCACCTATTAAAAAAGGTGAAACATTGGCACAGGAAGTTGCTGATATGTCTATTGATCTTATAAAGAATGGAAGCAGTGTACTTGATAATGTATTACAGAGAGCCTGTAAAGCATTTGAGATTGATGGCATCAGGATATATAATGGAACAACTGGCAGGCTTATTGAATATTATGGTAATTATGTGAAGCTTCCAGACATTAATGATATAGTTAATACTAAAGAATTCTTAGGAATGTTTGATAAGAACCACTATATGACAATTGTGTACACATCGAATATAGAGTCATTTAACAAGAAGCTGTATGATGAAACAATTCAAAGTAATATCGGTGGAATGATATATAGTTACTTTACCAATCAGGCAGGAGATAATATAATTGCATCGTATGATACATTTAATAAAGGTTTTCGCTGGAATGAATCAGACAAGAACTATATAATGACACTTACTAAGGTTATTGCAAGTGTGTTGTAATGTAAGAATGGAGGATTAATATGTCAGTACAGGATTATATGAGTGCTCTTAAGCTTGGAAAAAGAGAATATAATGCGTGTGTCAATAAGGGTAAATATCCATATCTTCCAGTTATGGAAAGTATGATGGATGAAGAACAGATAGATTCAGAAGTAAGTCTTGGAATAGACCAGATACCTTTAAGGCTTGTTGTTGGTACATGTACAGCAGGCAGAACTAATGCATTTGCAGATAACTGGATGCCTATTCTTGAATGGGGAAGTGAGTTCTCAGCTAAATGGGCATCACTTAGTGACAGTCAGGTTAATGAGGGAATAAGAGACCCTGTTAAAGTATATGAATATATGAATAAATTCTACGTTCTTGAGGGTAACAAGAGAGTTAGTGTTCTTAAATATTTTAATGCGGTGACGGTAAATGCACAGGTTATCCGTAAAGTGCCTAGGAAGTCTGATAATCCTGATGTTAAGATATATTATGAATTCATGGATTTTTATAAATCTACCAAGATTAATGATATATATTTTAGCAAAGAGGGCAGCTTCATAACATTTATGGAGCTTGTTGGAATTACTCCGGGACAGCCAATGGATGAAGATGACAAGAGGGATTTGGTATCAAGTTATCTTAACTTTAGAACAGCTTATGAATCAAGAGGCGGTGACAGATTTGATTATCCAGTTGGAGATGCTTTTTTAAGATTTATTCATATTCACGGATATGATACAGTACGCCATATGACACCGGAGCAGATGGATAAAAATGTAGCTAAGACCTGGGCTGAATTTGAATTATTATCAGATAACAGCGAAGTAGATTTAAGAATGGATCCGGTTACAACACAGCCAGCCAAGAAGAATATATTAAGTTATCTTCTCCCAAGGTCAGGAGGAGAGGCTAATAAAAGGCTTAAGGTTGGATTTATATACGAGAATACACCACAGACATCTGAGTGGTGTTATGCCCACGAATTGGGAAGACAGTATATTGATGAAACCTTTGGAAGCCAGATAGAAACAGTCAGTATTACTAATGTAAGACCAAAGGAAGATGATTATAATGCCATCCAGAGGCTTATTGATGATAATACGGATCTTATATTTGTAACATCGCCATCTATGATGTATGCAAGTCTTAAACAGGCAATAGCACATCCAAAGGCTAAGATACTTAACTGTTCGCTTAATATATCGCATAAGTATATAAGAACTTATTATGCAAGAATGTATGAGGCTAAGTATCTGACGGGGGTTATAGCTGGGGTTATGGCAAAGAGTGACAAGATTGGTTATGTTGCAAGCTGTCCGTTGTATGGTGTTATGGCTAATGTTAATGCTTTTGCTATGGGGGCAAGGGCGGTAAATCCTGATGTTAAGGTATATGTTGAATGGAGTGGCATTAAAGACAATGACATAGAAGCAAGATTTGCAGAACAGGGTATTAACTGTATTTCAGATCAGGATATGATAACACCTAAGAAGACATCAAGAAAGTTCGGTCTTTATGTAACGGACTCAGGTATGGTAAAGCATCTGGCAATGCCTGTATGGCACTGGGGTGTGTTCTACGAGAAGCTTATACAGAGCATATTAAGTGGTTCGTGGAAGAAGGAAGAAGAAGGAGATAAGGTATCAGCACTTAATTACTGGTGGGGTATGTCTGCTGGTGCAATTGACATAATATATGGCGGTGCAGTTCCTGATGAAACGAAAAAGGTTACATCGCTTATAAGGGAAGCAATAGTAAAAGGTGAGTTCAAGCCATTTACGGGTGAATTAAAGGATCAGGATGGAAAGGTGCACAATAAGCCAGACGAAGAACTTGATCCTGATGAGATTATTGAAATGGATTGGCTTCTTGATAATGTTGTTGGCAGAGTACCAGAATATGAAGAACTTGATGATAATTCAAAAATGCTTGTTATCAATCAGGGAATTATAGATGTGAACGATTAGTGAGGAAAGTTAAAAGGTTATGAAGATACTAGTATTAGCTGATGTTGAATCAAAGTACCTGTGGGATTATTTTGAAAAAGAGAAGCTTGAAGGAATAGACCTTATATTGTCTTGTGGAGATTTAAAAGCAGATTATCTGTCATTTCTTGCTTCATTTTCTAAAGTGCCTATATTATATGTGCGAGGCAATCACGATGATGGCTATGCAGATAAAGAGCCAGAAGGCTGTATATGTATAGAAGATAAGATATATGTATACAATGGAATAAGAATTATGGGACTTGGCGGTTCAATCAGATACAAGAAGGGTATTAACCAGTATACACAGAATCAGATGAAGAAAAGGGCTGCTATGATGTGGCCTAAGATAAAGGTAAAGAAAGGCATTGATATACTGCTTACACATTCTCCGGCGGCAGGGCTTGGTGATGGTGAGGATAATCCACATAAGGGGTTTGAAGCATTTGTTGATATACTTGACAAATACAGTCCCAAATATTTCATACACGGGCATGTACATTTGAATTATTCAAGGGAATTCCAAAGAGAGGAGCAGTATAATAACACAACTATAATTAACGGATATGACAGGTATATATTTGAATATTGATTTTTATACAATTTATCATTAAAAAGCCCTTGCAATATAATTACAGTTATGATAGTATTGTCAAAGCAATGAAAAACAAATGTACGTCACAGAAAGACAAAACGCGCAAATTGTTTTCAGGCAATTAGAATAACAATAATTGGAGGACTATAATGAGCGAGAAGTTAAGAGTTGGTATCCTTGGTGGTACAGGCATGGTAGGTCAGAGATTTATAACATTACTTGAAAATCATCCTTGGTTTGATGTAGTGTTAGTTGCAGCAAGTGGACGTTCAGCAGGAAAGCTTTACGAAGATGCTGTTGAGGGACGCTGGAAGATGCAGACAGCAATGCCAGAATTCGTTAAGAAGATGCCTGTATATGATATGGATAAAGACTTTGATGAGATAGTATCTAAGGTTGATTTCGTATTCTGTGCAGTTAATATGCCAAAAGCAGAGATTAAGGCATTAGAAGAAAGATATGCAAAGGCAGAAGTTCCGGTTGTATCTAACAATAGTGCTAATCGTTGGACACCAGATGTTCCTATGATTCTTCCAGAGGTTAACCCAGAACATACTAAGGTTATAGAGGCACAGAAGAAGAGACTTGGAACTACAAGAGGATTTATAGCTGTAAAGCCTAACTGCTCAATCCAGAGTTATGCACCAGCATTAGCAGCTCTTAAGGAATTCGAGCCAAAGCTTGTTGTAGCTACTACATATCAGGCTATTTCTGGAGCTGGTAAGACATTTGAACAGTGGCCAGAGATGGTTGAAAATATAATTCCATATATCGGTGGAGAAGAAGAAAAGTCAGAGAAAGAACCTCTTAGAATTCTTGGTACAGTTGAGAATGGGGAAATCGTTCCTGCTGCTGAGCCAGTTATTACTTGCCAGTGCTTAAGAGTTCCAGTTCTTGATGGACATACAGCGGCAGTATTTGTTAACTTTGGTAAGAAGCCTACTAAGGAACAGATTATCGAAAAATGGAGAAACTTCAAGGGAGCACCACAGGAGCTTGATCTTCCATCAGCACCAAAGCAGTTTATCCAGTATCTTGAAGAAGATGACCGTCCACAGGTTAAGCTTGATGTTAATTACGAGCATGGAATGGGAATTTCACTCGGCAGATTAAGAGAAGACAGTGTATTTGATTACAAGTTTGTAGGTCTTTCACATAATACATTAAGAGGAGCAGCAGGTGGAGCTGTATTATGCGCAGAACTTCTTAAGGCTCAGGGTTACATTACAGCTAAATAAGATATCAGAATAATTAGTATATAATAGCTATAATATTGACAGGCGGTTTAGTGTGAGCCATCAATTAATAGTTATTAAGATTAATAAATATATAAGGAAGATGAAAAGGCGTTGAGCCTGATTATCTTCCTTATTTATTTGGAAAATTATACGGAATTTGCAAAAACTTACAATATATCTTATAATATTATAAATATATGGAAGCGTGGAGATGTATGGAATATGAAGAATAATTATTTTTACGCAATGCTGTCAAGAATGAAATATATCAACAGATGGGGGCTTATGAGAAATACACGCAATGAGAATTTGTCCGAGCATAGTCTTGAAGTTGCGTTTATTGCACATGCACTTGGTGTTATTAATAATGAAGTGTTTGGTGGGGATATTAATGCAGAACGTCTTGCGGTACTTGGAATGTATCATGACGTGACAGAGATAATTACAGGGGATATGCCAACGCCTGTTAAGTATTACAGTCCATATATAAGAAATGCGTATAAAGAAGTCGAGCAGGTGGCTAATGAGCAGATGTTATCAGGACTTCCAGAAGTTCTAAGGGCAAGATATGAAGGGCTTCTTTTAGAAACAGAAAATGAAGCAGGATTATGGGAGTATGTTAAAGCTGCTGACAGAATTTCAGCTTATATAAAGTGTATAGAGGAAAAGAAAATGGGAAATTCCGATTTTCTTGAGGCAGAAAAGACAATATATAATTCTATTAGGGATATGAAGATAAAAGAAGCTGATTATTATATGAAAGAATATATACCAGCATTTTTTAAGACTTTAGATGAGTCGAAATAGCTATGGTTTATAAATGATAGCGTTAATATCAAAAATCTATCTGTCAGATAGTGAAAAATAGTATAAAGAATGGAGTGATGATATGGGAAAATCCGTATATATAGCGGAAAAACCGAGTGTTGCACAGGAATTTGCCAAGGCACTGCATACGGATTTTAAAAGAAAAGATGGTTATCTTGAGGCGGATAATCATATAGTTACATGGTGTGTTGGACATCTTGTTACAATGAGTTATCCGGATGCCTATGATGAGAAATTGAAAAGGTGGAGTTTTGATACACTTCCATTTATTCCACAGACTTTTAAATATGAAGTTATTCCAGCTGTTCAGAAGCAGTTTGATATAGTAAAAGGCATTTTAAACAGAGCTGATGTAGATACAATATATGTATGTACCGATTCGGGACGTGAGGGAGAATATATATACAGGCTTGTAAGGCAGGAAGCCAAGGTAAAGGACAAGCAGGAAAGGCGGGTATGGATTGATTCCCAGACAGAAGAAGAGATTCTTAAAGGTATTAATACCGCTAAAGATATATCAGAATATGATAATCTAAGTGATGCTGCATACTTAAGAGCAAAAGAAGATTATCTTATGGGTATCAATTTTTCGAGGGTTCTTACATTAAAATATGGAAGAAATATTGCCAATTATCTTCATCTTGACAGGGCAGTTGTGTCTGTTGGGCGTGTTATGACCTGTGTTCTGGGAATGGTTGTAAGAAGGGAAAGAGAGATAAGAAGCTTTGTCAAGACACCATTCTACAGGGTTATAGGAACAGCGGATATTAATGAGCATACATTTGACGCCGAGTGGAGAGTGTGTGAGGCAAGCAGATATTATAATACACCATATCTATATAAGGATAATGGGTTTAAGGATAAGGATAAAGCAAGGGAGCTTGTGGATATTTTATCAGAACCACTTCCTGCAGAGGGCGTTGTAAAGGAAGCTTCAAGGAAAAAGGAAACAAAAAATCCTCCGTTATTGTATAATCTTGCAGAAATACAGAACGAATGTAGTAAATTATTCAAGATAAGTCCTGACCAGACACTTAATATAATTCAGGAGTTATATGAAAAAAAGCTTGTTACATATCCAAGAACAGATGCGAGAGTGCTATCAACTGCTGTCTGTAAGGAAATATACAAGAATATAGGAGGCCTAAGAAATTATGCACCAGCCAGAGAGTATGCACAGCAGATATTAGATAGTAATATGTACAAAGGAATAGAGAAGACGAGATATTGCAATGATAAAGCAATAACTGACCATTATGCCATTATTCCTACAGGACAGGGATTTGGAAGTTTATCATCATTATCATCAACTGCACAGAAGACATATGAGATAATTGTCAGAAGATTTCTGAGCATATTCTATCCAGCGGCTATATACCAGAAGGTGAGCATTACCTCAGTTGTAAAAGATGAACAGCTTTATGCTACATTTAAAGTGCTTGTAGACGAGGGCTACCTTAAGGTTGCGAAGAATTCATTCGGAAAGAATAAGATGGCAGATACAGATAAAAATCAGGATGAGCAGGAAAATGCAGATACATCACTGATAGAAAGTCTTAAAAGCTTAAAAAAGGGTTCGCCGATATCATTTAAGGAATTTAATATAAAGGAAGGTGAAACATCGCCACCTAAGCGTTACAATTCGGGTTCAATTATTCTTGCTATGGAAAATGCAGGGCAGTTAATAGAAGATGAAGAATTGAGGGCACAGATAAAGGGTAGTGGAATTGGTACGAGTGCAACAAGAGCAGAGATACTTAAAAAGCTTAACTCCAACCAATACATTTTTACTAATACCAAGACCCAGATAATAACACCTACCCTGCTTGGTGAAATAATATATGATGTTGTCGATAATTCTATTAAGCAGTTGTTAAATCCTGAACTTACAGCAAGCTGGGAAAAGGGGCTTACATATGTTGCTGAGGGAAGTATAACCGCCGACGAATATATGCAGAAGCTGTCAGGCTTTGTTGGAAGAAGAACATTAGCGGTTAAAGACCTGCGTAATCAGGCACAGCTTGTTACGTTATTTAATGAGACCGCAAAAAATTATAAATAAGGAGGAAAGTTATGAACGAACAGATTACAATCAAAGAGTTGTTTAGTCTTGATAAGACTATAGCCGCAGGAATATTTGAAGGTGCTGTGTATCCTTGGGAGGTATTATCAAAGATTGGTGATTATATTGTTGGACTTGGTAATTCACTTCCACAAAAGGAATATTATAAGAGAGGTGATAACATATGGATACATAAGGAAGCAACAGTATTTGACTCGGCGTATATAGCAGGTCCTGCTATTATATGCAAAGGTGCAGAAGTAAGGCATTGTGCATTTATAAGAGGAAAGGCTGTTGTAGGAGAAAATGCAGTCGTTGGTAATTCAACAGAGTTAAAAAATGTCATATTGTTCGATAATGTGCAGGTTCCTCATTATAATTACGTGGGAGATTCAATATTAGGCTATAAGGCACATATGGGTGCAGGTTCAATTACATCTAATGTAAAGTCTGACAAGAAGCTTATTACAATAAAAGGACCAGATGGAAATATAGACACTGGAATTAAGAAAATAGGAGCATTTCTTGGTGATAATGTTGAGATAGGATGTGGCAGTGTACTTAATCCAGGTACTATAATTGGAAGGAATAGTAATATATATCCGCTTTCAAGTGTCAGAGGTTGTATTAAATCGGGTTCAATCTATAAAAATAGGGCTGAAGTGGTTGAAAAATATTAAGAGTATATGTTATTATGTCCAAAGTATAAATGTGAACACAATGTGAACATTTATAAAATAATAAAAAAATAAGGTGAGGTAAAGATATGAAAGCTTTTAAGGGAATTGGTTCTCAATTGGTATTATCGTTTGCCGTTGCAGTATGCGTTGCAATAATTCTTGTATCGCTTGGTTCTATCAGGATAACTAAGACATCGATAAATGCAAACACAGAAGTGACAAGTGAGCAGACATTGGATAATGTTCAAGAGGGATTTACAACATATTTAAAGACTCTGTCACAGCCAGTCGACCTTCTTACACGTAAGAATGAGATTAAGCATTTGGAAGATCAGGGGGAGCTTGATGATAATGTTAAGGCAATAAAAGATTCATTAGTTGCATCTGTTAAGGTAACTAATGGAGCAGAACTTGCTTTCTTTACAACTAAAACAGGTTTAAGAGTTGATGGATGGGCAGAGATTAACCCAGAGACAGGTAAGACAGCTAATAAGGGAGGTCTTACAAGAGGTGTTAACGATACAAGCAAGAGCTGGTATCAGAACTGTATAGGCTCTAAGGCAAGAAATACTATATATTCACAGTTCTCAGATCCATATGTAGATTCATCATCAGGAAAGACTATATTCACAGTTTCACAGGAAATTAAATATACAGATGGTGCTAACTATGGTGCCGTAGGGCTTAATATTGATTTCGCAGAAGTTGAGGATTATGTAAAAAATATAGGACTTCTTAATACAGGATATGTAATACTTGTTAATAAAGATGGAAAGATTCTTGTAGATAATGATAAGAATACTAATGTCCAGGATAATGTAACATCGCTTGAGTGCTGGAATACAATTAAGAATCTTTCGGAAGACCAGTATGACACAACATTTTCTTTTGATGAAAAGATTAATGGGGAGTCAGTACATATTGTAACTTCAAAGGATGCTGTTACAGGCTGGACACTTATGGGATTTATCAGTGAATCAGAGACACAGGCAGTTGTTAATAAGATTGCACAGACAACAATTGAACTTGCTATTATTGCACTTATAATTGGTATTGTTATAGCTTTAATTATAACAAGAGCGGTTACTAAGGAACTTAAGACACTTAATAATGCTATGAATATGATGGCTAATGGTAAGCTTACATATAGAATTAATGTAAAGAGCAAGAATGAGCTTGGTCAGGCAGAGGCTAACTACAATGTTATGGCAGACCAGATATCATCACTTATTAAGGGTGTTGAAGAAAAGTCTGGTGTACTTATAACTGCTTCACAGAAGATTTCAAATGTAAGTGAATCAACAACAGAGACAGTGAATCAGGTATCAGAGGCTATCCAGAGCGTATCAATCGGAGCTTCAGGACAGGCAGAGAGTACACAGAAGGCAACTTCTGAGGTTGAATTACTTGCTTCTAAGCTTCACGAAACAAAGGCTTATGTAAGTGATATTAATGATATGTCAGTTGAAACTAAGCAGCTTAGTGATCAGGGTCTTACAATTGTTGATGATCTTATTGAAAAGGGCGAAAAGTCAAAGGATAATTCAAGATTTTCTAAGAACGTAGTTAATGAGATGATTGAAAGTATCAATAAGATTAATTTCATATCAGATGCTACTGAGATCACAGAACAGACTAACTTGCTTTCTCTTAATGCAAGTATTGAAGCTGCAAGAGCAGGTGAGAGTGGAAGAGGTTTTGCAGTAGTTGCTGACGAGATCAGAAAGCTTGCAGAACAGTCACAGTCATCTACAGATGAGATTAAGCAGATTGTTAAGGAAATAAGTGCTAAATCAGTAGTTGCAGAAAAGACTATGGACGAAAGCGTTGATATAATTGATGAACAGAATAAGTCAATTAATGATGCCAAAGAATTATTTGGACATATATCAGATGCTGTCAATGCATTAAAGGAAGGTCTTGATAATATAGCCTCTCTTAATGAGCAGATGGATGCAAGCCGTGAAAATGTTGTTAAGAGTATGGAAGACGTAGCTTCTGTATCTACAGAAACAGCAGCTGCTTCAGAAGAAGTATCTGCATCGGCAGAAGAAGTTAATGCAACTATGCATACACTTAACCAGTTTACAGTTGAACTTGATGAAATTGCTACTCATTTAACAGAAGCAATTAACAGATTTGAGCTTTAATTACATTTTCCGATAAATTTTGATATTTTTTACACAATCATAATTGACTTACGCAGTATGATGTGAGAAAATAATGCAAGGATAAAGGGGTTCGGTTATGTCCGGATCCCTTATATAACGAAAGGAGTAATAAGATGATTTATACACAGGAAGTTGAAAACATGTGTCCAGTAGCACAGGGCGTTCATCATGGCGCTGCTCCAGTTCCTACAGAAGGAAAGTGGGTACAGAATAAGGAAGTTAAGAATATTTCAGGTTTTACACATGGTGTTGGCTGGTGTGCTCCTCAGCAGGGTGCATGTAAGCTTACATTAAATGTTAAGGAAGGTATTATTCAGGAAGCTTTAGTTGAAACAATCGGATGTTCAGGTATGACACATTCAGCAGCTATGGCCGCTGAAATCTTACCAGGCTTAACAGTTATGGAAGCTTTAAATACAGACTTAGTATGTGATGCTATTAATACAGCTATGAGAGAATTATTCTTACAGATTGTATATGGCAGAACACAGAGTGCTTTCTCAGAAGGCGGTTTAGCAGTTGGTGCTGGTCTTGAGGATCTTGGTAAGGGACTTCGTTCACAGGTTGGTACTATGTATGGTACTCTTGCAAAGGGACCACGTTACTTAGAGATGGCAGAGGGATATGTAACAGGTATCGCTCTTGATAAGGATGATCAGATTATTGGTTATAAGTTCGTTAACCTTGGTAAGATGACAGACTTCATTAAGAAGGGTGATGATCCTAACACAGCATATGAGAAGGCAGCTGGACAGTATGGCCGTGTTGCTGATGCAGTTAAGATTATTGATCCTAGAACAGATGAAGAGGTTAAGTAAGGAGGACGAATATAATGGCATTATTTGAATCATATGAGAGAAGAATTGACCAGATCAACGCTGTGCTTAACAGCTATGGTATCTCATCTATAGAAGAAGCTGAGAAGATTACTAAAGATGCTGGTTTAGACGTATATAACATGGTAAAGGGCATTCAGCCTATCTGCTTCGAGAACGCTTGCTGGGCTTATATTGTCGGTGCAGCTATCGCAATCAAGAAGGGTGCTAGAAAGGCTTCAGAAGCTGCTGCAGCTATCGGTGAAGGTCTTCAGGCATTCTGTATTCCGGGTTCAGTTGCTGACCAGAGAAAGGTTGGTCTTGGACATGGTAACCTTGGTAAGATGCTTCTTGAAGAAGATACAGAATGTTTCGCTTTCTTAGCAGGTCACGAATCATTCGCTGCTGCTGAAGGTGCTATTGGTATCGCAGAGAAGGCTAACAAGGTTAGACAGAAACCTCTTAGAGTTATTCTTAACGGTCTTGGTAAGGATGCTGCTAAGATTATCTCAAGAATTAACGGATTCA
>ERZ857969.4495-NODE-4495-length-12162-cov-1.845379_pt1 | contig 12162 bp, 8 predicted proteins | sample MGYA00519864_ERZ857969 | MGnify/ENA primary metagenome ERZ857969 (study PRJEB31778, sample SAMEA3449382) | human gut metagenome | biome: human gut; feature: human-associated habitat; material: faeces | place: United Kingdom | collected 2010/2012 ... | reverse complement strand
AGAAGCATGGGATAAGCATGGCGAGCGTTGACTTACCGCTTCCCGTACCGCCGATAATACCGAGCGTTTCGCCCTTGTTTATCGTAAACGAGATATTATCTATAGAGTCCTCGCCTGCATTCTCATATGCAAATGAAACGTTTTTAAACTCTATTATCGGTCTTTCGCTTGCAGCCGTATCAACGTTCTCGCCCTTGCTTTCAACTTCGGGTTCAACGTCAAAAACTTCGCTTATTCTGTTTGCCGAGGCAAAAGCCTTTGTGAATGTAACTATCAGATTCGCAAGAACTATGAGCGCGAGCAGTATCTGCGTCATGTAGTTTACAAACGCTGTAAGCTCGCCCTGTGTGAGCGAACCTGCGTCAATGCGGATTCCGCCGAACCAGATGATAGCGGCAATTCCGAGATTCATTACCATAAAAGCGAAAGGATTAAGTATTGCGGAAATTTTTCCGACAGCGATAGAACTCGTTGTTATTCCATCTACAGCCTCGTCAAACTTCTTTATCTCGTTGCCCTGTCTTGAAAACGCGCGGATAACTCTCGTTCCCTCAAGATTTTCACGGGTAAGGAGCGCTGCACGGTCAAGCCTTTTCTGCGTTGTCTTGTACATAGGTATAGTCTTGTGCATGATGAGGAAGATAACGCCAGAGATCAGCGGAGCAGCAATAAAGAAGATTATTGAAAGCTTCACATCTATCATGACCGCCATGACCGCTGCACCGATTACAAGGAATGGAGCGCGGACGGCAAGTCGGATAAACATATTAACACCGTTCTGAACGGTATTTGTATCATTGGTGAGACGGTTAACAAGAGAAGAAGTTCCCACTCTGTCGATCCCACTGTACGAAAGCGAATTTATGTGCTTGTACAGAGCAGTTCTCAGCTCCGTGCCGAAACCGTAAGCGCACCTCGCTGCGAGAAACTGACAGGTCAGCGCGAAACCAAGACCGCACACGCCGAGAAGAACAATAACTCCGCTCATTTTCAGAACATATGCACTGTCATGGTTTGAAATGCCGTTGTCGATGATCTTAGCCATAACGTATGGTACGATAAGCTCAAAAATAGCCTCCAGCAGTTTGAAAAACGGTCCGAAAATCAGTTCCTTTTTATAGTTTTTAAGATATTTTAACAATTTTTTCATATTTTCCTCTTACGCAAATATCTCCCCGAAGAACGGGGAGATACGTTTTTTATAATTTTACGCCGTTTTCCTTGAGAAGCTCGCGGGCAGAGTCAACAGAATCAACACCGCTCGAATTCTTGACCGGAGCAAATTCACGGTTTCTCACAACTTCATACGCAAGACAGCTATCCTGCATATGAACCATGTCAAGCACGAGAGTTTCAAACTTGTGGCCGTTAGGTTTTTCGGGAGAGATCATCTCGCCGTTTTCATTCATATAAGGTATCTTCTTATCGACAATGTGTACCGGCAGTTTCTTGCCGCTTATCTCAAGAAGCTTTTCAACATTGAACAGATAATTGAGTATAACTCCGAATCTGTATGAAAGATCACCGTTTTCATCGCGGAGAGTGCGCATCTCATCGGTCATTTCGTAATACTCAACGATTGAGGGCATACCGTCCTCAAGGCAGAGGACTCCGACACGTTCATCGGGATCAGCCTTGCTGACCACCTTACTTCCCGACTGCATACCCGATTCAATGACAGCTCCGATAAACAGCGGATCAGCGATTCGCTGGAGAACATTGTCGACCGCGAATACATTCAGCCATTCAACGCCCTTTTCCTTGATATCCTCCATAAGTCCCGCTCTCAGAAGTGATGAGAACCAGCCGCCGTTTCCGTTAGGAGACATTGATATCCTGCCCTCCTCCATATAGATCTTGCCGCTGAAATCGACCGACGGAGCCATATCCTGAATAAAGAAACGGACAAACTCGCTGTTATAGCCGAAATAGCCCATTTTCTCAAAGAACTTAACTGTATCGTCGTGGTTTTTTTCGCTTGTCATGATATACAGCGGAATCCATGTGCCGGTCTGCTTCACGACATCCATAAGGTTGCTGATGAGACATTCAAAGATGTACAGTTCGCGTGAAACGCCTATATTGAACATTCCCTTCGGCTTATCGAATCCGAGACGTGTTCCCTGTCCGCCTGCAAGAAGAACAGCGGCAACCTTTCCGGCCCTGAGCGCCTCCAGACCTGTCTTTTCATAAGATTCGCTGTTGGCAGCTATATCATCGATCGTTGCAGCACCGAGCGGCTCAAATTTTCCGCGCTTGCTGCTGATGTTATTAGCGTTATCAAGATTTTCAAGGACAGATAAGTCGATAAGGTCGATTTGTGCAAGAAGTGAAGCCTGCTCTGCCGGACTAAGCTCATCATAACATTTTAATATGTGCTCCTGACCAAACTTTGAAAGATAGTTCTTAGCTTCTTCATACGTCATTCCATGTTTCCTCCTTAGTGCCAATATTAGAACGTACCTGAGCAAACGGCTCTATTGTATTGCCTGCCGCCTGACAGTCCAATTAATATAGTGTCATGTTAATATTATACCACATTTAAAGGCAATAGTCAATCAGAAAGCTGAAAAAGCATAAAAAAATCCCGATACTTTTCAGTATCGGGACAATAGGGGGTTACGTCAATTGCTTATTGGTCTGAGTGACGGGACTTGAACCCACGGCCTCTACCACCCCAAGGTAGCGCGCTACCAACTGCGCCACACCCAGACAACGTTCACCGCAATCAACGTTATATATTATATCACCCGATATTGGTTTTGTCAAGCATTTTCAGAAAAAAGTTTTCATATCTGCTTTTTGCTGTGTTTTGTTATCTTGATCGCTAAAATTTTCGTAAATTTTGCAGTACAGATCATTAAATTCTGATTTTTTATAGACAACCCGATCGAAATATGTTATAATATTTCAGAAAGGAGTCGGTTTTATGCAGCTTTATTTTCAGGGGATCATGCAGAGCTTTTGCTTAGCTCTTGCCTCAAGGCCGTCCAATGGCACTATAGCATTTATCATGATCGCGGTTTTTATTGTGTCTGCGATCATTTCGGCTCTTGTTACGCGTAAGATAAAAAATAAAAAAAGAGCGTTAAAGTCAGCAGAAACCGATTCGGACGAGGAGTCCGACAAGGATTAGAAAGGAGTCCTGTATGGACATTGAGCTTTACATTGACTCCTCATACTGCGGATTTTACCCGATCGAGATCATAAAGAGTTACACTATCGAATATCATCTCAAAGCACGGCATATGTGCGAAAATCTCAGCAGCGACAGTGTTGTGATCTACGCAATTTTTTCGTATGACCCTAAGGATCAGCGTTTCTGCTCGGCAAACTTTATGACACTTACTGCTGACTATGACAAATATGTTCAGCTTTGCTCAAAGATATCAAAGAACAACAGAATCTTCTTTGTAAGAAAGAACACAGGTGATAAACAATGAATATAAAAAGAACAGCCGCCGCAATTCTATCGGCTGTAATGCTTATAGTTCCGTCAGCAGCCGCTCCCCTTGCGGTATCCGATGCTGCTACGGTCTATACAGTCACGTTTCTTGACTTTGACGGAAATGTAATGTTCACTCAGAATGTTGAGTCCGGTGGAAACATCGACTACTCCTTTATAGACACAAGCACGCTGCACAGGCACGTTGACGCTTACACAGAGCAGGAATTCTGCGGTTGGAGTTCAATGCCGCAGACCATTACAAACAATGTTACGATACAAGCTCTTTCAAAAACGGCAGTTATCGCTGTCGAAAAACTCCCGACACAGACCGAGTACTACACAACAAGCGGAAATGTCTCCGCAAGCGGGCTTAAAGTCACGATCACAGTAACCACTCAGCTTCCCGGATTCACAGTAGACGGCGACTATAAGTCGCAGGTATCCAAGGTCGATATAACCGACTCATGCACGTTAAAGCCGTCAACTCTTGCCGAGGCTTTCAAAAGCAGTGACAGTGCCAAAATAAGTATCTACCCGATCGGAGCGTCACAGGCAGTCGCGGTCTACGACATCACCAATTACTCATATCTCGGAGATGTAAACAAAGACGGAAAGGTAAACGCTCTTGACGCCTCAGCGGTTCTTACAAAGTATGCGCAGGCTGCCGCAAACAAGGACACGGTTCTTGACAGCGACTTCATACGCAGAGCCGACGTAAATTCCGACGGTGTAGTGGATTCAAGGGACGCTTCGCGCATTTTGCGTTTTTTTGCTCTTTTCACAGCAGGCAAAGCTCCAACATGGGACAAGGTTTAAAGCAGGCCGTTTACAAGGCTTTGCCCTCAATCCCAATTATAAGTTAAAAATGCTTTTTGGGCAGACTGAGCGGTTTTGTTTTTACAGAACCGCTCTTTTTTATTTAACGCCACAATCGTCGAAACCCGCAGCCATTCTCGCCGTTGACATCTGAATAAACGACTTGACTTCCTCAAGAAAGGCTCTTGCAGCGGCGCTGAAAACATTCTGCCGCTTCCACACGAGATTATACTGCACTTCAAGTCTTGGATAAAGAGGTCTGAAAACCACGCTGTCGTCCAGTTTCGGGGCAAGCAGGTCTCTGGTCGTCAGAAAGTATCTCATATTATTTTCAACAAACGTAATAGGACTGCCGTGAATAACATTATATGTAGCAGTCACATTCAGTCCGCCGATATCCGTATCCGCCCAGTCAGCGATCATTCGCTGCAATCCGATACGCCTGTGCAGAATAAGCGGCATTTTCACAAGCTGCTCCTTTCTGATCTCGGTCAGTTCAGCGTATTCGGAGCTTCTTTTCATAAGAATCCCCCACAAGGACTTATCAGGCAGGCGGATGTACTCATACTTATCATCATCTATAGGCTGGATAAGTATGGCAAAGTCCAGATTTCCGTGATCGAGGCGTTCTGTCACGTCAGTCGCGTCGCCGCTGTAAAACTGAAACAGTACATCGGGATATTTTTTCTGCATTGAAGAAGCTGCCTGCAAAAGCGTTCTCGGGGTGTTGCCGCCAATAGTAATTTCTCCCGATATGACCTTGCAGTCGGAAACTATCTCTCGCTCTGTTTTTTCCACCAGAGCCACGATATCTTCCGCTCTTTTGCGCAGCAGCACCCCCTCGTCCGTAAGAGTGACCTTCCGCTTTCCCCTTATCAGCAGCTTTTTGCCGAGTTCGCTCTCCAGTTCCATTATCTGCTTGGAAAGCGAGGGCTGTGCGATATGCAGGCTTTCCGCCGCTCTCGTAATGTTTTCTTCCTTTGCAACCGCTAAAAAATACCGCAGAATGCGAATATCCATGATTTTTCATTCCTTTCATAACCTGTATCAATAATTATACCACATTTTATCATTCCTGTAAACTATGATAAATAATAGCTTATATATATTTGCTATGTAAAGGGAATCAGTATATAATATATGATTGGGAGAGTGATATAATTTGACAGAAACCAAGAAGAAATCGGTTCAAATGGATATGATACACGGCTCTATCTGGGATAAGCTGATAAAATATGCCCTGCCGGTAGCGGCAACAGGCATTCTCGAACAGCTTTTCAATGCCTCAGATGTCGCAGTCGTGGGAAACTTTACAGAAAATGCCAAGACCCTTGCCGTAGCGGCAGTAGGAGCAAACAGTCCGATAGTCGGCTTGCTCCTTAACTTTTTTATCGGGATCGCACTCGGCGTTAACGTCGTTATCGCAAAGGCTGTAGGAAAAAACAACAACCGAACGATCCACAAGGCGGTACACACTTCCATTATAATGGCGGTGGTCGGAGGATTCGCAGTTACTGTTATAGGAGAGCTTTTTATAGGTGAGCTTCTACAAGTGCTTAACGTACCCGATGACGTATTCCCGTATGCACTGCTTTACATCCGCATATATCTCATCGGAATGCCCGTTATCCTGCTTTACAACTTTGAGGCAGCAATATTCCGCAGCATAGGTGAAACAAAAACTCCGCTGAAAGCGCTCGCCTTTTCAGGCGTTGTCAACGTGCTGCTGAACCTGTTCTTTGTCATTGTTCTGAAAATGACGGTAAACGGCGTAGCAATAGCAACAGTTATATCAAACGCGCTAAGCTCCGTGATATTGTTTATAAAACTTATGAAAACCGACAGCGTGATACACGTTGACGTAAAGAGCCTGCGTTTTGACAAAAACGTATTTATAAGGATCATCAAGATAGGACTTCCGGCAGGAGTCCAGAGTGCAGTATTCTCAGTAGCAAACATTGTAATACAGTCCGCAATAAACAGCCTCGGAACAGTCGTTATTGCAGCTTCGAGTGCAGCGTTCAACATTGAGATATTCGCCTATGACATTCTCAACTCGTTCAGTCAGGCGTGCACAACTTTCACGGGACAGAATTACGGTGCAGGACAGCTCAAAAGGTGCCGAAAGGTGCTTATTCTGTCGATAATCGAGGACGCTATTGCAACAGCCGCCGCTATCATCTTAGTGCTGCTGTCGGGAAGAGTTCTGCTTTCCGTATTCAACAACGACCCACAGGTCATAAAGATCGGCTATACAAGACTGGTGATGATATTCTCCGCGTATACTTTCAGTATGCTTTACGAGAATATGTCGGGTTATCTCCGCGGATTCGGAATTTCCCTTCTGCCCGCGATACTCACGGTAATAGGTGTTTGCGGAATAAGAATATTCTGGATATACACTATCTTTCCGCAGCACAGAAATTTCACGGCGATCATGGCGGCTTATCCCGTCAGCCTTTCGACAACTGCTGTGCTCATCTTTATCGCATTGATAATATGCCGACCGTCACATAAACTGGAGCCGAAAATGAGCAGAGAACGTGAAAAAGTTCAGCAGAAATAAAGAATAAGTACTTCGATACAAAAATACATTTGAAAGCTGTCGTTTTAACGGCAGCTTTTTATTTGCTTTTGCGCACCGAAAAACTTATTCCTTGGTCTGCGATCTTTGGCGCGGCGAAGTTGCAAAAAGTGTTGATTTATTTGAAACAGTGTGGTATAATAAATGAGTATGAATTTCGGAACTGCGGTCACCTGAACACCGCATAAATGCAAAAGCGCATACGTCGGTCCTCTCAAGCCGGAATATGCGGGAATGGAGCGATCATGAGTATTTTTGACCTAAAAAAGAATCCTCCCGAGCTCAGCCATGACTGGATGGTTTTTCAGCAGTTTATGGGAAATATCGGAGCGTTTACATACATTGCCAAAGACAAGTCTGCATACCTCGATCCAGCAGCCTGCCATATGCTGAGGTGTCCGCGCGAAAAGCTCAATGAGTTCGAGTTTTTCAACCTTCTTGAGAAGATCTCAAAGAATCCCGTTGAAGGTCAGAAGCACATCTACCGATTCACTGAGGGTGGCTCGACCAAGTACATTAAAATGAACATCTACGAGAGCAGCGACGAATGGCTCGGATTTGTTCAGGACTTCACAAGACAAATCACGGATACAGGCGAGCACAAGTCGTTCGTGGAGTACGACCCGGTAATGCGTCTGCCGTCGTTCCCCTCCTTCTCGCAGAAAATCAAAAAGATACTCGCCGAATGTCAGCACGGCTGCCTTGCAACCATGTACATCAACGGCATAGACAAGCTCGGCTCTTATCTCACAGTTGACAACACCAACAGTTGCCTGACTTCCGTTGCCGAGGCTCTCAAAAGCTTTGCAAGCGATAACATCATTATCGGCTCAAAGTCAAATTATGAGATATGCGCATTTTTCAAGGACTGCGACAAGATGAGCATTTACAACATTCTCAACAGCATGGACGAAGCTGTCAGCAACTGCGTTCTCACGGACGATTTCGGAGAGATAATCGACATTTCCGACAAGAGCAGTCTCAGTCTTTCCATTGGCTGCTCCTCCTTTCCCGAGGAGGCTTCCGACTTCAATATGCTCGTGAATTATTCGGAATTCGCGCTTTATGAAGCGCGCACCGACCGCAGGCACGTTATAAACTGGTTCTCTGAGGAAAATTATCTGCGCGAAAAGGACTCTTACAGGAATGCTCAATTGTTTTCCCGAATCGCTCAGGACAATCTCCTGACCTATTATTTACAGCCCATCGTTGAGACACACACGGGCGAGATCGTCGCATATGAGGCACTCATGCGCACAACAGGCGACATTAAAATGTCGCCCACCCAGATACTGAAGATCGCCGATACTCAGAACGCTCTGTACACCATAGAAAAGCTTACTTTCTTCAACACGCTGAAGCTGCTGAGTGACAACCAGCAGGTTTTCTCCGAACGCAAGCTATTTATAAATTCTCTTGTGGACAATATGCTTACGGACGAGGACTTCAACGAGCTTTACCTCACTTACGGCGAACTGCTCGAAAAGTGCGTTATCGAGATCGTTGAGGAAAGCACGGCTACTTCGGAGGGGCTCGAAACTCTCAAAAGACGCTGTGCATTCACGCACTCAAAGCTTGCTATCGACGACTACGGCACAGGTTACTCCAACAGTTCAAATCTGCTCAACTATTCCCCCGATTATATTAAAATCGACCGTTCGCTCATCAGCGACATTCAGAACGACCTCAAAAAGCAGCAGCTTGTCACCTCAATAATCGAATTCTGTCAGGAAAACCAGATACAGTCGCTCGCTGAGGGCGTTGAAACTCTACAGGAACTTAAAACCGTTATCCGTCTCGGCGTAGACCTCATTCAGGGATACTACACCTCAAAGCCCAAGCCGCTGTTCCTCAACAGCATTTCCAAGGAGATAAAGGACGAGATAATCAAGACAAACCTCGAAACACGTCCGAACGGTGTAAAGAAAATTTATGTTGCGCAGAACGACAAGGAACTCGACCTTTTAAGCCTTGCGCTCGAAAAATACACGGATATTCAGGTATATCAGAGCAAGCTTACAATCGTAGGCGATCTGGAAAAGCCTGTTAAAATGAATATCTCCATAATGAATAATCATAGCTGCGAGCTTACGCTGAAAAATGTCAACATGATAAGCGGCAACAGCAAGCCTACTATCGCGGTGGGTGACTATGCCCGCCTTGAGCTGAATGTCGTAAACAACAACAAACTCGGATATTCGGGTATCTATGTACCTATGGGTTCGCAGTTCGAGTTAAAGGGCAGCGGCTCGCTCACGATAGACTGCTACGCTCCTGCCGGAATCGGGATCGGCAACGATTTCGATCACAGCTACGGCGATATTGCTGTTGACATGGAGGGCAGGCTCGAGATCATCTCCAACAGTATGGACACCCTCTGCATAGGCGGCGGATATAACGAGGACGATTCAGAGATAGATCTCCGTTCGGGTCAGATAAGGATCCATATGCACTCACACAACGGTCTCGCTATCGGAAGTTTCAACGGCGACGCGCTTATTGACATCTCCGATAAGTGCAAACTTGAACTCACGGTTTCGGGCATAAAGGTCACGGGTATCGGAAGCTGCAAGGGAATCGCCACTATCAGTTCCTCGGCAGATATCGCTATCTCCTGCACAGGCGCACAGGCTGTCGCTATCGGTTCGCTTGAGGACGGTGAGGGCAGCATATACATCAAAAGCGGCAAGCTGATGATGAAAATGCGTTCGGCTAAAAATTCCGCTATCGGCGCTATAAAGGGCAACATGAACACGCGCGTTGAAAATGCGGATATCTCTATCGATTCCGAGGGTGATGAGATAACGGGTATCGGTGACGCGCTCGGCACAGGTAATGTTGCGATAATCGACTCCGCTGTGACCATGAAGATACTTGCCGCAAATCCCAAGGATATCGGAACGGGAAGCGGCGACCTCAAAATCGTTAATTCAACGGTAAGCTCGCTTATCAACAATAAGATTATTACACATTCAAATATCTGATTTAAAATTCGGACATTGTTCCGATAATATTCATAAAGGAAAGTAAGGTAAAAATATGAAGCTTGGTATGGTTGGTCTGCCGAATGTCGGCAAAAGCACACTTTTCAATGCACTCACTAACGCAGGAGCAGAATCCGCAAACTATCCGTTCTGCACTATCGAAAAGAACGTGGGTATTGTTTCAGTTCCTGACGAGAGACTCGATAAACTCGCAGAAATGTATGAGCCTGATAAGTTCACTCCTGCAACTCTTGAATTCGTAGACATTGCAGGTCTTGTCAAGGGCGCGTCAAAGGGCGAGGGTCTCGGAAACAAGTTCCTTGCAGATATACGCGAGGTTGATGCTATCGTGCACGTTGTACGCTGCTTTGAAGACCCTAATATCATTCACGTTGACGGAAGCATTGATCCGCTCAGAGACATCGAAACGATCAATCTTGAACTTATCTTCTCGGATATTGAGATCGTTGAGAGACGTATTAACCGCGCAAAGAAGGCCGTCAAGGGAGATAAAAAGTATCTTGCAGACTTCCTTGAAAGGCTCAAGGAGCACCTCGAAAACGGCAAGTCCGCAAGAGGATTTGATTTCACAGACGATGAGCGCGAACTTATAAAGTCCACTCCCCTGCTCTCGGCTAAGCCTGTTATCTATGCCGCAAATCTCAGCGAGGACGACTTTGTAAACAACATTGACTCAAATGAAAACTATAAAAAGGTCTGCGCTCTCGCAGCAGAGGAAAACTCCGCAGTTCTTCCCATCTGCGCGCAGATAGAGGCTGAAATTTCCGACATGAGTGACGAGGACAAGGCAATGTTCCTCAGCGAACTCGGACTTGAGATCTCAGGTCTCAACCGTATCATCAAGGAAGGCTATTCTCTCCTCGGTCTTATCTCGTTCCTCACGGCTGGAAAGCCCGAAGTCCGCGCATGGACTATCAAAAAAGGCACTAAAGCTCCGCAGGCAGCCGGTAAGATACACACCGACTTTGAAAAGGGCTTTATCCGCGCAGAAGTTACCTCCTTTGACGATCTCATGGCTTGCGGCTCTATGGCGGCTGCCAAGGAAAAGGGTCTCGTTCGTCTTGAGGGCAAGGACTATGTAATGCAGGACGGAGACATCGTTCTGTTCAGATTCAACGTATAAGCCGCGGAGGGTGTTCAGATGAGCTTTTCACCAAAGGAAATACTGAAATTTGTTGAGGAAAATGACGTAAAATTCATTCGACTCACATTCTGCGACATTTCGGGCAGCCTCAAAAACGTCGCTATCATGCCGAACGAACTTGAAAGAGCATTTCAGTACGGCATTCCGTTCGATGCATCGTGCATAAACGACCGCTGCTCCGATCTGCTGCTCGTTCCCGATATTTCGACCCTCTCGATTCTTCCGTGGAGACCTAAGTCGGGACGTGTTGTAAGATTCTTTTGCAGTATGAAAAACATGGACGGCTCTGACTACGCAGGAGATATGCGCACAGGGCTTATCAACTGCATAAATTCTCTCCGACTTGACGGTTATTCGTGTGAAATGGGAACAAAATGCGAGTTTTACCTCTTTGAGCTTGACGAAAACGGCGAGCCGACTAAAATTCCGCACGACAAGGGCAGCTATCTTGATGTAGCTCCACTGGATAAATGCGAAAATGCAAGGCGCGAGATTTGCCTGTCGCTTGAAGAAATGGGACTCAATCCCAAAAGCTCATGCCATAAACACGGGCCGGCACAGAACGAGATTGAATTCCGTGAAAACGAACCGGTCACTGCCGCCGATAACATGGTTCACTATAAGACTGTTGTTAAGTCTATTGCCGCTCAGAACGGTCTTTTCGCTTCATTTATGCCCAAGCCGCTACCCGATGAACACGGCAGCGCACTGAGCATTTCTCTGAGCATAAAAAAAGGCGGCGAGAACCTCTTTGCCCCGACTCTGGACGAGATGTCCTTTGAGGGAAAATGCTTTATGAACGGCATTTTAAAGCGTATTCGCGAAATCACCGCATTTCTTAACCCGACCACAAACTCTTACAAAAGGCTCGGTATCGGCTACGCTCCGAAGTACGTCAACTGGTCTTTCGAGAACCGCGCTCAGCTTATAAGAATTCCCATGCCTGTGGGATTTTCTCCGCGTATAGAACTGCGTTCGGCTGATGCCTGCTGCAACCCCTACATCGCGTTCAAGCTCATTCTCAACGCAGGAATCGAGGGTATCAAGTCCGGCGACTGCTCGCTCCTTGACACGACCATGAAGGGCGACTCTGCTCATGTCGGATTTGAACCGCTTCCGCTTTCTCTTGAAGAAGCAGCGGAAGTTGCGAAAAACAGCGTTTTCG
>ERZ857969.4470-NODE-4470-length-12229-cov-12.923279_pt1 | contig 12229 bp, 9 predicted proteins | sample MGYA00519864_ERZ857969 | MGnify/ENA primary metagenome ERZ857969 (study PRJEB31778, sample SAMEA3449382) | human gut metagenome | biome: human gut; feature: human-associated habitat; material: faeces | place: United Kingdom | collected 2010/2012 ... | reverse complement strand
AGCTGCCGCACCTCGCTCGCCGTATCGGCACTTAGAATTATGCGGTATTGCCCTATGGCAATCTGTGACTAAAATGATTTAATTCATGTGTACCAGCTTGGGGTAGACCCGCTGCATATAGGAATCGTCGAAATGCTCGTCCAGCAGGGTATCCAGGCTGGTCTGGGCGGCAACGCCCTCCAAACGGGCGTCATAACGAATCAGCGCGGCGGAGCTGACGATCATATTGACTGCCATAAATACCACCAGGCACCAGGTCAAAATGGTACCGCCGCGGCGGGGCAGGCTTTCAATCAAGCGGTCCAACGGCGGGAACAGCACCTTGAACCATGCCACGGCGGCCAGCCCCCAGAAAAAGCAGTACAGCAGATTGATACGCCCGCCCAGGTTGAACGGCAGGGCACTGTAATCCCAGAATACCGCGCCGAACACGATTTCGGTAAATACGCTGCACAGATACTCGTAAGCACCGCCCAACAGGGTGCCCATGCCGAACAGCCAGAATGCCGAACGGTCTTTGTACTTGTACAAAACCTGGGTGACCAGCGCAATGGCAAGGCCCCAAACAATAGAGAAAGGTCCCCACACCAGGCTGGAACGGCTCATCCAATACCCAGCGGTAATGCGGCAGAAAATCGTTTCGGTAATGTCGCCCAGGAACGCGCCGATTACAAACAGCAAAAAGATTTTGTAAAAGCTGCACCCGGCAGCAAACACCGTGCTTTTGGTGTGCTTGGGGCGTATCAGGTCCAGCTGCGGGGCCTTGGTGCGCATGCGGCGCTCGGTGCGGTCAAAAATCCATAACCCCATCCGCAGCGTCAGGTTGGCAAGGCGGTTGTTGACCTTGTCCACTCTGGGCAGCTTGTAGCGCAGGCCGCCCAGGGTCAGTGCGGTGCCCAGCAGATCAATGACCAGCAAAATGGCAAAGATCCACAACAGAACATGCGCAAGCCCGGCGGGTACCAGCTGGTACAAACGCATCAGCAACGGCACCAGCCACTTGACGGTTACCAGGCCCAGGGCACCCCAGACGACGGAAGCCGAAAGGCAGATGTACCCATCCAGGTTCCATTTGCAGTCAGAGTAATCCCACCAGCGGGTGTGGCTGTAGTGCTCCAGCAAATGCCCGGCAATCCATTCCACCACCGTGGCATACAGCGCGCTGAACAAAAACAGGAAGAACCACCCGCCGCTCAATTCCCGCAGGGCAATGGTGATCAGGCAGCCGGTAATGCCGTAAACCAGGCACAGCGGCCCGTGCAGCACGCCGCGGTCCCGGTACTGGCCCAGCCGCACCGCGGTGGCAGCAACTTCCAGGCACCAGCCCAGGAACGAAAAGGCCAAAAACAGCCAGAACAGTTGGTATAACATAAAAACTCCTCTGTGTGTTGCAGAATCAGCGAACACCACTATTCTACAATACCCAAAGGAGTTATGCAATATTTTGGCGCAGAATGGTTGAAAATGAGAACCTTTACGGCATGCCGCACACCAGCCGCTGGCCGCCACTGCCGCCGCTGACATAGTGGGTGGTGCGGCTGACCTGGTTGTCCACCGGCTGCCCGGCAGCGTACAGCTTGAGGTTATGGATAAAGATTTCTACAATGTTATCCAGTGTTTTGGCCAGGCTGAAACGCCCGGAAATGTGCGGCGTGATGATCACATTCGGTTCGCTCCACAGCGGGTGGTCTGACGGCAGCGGCTCTGGATCAGTCACATCCAGCGCTGCACCGAACAAATGCCCGCTGTGTACGGCATCGGCCAGGGCAAGGCAGTCCACCGTGGAACCACGGCCCACGTTCAGCAGAATTGCCCCCTGCTTGCAGCAGGCCAGGCGGGCGGCATCAAACATGTGCAGCGTTTCCGGCGTGCCGGGCAGGCTCAGGGCAACCAGGTCTGCCTGCGGCAGCTCGGCGTCCAGTTCGCTTTGGGGTACCACCCGCAGGCAGTAATCGGGGCAGGGGGCACCGGGGCGCACGCTGCGCCGCACACCGACAACCTCGGCCCCAAGGGCGTGGGCGCGCATGGCAAAGTTAGAGCCGATATCCCCCATGCCAACGCATAACACGCGGGACCCGGCCACCGGCCGCACCTGGCGGGTGATGGCATCCCACTTGTGCTGCGTCTGGCGGTCCCGGTACAAAAACAGATCCTTCTGCAACCCCAGCCACAAGCCCAGCATCCACTCGCTGATGGCCAGCCCGTAAGCGCCGGTGGCGTTGGTCACCAGGCACTGCTCCGGCAGCACGCCCGGCACCAGATAGGTATCCGGTCCCGCAAAGTTGGATTGGAACCATTCCAGATGGTGGTTTTGGCAAATCAGCTCTACCGGCACATTGCCCATGATGATATCTGCCTCCAGCACCTGGGCCAGGGTAACGGTTTCGGTTTGGGCAAAGATAAATTCATATTCCGGCACGCTGGCCTGCAAGGCGCTGCGCTGGGCATCGCTCAATGGCAGAGCCACTAAAACATGTTTTGGCATGAAACATTTCTCCTTGCAATCAAACGCCGCGTTCCTGCTTGCTGAAAATGCAGCCGCAGTAATCCTGCCGGTACAGGCCGTATTCTGCGCTCAAAGCAAGGCTGCGCTTGTAACCGTCCTTTTTGCGGAACTCGCTTTGCAGGTAGTTCAGGCCGTACTGTTGGGCCAGTTCGCAGCCGATGGTGTTCAGCCGCACAGGGTCCTTGACCGGGGAGATGGAAAGGGTGGTGGTGAACCAGTTAAAGCCGTGTGCCCTGGCGTACTGGGCGGCGCGTTCCAGCCGCATGCGGTAACACACGGTGCAGCGCTCGCCGCGCTCCGGCTCGTTTTCCAGCCCTTTTACCGCAGTGTAAAACTCCTGCGGGTCATACGGCAGCTCCACCACCGTAATGCCGCGGGCAGCGTACCCGGCATCGCGCACAAAACGTTCCAGTTCGGCTTCCCGGCGGTGGTATTCCTCCGGTGGGGCAATGTTGGGGTTATAATATAAAATGGTAACGTCAAAATGGTCGGCCAGACGTTCCAACGTGGCGCTGGAACAGGGCGCACAGCAGGCGTGCAGCAGCAGCTGCGGGCGCTGGCCATCGCGCTCCAATGCGGCGATGGTTTCTTCCATCACGCGCTCATAATTGATTCGGTTTGCCAATGGTGTTTTCCCTCCTGCATGGCAGCGGCTGCTGCCGCAATCTAACCCCATTATAGCGTATTGCGGGGCGAATTTACACCCCGCACAGGAAGAATAACTGCCACAGCCTTTGAAATATGAAAAATTGCGCGGCGTTTTTTGCAAAATGTTGAATTTTTTATCACGAATTGTTCACATCTATCGGGTATTCTATAGTTGTTCCCAAAAGGAACGGTGCCAGGGAACAGGGACCCGAACACCGTTGGGGCATTGCCAAATGCTCAGGGGAACAACGCAGACTTTTTTCATCCACTCCTCTTTCTCTTTTTTCTTCTTTTCAAGGAAAAACCGCCGCACAGGAACAGGGACCTGTGTGGCGGTTTTTCTTTTTGAATTTGGGTTTGATGAAGCAAACTGAATAAAAATGTGATATAATAACAGGCACAAGCAATTTACCACCAACAGGAGGGGAACAACTATGGTACAGGTCGATTTGATCACCGGCTTTCTTGGCTCTGGCAAAACGACTTTTATGCGGCACTATGCCCGCTATATGGTTCAGCAGGGCTGGAATGTCTGCATTTTGGAAAATGACTTTGGCGCGGTCAATGTGGATGTTATGCTGCTGCAGGATATTTTGGGCGACCATTGCGATATGGAAAGCATCAGCGGCGGGTGCGACTGCGATACCCACCAGCGCCGGATGCGCACCAAATTGATCTCGCTGGCCATGCAGGGCTTTGACAGGGTCATTATTGAGCCGAGCGGTATTTTTGATGTAGATGAATTTTTTGACATCCTGCACGACGAACCGCTGGATAAGTGGTACCGTATGGGCAACGTGATTGCTATTGTGGATGCCAAGCAGGAGCAGCAGCTTTCGCCCCAGTCGGCCTACCTGCTGGCGTCCGAAACCGCCAATGCCGGCATGGTGGTGCTGAGCCGCAGCCAGCTGGCTACCCCGGCCGAGATGGATTCCACGGTAAACTACCTGAACCACACGCTGGAGCAAAACGGCTGCGCCCGCCGCTTTGGCGCAGATGTACTGCGCAAAAACTGGGAGGACCTGACCCCGCAGGACCTGGCCGCCGTTGCCGCCTGCGGCAGCAAGCAGGCCAGCTATGAAAAAATGCACTTTGACCAGCACGATGTGTTTTCTTCGCTCTATTTTATCGACCGTCACTTACCCCTGCCGCGGCTGAAAGAAGTGGTGAATGAACTGTTTGCCGATGCCTCCTGCGGCCGCATTATGCGCATTAAGGGCTTTACCTCGGATGGAAATGGCTGGCTGGAGCTGAACGCCAGCCGCGACGCCATGACCTTAAAGCCCATTGCCAAAGCGCAGGAAGTGATTATCGTGATCGGTGAGCAGCTGAAACGCGCTGCCATTGAGGCACACTGGAAAGAGGTTTGAAACCACTGAACCTGCTGAACGAAAGCCAAATGCAGGAAAAAGAAAAAGGTTAAGGCAATACCGCATAATTCTAAGTGCCGATACGGCGAGCGAGGTACGGCAGATGCTAAGCCAAAAGCGCAGATAATACTTTGTGTATTATCGAGCATTTTGGCAACGCAGATGCCGTGCCGCAGCCGCCGGAGCGGTGCTTAAGCCGTAAGGCGGGAATTATGCGGTGTTGCCATAAATTTGAAACGTGCTTTGTTTTCAATTCGGAACAGATGGATTCCTTCGCCAGCGGAAAACAGCGATCGCGCTCAAATATCATCCAGATGCTGGAACGATGGATGCTGTAACCATTACATAGCGTTTATAGTGGGACTGCAAAATAGTAAAAAGTGGATTCCCTGAAAGTTGATTTGCGAAAAAGCTATAAAAGTGTGTACTTAAAATAATAAAAGCCGTAGACTCTAACGAATCTACGGCTTTTATTTTGGTCGAGGTGACAGGACTCGAACCTGCGGCCTCGTGGTCCCAAACCACGCGCGCTACCAGCTGCGCAACACCTCGTGAACATTTCTATTATATCTGTTCACGCCGTGTGCGTCAAGTGCTAAATTTGGGAGATGACAAAGAAGAGGCGGCAGGTGCGCACAATATGCACCTCTGCGGTCTCAATAAGTGCAAGTGTTTTTTGCTGAAACAATAACCCGTTTACACATTCCCCTTGCCGATGCCCCATTTTTTGAAATACCGGCCCATGCTCTTCAACTGCATTTTGAACTTGCCTGCGTCCCGCATGGGGTCGCGGTGCCAGGCGTGGGTGGCGGTGAACTGCGGCAGCAGGTAGACAAGCCCTTGGCGCAGAGCACGCTGGGTCAGGTCGGCATCCTCCACATACATAAAGTATTCGGGGTCAAAACCGCCGATGGTTTTGAACACATCGGTGCGGATGGCGGCAAAGCTGCCGGTGCAAAACTCAATGGGGCGGGGGATCGTCAGGTCCTCATCCTGCATGGTGTAATGTTCGTCAGCTTTTTGCATCACACCGCCAAACCGCGGGGCCAGCTGGCGGGCCAGCAGCAGCCACGGGGTGGGCTTGCGGCGCGGCAGGTTCTGGATGCGCCCATCCGGAAAATAGAGCTGCGGCGTGGCCATCACAACGCCGGGGTGGTCCAGCAGCCATTGCGCCATCTGGGGCAGGATGTCATCGTGAATGATCACATCCGGGTTCAGGATAAAGTGTACATCGCTGGTCAGGCGGTCCATAATGCTGTTGTGGCCCTTGCCGAAGCCGAGGTTTTTGGACAGGCAGATTACCTGCACGCGAGCATCGCCAAAATCTGTCTGCGCCAGGCGGGGGCCGCAGCCATCCGGGCTGGCGTTATCCACCACATACAGGGCAAAGTCATCGCCGGGGGTGTTGGCCAGCACGCTGCGCACAGCGGCGCACACTTCATCATAATCACAGTATGCCACAATACAGGCACTGATCTTCGGCATACGTCCTCCTCAGGTGCGGGGCGGGTCCACCACGGCTTCCAGATCATCCAGGTCATAGGGGGTGTTCTGGTAGACATAGTAGTTCAGCCAGTTGGTATACAGCAGGTGCGCATGGGCACGCCAGCGGAAAATGGGGTCCTTGTTGGGGTCATCGTCCGGGTAATAGTTGACCGGCACATGAATTTCCTTGCCCGCCTTTACATCGCGGCGGTACTCGGCATCCAAAGTGTACTTGTCGTATTCCGGGTGGCCGATGACAAAAATCTGGCGGCCGGACTCGGTGGAAAGCAGCATGGGGCCGGCAACATCGCTTTCGGCCAGCATGCGCAGCTCCGGGGCGGCATCAATATCGGCGCGGTTCAGCCCGGCCCAGCGGCTGTGCGGGGCATAGAATACTTCGTCAAAGCCGCGCACCAGCGGATTGGAGGGCCGCACCACGCGGTGCTCGAACACGCCGAACATTTTTTCCGGCAGGTGTACCTTGCGCACGCCGAAGTGGTAATACAGCCCGGCCAGCGCACCCCAGCACAGATGAATGGTGGAATATACGTTTTCGCGGCTGTAATCCATGATCTCGCACAGCTCGTTCCAGTAGTCCACATCCTCATAGTCCAGATCCTCAATGGGGGCACCGGTGATGATCATACCGTCAAAGCGCTCATTGCGCACCGCATCAAAGGTTTTATAAAACGCCTTCATGTGCTCCTGCGGGGTGTGGGTGGTATCATGGGTCTTGGTCTGCAAAAAGGTCAGCTGCACCTGCAGGGGGCTGTTGGCCAAAAGGCGTGCCAGCTGGGTTTCCGTTACAATTTTGGTGGGCATCAGGTTCAAAATCAGGATGCGCAGGGGACGGATCTGCTGGGTCTGCGCACGCTGCTGGTGCATGACAAACACGTTCTCGCGCGAAAGTTCGCCATAGGCGGGCAGCTCTTTGGGAATGATCAAAGGCATAAACAGTAAACTCCTTAACGGTCAGATCTGGTCAAGTGCCTGGGCAATATCGTGGATCAGGTCGTTCTTATCTTCCAGACCGCAGCTCATGCGCACCAGGTCGGGCTGAACACCGGCGGCAATCAGTTGCTCGTCGTTCATCTGGCGGTGGGTGGAGCTGGCGGGGTGCAGGCAGCAGGTGCGGGCATCGGCCACATGGGTCTCAATGGCGGCAATCTTCAGGTGGCCCATAAAGGCAGCGGCGGCTTCGCGCCCGCCCTTTACGCCAAAGCTGACAACGCCGCAGGAACCATTGGGGAGGTACTTTTCGGCAACAGCATGGTACTTATCGCCCGGCAGGCCGCAGTAGTTCACATAGGCAATCTTCGGGTGGCTGGCCAAAAACTCTGCCACAGCCTGGCCGTTCTCGCAATGGCGGGCCATGCGCACATGCAGGCTTTCCAGGCCAAGGTTGAGCATGTAGGCGTTGATGGGGCTCTGCACGCAGCCAAAGTCACGCATCAGCTGTGCGGTTGCCTTGGTGATGAAAGCGCCCTCCTTGCCAAAGTGCTCGGCATAGGTGATACCGTGGTAGCTGTCATCAGGGGTGCACAAGCCGGGGAACTTATCGGCATGAGCCATCCAGTCGAACTTGCCGCCGTCCACAATGGCACCGCCCAGGGTTGCGCCGTGGCCGTCCATGTACTTGGTGGTGGAATGGGTCACGATATCGGCACCCCATTCAATGGGGCGGCAGTTGACGGGGGTGGCAAAGGTGTTATCCACAATCAGCGGCACACCGTGGGCGTGGGCTGCATTGGCAAACTTTTCAATATCCAGCACCGTCAGGGCGGGGTTGGCAATGGTTTCGCCAAAGACAGCCTTGGTGTTGGGCTGGAACGCGGCGTTCAGCTCTTCCTCGGTACAGTCAGGCGAGACAAAGGTGGCGGTAATGCCCATCTTTGCCATGGTGACGGAGATCAGGTTGAAGGTGCCGCCGTAAATGGAGCTGGAAGAAACGATGTGGTCGCCCGCGTTGCAGATGTTGAACAGGGCAAAGAAGTTGGCTGCCTGGCCGGAACCGGTCAGCATACCGGCGGTGCCGCCCTCCAGTTCGGTAATCTTGGCGGCGACGGTATCGCAGGTGGGGTTTTGCAGGCGGGAATAAAAATAACCGCTGGCCTGCAGGTCAAACAGTTTGCCCATATCGTCGGAGCTATCATATTTGAAAGTGGTGCTCTGCACAATGGGAATCTGGCGGGGTTCGCCGTTGCCGGGGGTATAGCCGCCCTGTACGCACAGGGTATTGATGCTGTATTTGCTGGACTGATCCATGATCTTACTTCCTTTCCGCAAAAGCGGTAATATTTAATCTTATTGTAAAGGTTTTGGTGGGTAAAATCAAGGGCGGCGGGGGATAGTTGCCATAAAACAGGAAAGGAACACAAAAATGCCGCCTGATTTGCGGCAGGCGGCGGGGACGTTTGGGAAAATGTATGGTGTGTGAGGGAGATTGTTTTTTTGAAAGCAAGCAATGCAACAAGGCCCATCCAGCGGGACGATGCAAGCATCGTCCCCTACAAATTGCTGGAGGCGTTGCAGAAATTTAGGGCAACACCGCATAATTCTAAGTGCCGCAGCCGTCGAAGCAGTGCTTAAGCCGTCAGGCGGGAATTATGCGGTGTTGCCTTAGCATCGGCTTTCTTGCAGAATAAAAGCGCAGAATTTGGAACAAAATACCCGGCTTAATCCAGCATCCCAACCTCGGTATAATTCGGGGTGCCGGTCAGGTAATCGGCATACGAGATCAGCCCAAAATAGCGGTGGGAGGATTGAATCGTGTAGGGTGCACCGTCCGTTCCGGTTGTGGTGCGGGTGTATGGCTCCGCACGGCAGAGCACCAGCAGCCGGTCTTGCAGCTGGGCCAGGATGGTGGTGCTGGTGTGGTCGTACCCGTTCCAGTTCAGCGGCGGCAGGGCGGGCTTTTCCGCTACGGTGCCGGCGGCAAGGTCAACCAGGTAGACGGGTGTTTTTGCTTCGGCGTTGTCGTCCGTCCAGTCGTTGGAATAGTACTCCACAACCAGCTGGCCGTTCAGGATGCGGGTAATTGTCACATCAAACGCACCGCGCCCCTCATATGGGTCAGGCGGCAGGGCATCGGTTACGGTGCGGGTCTGCCGGTCAGCCAGCCCGGTGGCGGTCAGCTCGCCGGTGGTGTAGTCATATTCATATAAAGTATCGTCCAGCACAGCGGTGCTTATATTAGTGGTGCGCCCGGCGGAAGCGTTGGTGATCGGGTATTCCCGCAGCAGTTCTGCCGTGCCGGTGTCGGCATCTACTAGATACAGGCAGGAAGTCTGTGGCTCGCTGCTGTCATAATAAGGAGATACCGAAACCACCAGCTGCCGCCCGGTGCAGCCGATGATGTTGGCGGATTGCCCGCTGGTATCCCCGGCATCAAACAGGGTGGTGATGCCGCCGGTGGACAGATCGAGGCGTTTGATGCGGTCATAGCTGTCCCCGCTGGGGCAGGTGGAAAACCAGAGGGAAGAACCGTCCGTGCAGCAATAGAAACTTGAAATGTAATTGCAGTGGTACAGTACCTGTTCCACGCCGTAATCCTGATTCAGCCGCACGATGGACATGCCATCGGAATCATATCCATAGACAAAGGAAAGATAAGTGCCGTTCCCAACCGGGCAGGGCAGCGTGACGGGCACGCCGGTAAAAAAGCAGGCCGGGCAGCTTGGGCTGTCATGCGTGCAGCCGGTAATATGGCAGGCCGGGGCCTGGGTACCGGTCTGGTAGTCCGCATAGAGCACCTGCTGGTAATCGCCCGAAGCGGCAGTCATGAAGGTATAATATCCGTTTTCATCCCCCTGGTACAGCGGGCGCAGGCTGGGCAGATCAGGTTTCGCTGCCGGTTCCGCGGCGGCAGGGGAGGGGGACGGCTCCGCCGCAGAACTGCCGGAAGAGCCCGGCACAGCGCTGCAGCCGGAAAAGGCAACACAAACGGCGGGCACAAGCAGCAGTGCAGCCAGGCGCACAGCGCACGGCATGGTCTGGTTGAACGTCTTCATGGGGCAAACCTCCTTTATGGCGTAACATCTCCGCGGTAAGCGGCGGCATCCTGCGGGGAGAGCGATGCTGCCGACACCCGCAGCCCTTGCCCGCTGCGGGCCACGCAAAGGTAAAGCTGGGCACTGACGCTGTAGCGTACCGCGCAGGGCTCGTGCAGCTGCAGGGGCAGCGTTTCCCAATCGGTGATCGCATCCCCGCCTAAAAATGCGGCGTAAGCATCCGCTATTTCATCCAGCGCGGAATCCGCAAAGCTGCACTGCTCCACCGTAAACCCAACGGGCAGGCCGCTGGCTGTCATGGTGAGGGTGACATGGTTCTCATCGGATGTAAAAACATATTCGCTCTGGCCGGTATCGTCAGTGTAGGTAGTACAACTGTCTGTTTGCTGCATGGCGGAAAGAAGCACATCTGCCATGCTGGCAGGCAGTACCCCGGCCGCCCGCAGCTGCTGCACCGCGGCAAGGGTGGGGGCAGTGCTGGATGGAGTTGAATCAGGCTCCACCATGGTGCGGGATGTATTTTGCCAGGTCATACGCCAGCAGTAAAGCTCCCGCGCGGCAGCACAGCTGCGCCCGGCGGGGCTTAACGCTTCAGCATCCTGCTGCACCGCAATGCTGTGCCCGGCGGCACGGTCCAGCACGGCAAAAACCGGCAGCGGCAGGGCCAAAGCCGCTGCAGAAAGTGCAATAGCCACAGCAGCCAGCCGCAGTGCAGGCAGAAAAAACATTTTCCTTTCCCTCATGGCTCCACCTCCGGTTGGCTGCCCGCTTTTTGCAGGCAGAAGCTGACCGTGGTTCCCTGGCTGGGCACACTTGTAAATTGCAGCGTTGTGCCGTGCAAGGCGGCAATTCTGGCGCACAGGGCAAGCCCCATGCCGCTGCCGCCCTGCTCCCGTGCACGGGATTTATCTACCATATAAAACGGCTCGGTAATGCGGGCCAGTTCCTGCGGCGGAATGCCGCAGCCAGTATCCTGTACGCGGATGGTCAGCCGGGTGGGTGTTTCGTCCAGCAGCACTTCCACTTTGCCATCCGCCGGGGTGGCTTTGCGGGCATTCTGGATCAGGTTGTACAGCATATCGCACAACAGTTCCGGCTGGGCCAGCACCACGGCGTTACTGCGGGGTAGGGTGGGCACCGGGCTGCCCTGGGGCAGGGCGCGGCGCAGGCTTTGCAGCACACGGCCCAGGGGTACAGCTTCCAGCTGCGGGGGCTGTTGTTCCAGCCCCATCAAAGCCAACAGGTTCCCGCTCAACGCTTCCAACCGCTTGCTTTCGTGGTAGATATAATCAGCGGCGGTGCGGCGGGTGGCGGGGCTCACCTCGCCGCTGCGCAGGATATCGGCAAAGCCGAGGATGCTCGTCATCGGGGTTTTCAGCTCGTGGGTAAACGCGGCCACAAAATCATCTTTCTGGCGGGCGTTCTGCTGCAAGGTCTGCACGGTGCCTTCCACCGCCTGGGCCATCTCGTCAAAGCTGCGGCTTAAACTGGCAATTTCGTCACTGCCATGGATGGCCGTGCGCTGGCTGTAGGCCCCGGCGGCAATCTGGCGGCTGGCCTGTTCCAGCTGCTCCAGCGGGCGGGTCATGCGGCGGCAGAGCAGCAGAACCAGGCCCCCGGCCAGCACCATGGCCAAAAGTTCTACGATCAGTGCATTTCGGGTGCGGGCCTGCCGCGCCTGCCACACGGGGGCGGCATCCTGTGCAATGACCAAGGTGATGCAGCGTTCCGGCAGAACGACCGTTCCGGCGCACAGCAGGGTATGGCTGTTCGCCAGCACCATGCGCGGCTCGCCATCCTGGGCAAGCAGGGCTTCCACTTCGGATAAGGGAACCGCGGTGGGCAGGGCATAATACAGGGAGGTTCCATCCACACTGTAAGCGGCGCAGGCAAGGCTGTTCTGCTCGGTGATGGCCTGCAAATAGCTGCCCACCCGTGCGGCCAGGCTGCCGCTGCCGGGTGTGACCAAGGTGCGCTGCATGGCGCGGCTTTCCCGCTGCCAGTCTGCAGATAACGTTTCCTGCGCGGTATGCAGCTCCTGCTGGAACTGCTGCCCGATCAGCACCGTGTTGCACAGCGAAAGCACAACTGCCAGCACCACCAGCAGGGCAAGGGTCAGCTTGTGGGCAAACTTCATGGCAAAACTCCTACTTTATATAAGGCAACACCGCACAATTCCCGCCTTGCGGCTTAAGCACCGCTCCGGCAGC
>ERZ857969.4467-NODE-4467-length-12233-cov-8.630563_pt1 | contig 12233 bp, 14 predicted proteins | sample MGYA00519864_ERZ857969 | MGnify/ENA primary metagenome ERZ857969 (study PRJEB31778, sample SAMEA3449382) | human gut metagenome | biome: human gut; feature: human-associated habitat; material: faeces | place: United Kingdom | collected 2010/2012 ... | reverse complement strand
CGGTGAGGACCGACACGCCGGAGCATTTCATGGACGACCTGAAAAAGTACGGTTATATCAAGGGTTGAGAAGCCCGCTCCTTTATTATTGCGATCCCCGCCGGTCTTGAAATGTGCCGGCGGGGATTTTTTCTTTTTCCATGGAACCGGATGTCCTCCATATCCTGTTTTCCAAAGGGAGGCTGGCTTCACGACTCCCTTCGGGAAAGCATTTTTTTCTTTTCACCGCCCCTTCCTCCATGACAAAAACTGACTATCCATGACAATACATGACAGGGTATTTGAGGTCATTCCGCTTGTTATTTCCTTTGTAGCATGAAACGGCAGGAAAGCTTGCCGGAAATAACCATAAAAAAGAAATGCACATGAAAAAAGAACCTTTGTTTATCGCATTTGCCAGCCAGAAGGGAGGAGTCGGCAAGACTGCCTTCACCGTGCTCACGGCCGGTATCCTGCGTTACCAGCGGGGATACAACGTTGCCGTGGTGGATTGTGACCCGCCCCAGCACAGTATCGGTCTGATGCGGGACCGTGACCTGGAATGCGTCAAGGAAAACGATTCCCTGAAAATGGCCCTTTACCGTCAGTACAAGCAAAAACCGCAAAAGGCCTATCCGATCATCAAAAGCGAGCCGGAGAACGCGGTGGAGAACTTTTACCGTTATATGAGAGAACAGGAGACAGAGTTCGATATCGTGCTGTTCGATCTGCCCCGCGCATTCCGCTACATGGGGATGATCCGTACCCTGGCCTTGATGCACCACATTTTCATTCCGCTAAAAGCGGACGATGCCGTGATGCAGAGCACACTGCAGTTTGCCTCTGTAATCCGGGAGGAACTGGTTTCCCATGAGGACTATCCCCTGAAAGGAATCCATCTTTTCTGGAACATGATCGACAAGCGGGAGGACAAAGGGACCTTCGAGGCGTGGAACAAAACCATATGTGACTCAAAACTGCACCTGATGACAACCTGCGTCCCGGAGACCAAACGTTACAATCGGGAAGCAAGCAGCATGCGAGGCGGCATTTTCCGTTCCACCTTGTTGTTACCCGACAACCGGCAGGTAAAAGGTTCGGGACTCATGGAGCTGGTGGATGAGATATGCGGTATCATCGGTCTTGCGGAAAAACAAGGGGAATCCCCCATGACAAACCTTATGTAGACCGGTATGGAGTACGCATTCATCCTTCTGTTCCTGTACGCCTCTTACCTGAGCGTAGAGAAGTACGTCCACACGGGCAGCGTCCTTAAATGGAGGGGCGGACAGCGTCCTGCCTCCGGTCTTCCGGTGAAGGAAGAACCGGCGAAACCACGGGAGGAAACGTCCGAGGAAGCTGTCATCGGTAGAAGCCGGTACCGGTTATGGCAATCCCCGCCTATGGACGAGGAATACGCGATGAGCGAAAAGCGGACGGATACGGCCATGAAAGGGAGAAAGGCACCCGTGCCCGAATTCCCCGCCCCTTTCGGAAGACCGGAGGACGGTGAGGTGCCAGAACGCTACGAGATCACCGGTTATGTGGAACGTCCCGATCCGCACCGCGCCAGAGGCGTGACCTTTGACGACATGGACCTGCTCTCCAGGTTCATGGCCACGGACCGCCTTTCGGAACCGGAACGGTCCCATGCCCGCCAGACACTGGAACGGCTGGAAGGGACCGACATGGAACGCATCCTGCAGGCCGGCATCCTGGGCAGCGACGAGACATTGAAACGGTACATGGAACTGTACGTGGACAGTGACAGGGAGCCGCCCCTGCTGGCGGGAAAGGACAGGGAAAGCATAATCAGAGATTTCGATATCATGGATTTCATACCCCGATAACCAATAATATTATAATGTATATGGAGAAGTATCATGATTCAAGCTGATCCGCTTCGCGGACATTTTCCCAAGAAAACAAAAGCCGCCGGGCGGCAAAGTCGGATTTAAAAGAAGGAGGTAACGATGACCGGATATTACGATTCGGGATGATCCCGGAATCCCGTCCCCGAAGAAAACTGACATTACGTTAAACAGGTAAAAAAAGAAGTATGACAAACGGATATTTCGACTCAGGATGATTTCCTCCGGTAGCGGAAAGGGAAAAAGGACCGGGACTGGTTCGTATATACAACCATCCAAAGAAAAAGTACAATGACAAACGGATATTATGACTCGGGATGATCCGGCGGACATCCCATTCTGAAGAGAGAATAACACGAGTGACGAACAATTAAGGAAGGAGGTAACTATGCGAGGTTATTATGATTCCGGCTGATGCCGGCAGTAAACATGTAGTTGCAAGGACAAGCCGCGGGCATCCGGCCTGCGGCCTGTTAAAAAAGAAAGTCTAACATTTTAATCATACAGGTATAAAAACAATGATACATTCAAGATCCCATTCATTTTTAAGATTCTCCCCTATGGGCAAAGTGACGGACGTATTTGTATCCCTTATCGGGCGCATACCGGCAAAAACGGTCTTCCTGCTGGCATGACTGGCCACATGAACAGCCCCCGCGTTCGCCGTCGGTGACGGGTCCGCCGGGCTGGTACAGGCCACGCAGATGGTGACCTCGTACTTTGATCCCGCCACCAAGCTGATCTATGCGGCCGGTGCGCTCTGCGGGCTTATCGGAGCCATAAAAGTGTATTCAAAGTTCGTGCGACGTGAAGTTGCATCAGTGATTGTGTAACATTTAGATTACACCTCCAGTTCCGTCTGGAGTAGCCTACGGACACATGCATCAGGAGTAATTCTTTTGTATGAAGCTGTCCCGACAAGGTAGCCTTTCCGAAAGGAGGAGACTGAACCGTGAGGGGATGTCAACGGCTGATAACATCATTCAGCACGAGGAGCTTGGCTTAGCGGTATGGTCAACGAAAATGAACTGTCCGATAAACATCGTAAAGTACAACAAGCCAAAGATGTTGAAAGGCTTGAGACCAAAAGGTTGGCAGTCGGTTGTCCTCTTGAATTTTGGGGATACACGGATATTAGCACTGCCGGTGGAATAGACAGGACCTAACCCGCTTATTTGTCACTGATGTAAAACACGGTAAGCCCGTATTTCTCCCATTTTTGAATGGGTAAGCAAGCCGTAAGGTAAGCCTACATGGGATGCGGGTATAGGATAGCGGAAAAAGCGAAAGCCTTTTTGTAATGGAAAGGATACGAGTTGAACCAATGTCATGGATTGACACCAGTAATATTACTCGGCGTGAAAACGAGCAGACTTCCGCTTATGGTAACTCTTTACAAGATAGTTTACAGAACTTTTAAAGAAAGGAAAGCAAATGAACGCAAAGAAATTGGCGTGTGCGCCCGAAGACATAGACATTCACGAACTCTGGTCAGAAATTGACTGGAACAAGTGCGAATGTTTCGTCCAAAAGCTGCAAGCACGTATTGTAAAGGCTCAGAGGGAAGGCAGATATAATAAGGTGAAAGCCTTGCAATGGATGCTGACCCACTCGTTTTATGCCAAAGCATTGGCAGTAAAACGGGTTACGACTAACAAAGGTAAATCTACTTCTGGTGTTGACAAGGAAATATGGTCATCACCGCTGGCGAAAGCCAAAGCCATACTCAGTCTTAAAAGACGTGGCTACTGTCCACAACCGCTAAGGCGAGTAAATATCGAAAAGAAGAACGGAAAATTACGTCCCTTGGGCATACCTACGATGAAAGACCGTGCTATGCAGGCTCTTTATCTGATGGCACTTGACCCGATAGCGGAAACTACTGGCGACAGTCATTCTTACGGTTTCCGTAAACATCGGTGTACCCATGATGCCATTGAGCAATGTCACATTGTCCTTTCTCGCTCGGTAGCTCCCGAATGGGTTCTTGAAGGAGACATTAAAGGATGCTTTGACCACATCAGCCACGACTGGCTCATCAACAATATTCCTATGGATAAGGAGATGCTTCGGAAATGGCTCAAATGCGGCTACGTATTCAACGATGAACTTTTCCCCACAGAGGAGGGAACTCCACAAGGCGGCATAATTTCTCCCACACTTGCGAACATGGCACTTGACGGATTACAAACTTTAGTGGAGCAGTGCATAAAGAAACACAAGGAAAACTATAAAACGATATACTCGAAAATACACCTTGTGCGATATGCGGACGACTTCATTATAACGGCAAAGGACAGAGAGACAATTGAAGAGGTCATTCTTCCGCTTGTACGCAAATTTCTTGCAGAACGTGGTCTGACGCTGTCGGAAGAAAAGACAAAAATTACACACATAGGTGAAGGTTTTGACTTCCTCGGCTTCAATATCCGAAAGTTCCGTAATAATACGTTGTTAACAAGACCGTCAAAAGATGCGCAAAAGAGATTTTGCGATAAAATCCGAAAAGTAATTGAATCCAATAAGTGTGTAAAACAGAAGTCGCTCATTATGATGTTGAATCCAATCATAAAAGGATGGGGCAATTATTATAAGTACGGAGCTTCCGGAGAAATATTCCAACGTATGGACTGGGAAATCTTCAAAAAGACATGGCAATGGGCACGACGCAGGCATGCACGAAAGGGTAAAGGTTGGGTAAGGAATAAGTATTTTCCGACCATCAACGGACGCTCATGGAGATTCACAACCGATATGGAAAAGAAGGATAAAATTGATTATCTGGAATTAACATACCTTTCTGCAATCCACCATGAAAAGTTCGTCAAGGTTCGGCACTATGCAAATCCTTATGACCCAGCGGACAAGTCTTATTACGAATGGCGTGAGACCTACCATATGAAGCAAACGCTGAAAGGCAGGCAATCACTAATAAACATTTGGAAACGACAGAATAAAGTATGCCCGATTTGTGGAGAACGTATAGACCGTGAACGACCTTGGAGCATCACCGAGCAAATTGTCGATGGACGAAAAGTGAGGACACTTGTACATACCAGTTGCAAACGTATAATTAAAAAGTAGATTTATGAGCATGAAAGTTGTAAATGAGATGGCTTTATCGGCATCAAAACCGATAACGGTCATGTTGCTTGAGCCGTATGCGGGGAAACTCGCACGTACGGTTCTTAGAGGGGAAAGCTCCCGCAAGGGAGCTGACCTACTCGACTCGTCAGGCGATCCCGATACGGGTAAAGTTGCCGGCAGCTGGTTCGGAGCCTGCGTGTTCCTGATCGTGGCCGCCACCGTCCTGAGGGCGTTCTTCCTGTAATCCGGCGGTCATGGAACATAAAGTGAACAAAGGGGCCGACCGGGGCGTGGAATTCAGCGGGCTGCAGGCGCAGTATCTCTATGTCCTTGCCGGGGGCCTGCTCTCCGTCTTCCTCGTGTTCGTCATCCTGTACATGGCCGGGGTGAACCGGTGGTTCTGCATCCTTTTCGGGACAGTCTCGGCCTCGACCCTGGTCCTCACGGTCTTCCGCCTGGGCAGGAAGTACGGTCCCCACGGACTGATGAAACTGGCCGCGGCAAAGTGCCGCCCCTTCCATATTATCAATCGTAAACGTATCATTTCACTCTTTAAACGAAGCAGTCATGAGAAACATCCTGAAAGCGGCAACACTGGAAAGTAAGTTCCCGGTCCTCTCGGTCGAAAGGGGATGCATCCTCTCCAAGGATGCGGACGTGACCGTCGGCTTCAAGGTACGCCTGCCGGAGCTGTTCACCCTCACCTCGGCGGAGTACGCCGCCATGCACGGGACGTGGGTGAAAGCCATAAAGGTGCTGCCCTGTTACACGGTCGTCCACCGACAGGACTGGTTCCTGGAGGAAAAATACAGGGCCGTAACTGGCCGGGACGACATGGGATTCCTGGACCGCAGCTTCGAGCTGCATTTCAACGAGCGTCCCTTCCTGAACCATTACGCCTACCTGTTCATTACCCGGACTACCCGCGAAAGAAGCCTGCAGCAGAGCAACTTCTCCATCCTTTGCCGGGGGGCCATCATTCCCCGGGAGGCCAGGGACAGGGAGGCGGTGGTCCGGTTCATGGAGAGCGTGGACCAGTTCGAACGCATCATGGGCGATTCAGGGCTGGTGGGGCTTGAACGCCTCACGACGGACGAGATTGTCGGTACCGGAAAGAAGGCCGGCATCATCGAGAAGTATTTCTCCCTCTCGCAGGAGAACACCACCACACTGAAAGACATCAGCCTTTCCCCCGCGGAGATGCGTATCGGGGACGAGATCCTCTCGGTGCATACGCTTTCCGACGCGGACGACCTGCCCGCAGCGGTGCGGACGGACGGGCGGTTCGAGAAGTATTCCACCGACCGCAGCGACTGCCGCCTCTCCTTTGCCGCCCCCGTGGGGCTGATGCTTTCCCATAACCATATCTATAACCAGTACGTGTTCATGGACGATCCGGCCGACACCCTTCAGCGTCTTGAGAAGACGGCCCGGAACATGCAGTCCCTCTCACGCTACAGCCGCGCCAACCAGATCAACCGCCAGTGGATCGAGGAATACCTGAACGAGGCGCATTCCTTCGGCCTGATCCCCGTACGCTGCCACTGCAACGTCATGTCCTGGGCGGACAGCCGGGAAAGACTAAGGAATGTCAAGAACGACACCGGTTCGGCACTGGCACAGATGGGCTGCAAGCCCCGGTACAATACCGTGGACGCGCCGACCCTCTACTGGGCTGCCATTCCCGGCGGCGAGGGGGATTTTCCGGCGGAGGAGTCTTTCCATACGTTCATCGAGCAGGCGGCATGCCTCTTCATCGGGGAGACGAACTATGCGTCCTCTCCCTCGCCATTCGGCATCAAGATGGCGGACCGGCTGAGCGGCAGGCCGCTGCACCTGGACATCTCGGACGAGCCGATGAGGCGGGGCATCACGACCAACCGCAACAAATTCATCCTGGGGCCTTCGGGCAGCGGCAAGTCCTTCTTCACCAACCATCTCGTGCGCAACTATTACGAGCAGGGCGCGCACATCCTGCTGGTGGACACGGGAAACAGCTACAAGGGGCTGTGCCGGCTCATCCATGAGCGTACCCGCGGGGAGGACGGGATCTACATAACGTATGAGGAAGACCGCCCGATCACCTTCAATCCCTTCTACAGCGAGGACCGGCAGTTCGACGTGGAAAAGAGGGAGAGCATCAAGACACTGATCCTGACGCTCTGGAAGCGGGAGGACGAGCTGCCGAAACGCTCCGAGGAGGTCGCCCTTTCCGGCGCGGTGAACGCCTATATCCGCAGGATTACGGAAAACCCGGAGCTCCGGCCGGACTTCAACGGGTTCTACGAGTTCGTCCGCGACGACTACCGCCGGATGATGGAGAAAAAGAGGGTGCGCGAGAAGGACTTTGACATCGACGGGTTCCTAAACGTGCTGGAGCCGTTTTACAAGGGAGGGGACTATGACTTCCTCCTGAACTCGGACAAGGAGATCGACCTGACCCACAAACGGTTCATCGTATTCGAGCTGGACAACATATCATCGAACAAGGTGCTGCTTCCGGTGGTGACGCTCATCATCATGGAGACGTTCATTTCCAAGATGCGCCGCTTAAAAGGTATCCGCAAGGTCATCCTGCTGGAAGAGGCCTGGAAATCACTAATGTCCCCCAATATGGCCACCTATGTTTTGTACCTTTTCAAGACTGTCAGAAAGTATTTCGGGGAGGCGGTGGTGGTGACGCAGGAGGTGGACGACATCATCTCGTCCCCGATCGTGAAGGAGGCCATCATCAACAACTCGGACTGCAAGATCCTGCTGGACCAGAGGAAGTACCTTAACAAGTTCGAACGGATACAGACCCTTTTGGGGCTGACCGACAAGGAATGCTCGCAGATTCTCTCCATCAACCGCGCCAACGACCCCTCACGCCGGTACAAGGAGGTATGAATAGGACTGGGAGGCGTGCAGTCGGCCGTCTATGCCACGGAGACCTCCACGGCCGAGTACCTTACCTACACGACGGAGGAGAGCGAGAAGCTGGAAGTGGAACGGATGGCGGCAAAGACCGGCAGCATGGAACAGGCCATACGGGTACTGGCCGCCGAAAAGAACAGCGGCAGGAAATAATCTTTGTAAAACATTTAAAAGAACGATTCAATGAGACGAAAAATTTTCAGCGCATTGTGCGCCTTTTTACTTACCGTACCGGCCATGCACGCGCAATGGGTGGTGACCGACCCGGGCAACCTGGCGCAGGGTATCGTGAACAGCGTCAACGAGATGGTGGAGACCTCCGAGACGGCACAGAACGCCATGTCCACCTTCAAGGAGGCCTCGAAGATCTATGAGCAAAGCCGGAAATACTACGACATGCTCAAGAGCGTGAACTCGCTGGTGAGCGGGAGCCTAAAGGTCAAGGAGTCCGTGCTGATGCTCTCGGAAATCTCGGAGAGCTATGTGACGAACTATGGGAAGATGCTCACCGACGAGAACTACACGCAGCGGGAGCTGGAGGCCATCGCCTTCGGCTACAACAACATCATGAAGAAAAGCAGCGCGTCCGTAGCCGGGCTGAAGGACATCATCAACCCCACCGGCATGTCCATGACCGACAAGGAACGGCTGGACCTCATAGAAAGGGTGTACCGCGAGATGAGGCATTACAGGACGCTGGTGAACTACTACACCCGCAAGAACCTGCGCGTCTCCTACCTGCGGGCCAGGGAGAAGGGCGAGACCGAACAGGTCCTGAAGCTTTACGGGGAGGACGAACGCTATTGGTAAACCTTTAAAAAGATACAGACTATATGGTATTGCTATCCCTATCTTTCGACAGCCTGCACGGTATCCTGCGCCGGCTGTATGACGAGATGACCGAACTCTGCCAGCCGATGATGACGCTGGCCACGGCCATCGCCGCCCTGGGCGCGCTCTTCTACATAGCCTACCGCGTGTGGCAGTCCCTCTCGCGTGCCGAACCGGTGGACGTGTTCGGCATGCTGCGCCCCTTCTGCCTGGGCATCTGCATCCTGTTCTTCGACGTGATCGTGCTGGGAAGCCTGAACGGTATCCTGAGCCCCGTCGTGCAGGGAACGGGTGCCATGCTTCACGACCAGACCTTCGACGTGAGGAAGTTCCAGGAGGAAAAGGACAGGCTGCTCTCCGAGATGCCCCTGAAAGTGGCCGTGACCGGGGAGTTCAACCCCACGGACGAGGAGCTGGAGAAGGAGATCGCCGACATGGGCTGGAACGGGGAGGACTACGCGGTGATGCAGCGGATGTCCCATACCTGTTACTCCTTCTCCCTGCAAAGCATCGTGCAGACCATCATGCGCAAGGTGATGGAGTTCCTTTTCCGCGCCGCCTCGCTGGTGGTGGACACGATCCGCACCTTCTTTCTCATCGTCCTCTCCGTGCTGGGGCCTATAGCCTTCGCTATCTCGGTCTTCGACGGTTTCCAGGGCACGCTCGTGCAGTGGCTGGCACGGTATATCAGCGTATACCTCTGGCTGCCCATCTCCGACCTGCTGGGGGTGATGCTCGCCAGGATACAGACGCTGGTGCTGCAAAGCGAGATGGAAATGATACAGGATCCCCTGAGCGTCTTCTCCCCGGACGGATCGACGGCCATCTATCTGGTGTTCATGCTCATAGGGCTGGTCGGGTACTTCTGTGTCCCCACCGTGGCGAACTGGGTGGTACAGGCCGGCGGTATGGGTGCGTACAACCGGAACATGAACAACACGGCGAGCAAGGCCGCCAACGTGGGCGGGGCCGTGGCGGGGGCATCCACGGGCAACGTGGCCGGAGTGCTGCTGAAAAAGTAAAAACGACTGAATAATAACATTCATTCATTTCAAGACATGGAATTCAAGAGCTTAAAAAACATCGAGTCCTCGTTCAGGCAGATCCGCCTGTTCAGCCTCGTCTTTCTCGCCTCCTGCACCCTCCTGACCGTTTTCTCCGTCTGGAAGTCCTACCGGTTCGCCGAGGAGCAGCGGGAGAAGATCTACGTGCTGGACGAGGGGAAGTCGCTTATCATGGCCCTCTCGCAGGACGCCACGCGCAACCGCCCGGTGGAAGCGAGGGAGCATGTGCGCCGCCTGCACGAGCTGTTCTTCACGCTGGCCCCCGACAAGGCGGCCATCGAGTCGAACATAAACCGGGCGATGTACCTGGCCGACAAGAGCCTGTACGGGTATTACCGGGACTGGAACGAGAAAGGTTTCTATAACCGGCTCATCAGCGGGAACGTCAACCAGACGGTGGTGGTGGACAGCATGAGCTGCGATTTCGACAGCTATCCCTACCGCGTCACCACCTATGCCAGGCAGATGATCATCCGGGGAAGCAACATCACCGAACGCTCCCTGGTGACACGCTGCCGCCTGCAGAGCACGGTCCGCTCGGACAACAACCCGCAGGGCTTCCTTGCGGAGCATTTTGAGATATTGGAAAACAGGGACCTGCGTACCGTGGAAAGGTAACGGTGTCCCGCAGTAATCAATCATTCAATAATATCTGGAAAATGGATATAAAATCAACGGCAAGGGAAAGGCTGAAGGCATATCTGGACGGCCTTTCCGAGAAACAGAGACGGGGCATCCTCGTGGCGATGCTGGCCTTCACCTGCGTCGCATCGGGTATCGTCCTGCTGCGCGCCGCCGGCCGGCTGACACCGGCAAGGGAGCGCATGGAGCTTCCCTTCGGGGAAGGCAGCCTCACGGATACCCTGCGCAGGCTGCCCGATCCCCTGAAAGGACAAGTAACAAGTATTTACCGGACCATTAAACAACCCCAGCAGAATGGAAAACAGGAAAAGTAACATGGAAGAAGGACACGTGCCCGCCGGGGAAACCCCGGAAGGCACACGGCCGGCGGAAGCCGGTTCCGTCCCCTCCGAAGGGACAAGAACGGAAAAACGGCTTAGCGGGGAGGAAATCCTGCGCCGCAGGAAATACATCGTCATACCGGTCTTCGTGCTGGTATTCCTTGCTGTCCTCTACTGAATATTCGCCCCTTCCGGTGACAGCGGGGAAACGGTGGCGGGCGGTTCCGGATTCAACGTGAACGTGCCGGACCCGGCAGCGGTCCAACTGGAAGGGAATAAAACGGACGTTTATGAAAGACAGCAGGTCCGGCGTGAGAAAGACAGACGGATGCAGTCGCTCTCCGACCTTGCCGGAAGGTTATTGGAGGGTAAGGGACAGACGGACAGCGTATCCGGCCCGGCCGGAAGCATACGGCAGTCGGCGGACACCTACGAAAGGATCACCGAGCAACTGGAGACCTTCTATGAGACACCGCAGGAAACGGCCGGCGGCCTGGAACAGAAGGTAGACGAGCTGAACCGCCGGTTGGAAGAGGCGGAAGCGGAAAACCGGCGCGCGGAATCCCGCGAGCGGATGATGGAACAGTCCTACCGGATGGCCGCCAGGTACCTGAATCCCAACCCGGAAGGCTCGCCCGGCGAGGCGAAGGAGGAAGAAAAGCCGGAGCCTGTCCCTGTCAGCCGGGCGGAGAGCGGAACGACCTCCGCCCTGGAGCAGCCGCTGACGGATTCCGCGTTTGTCGCCTCACTGGCCGTGGAGAGGAACTACGGTTTCAACACGGCGGTGGGCAGCAGCTACCGGATGGGGATGAACACCATCCCGGCCTGCATCTCCGAGAACCAGACCCTCGAGCAGGGAGGACGGGTGAAGCTGCGCCTGCTCGAGCCCCTGCAGGCCGGAAGTGTCACCATACCGGCCAACAGCCTGGTGACCGGTACGGCCGACATCCGGGGGGAACGTCTGGACATTCTGGTAAGCAGCATCGAATATGCCGGAAATATCATCCCGGTGGAACTGGCCACATATGACATCGACGGGCAGCGGGGCATCTTCGTGCCGGGATCGGAAAGCCGGACGGCCGCCAAGGAAGTATTGGGGGATATGAGCCAGGGCATGGGCGGCAGCATCTCCTTCGCCGGTTCCGCCGGGCAGCAGATGGCGATGGACCTCACGCGGGGTGTCCTGCAGGGCGGGACACGGTTCATCTCGCAGCGGGTCAAGGCGGTCAAGGTAAAGCTGAAGGCCGGGTACAAGGTGTTACTGGTCACAAAAAAGCAATAACAAGGTTTAACTGTAATTTTTAAGCAATCATTCAAGATGAGAACATTCATTCTTTTAATCATGGCTGCGCTGGCGGGGATGACCTGCCGGGCGCAGGAGCGCAAGCCGGAGGGCGGAGTCAGGATCCTGACCGCCGGCCAGCATATCACGCCCTACAGGATCGGCGTGCCCTTCAGCAAGACGGTTCATATCCTTTTCCATAAAGTTCCATGCTGATGCCATTGGCATGCATGTGATTCCCT
>ERZ857969.4455-NODE-4455-length-12274-cov-3.426876_pt1 | contig 12274 bp, 7 predicted proteins | sample MGYA00519864_ERZ857969 | MGnify/ENA primary metagenome ERZ857969 (study PRJEB31778, sample SAMEA3449382) | human gut metagenome | biome: human gut; feature: human-associated habitat; material: faeces | place: United Kingdom | collected 2010/2012 ... | reverse complement strand
GTCCGGGCCACGGCGTGCGCAAAGCGCTGGTCATCGCCGGCAGCGACCGCCGCGGCACGGCCTACGGATTGCTTTCGGTGTCGCGCGCCATCGGCGTAAGCCCGTGGTACTGGTGGGCCGACGCCCCCGTGCGGCACCGCGACCGGCTGACGCTGCGCGTCGGGGATTTCACGTCGGAAAGCCCCTCGGTGAAATACCGCGGCATCTTCATCAACGACGAGGACTGGGGCCTCTACCGCTGGGCGAAGGAGAACTTCGAAAAGGAGCTGGGCAACATCGGCCCGAAGACCTACGAGAAGGTGTGCGAGCTGCTGCTCCGCCTGCAAGCGAACTACCTGGCCCCGGCGATGCACGACGCAACGACGGCCTTCTACAAGATTCCCGAAAACATGCGGATCGCCGACCGCTACGCCATCGCCGTCGGCTCGTCGCACTGCGAGCCGCTGGGGCTGAACACCGCCAGCGAATGGGATTCGAAGACGATGGGCGAATGGGACTACGTGAACAACCGCGCCGGAGTGGACCGGGTGTTAAAAGAGCGCGTCGAGACCTCGGCGCCCTATGAGAACGTCTACACGCTGGCCCTGCGGGGTCTGCACGACCGGGCGATGGCCGGCAGCGAGGATCTCGACGCACGGAAAGCCACCATGCAGGAGGCCCTGCTGTCACAGCGGCAGATCCTGACAGAGGTGCTGGGCAAACCCGCGGAGGAGATTCCGCAGGCGTTCACGCCCTACAAGGAGGTGCTCGACGTTTACAACCGGGGGCTGGAGCTCCCCGACGACGTGACGATCATCTGGCCCGACGACAACTACGGCTACATGAAACGCCTGAGCAGCCCCGCGGAGCAGAAACGCTCCGGACGTTCGGGCGTCTACTACCACTCGTCCTACCTGGGCCGTCCGCACGACTACCTGTGGATGAACACCACCTCGCCGACGCTGATGTACGAGGAGCTGCGCAAAGCCTACGATTCGACGGCCGACCGCATATGGCTGCTGAACGCCGGCGACATCAAGTCGTGCGAATTCGCGGTCGATTTCTTTCTGGCGATGGCCTGGGACATCGACTCGTTCGACTTCCGGCGCGCCGCGGACTACCGCGCCGAGTGGATGAGCGGCCTGCTGGGCCGGGAGTATTTCGACCTTTTCCGGGAGATTTCCGACACCTTCTACCACCTCGCATTCGTCCGCAAGCCCGAGTTCATGGGCTGGGGCTACCAATGGGCCACGGACAAGCACGGCAAGGAGCGGAACACGGACACCGACTTCTCGTTCGCCAATTACCGCGAGGCCGACCGCCGTCTCGAAGCCTACGCCCGGATCGCCGGGCAGGCCGAAGCGCTGATGGACCGGATGCCCGAAGCGAACCGGGCGTGCTTCTATCAGGTGCTCTACTACCCGGTGAAAGCGTGCGAACTGCTGAACCGGATGGTGCTCCGCGGACAGCAGAACCGCCGCTACGCCACGCAGCAGCGTGCCGCGACCGATGCGCTGGCCGCCGAAAGCCGCATGTGCCACGACAGCCTGCGGATCATCACGGCGGGCTACAACGCCCTGCTCGGCGGCAAGTGGAATCACGTGATGACGATGAACCAGGGATTCGCCGCCTCCTATTTCCAGCTGCCCGAGCTGCGGAGCGCACAGCTCGCACCCGGCGCCGTACTGGAGGTCGAGGCCGAAAACGAGGATGTGATGAAAGGGCTGCGCAGCTTCCACATGCTCCCGACGTTCGACACGTTCCTGCGCCGTTCCCATTTCGTGGACGTTTACAACAAGGGCCGCGAGCCGCTGCAATGGAGCGCCTCCGCCAGCGACGAGTGGATCGTGCTGAGCCGCACGGCCGGCACGACGCGCACCGAAGAGCGGATCGAGGTGTCGGTGGACTGGACGAAAGTTCCCGTCGGAGACGAGGTTTCGGGCTGTCTGACGATCGCCGCCGCGAACGGGGAGAGCCGCCGCGTGCTGGTTTCGGTGTTCAACCCGGCCTCCCCCGCCCGCGAAGAGCTGCAAGGGGTGTATGTACAGCACAACGGATACATTTCGATCCCGGCGGCGGATTTCCACCGCAAGCGCGAGAACGACGCGATCCGCATCCGCCCGGTTCCGAACCTCGGCGTCGAGAACGCGTCGCTCCAGCTGGGCGATCCGACGATGCCGAAGCAGAACACCCGGCGGCGCGAAGTGCCCTGCGTGGAATACGATTTCTACACGTTCGAGCAGGGTTCCGTAGACGTTTACACCTATGTACTGCCGACCTTCGTGATCAGCGCCGACCGGGGATACGCCGGACACGAGGCGACGAATCTGGAAACCCAGTACGGAGTCTGCATCGACGAAGGTCCGGTGATGAACCCCTCGACCTCGTCGATCGAATACGCGCAGACCTGGTACGAAAGCGTGCTGCGGAACTGCCGCGTGAACAAAACGACGCTCCACATCGGCAAGCCCGGCAGACACACGCTGAAAATCCTGTGCGGCGACGCCGGCACGGTGCTTCAAAAGATCGTGCTGGATTTCGGCGGCATGCAGCGCTCCTACCAGGGGCCGCCGCCCACCCGCGCCGAGGTGCAATGAAAAAAGGAACGATCCGGATTTTCGGATCGTTCCTTTTTTTTCAGGACGGCAGGAAACGTCACTCCGGACATCCGGGAACGGGGTCCCCGGGCGTCGTGACGGCCGGATCGTAAACGGCGACCCCGACCCGCGAATCGGCACAGCCGTAATAGAGATACCACCGGGACCTGAAATAGACCAGCCCCTCGATGAAGACCGTCCCGTCCTTGTACTGTCCGCTCTTCTCGAAGTCGTCCACCGGACGGAAGAACGGCACGTCGAGGCGTCCGATCACTTTCCCGGGCTCTTTCGCGTCGAACAGGATCTGCCCGGCGGAATAGGTGCGCGCCGGATAACGTTTGTCCCGTCCCTCGCCGAGCCGGTTCTGGCCGTTGTAAAACAGCAGAATGCCCTTGTCGGTCAGCAGCGCCGGAGGGCCGCACTCGGTCAGGGCGCTGTCGAAATAACCCTCGCGCGGATAGACCACCCCTTTCAGATTCCCGTCCGCATCCAGTTCCGGAGTCCAGTCGATCAGGTTGTCCGACGTGGCGATGTTGACCATCCGTTCGCCCCAGTACATCATATACTTTCCGTTCACGCGCGCGATGACCAGCCTGTCGCCGTCGAGCTTCGTCACGATCGACCCCGATTTGCTCTTCAGGTCGCGGAAACGCCCTCCGTAAGCCTTGGCGAATGCCGGGCCGTGCTTCGTCCATGTCACCAGATCGCGCGACGTGGCCACGCTGAGCCGCGGAATACGGCGGTTCCACGAGGTGTAGAGCATCACATAGGTTCCGTCTTCGGTGACGGCCACGCGGGGGTCTTCGCAACCGCCCGGCCAGTCGCACTCCTTCATCGCGTCCTCGGCCGGAAAGAGCACCGGAGCATCCCCGAGGCGCATCGTCACACCGTCCGCGCTCCGGGCCAGTCCGATCCGCGACGTGCGCTTGCCGATACCGGTGGCCGAATTGTCCTCGGCGCGGAAGAGCACGCAGATCTCCCCGTCCCGGACGGTCGCGGCCGGATTGAACGTGTCGCTCTCCATCCATCCGACCGAATCCCTGCGCATCGGGCAATAGAACCGGACCTGCGAATCGGGCCGAATGACGGGATTGGCGCCCGCAGGCCGGACGAAGCCGCCCAGCGCCCATTCCGGCAGCCGGTTTTCAGTCGTCCCGGGCTCCGCGGCCGAAGCGCGGCCCGCACCGCCGCCAACGAAAACAAGAAGCCCGGAGGCCGTCAGCAACATTCTGAATAGTCTTTTCATGAAATCTGTTTTTAAGTTCTGTTCCCGGGTCGGTTTCCGCACGTCCGCGCGGTTTTTTCCCGAGGTTTCCGCCGGATCGTCCGTCACCGGCAGATTCGGTACAAGATACGAAAAAACGAGCGGAAATAAAAGGACTCACCTCCGGAAAATTCCTTCGGGAAATCGAATATCCGGCCCTTCGGCGCATTTTGAACATTTCGTCCACCTCTTTTGGGCAATTTTTGAAATCCGCACAATCGGAGAATAGCTATCTTGCAATCGCAAAACGACCGAAACACCGCCTATGAAAAAACCGATCCTATTGACCGCCCTCGGAGCGGCGGCCTGTGCGGCGCCCGCGGCAGCCCGGGAACAACCCAACATCCTGGTCATTCTCGCCGATGACATGGGGTATTCCGACATCGGCTGCTACGGAGGTCTGATACGTACGCCCAATCTCGACAGCCTCGCAGCACACGGGCTGCGCTACACCCAGTTCTACAACACGGCCCGGAGCTGCCCCTCCCGGGCAAGCCTGCTGACCGGCCTGCATCCCCACCAGACCGGCATCGGGCACATGGCCAAAAAACAGCACGGCGAAGAGGGGTATCGCGGAGACCTGAACGACCGCTGCGTGACGATAGCCGAGGTTCTGCGCACGGCCGGGTATGCGACCTACGCCGTGGGCAAATGGCATGTAACCAACCAGCTTTCGCCCTCCGGCGCGAAGGACAACTGGCCGTTGCAGCGCGGATTCGACCACTTTTACGGGACCATCATGGGCGGCGGCAGCTATTACGATCCGGCGACGCTCTGCCGGGGCAACGACTACATCACTCCGGAAAACGATCCGGCCTACCGTCCCGAAACGTTCTATTACACCGACGCCATTGCCGACAACGCCCTGCAATTTCTCGCCACGCACCACGACCGGCAGGCCGGAAAGCCGTTTTTCATGTATATGGCCTTCACGGCAGCCCATTGGCCGATGCAGGTTCCGGAAAAAGAGGCAGCCTCTTATCACGGCGTCTTCGACAAGGGCTGGGATGAACTCAGACGCGAGAAATACCACCGGATGCGGCAGTCAGGGCTGCTCGACCCGTCCTGGGCGCTTTCAACCGACGAAACGGTGGTTCCGTGGCGCACGGTGCAGAACAAGGATTTCGAAATCCGCTGCATGGAAGTTTATGCCGGAATCGTATCGCGCATGGACCGCAATATCGGCCGCGTGGTCGAATGGCTCCGCCGGCAGGGGATGCTGGACAATACGATCATCCTCTTCCTTCAAGACAACGGCGGCTGCGCCGAGGGCATGGAGCGGCAGCGTCCCCCGTTCAAGGTCCGCGTCCCCCAGGGCGAAACCCTCGCCCCGATGGCTCCCGACGAACTCCAAACCCTCCTAATCCCCTTCAAAACCCGCGACGGGCGTCCGATGCGCCGCGGACAGGTCGAGGCCGGCGGCGCCGACACCTACGTAGCCTACGGCAAAGGCTGGGCGCACCTGAGCGACACCCCGTTCCGCGAATACAAACACTGGGTGCACGAGGGAGGCATCGCCACGCCCCTGATCGTCCACTGGCCCGCCGGCATTACGGCCCGGGGCGAACTGCGCAAAACGCCGGGACAGCTCCCGGACATCATGGCCACCTGCGTCGATCTCGCCGGGGCGCATTATCCCGAAAGTTACGGGGACAAAGCGATAACGCCTTGCGAAGGCACGAGTCTCGCCGGATCGTTCGAGGACGATACGATGCCGGAACGGGATCTGTTCTGGGAACACGAGGGAAACCGGGCCGTCAGATCGGGCCGCTGGAAACTGGTCTACAAGGCATCGAAGGGTCGCAAACAGGACATTCCGCTTTCGGCATGGGAACTCTACGACCTGAAAACCGATCGGACCGAATGTCGGGACATCGCAGCCGAACGTCCCCGACTGGTTCTGGAACTCGCCCGCAAATGGGAAGCATTCGCAGAGCGCTGTCAAGTGAAACCGTGGCCGACCACGAGTAAAACTCCCGCTAAAAAACAAACACTCAAAATATCCGAACATGAATAACCGCACACTGCTCACCGGACTGCTGGGCGTCAGCACCGCTGCATCAGCCGCAGCCCAAACGCCCGCCAAAGTCAAAGCGCCCCAAACGCGCCCCAACATCATAATCATCTACACCGATGACATGGGCATCGGCGACCTCTCATGCACCAACACGGGATGGATCGAAACGCCGGCCATCGACCGTCTGGCGTCCCAGGGGCTGGTGATGAACAATTATTATTCGGCGGCGCCGGTCAGTTCGCCGTCGCGCGTGGGTCTCACGACGGGAATGTTCCCGATGGAATGGGGCATCAACACATACCTTCAGGCCCGCAAGGGCAATGCCGCCTGCGAGCAGGCCGACTATCTCTCAGCCGACGCGCCTTCGATGGCCCGCATCCTCCACGACGCAGGATACGCCACCGGACACTTCGGCAAATGGCACATGGGAGGCGGACGCGACGTGACGGATGCACCGCAGATCACCCGCTACGGATTCGACGAATATTGCTCGACCTGGGAGAGCCCCGATCCCGCACCCGAACTGACCGCCTCGAACTGGATATGGTGCAAAAAAGACGACGTAAAACGATGGGAACGAACCGGTTACTTCATCGACAAGACGCTCGACTTTCTGGTGCGCCATCAGGGAACGCCCTGCTTCGTGAACCTCTGGCCCGACGACATGCACACGCCCTGGGTTCCCGACGAAGAGTCGCAGGACCACAACAACACGTGGGGATCGCGTCCCAACTTCACGGAGGTGCTGGCGGAATACGACCGTCAGATCGGACGTTTTCTCACCCGCCTGGACGAACTGGGGCTGAGCGACAACACCATCGTCATTTTCACGTCGGACAACGGTCCGGCGCCGAGTTTCCGCCAGCTCCGCACCAACGGTCTGCGCGGCATCAAAAACAGCCTTTACGAAGGCGGCATCTGCATGCCCTTCATCATCCGCTGGCCGGGCGTCATCACGCCGGGCAAGGTGGACGACGAGACCGTCGTCTGCGCCGTGGATCTGCTGCCCTCGCTTTGCGCCATCGCCCGGGCTCCCCTGCCGAAAGACTACCGATCGAGCGGAGAGGATATGAGCAAGGCCCTGTTGGGGACAGCTTCGGCCCGCAAGGGTGATCTGATGTGGGATTTCGGCCGCAACGCATCGTTCAACTTCCCGCGGGACGCCTATCACCGCAGCCCTTCGCTGGCGATCCGCCGCGGCGACTGGAAACTGCTCGTCAACCCCGACGGAACGAATGCGGAGCTGTACGACCTGTCGAAAGACGCCAACGAGACGCAAAACCTCGCCGCAGAGCATCCCGGCCTTACGGAAGAGCTTTCGAAGAGCCTCCTCGCCTGGTGGGAGCGCCGCCCCCGCATCAACATTCAAAAAGAAGTGAAATGACACCCACAGGAAAAATCGGGCTCGGGACCTCGCTGGCCCTGCTCTCGGGCGGCATCGCACAAGCCGCAAAACCCGCAACCGGCACAACCCCGAAAAAACCGAATATCGTACTGGTCATCGCCGATGACTGCCGGTTCCTCGATTTAGGCTGCTACGGCAGCCCCGATGCCATCACCCCCAACATCGACCGGCTGGCCGCCGAAGGAGTGCGTTTCACCCGGTTCTTCCAGGCCACAGCCATGAGTTCGGCGACGCGCCACTGCCTGCTCACGGGACTTTACCCCGTTCGTTCAGGCGCATACCCCAACCACACCCGGCTCAACGACGGTGTCGGCACGCTCCCTCAGTACCTCAAGCAAGCAGGCTACCGCGTCGCGCTGGAAGGAAAACGGCACATCGCTCCCATCGAAGCCTTTCCGTTCGAATACCTCTCGAACGAACAGCAGCGCACCGTCTATCCCGAGCTGATCGAACCGTTTCTGGCAGACGTGGCCCGTTCGGGCGAGCCGTTCTTCCTCTACGTCGGTTCGACCGAACCCCACGACCCCTGGAACAAAGGCGACCAAAGCCTTTGGAATCCCGACGACCTCACGCTGCCCTGCAACCTGGTGGATACGCCCGCCACGCGCAAGCAGTTCCGCAACTACCTTGCGGAGATCAACGAACTGGACAACCAGGTCGGTGCGGTCGATGCGTTGCTGCACAAGTACGGCCTCGACGAAAACACGATCTTCATCTTCACCAGCGAACAAGGCTATTCGTTCCCGTTCGGCAAGTGGACCTGCTACGACGAAGGTCTGCATACGGGGTTCGTCATCCGCTGGCCCGGGACGGTGAAGCCCGGAAGGGTCACGGACGCCATGTGCGAATATGTCGATGTGACCCCGACGCTGGTGGACATCGCCGGCGGAAAGATCCCCGAAGGACTCGACGGCAGGAGTTTTCTGCCCGTCATCAAGGGCGAAACCGATTCGTTCAAAAACGAGGTATACGGCATCCAGACCAGCCGCGGAATCTTCTTCGGACCGGAGTATTACGCCATCCGTTCGATTCGCAACGAACGCTACGCCTACATCATGAACCTCACGCCCGAGGCCACATTCAAATGTATGTCCACGAATCCCAAGAAAGGCTGGTGGATGTCGTGGAAGGAGAAGGCCGCCACCGACGAATTCGCCCGGCGACAGGTCGAACGCTATCAGAAACGGCCGGCCGAAGAGCTCTACGACATCGTAAACGACCCGTTCCAGACCCGGAACCTCGCCGACGACCCGCAATACGCCGGCGAAAAGGCCCGGATGCGCGCCAAACTCCTGCAATGGATGGAGAGCCAGGGAGACAAAGGCCAGCAAACGGAGATGGAGGCATTGGAACACATGGTCAAACACCGTTAAAATCAGAACTGTCTCTACTCGGCCCGCGACGAACCGCACCTGCTATATGGTGAACCTGCATCAGCGATAGCCGATCCGGTCGGAAAGAGGAAACCGCAGCGGCCCGGCAACGGCGGCCGAGGGCTGAAAATCTGCATGCAAAGCGAAACATTCCGGTCGGAAAGTGCGTGTTCCCGATCGCTGGCAAGGTAATTGACGGCCTCCTGACATAAACACACAAACACATACGACTATGGGAATGTTTTGCTTTCAATGTCAGGAGACGGCCATGAACAAGGGCTGTACGATCAAGGGCGTCTGCGGAAAAGAACCCGCGACCGCCGGATTGATGGACGTGCTGATCTATGCCGTCCGGGGCGAGGCGATCGTCAACCGGGCGCTGCGCGCAAAAGGCGCCGCCGACACCGCCGCCAGCCGCCGGATGCTCGACGCGCTGTTCAGCACCATCACCAACGCCAATTTCGACGACGAGGCGCTGAAGATGCGCATCGCCGAAGCGCTAGCGACGAAAAACCGCCTGATCGGAACGGCCGAGAAACGCGGCATCGCGCTGCCCGACATGCCCGAAGTGAAATTTCACCCCGCCCCGTCGGAATACGAAGCCGAAGCCGCAAAAGTGGGTGTGCTGAGCATGCGCGACGAGGACATACGGTCGCTCAAACAACTGATCATCTACGGCGTGAAGGGAGCCGCCGCCTACGCCGAACACGCCCTGAACCTCGGCCACGAAGACCCGTCGCTCTACGAGATGCTGGAAAACGCCTTGGCCGAGGTCAGCCGCGAAGACATCGGCGCCGACGAGCTCACGGCGCTGGTCCTGAACGTCGGCGAAGCAGGCGTCAAGGCGATGGCGCTGCTCGACAAAGCCAACACCTCGGCCTACGGCGCCCCGGAGATCACGAAGGTCAACATCGGCGTCGGCAAACGCCCCGGCATCCTCGTGAGCGGTCACGACCTGAAAGATTTCGAGGAGCTGCTCGAACAGACCAAAGACGCCGGCGTGGACATCTACACCCACAGCGAAATGCTTCCGGCGCACTATTATCCGGCTTTCAAGAAGTACAGCCACTTCGTCGGCAACTACGGCAACGCCTGGTGGAAACAACGCGACGAATTCGAGACTTTCAACGGCGTGATCCTCTTCACGACCAACTGCATCGTGCCCCCGCGGCCGAACGCGGCCTACGCCGACCGGATCTATACGACGGGCTCGGCCGGGCTGCCCGGCGCAACGCATATCCCGGACCGCAAGGAGGGCAGACCGAAGGATTTCTCGCAGCTGATCGAGCACGCCAAGAAGTGCCCGCCTCCGACGGAGATCGAACACGGAGAGATCGTCGGCGGCTTCGCCCACCATCAGGTGCTGGCGCTGGCCGACAAGGTGGTCGATGCCGTGAAGTCGGGAGCGATCAGGAAGTTCGTCGTGATGGCCGGATGCGACGGCCGCATGCGCTCGCGGGAGTATTACACCGATTTCGCTTCGGCGCTGCCCGAAGATACGGTCATCCTGACGGCCGGATGCGCCAAATACCGCTACAACAAACTGCCGCTGGGTGACATCGGAGGCATTCCGCGCGTACTCGACGCCGGACAATGCAACGACAGCTATTCGCTGGTGCGCATCGCGCTGGCGCTGAAGGAGGCTTTCGGGCTCGGGAGCGTCAACGACCTGCCGATCGTCTACAACATCGCGTGGTACGAGCAGAAGGCCGTCATCGTGCTGCTGTCGCTGCTGAGCCTCGGCATCAAGAACATCCACGTCGGGCCCACGCTCCCGGCGTTCCTGTCGCCGAACGTACTGAAAGTGCTGACCGACAAATTCGGCCTCGGGACCATTTCGACTGTGGAAGAAGACATGAAAAACCTGATTTATGAAAACAACGACGGAAAACACGTTCCCGAAGGCATCGGTGATGCGGTTCGCGGATAAAATCGAATATGCCGACGGAGGCGTCGTAAGCAAACAGGTGCTGAAAAACGACGCCGGCAACATCACCCTCTTCGCATTCGACGAGGAGCAGGGGCTCGCAGAGCACACCGCACCGTTCGACGCCCTGGTGCAGGTGTTGGACGGCGAGGCCGAAATCCGGATCGGCGGCGAACCGCTCCGGCTGAAAACCGGCGACGCCGTCATCATGCCCGCCGGGGTCCCTCACGCCCTGCAAGCCGTCGGGCGGTTCAAAATGCTGCTGACCATGATCAAGGGATGAGAAAGAGAGAACGCCGGCTTGCGCCGGCGTTCTCTTTGCGCCCGTAAGATGCGAGCGGAAAAGACCGTAAATGTCCAGAATAAGACCGTTTATCCGAAGTCCTCCGCTTGCGCAATCGGCAGGGCTTTAGTAACTTGCAGCCGGACAAATCCGCTTCCCGCAGCTGCGGACAGAAACAACTGGCATTCAACGGCTTGAATTTTGCGGCAGGGGGAATCGTTCGTTGTGCACATGCTGAGAAAAATCGTAAAATATACGCTTCGGACACTGATCGTCATCCTGCTGGCGGTGCTGCTCGCCCCCGCGCTGCTCTACGTTCCGGCCGTTCAGGATTTCATCCGGGGCAAGGCGGTCGGCTACGCCTCCGAGGCGCTCGGCATGGACCTTTCGGTCGGCCGCATCCGCCTCGCCTTCCCGCTCCGGCTGACGGTCGAAGAGACGCTGCTGATCGACCGGGCCGACACGCTCGTCGATTGCGGCCGGCTCTCGCTGGACGTGGCCCTGTGGCCGCTGATCCGGAAAGAGGTCGTCGTCCGCAGTTTCGAACTGGACCGGATCGCGGCCCGCTACAAAGACACCACGGGAGGTTTGGATATGCGCCTCTCCGCCGGACTGCTTTCGCTCGGGGAGACCCGGGCCGACCTCCGGACCCAGAGAGCCGGCATCGCCCGGATCACCCTCTCCGACGGCGATATCTTCCTCGGCCTGAAGGCATCGGCCCCTGCGGAAAAGAGCGACAGCACGGCTCCGCCGGCCTCGTCCGTCACCGACCGGCTGAATTGCCGGAAAACGATGAAATTCAATGCGAACAGCAGCACGCCGACCGCCAGTCCCATCCATCGCTGGGGCGAAAGCCCTGTCTCGCGGGCCAATTTGTAAAACTCCGTCTGACCGCCCACGAGAATCAGCAACAGCAACGCGCCGAAGCTCCATTGCGATCCCAAAACAGCGCCGACGAAGACGGCGACCAGCACAAGACCGCTGAGCGTCCGCACCATCAGGTTCTTCATTTTCATCCGTTCTTTAAGCTTCGGTTAATTCATCGGCCGCGGCCTTGCCTCCGGCACCCTCCTCCGGTTTCGTCCCGGCAGCGGCGGCACGCTTGGCCGACTGCGCCGAAGGACCCAGAATCCGTTCGATATCTTCGGCATAGATCGTCTCCTTTTCGAGCAGCAGGTCGGCCATCGCATTGATCCGGTCGTTCTTCTGCTCGATGATCTTCCGTGCACAGGCATAGGCATCCTCCAACATGCGGCGCACCTCGCAATCGATGTCGCGGGCGGTCTCCTCGCTGAAAGGTTTGGTGAAGGTATCGCGCGTACCCGTCGAATCGTAGTAGCTGATCGGGCCGATCTTCTTGCTCATACCGTAGTAAGCCACCATCGCGTAGGCGGTTTTCGTCGCCCGTTCCAGATCGCTCAATGCACCC
>ERZ857969.4454-NODE-4454-length-12274-cov-9.205172_pt1 | contig 12274 bp, 10 predicted proteins | sample MGYA00519864_ERZ857969 | MGnify/ENA primary metagenome ERZ857969 (study PRJEB31778, sample SAMEA3449382) | human gut metagenome | biome: human gut; feature: human-associated habitat; material: faeces | place: United Kingdom | collected 2010/2012 ... | reverse complement strand
AACGGCGAGCAAAATTTCTGGTCTGGATCTTTTATTCTTTTATTTCGTTTTTCTCAGATACACAAAGACTACAGATATCAAGCCAAGGAATTAAAATTTACATATGTTCACGAAAATAATCATGAAAATACTGCATAACCTTCACCAACAGATCCTGTTCCTGCTCATTAAGCGTATCAAGCAATCCCTGGATCATACGTTTATGAAATTCTCTGTGATGACTGTACGCTTTCCTCCCCTTCTCAGAAAGAGATATATAAACAACTCTGCGATCTTTCTCTCCGCGTTTGCGATTTACATATCCTTTCTTCAAGAGGTTATTGATAGCGGTTGTAAGTGTACCAACCGTAATGTTTAAATCTCCTGCAATCGTTGACATATTCTTCGGTTTCTTGATCCCGATCGCATCAATAATATGCAGATCTTTGTTCGAAATATCCTTAAACTCATCTGTGATCACGGCTTTCTCTTCTTCATATGAAATTCCGTGGAATAAGTCTACCACCATATTATTTAAACGATCTTTATCCAATCAATTCACCTCCTAAACAACGATTTAAGAGTATTATACCTTTAATTATTGGAATTTTCCACTTCTAAATTGTGTGCTTCTCCAATAACTTTTGCTAAAGCTTCTTTTGCCTGTGTAGGAAGTGCATTGTATCCACCATCTTCTACGTCTTTTTCGAAGACAAAGTTTAGTCTGTCTGTCATTCTTGCTTTTAATGTTTCCACATAATTCATATCATTGAAATCTGAAACATATCCTTCCATCTCAAGCACTTCGATATCTGTAAATGGTCCCCACTGTTTGAATTCTCCAGTTCCTTCTACAACCTGCTCAATTGCGGAAATTGTTGTTGCAGGTTTGATATCTTTACCCATGAAGTCTCCTGTATTAATGATATAGCAGTCTACATTTCTTTCTTTTACAAGTTTTCTAAACTTCTTGTAGTCATTTACAAGAGGGTATGTTCTAAATGGGTTTGCATATGGTTCCACAACCAAACGGTTTGGATCTACTCCAGGTGCCAGACGTTCCGCACTGCTTCGTTTTGTTGCAAGTGTTGCTCCCATAACAGATGCTAAAGAAGCTCCTTTGATCTTAACAATTGGTGGGATTGTTGGGTCTTTCATGATCCAGAAGATTGCATTTACTGGGTCATTGATCTTATCTACACGGTTTGGTGACCATAATTTGGACTTGATCGCACGACCATTTCCGTTACGGATATCTTCTGTGACAAGAACGACTTTTCCTTCGCTATCTCTTGTTGCAGAGCAATTCTGTGCTGTTAATAAGTATTTATTATCTGGGCATCCTGTTGGATAGTCCGCTGTTTTATCAAAATATGTTGGTTCCATTGCAATAGATGCACCTGTTTCTGTATTGATGATAAATGCATCGTCATGCAGAACCTGAATCTCTTCGTATTTATTATTATGTGTTGCATGTGTTAATGTGGATTTTCCTGATCCTGATAATCCGAAGAAAGATGCTACGAATTTCTCTCCATTATCTAATCTGAATTCTTTCTGTCCACCATGGCAGGAAGCATATCCGTTACGATTTGCGATCGCCCATGCAATTGTTAATGTACCTTTCTTATGTTCCCCAAAGTATTTCATACCAAGAAGTGCAGCACAGTTTGTGTCTGTATTAAAATATGTTAATCCTAATGGATGTTCTTCATGTGTCCACTGTGGATCTGAGAAAATATAGATATCTGTCTCATCTGCAACTGGCTGTGAATTCTTATACATTTCATTGTATTCAGGATTCATATACTGGAAATTTAACATCCAGGAATATAAAATATTTTCTTCACCTTCTGGAATTAAAAGATGTGCTTTTACCATAAATTCAGGATCTAAACCGATATATACCTGTGCATGGTACATTGTTGTCCATCTTGTATCATAGATCGCATCCATTAATTTTAAATCCAGATCATTTATATCGACACCAGGTTCACTGGAAATTCTTCTTGCGGCTGCACAGCGTCCAGTCACTGATCCATCATTAAATAATAGAACTTTGGACCCCTCATCTAAACCAATCGCTTCTGGTTTATATACTGGCATATCTGTAACGATCGTTCCAGGCGAATTCTTTGCTAATTCATAAGCCTGCTTTAAATCTTTTACTTCTACAACGTTATTTCCATAGAATGCTGCTTCAATAATGGATCTTGTTTTTGAAAATCCAGGCTTTCCTTTTCCGATTTCTTCATGTGTGTAATAAGCTTTTGTTGACATAAGTTACTCCTCCATTCATAGGTTGCTTTCGATGCGTCTTCTCAAAATGTCAAAACTACATGGGCCTGCATCTAAAATCTCTGTGTGGTACGCTTTTAAGCTGTATTTATTCCCTGCCATTTTCTTATAATCAGTCAAAAGCTCATGAAACTCCTGATAACCGATATAATAAGATAAATAATTTGCAGGATTCTCGATAATCATCTGAAATAATTCATCTGCCTGAGAATCATCCATTCCAAATGATCTTAAATACGCCCTGACATCTTTCTTCTTCCATCCTTCATAATGAACTCCAAGATCAACTCTTGAACAAAGTGCCAGATTGTACTCGTACATCTCCATATTCATCTGTTGATAAATATCGCCATATCCTTCAGCATCCATCATACTGTAACTAAAAACTTCTACATACGTTGCATATCCTTCTGAATATCCAGGATAATCAAGCAGATAGCGCACTGGATCATCGTTCCTTGCCGCATAATATACATTCTGGTATAAATGTCCTGGGTATCCTTCATGTGCCAAAGTTGGATATAACTCTGCAGTCTGTGCCTTATTAATGTAAATTACATTCTCCTTGTAAGAATCAATCTCTGGTACCATATAGAACGCAGGACTGGTATATTCTTCCATGGTTTTGTGCACATATTTTATTTTACAGCTAACTTTTGGTGCCTTTGGATAATATTTTACCATCTTTTGCCTTAGTTTGTTAAGTATATTTTGTGGATTTTGCACAATTTTTATATTTTTTTTATGATTTCTATATTCATTTATGATATTTGGATACTTTTTTTGCAATTTTATAAGTTTTCGAAGGCATTTTTCAATGGATCGATCACTGATTTCGATCATTTCTTCTATCGTTTTATCTGATCCTGTTTTCTGTGCAACCAATACTTTATAATATTCTTTTCCATTTTTATAATAATACAGACCATTTTCATTTTTCCCATTTCCATTTAATGCCTGCAAATGGGAATATAATTTTTCATAAGCAGGCAGCACCTTTGTACCGATCAATTTCTTATTTTCTCTGCAGTATTTCTTTTTCTGAGCTGCATTAATTCCTTTAATATCTGCAATTCTTAAATTAAATGTTGCAACCAACATATTGTTTTCTTTTTGCTTTATGACATTCTGAATCTGCTGCAATACTTCTTTTAAAGACTGATCAGATAGGAATAAATTTCTCTTTACCTGTTCCTTGCTATATTCGATCAGTGAATCAAAATATCCATCCAGTCCCTTCAATAATTGAAAATAGCTTTTGATATCTTTCTCATTTTTCAGACGATATTCACTTAATGTCAGAAGAATCTGTGCCTGCTGCCCAGATGTTTTCCCAAGGATTCTTTCATAATACGGATACATCGAAAGATTTTTCTGTCTTCTTAAATAATCCATCAAAACCATATATGTATTTTGCTGTTTTTTCGTCAATTCCTTTTGTTTAAATTTTTTTAACTTCTCAATTTCTTTTGAAATTTTAATTTTTTCATTCAAGACACTTCCCTGATTCATGGATGGATAAAGATTTTTTGGTTGTTCTAATCTATATTTTTCTGGATTTTCTAAAAAGAAATGCATCGTGATCTCATTTGTTGATATATTTTCTTTAAAAAACGCATCCGTATACTGATCAAATACTTTTTTTGTTGTATTCTTTTTTTGATCTTTCCATTCTTGGATCAGACTATATCCTCCTAGAAATATCAGACAAATTCCAATCATGATCAACTTTATTCTGATCTTTTTCAATCTCCCTGCAAATTCCATTTCTACCTCCAAATAAACACTTGTTAATATCTTATTTTTTAAAGAAAAAAAATAGACTATCCGCACAAGATGTACTATAATTATAAGGATAGAAACAGAAAATCGGAGGATCATTATGAGTAAGAAACCATATTATATTACGACTGCAATTACTTATACTTCCGGAAAACCTCATATTGGTAACACATATGAGATCATCCTGGCAGACAGTATTGCTCGATATAAAAGAATGGAAGGCTATGACGTATTTTTCCAGACAGGAACTGACGAACATGGCCAGAAAGTAGAATTAAAAGCAGAAGAAAAAGGGGTAACACCAAAAGAATTCGTTGATGATGTTGCCGGAGAAATCAAGAGAATCTGGGATCTTATGAACACTTCTTATGACCGTTTTATCAGAACAACTGATGAAGATCACGAGAAACAGGTTCAGAAGATTTTTAAGAAATTATATGAACAGGGAGATATCTACAAAGGTGAATACGAAGGTTTATACTGTACACCTTGTGAATCTTTCTTCACAGAGAGCCAGTTAGTAGATGGTAAATGTCCTGACTGCGGACGTCCAGTACAACCTGCAAAAGAAGAAGCTTATTTCTTAAAATTAAGCAAATATGCAGACCGTCTGATCGAACACATCAATACACATCCTGAATTTATTCAGCCAGAATCCCGTAAGAATGAGATGATGAACAACTTCCTTCTTCCTGGACTTCAGGATCTGTGTGTTTCAAGAACATCATTTTCATGGGGAATCCCAGTTGACTTTGATGAAGGACACATCGTTTATGTATGGTTAGATGCATTGACAAACTATATCACAGGTATCGGTTATGACTGTGATGGAAACAGCGCAGACAAGTTTAACAAGTTCTGGCCTGCAGATCTTCACCTGATCGGTAAAGATATCATCCGTTTTCATACAATTTACTGGCCAATCATCCTGATGGCACTAGATCTTCCACTTCCTAAACAGGTATTTGGACATCCTTGGCTGCTTCAGGGCGATGGTAAGATGAGTAAATCCAAAGGTAACGTTTTATACGCAGATGATCTGGTTGACTTCTTCGGAGTTGACGCAGTGCGTTATTTCGTTCTTCATGAAATGCCTTTCGAACGTGATGGTGTGATCTCATGGGAATTGATGATCGAGCGTATGAACTCTGACCTTGCAAATATTCTTGGTAACCTTGTAAACCGTACGATTTCTATGTCCAACAAATATTTTGGAGGAATCGTAGAAGACAAGGGTGTTGTAGGAGATTATGATGATGATCTGAAAGCCGTTGTGACAGGTACAAGAGATAAAGTTGCTGAGAAGATGGCTGACCTTCGTGTTGCAGATTCAATGACTGAGATCTTTAACTTATTCCGTCGCTGCAACCGTTATATTGATGAGACTATGCCTTGGGTATTAGCAAAAGACGAAGCTTCAAAAGACCGTCTGGCTACTGTTTTATACAACCTTGTTGAAGGAATCACAATTGGTGCATCTTTATTATCACCATATATGCCTGAGACATCTGAGAAGATCTTTGCTCAGTTAAATACATCTATGGTTGAATTTGATAACCTTGCAACATTTGGAAACTACAAGAGTGGTACAAAAGTAACTGAAAAACCTCAGATCTTATTTGCAAGATTAGATGAGAAAGAAGTTATGGAAAAAGCCAAAGTCTTAATGGAGAAACAGGCTGCTTCTGTCAAAGCTGCAAACGTTGCTGTAGAAGAAGATACTGTCATCGACATTGAACCAAAAGATGAGATCACTTTTGATGATTTCACTAAGATGCAGTTCCAGGTTGGCGAGATCATTGCCTGTGAAGAAGTGAAGAAATCCAAGAAACTTCTTTGCTCTCAGGTTAAGATTGGAAGCCAGGTAAAACAGATTGTTTCTGGTATCAAAGCTTATTATAAACCAGAAGATATGGTCGGTAAGAAAGTTATGGTACTTGTGAACTTAAAACCAGCCAAATTAGCAGGAGTTCTCTCTGAAGGAATGTTACTTTGTGCTGAAAATGATAAGGGTGAATTAGCTCTTGTAACACCAGATAAAGATATGCCAGCAGGTGCTGAAATCTGTTAATTATACTTATTTATTCTCTAGTTTATAAGTAAACAAATAAATTGACAACCAGATTTTGGTATGCTATGGTTTAAGATATAAAATGATTGTAAGACATTAAGGAGGTTTACACATGAAAAGTACAGGCATTGTAAGAAGGCTTGACGAACTTGGAAGAATTACTTTACCGATCGAATTACGTCGTAACTTTGATGTGAACGAACGCGATCCTCTTGAAATATTTGTAGATGACGATAAGATTATTTTAAAGAAATATAATCCTGCAGATATTTTTACTGGAGAAGATATGGATGATCTGATTGACTACAAAGGAAAGAAAGTCTCAAGAAAATCTATCATTGAATTAGCTAAACTTGCTGGATTCGAAATTACTGAAGCGTAATTTTTTGGATCATTTCAATAAAGACAAACAAAAAGTATGGGAATTGATATTATTTTCCCATACCTTTTTTTGATATATTTTTATTCCTCTTCCAACAACTGCTGATAAATCTCTCTCTTACCAACACCTCGATCTTTGGCTACCAGTTTCATCGCTTCTTTCTTTGAATATCCCTGATCCATATAACGGTTCATATGCTCTGACAATGGAATCTTTAGAAATTCTTCCTGACTCTCTTCTTTTAATTCTTGAAATGATTTTCCTTCTATTATCATCACACATTCGCCTTTTGGCGGATTTTCTCTATGATAGGCAAGGATTTCCCCAAGCGTTGATTTAAAAATGCTCTCATGCTTCTTTGTGAGTTCTCTGCATAATGTCATGGATCTGTCTCCGAGCACTTCATGTAGTTCTTCCAAAGTCCTTACTAAACGATGTGGTGCTTCATAAATGATAATAGATCTTGTCTCATTTTCCAGAGAATCAAGAATCTGTTTTCTTTCTTTTTTATCTGATGGAAGAAATGCTTCAAAACAAAATCTTCTTGTTGGCTGCCCAGAGATGATCAGTGCATTGATCAACGCACATGCTCCCGGTAATGCAGTAACTGTGATTCCTGCTTCATGGCACTGTCTTACCAATTCTTCTCCTGGATCTGAAATTCCCGGTGTCCCAGCATCTGTAATGAGTGCGATATCTTTTCCTTCCTGCAACTGCTTTACAAGAACTTTTGCTTTCTCCACACGATTATACTCATGATAGCTTGTCATCTTTGTCTTAATTTCAAAATGATTTAATAATTTGATACTGTGCCTTGTGTCTTCCGCTGCGATCAGATCAACTTCTTTTAATGTGTTTATCACACGAAAAGTAATGTCTTCCAGATTACCAATCGGTGTCGCACACAAATATAATGTTCCACTCATGCTTATTCCTCCGGATTCATTCCATAAATCTTATAAATTTCTTCTGTGTATTTTCCTTCTTTTTGATAAACGATCAATGGAGGCTCAACTGTCATTCTTGACTTTCCGCCTTTTACTGCTTCTAATAAAAATATATTCGGTTCTTTATCAATGTATGGATGCACAAAACGGATTCTTTTTGGCTCTAATCCATCCTTAGACAGCTGGCATAAAATCTCTGACAATCTGAATGTTCTGTGTACCAGAAACAGCTTTCCTTTATTCTTTAAAAGCTTTTTAGCTGCTGCCGTGATATCCGCAAATGTACAAAGTATCTCATGTCTTGCGATTGCTTTCGTCTCCGACGGATTCTTAAGTCCATGCTGTCCGATCATATATGGTGGATTTGATGTGATCGTGTCAAAACTATCATGCGAAAAAATCGCAGAAGCCTCTTTGATATCACCCTCTACGATCTCTATCTTATCTTCTAAATGATTTAATTTGACACTTCTTGCCGCCATCTCCGCCATCTCTGGCTGTATTTCAAGCCCTGTAAGATGAACAGCCTTCGTCTTTGCCTCCATCAAAATTGGGAGGATTCCAGTCCCCGTACCGAGGTCTAGAACTCTCCCATCATTCTTAACTTGTGCAAAATCTGATAAAAGAACCGCATCCATTCCAAAACAAAATCCCTGTTCTTTCTGGATGATCTGATAACCATTGATCCCAAGATCATCAATTCTTTCTCTTTCCATGTCCTTTATTACATCCTTGATTCTTATTATTGCATCCTTTGCTGCACCCCTGACATCCTTGTGGCTTTTTCTTTCTCATCAGAAGATCATCAATCTTATATTCCTGGATTTCTTTATCTCCATTCTCATCTTCCACGATCAGTTTTACCTTCTGTCGAAGTACATCTACTCTCTGAACTTCTCCAACTACGCCATCTTTTGTCTTTAATTTCTCACCAACATTTGGAAGCTTACTGTTTAAATACTCATATGTTTCCTGTTCATTCTTAAGACAGCACATCAATCTTCCGCAGACTCCCGAAATCTTTGTCGGATTCAGTGACAGATTCTGCTCTTTGGCCATCTTGATAGAAACAGGTGCAAACTCAGATAAAAATGTATTACAGCATAATTTTCTTCCACAGATTCCCATACCACCAAGCATCTTGGCTTCATCTCTGACGCCGATCTGTCGTAATTCAATTCTTGTCCTGAACACTGCTGCCAGATCCTTTACAAGTTCACGAAAATCAACTCGTCCATCTGCCGTAAAGTAAAATAATACTTTATTATTATCAAATGTATATTCTGTTGATACAAGCTTCATATCAAGCTCATGCTCCTTGATCTTATCAAGGCAGATCTTATATGCTTCTTTTTCTTTCTCTCTATTCTTCGCTGCCCTTTCTTCATCTTCTTTGGTTGCGATTCTTAAAACAGGTTTTAATTCATCTCCGATGCATTTTTCCTTTACCTGTCTTCTCTCAGAAACGACTGATCCAAATTCAATTCCTCTGGCAGTTTCCACGATCACGTGGTCTCCTGACTTTACCTGAAATTCCTTTGGATTAAAGAAATATATCTTTCCTGCAGTACGAAATCGCACTCCAATTACTTCTACCATACTTTACCATTCTCCTTTATCGTCACAAGCAGCATTTCGATTGCCACTTCAAAATTAACATTCGCGATCAGTCGCCTTCTAGCCTTTTCTACTTCATCAAGAATATGACTGATTCCCTCAAATGAAATATAAATCTCCTGATCTTTTAGCTGACGGTATTTATCTTTAAATACAAGTTGATTTAAAGATCCTGTTGTCTTAAGAATCAGCATATCTCGATACCATACCATAATGATATCAAGGAAATCATAAATCTCATTCTTATATTTTGTCAGACTCTTCGCATACGATACAACTTCATAAATCTCCATACTCTTCATATGAGTGATCACGTTCATTGTATCATTCAGCATATCTTTAAATTCTTCTGTATCCAGTACATGCAATGCACGTCCAATATTCCCAAGTGAAAATGCTGCTGCAAATGCGATATCTGCATGACTTGCCCCTGTATTGGCTTTTAGATAATCTTCAATTTCGCTTTCTCTGACACTTCCTAATGTCATGGACACACATCTTGAGAGGATCGTATCTAACAATCTATCCTTATTGTTTGTTAATAGAAGGATCACTGCATATGCAGGTGGTTCTTCTAATGTCTTTAATAAGGCATTCTGCGCTCCTGCATTCATTCTATCCGCATCATCAATGATATAAATCTTATAATCTCCGCTATACGGTTTAATATCGATCGTCTCATTGATTCCTTTTCGAATATCATCAACTCTGATTTCATACTTTTCATGAGTAATATAAATGACATCTGGATGATTTAATGAATCCACCTGCTTACATGCTGCACATTCTCCACATCCATCTTTGTGTTCACACAGAAGTGCCTTCGCAACTGCCTTTGCGATCATCATCTTTCCGCTTCCATCTTCGCCACTTAATAAATAGGCATGGGAAACTTTTCCCGTCTTGATTGCTTCTTCAAAATGAGAAATTATTTTTTTATGTCCTATAATTGCATCAAAACTCTTCATACTACATCACCCTTTACCATGAAATTTTTTGTTGACCTGTGAAATAATCTTCTGATGAATCTCTTCGATCGTCAGACTTCCGTCAACAGTATAGATTCTATCTGGATGCAGGCTCGCAAGTTGTCTGTATCCTTCAACAACCTTCTTATGAAAATCAATTGTCTCGCTTTCCATTCGGTCCAGCTCTGCCTGTTTTTTCTTTCTTGAAATACCAGCTTCTGCATCCAGATCAATCATAATCGTCAGATCTGGCATCGTATCTCCGATTGCAAATTGATTTACTTCGTAAACAAGATCAATTCCCATTCCTCTGGCAATTCCCTGATAGACTGCAGAAGATTCCACAAATCGATCACAGATTACGATCTTTCCATCTTCTAATGCCGGACGAATGACTTCTTCGATCAATTGAGCTCTGGCGGCTGCGTAAAGCAATAATTCCGTCATATGTCCCATCTCAGTAAATTCTTTGTTAAGGATCACATTTCTTACAGCCTCACTGATCGGTGTTCCGCCAGGTTCTCTACATACTATTATATCATAACCTTTGTCAGATAAGTAGTCTCTTAGTAATTCTATTTGTGTTGTTTTTCCAGCTCCATCTGGTCCTTCAACGGTCAAAAATAATCCCATATTTATATCCTCTCATCTATTTATTATATATATTTTATGATCATCCAGTCCTATCACTTTCATATTATATTGCTCATACTGTCTGATCTTATCAATCACATACTTATCGATCACTTCTCCAGGCACAACAAGTGGAATTCCTGGTGGATACAAAAAAATAAATTCCGCTGCAATCTCATCTTTTGCATCATCATAATCAATCTGTATTCGATCTTTTGTTGCAGCTTCTTCTGGTTTTAACATCTTTTTATTTTGATGAAAATCATTTTCCAAAAATAAATACTCTGTATTCTTTTTTGTGATCTCACTGTCGATCTCTTTTAATGCCTGATACAATCTATAGTACCCTTCTTGTGTATCGCACACACTTGTCATTGCGATCACATAATAAAGTTCTGACATTTCCATCTCTAAATGATAATTGTCTCTTAAAATCTCAAATAGTTCTTCTCCAGATATTGTCGTGTCTTTTACCGAAAACACAAGTTTTCCAATATCATCCGTTGGTACCAGTTTGATATATTTTAATTCTTCTAGTTTTTCACGTAGTATCCACAATTTCTCGTAGTATTGTTGAAAATATCCACGATTTTCATTACATATGTGGATACATTGTTCAATTGATGCTATCAACACATAGGATGGGCTGCTGCTCTGAAATATTGACAATTTCTTTTGCATCATTTCTCTTGTGACACAATCTGTGCACAAATGAAGTAATCCCGTTTGCGTAAATGCGGGCAATGTCTTGTGCAGACTTTGTATCACAATGTCTGCTCCGCTATTTGCTGCACTCTCTGGAAATGCCTCATGATAAATAAAATGAGCCCCATGAGCTTCATCTACGATCAATGGTATATTATTTCGATGCAGAACATCTGATATTCCTTCGATATCTGATACTCTTCCTTCATATGTTGGTGAAACAAGGACCATTGCCTTAATTGAGGTTTCTTTTGTTATGATATTTTCTATCTGTTCCTTCGTAATGCCTTTACAGATTCCATATTCATCAATCTCTGGATAAATATAGATTGGATCAAGTCCCAACAATTCTATCGCGTGATAGACTGACTTATGACAGTTTCTCGCAACCAGTATCTTATCTCCAATATTACACAATGCAGCTATTGCAGCTAAATTCCCCGCAGTACTGCTGTTTACCAGTAGATAACTCTCTTTTGTTCCATAAATCTGTTTTAAATCATCCATCAATTCTCTAATCATTTCTTCTGGATGGTGAAGATCATCAAATCCTGTAATCTCTGTAATATCAATTTTGGAAATCGCATCTAATAATGGATCGATCTTTAAATTTCTTTTATGTCCTGGCATGTGAAAAGGATAATCTTCTTTGTATTGTAGTTGTTTCAACTTATTATAAATTGATGTCATTTTTTATCCCTTTGTAAACATATTTTTTCATTTTTATTATATCATACTTAATTCCTATTGAATAGGAATTAAAAAAAAGAGTCAACTTTCGGTTTTTTCATTCTTTCTGAAAGTTAACTCTTTGAATTTCTTTATAAAATAAAAAAGATGCCCAGAGCCGGAATCGAACCAGCGACACGAGGATTTTCAGTCCTCTGCTCTA
>ERZ857969.4441-NODE-4441-length-12316-cov-4.098279_pt1 | contig 12316 bp, 7 predicted proteins | sample MGYA00519864_ERZ857969 | MGnify/ENA primary metagenome ERZ857969 (study PRJEB31778, sample SAMEA3449382) | human gut metagenome | biome: human gut; feature: human-associated habitat; material: faeces | place: United Kingdom | collected 2010/2012 ... | reverse complement strand
CACGCAGCCCGCGTTCATGGTCTCGGACGCCAGCAGGTACTCTGCCTGCGGCGAAAGCGTTTCCGGCAGAAGGGCGTCCACAATGGCAATGACGCTGCCCAGCTGATACCACCGGTCCAGCGGGTCGTCCCGCAGGATATCGAAAAACTCGTCCACATCAAAGATGCCGCTGGGCTCCACCACCACCCGGTCAAAGCCGCGCATGGCCATGGCGATGAGTTTGGTGCGCATCCGGCGCTGGTGGGTGTCGCAGTCGCAGCCGCCGCTGATGGTCTCCACATCGCAGCCGGGGCCCAGCACCTCCTGCACCAGCATGGCGTCCACGTTCACCGCGCCGAAGTCGTTTTCCAGAATGCACACCTTATGCCCCTGCTGTACCAGATACCGCACATAGCGGCGCAGAAAGGTGGTCTTGCCTGCGCCCAAAAAGCCGGTGATGAGATCCACCTGAACCATATCTTTTTACCTCCGTTGCAAAAACCCTCCCAGCGCCGCAGCGCCCGGGAGGGCATATATTTCAGTCTTTTTTCCGGCGCTGCAACTCCTGGATGATCCCCGCTGCTTCCGGCGCGATTGCTCCCGGCACAATGGCCGGGCGTGCCAGAAAATAGCCCTGCAAAAGGTCTGCGCCCAGCTCGATGACCGTGCGCAGCTCGGCGGCGGTCTCCACGCCCTCGGCAACGATCTTCATGCTGCGGGGGTGGGCGTAAGCCACCACATTGCGCAGGATCTGTTGCTTGTCCGGCGAGGAATCAATACCCCGGATGATGGCGATATCCACCTTGATAAAGCGGGGCGCAAGCTCCAGCAGACTGTTCTCGTTGGAATAGCCGCTGCCGTAATCGTCCAGTGCAAACATCCCGGAAGAGCCCGGATCGTTGCGCTTTCTCTCCAGTGCTTCGCGGTCGATGGCTTCTTCCTCGGTGATCTCAATGACCATGCGGCGGCGCAACTCATGCCAGCGGCTGTCTATATAATCAACATCCGCCTGCGTCAGGCAGGTGCTGGCGATGGAGTTGACAAAGAGCATGGCATCCCCGGACACACTGCCCGCCCGGCACAGGCTGTCGAAGGTCTCCAGCGCCTTGGTAAAGGTGAGGCGCTCGATCTCGTACAGTGCCCCCTGCTCCCGCGCCAGCTTCATGATGGTGGCCGGGGAGCGCAGGGTGGGCAGGTCGGAGCGCATCAGCGCCTCGTAGGCGACTACCCTGCCGCTGCGTGCCGAGAAGATGGGCTGGAAGCAGTAGAACACCTGCGCATTGCTGAGCAGCTGCCGGAACTCCCTGCGGGTGCGCTCGGCGTAGGCTTCGCGGTTGTACACCCCGATGTCGAACTCCTCCACCCGGCCCTTCTCCGAATGCTTGACCTGATACATGGCAAAGTCGGCGTATTTTTTTAAGGTCTCCCAGTCCTGCCCATCGTCCGGGTACCACGCAATGCCGCCGGAAAGGCTGATGTGCAAAGCGTTGCCGCTGGGCAGCAGCGCCACGCTCTGCCGCATGGCATTGGTCAGGCAGTCGATCTTTTCCCGCACTGCGTCCCGGCTGCGGTAGCCGTGGAACAGCACAAGGAACTCATCGCCGGAAAGGCGTGCGCACACCGTCCCGGCGGGGGTATTGTCCCGCAGGCACTGACCGGTGCGGCGGATGTACTGGTCGCCCCAGTCGTGGCCGTAGGTATCGTTGATGTGCTTGAGGTTATCCAGATCCATCATCATCAGCGCCGCCACGCCCATGCGCTCCGGCGCGGCAAACAGCTCGGTGCACACCCGGTTGAAGGCCTGCCGGTTGTACAGCCCGGTCAGGATATCGTGATCGCGCTCGTGCTCGATGCGCTTCCGTTCCAGCACAGCGGCGGTCACGTCCTCGGCAAGGCCGATCTTGGCGTGCCCCTCGATGGTGCTGCGCAGCATGATGTACCGCACGCTGTCCGGCTGCTGGATGGTCAAAAGCTCGTCGCCCTCGGCGGTGTGGTCACAGGGATTCTTTTCCCGGATGCCCTTGAGCACCTCCTCGAACCGGCGCACGCTCAGCGGCTCGCCCTGCATCTCGGGCTTGCCCAGCAGGGAGAAGAAATTATCGGTCACAAACACGCTGCCGGTGTCGGTGCGCAGCTCGTAGCCGCCGATCTCCACACTGGCCATATCCATGATGCGCAAAAACTTGGTGGAGTTGGTCACCAGCTCCCTGTTCAGCTGGGTAATGGTCTCGGCAAAGCGGTCCACCTCCCGGATGGCGGTGCGGGACAGGCGGGGGAAGGTCTTTTTCTCCTGCGCGTCTATCACCTCGCGGTACAAACGGTTGATGGGTCTGGCCAGCCGTGCCGAGACCAGCAGGCTGCCCAAAACGCTCAGCACCAGCGTGATCGCTATGGTGGTCAGCAGCACCTCGCGCACCCGGCTGGAAAAAGCCAGCAGCACCGACTGTTCCATGGTACCGGCCAGAAACCACTTTTCGGCGGCAAAGGGCGCGTTGCGGTTATACACCTGCAGCGGCTCCAGCACCATATAATAGCGCTTATCGTTCAGCTCCACCCAGTTGCCGCCGTTGCCGTTGCTGCGGCAGTTCAAAACGCCCAGCGGTGCATCTGCCGTTACCAGATCCTCGCCGGAGGTCACGGTCTTGCGCAGGGAGAGCACGCCGTCCGTCAGCGCATCATCGGTAGTGGTCACGATAAAATAGGTGCCTGCCTTGTCCTCGTCCAGCTCGGTGAAGGGCAGCTTTGTTTGCAGATAGTCCGTGAGCAGTTCCACGCCCACCACGCCGTATACCGTGCCGTCCGGCAGGATCAGCGGCATCGAGTAGGCAATGGCATGCCGGTCGTCCCCGGCCAGACAGTAGGAGTTGGTGGTCCAGCGGCCATAGCTTTCCGCCGAAAGGCCGGCATCGCTCTTATACGCAGTCTGAAACACCGTGCGCAGGATGCCGCCCTTGGTATCTCCCTGATAGGGGAAAGCGGGCTGCCAGCCCTTATCCGTGCCGATGCCCAGCTCTTTTACCACTGTGGCGCTGGCGCGTTCCAGCAAAAGGTCGCTGTTGCGCTCCGAAGGGCGGGCGTCCGGGTCCATATCCCGCAGGTAGATGCCGGGCATTTTTTTGCCCACCTCGCAGGTGTCCAGATCATGGGTGTTCAGGATGAGAAAGATGCCGGTCACCTGCTTTGTGCGCAGGGTGTCCAGAAGCTGCGGGGCAAGGGCTACCAGCAAAGCATCGCTCTGTTCGCTGCTGTTATCCAGCGTGTCCAGCGAGATATCGCCGCTTTTCAGCAGCTGCTGGGTGGTGGCGGTGATCTGCTCGCTCAGCTGCTCCAGATCCTCCGCGTTCCGCAGGATCTCCTGCACATAGCTGGCGCGGTTGCGCACCCGCATGGTAAGCAGATCCTTGGCGTTTTCGTCCAGCTGCCCGGTCACGTTGATGGCAAGGATGCTGGCGGCCGACATCAGCAGCTCCACCGCCAGCACCAGCATCATGGTAGCAAAAATATTGTAGAACACGGTTCTTTCCGGTCTGTTTTCCAAGCGCTGCCGCTGGCGCTGTTTCCATGCGTCAAACATCGCCCTGCCTCCTTTCCGTCTTTTTTGCGGGCGGTCAGCCCTCGTACTGCTGTAACTGTGCAAGGGTGGCCTGATACCACGCCTCAAAATAGTCATCGGTCAGTTCCAGCCCGCTTGCGCGGATGGCGTCCATGTCGTTGGCGGCGGTGGTCACCGGCAGATAGCCCGACTCCACCGCGAAAGCGATATTATTCTGCGGTTCGGTGAACCACTTTAAAAAGGTGACTGCGCCGTTGATCTCGTCCTCGGTGCCGCCGCCGAGACCGCAGCCGCCGCCAGAAAGCTGCGGCGCGAGATCTTGTTCTTCATCCTGCTCTATACCCTCCCGAGCACCCTCCCGAGCGCAAGCGCATCCTACGCCATCATATACTTTTATATAATACCACCACTTCCGGCATAGTGTAAACTCTTTCTTAAGAAATATGGTAAAAAAGTGCAGATGACGAATTTTCGTCTTATTTTTTGGCAGTTATGCCAAAAACACGCATCCCCTATAAAAAAATGGGATAGCGGAGCGTCCGCAGACGCTCCGCTATCCCGAAGTAAAAATAATTATTCCTCTAAAGATGGCCAAAGCACAAGCGGCGGCCATTTTTGATCATCCCGCGTTACATCCGTATCCGCTGCGCGGCGCGGGCGATGGAGGCCAGCAGCGTCACAAGGCGTTTTTCGTCCATCTGGCCGCAGTAGGTGGTAAAGGTGTAGTAGCACCCCTGCACGCAGAAGGAAAGCACCACCTTGCGCACTACGTCCGTCTCAAAGGTGGGGTCGGTCTGGGCGATGCACTGGCACATGGCCTGCTCCACCCGGTTGATGAACAGCCCCTGCCGGGAGCCGGAGAAGAGCACGCTGATCTCGGCCTGATGCGCGGTGAAGGCGCGGAACATCTCCCGCGCAAGCCACTCGGTGCGCTCGCTCACATCGCTGGCGGTCAGGCGGGGCAGGCTTTCCACCACCGCGTGCACCATCTCGTCCTCCATGGCGTTGGCCAGCGCATAGATATCCTGATAATGGGCGTAGAATGTGGATTTATTGATGCAGGCGCGGTCGCACAGCTCCTTGACACGGATCTTTTCCACCGGCTTTTCGCGGCGCAGCTCCATAAAGGCCTGCTTGATGGCGCGCTCGGTCTTTTCAATGCGGATATCCAGAAAACCCACCTCTTTTGCATTTTTGTTGATTTTCCAACATTTTTCCGGTTTTGCGGATAGACAAGCCCCGCAGCCCTTTTTATACTGGGTATAAGCGGAGCGGCGTTACTCCTTGCGGTACAAAAGCCCCTGCTGCTCCAAAGCCGTGCGGATGCGGGCAAAGGTATCCTTGTCCGGACAGCGCAGGGTGTGCAGGTGCACGCCGCCGGTCATGCGGCTCAAAAGGCTCTCGGGTGCATCGGCTGCCTGACGAATAAAGTTATCCACGTCGTACCGGTTGCACAGGTTCAATGTGGCGCGGATCTCGCCGTACAGGCTGTTTTCCACCGCCACATCCACCACCGTGCCGCCCTGATCTACCACGGTGTACAGCTCCTGGCGCATCTCCTCCTGCGTGCGGTGCACACAGGCCAGAATGCCGGTATAGCCCTTCTCCGCCGGGTGCAGCTGGTAGCCCCGGGGGGTGGCATCGATCTGCGCCCCACCGGCGCGCAGCAGCGCCACATCCCCTACCACGATCTGCCGCGACACCCCCAGCTCTGCTGCCAGCGTGCTGGCGCTTAAGGGGGCACCGGCGCTGTTCAGCCGGGTCAGGATGCGTTCTCTGCGCTGTGCTGCATTCATAGGGGGTCAGGCTTCCTTTCCGTAAAACGACTTTTCTCTCCTTATTGTAGCAAAACGCGGCAAAATGTGCAAGGTTATTCCAATCTCAGCTTTCTGAACAAAGGCTTCCCCCGGAAGGGGGAAACCTATCTCCAAAGGGTAAAGGCTTTTGCGCCGGTCACGCCGCAGGCGTTGCTTTATTCTACCCGCAGCAGGGTGGCGTAATTGGAGGGCAGCTGCACCTTCATGCGGTCCCACTCGGTGGAGACCAGCACCTCCTGCGCACCCACGGTGTCCGCCAGCAGGTCAGTGACCTTGGCGGTTTCCACCGGCAGCTGGAACTCCAGCTGTGCGGGGGTATCGCCGTTGTTCAGCACCGCCACCACGGCCTTGCCGTCCAGCACCCGGGCAAAGGCGTAGCACTGGGTGGTGAGCTGCAATTCCTTTACCTCGCCGTAGGTCATTTCCGGCAATTCAGCCTTGCATTTCCCCAGCGCTTTGTATACACTGGTAACAGGATTTGTACGTTCTGCATCAGCGTAGTCACTGAGCTCCAGACAGGGGCGCAGCGGCCAGTCGCTGCCCCACTCCTTTTTGCCCTCGATGCCGAACTCCGAGCCGTAGTAGATGGACGGGATGCCCCACAGGCTGTACACCAGAATGGCGATGTGCCGGATGTGCTCTTTGTTGCGCAGCTTGTTGGGCAGGCGCTCCACATCGTGGTTATCCGAGAAGAGATACAGCCGGGTGTCGTGGCACAGCCCCTGCAGACGGCGCATGGTGTGGGCAATTTCAAAATAGTTATGGTCGTTGTGGCCGCTCCACAGGCCCTTGTGCAGCTCGTAGTTGGTGACCGAGTGCAGCATTTCCGGGTTTGCCCAGCGGCTGTAATCGCCGTGGATGACCTCGCCCATCAGCCAGAACTCCGGCTTTACCTCGTTTGCCAGACGGCGCAGCCCGCGCATGAAGTCGAAATCCAGCACGTCGGCTGCGTCCAGACGGATGCCGTCGATGTCGAACTGCTCCACCCAGAAGCGGACGGTATCATAATGGTACTGCTGCACCTCCGGGTTGCGCTGGTTCAGCTTGACCAGCAGGTTGTAGCCGCCCCAGTTGCCGTAGGAAAAGCCGTCGTTATACTCGTTGTTGCCCCAGAAGTTCACATCGCAGAACCAGTCCTTATAGCGGGCGTTCTCGCGGTTCGCTTTCAGGTCCCGGAACGCGAAGAAATCGCGGCCCACATGGTTGAACACGCCGTCCACGATGACCCGCTGCCCGCGGGCGTGGCAGGCCGCCACAAAAGCCTTGAACTCCTCGTTGGTGCCAAGGCGGCGGTCCACCAGACGGTAGTCGATGGTATCGTAGCCGTGGGAGCCGCTCTCGAACAGCGGGCCGATGTAGATGGCTGTACAGCCCAGCTTTGCCGCGTGGGCTGCCCATGCTTCCAGCTTTGCAAAAGCGCCCGGGGTGGGCTGGCCGTCGTTTTCGTGCGCACAGCCGCACAGCCCCAGCGGATAGATGTGATAAAATACTGCTTCGTCATACCAAGCCATGATCATTCGCTCCCATTCTATTGCTCTAAAAAGTTGCACCGCCCGCAAGGCGGTAGCAACAGTATACCACACCCTCTGGCAAATATGTGTATTTTTGCCGATTTTTGTCAAGATTCGCTAAGATTATCGGCCACTGTGCCGGTAAAAAAGCGTTTTTCTTGGATAGTTTGCCCAAACAGCCTTGTATCAACCGGCGCACATCGCCGGTCAACATAGAGAAGTAAGGAGATCTTTGCATGAATTACCCTGTGATCCCCCGCACGTTTTTCAGTGGCGACTGCTTCGATGCCTACCGCATTCTGGGTGCGCACCCCTGCACCGACCCGAACGGCGCCGAGGGCTGGCGTTTTGCCGTGTGGGCACCCGGTGCCACCGCCGTGGAGGTGTGCGGCGGCTTTGACGGCTGGGAGCGCGGCGTGCCCATGGAAAAAGCCGATACCGGCGTGTGGAGCGCTTTTATCCCCGGCCTTGCGGAGGGCGAGTTGTACAAATACCGCGTGCATGGCGCGGACGGCAGCACCGTGATGCGCAGCGACCCCTACGCCTTTGCCACCGAGCTGCGCCCCGGCACCGCCAGCAAGCTGACAAAGCTGGATTTCACCTTTGACGACACCGCGTGGATGGAGCGGCGGGACAAATGCCGCAACCGCCCGCTGAACATCTACGAGCTGCACGCCGGCAGCTGGAAGCACAAGCCCGGCGCAACCCAGCCGGACGGCTCGGACGGGTGGTACAACTACGAGGAGCTGGCGCGGGAGCTGATCCCGTGGCTGCTGGAGCACCACTTTACCCATGTGGAGCTGCTGCCGCTGGCCGAGCATCCCTTTGACGGCAGCTGGGGCTACCAGACCACCGGCTACTTCTCGGTGACCAGCCGCTACGGCACCCCCGCCCAGTTTGCGGGTTTTGTCAACGCCTGCCACCGCATGGGCATCGGCGTCATCATGGACTTTGTGCCGGTGCACTTTGCCGCCAACGCTGACGCACTGGCAAAGTTTGACGGCACCTACCTGTACGAGTACGACAGCGACGTGGGACAGAGCGAGTGGGGCACCTGCAACTTCAACTACTACCGCCGGGAGGTGTGCAGCTTTTTGAGCAGCGCCGCCGGGCTGTGGATGGACGTGTACCACTGCGACGGCATCCGCATGGACGCCATCTCCCGGGCGCTGTACTGGCAGGGCGACCCCAACCGCGGCGTGAATCAGGGCGCGGTGAACTTTTTGCGCAGTTTGAACCACGGGCTGAACGAGCGCTGGCCCACCGGCATCTACATGGCGGAGGACTCCACCAACTTTTTAAAGGTGACCGCCCCCACCCGCTACGAGGGCGTGGGCTTTGACTACAAGTGGGATATGGGCTGGATGCACGACACGCTGGACTACTTTGCCACCCCCTTCGGCGAGCGCCCGGGCTGCTACGGCAAGCTGCTGTTCAGTATGCACTACTTCTACAACGAACTGTATCTGCTGGCGCTGAGCCACGATGAGGTGGTGCACGGCAAAAAGACCATCATTGACAAGCTGTGGGGCAGCTACGCGGAAAAATGCGCCCAGCTGCGCACCCTGTATTTTTATATGTACACCCATCCCGGCAAAAAGCTGAACTTTATGGGCAACGAGCTGGCGCACTTCCGGGAGTGGGACGAAAAGCGGGAGCTGGACTGGAATCTGCTGGAATACCCCTTCCACGATGCCTTCCAGAAGTACTTTGCCGCTCTGAGCCGCATCTATGCCTCCGAGCCTGCTTTGTATGACGGCGAGTACAACCCGGACTGCTTTGAGTGGGTGGCAAACGAAAGCTGCGCCGAGGGCGTGTACGCATGGCTGCGCAAGGGGCGCGGGCAGAACCTGCTCTGCGTGATGAACACCCAGGACCACGCCCACAAAAAGTTCCCCCTGTACCTCAAGTTCCCCTGCAGCGCAGAGCTGGTGCTGGACACCGAGGCCGGCACTTGGGGCGGCGTGCACAAGGCGCACCGCAAGCAGAGCTTCCACACCACCGACGGCGGTGTGTTCGGCCGGGACTACACCCTGACGCTGGACCTGCCCGCCATGGGCAGCTATCTGCTGCGGCTGTCCCCGGAAGCCCCGAACCCGGACGCCGCCCGCCTGAGCGCCAACAGGGCGCTGGCGCAAAAGCGCAAGGCGGCAAAGGCTGCTAAGGCCGCTGCAGAAGTTTCCGATAAGTAATATTTATGCAAAAATGTCCCGTCTGCTTTGAAAGCGGCGGGACATTCTGCATTTTTCGCCGCCGGGGTGCTGGACAGTGCCCGGGGGAGTTGTTATACTGTAAGGTGTGAAATTTTGCAAGGAGGGTCCTATTCCATGTCCGAACCCATTACAAAGCCCCGCGTTTCCGCTGCGGCGAAAATCGTGCTGGTGCTGGCGGCAGCAGCAGTGCTGCTGGCCGTTTTTGCGCAGGCTGCGCCCGGCAGCAAATTCTTTTTTCCGCTGGTGAGCCTGTGGTGCAACCTTGCCCTGTTTGCCTGTGTGCTGCTGGTGCTGCGGGTGGCGGGAATCAAATTTGACCTCTTCCACAAAGCGGTGCTCGTCGGCCTGTGGGCGGCGGCGCTGGTCTACTTTTTCTGGGCGCTTGGCCGCCGCAGCTTTGTGTATATCTGGGATTACGTCAACTATATCAACAAGCAGTACTGGGCCGAAGCTGCCTTTCTGCAAGGCCCGGCGGCGGGCTTCCAGTTCATCTTCGGCTCCTTTGCCGAGGACTACACCAACTTCATCACCCTGTTTCTGGAGTTTCCCTTCTGCCTGAGCGACCGCACCGGCGACAGTTTTGCCTTCTGTCAGGTGTTCAGCGTCCTGCCCATGCTGCTGGTGCTGCTGGCAGGGCTTACCATCAAGGTGGGGCAGATGCTGCAGGTGAAGAACCGCTTCTGGTACTTCCTTATCGGCATGACCTGGATGGTCACCTACCCGTGGCTGCGCATGAGTGCCATGCTCAGCCAGCCGGACTGGTTCGGCCTGATCTTCGGCTTCAGCATCCTGCTGCTCACGCTGGACTTCCGGTTTGAAAGGCTGGAGCCGGTGCGCTTTTGCCTGTTGTTCCTTGCCACGGCAGCCATCATCCTTTCCCGCCGGTGGTACTTATATTTTGTAGTGGGCTACTACTTTGCCTATGCGGTGCTGGTGCTGGTAAGCAGCGTGCGCATTGCCCGCGCCGGGCAGAAAAAGCAGGCACTTTTGCAGGTGCGCAATCTGGTGCTGTTCGGGCTGATGTCCATGGTGGCCATGCTGGTGCTGCTGTGGCCGATGGTCAGCCGCATCCTCGCTTACAGCTACGCCGAGCGCTATTCCTACTATAACGGCGGCGGCATGGTCACGGAGATCTACCTGCAATACGCCCGCATGGGCCTGATGAACCTTGTGCTCATCGGTCTGGGCCTGTGGTTCAGCCTGAAAAAGCGCAAAATGCCCGCGCTGCCCTGCCTTGCCGGGCTGGAGATCCTGCTGAGCATGCTGCTGTTCACCCGCATCCAGAACACCGGCTCCCACCAGATGCTGCTGTTCCTCCCGGGGTGGTTTCTCCTGTTTTTGCTGGGCGCAGCGGCGCTGGCCGAGGGCATCAGCCGCTTCCGGGCGGCAAAGGTCGTGTTCTGGGCGTTCACCCTCGTGTTTGCCACCTCGGTGCGCTGCTCTCCCCTGACCACCATTGCCCTGCCGGGCTTTCTGGTGGATCACTTCCCGCTGGCAGTCACCGAGGAGTTCGTCCGGCTGGACAAGCTGATCTATGACCGCAAGGATCTGCCGCAGATCAAGGCCATTGCCAACTGGATCGACACCCACTGCGCCGAGGGCGAGATCAGCTACATGATCCCCCACGATATGCTGTACTGCCCGGATCACTTCAAGAACTGCCAGCTGCCCGCAACCCCCATCAACGATAAGCTGGCCTTCGGCTTCTCGGTGCCGGGCACCCACAACTTCCCCATGCAGTTCTTCGAGGCCAAATATGTCCTCACCGCCGACCCCTTCCCCCAGACCTTTGTGGGCAACGGCGAGATGTCCCACAAGCTGAACGAGCGGTTCCTTGCGGTGCGGGACGAGTACTTTGCGCTGGAGGCCACCTTTGATATGGGCAACGGCACCACCTTTACCATCTGGCGGCGCACCGTGGCCCCCACCCGCGCCGAGGTGGAGTACTACCTGAGCGCCTTTAAAGAAGAAGATGCCCAGTACCCGGAGATGTTCTCCCAGATCGCAGAAAGCTGGCTGGCAGCCCGTGGGCTGTAACGCCGCTTTTGTAAAAAGGAGTGTTCGACTATGGAACATACTGCAAACACCATGCCCGCTGCCACTTTAGGGCAGTACAAGGGGCTTGCCTTCACCCGCCGGGTGCGCCCGGTATCGGATAAGGCCGTAGAGGCGGATATCGGCAATCTGGCGCGGGTCCACGCGCCCTTTGTGCCCACTGACGCGCCCGCCGCCCGCGGGATGCGGGTCACGCTGGATTTCGAGGGCTTTCTCGCGGGTGCGCCCATCCCGGACAGCCGGATGGAGAAGGTGACCGTAGTGCTGGGCACCGGGCAGCTGATGCCCGCCGCAGAAGAAGCCGTGTACGGCCACTGCGCGGGCGAGACTTTCCGGTTCGATTTCACCTACCCCGCCGACTTCCGGGTGCCGGAGCTTTCCGGTAAAACGGCGCAGTTTGAGATCTGCCTGCACACAGTGGAGCGCAAGCAGGTGCCCCCGGTGGACGATGCCCTTGCAAAATCGCTGGGCTATGCGGACTTGGAAGCCCTGCGGGAGAGCCTGCGGGAGAAAAAGCGCCTTTCCCACGAAGCCAACGCCGACCGCATTGCCGGGGCGGCGCTGCTGGATATGGCAGGCGCGAACCTGACCGTGGAGCTGCCCGCAGAGCTGCTGGCGCAGATGACCCAGCTGCGCCAGCGGCTGCGCAAGAGCCAGATGACCATGGAGCTCTACTGCAAGAGCGCCGGGCTGACCCCGGAGCAGGTGCGGGAGGGCTACCGCAAGGAAGCCGAGCGCCAGCTGCGGGCCATGCTGGCGGTGCGCGCCATCGCCGAAGCCGAAAAGATCACCGTGACCCAGCAGGAGGTGGACGCCGAGATCGCCCGCCTTTCCAAGCTGCACGATACCCCGGAAGAAGAGATCCGCAAGGTGCTCAGCCGGGACGCCATCGCCGCCGCCGTGACCAACCAAAAGGTGCAGCGTTTCCTGCTCGACCACGCCGCCCTTACCTCTGTTGTGGAAAAGGAGTAAAGACCATGGGCTTTTTTACCAGAACTGCAATGGATGCCCTGATGAAGACCACCCATCCAGAGATCAACCGCCGCCAGTGCTGGAATTTGCACCCCCACCGCAAGCCCTGCACGACCTGCAAGGACATCTGCCCCTACGGCGAGGAGATCTTTACCCGCCCGAACCTCGTCAAGGACTGGGACCCCTGCACCGACTGCGGACTGTGCGTTTCCGCCT
>ERZ857969.4420-NODE-4420-length-12367-cov-6.914149_pt1 | contig 12367 bp, 9 predicted proteins | sample MGYA00519864_ERZ857969 | MGnify/ENA primary metagenome ERZ857969 (study PRJEB31778, sample SAMEA3449382) | human gut metagenome | biome: human gut; feature: human-associated habitat; material: faeces | place: United Kingdom | collected 2010/2012 ... | reverse complement strand
TGATATCTGCGTCAGACCACTTGGCGATCTGGTGCTGGGTCATGGTTTTTCCGGTTCCGAATCCTCCCGGAACAGCAGCAGTGCCGCCCTTGGCAATCGGGAAAAGAGTATCCAGGATACGCTGGCCGGTAAGAAGCGGAACGCTTGCCGGGAAACGTTTGTAGGTCGGTCTCGGCACACGGATCGGCCATTTCTGTGCAAGTGCCAGTTCTTTTTCAGTTCCGTCATCAAGACGAACGGTAACGATGGGTTCCAGAACCGTATAAGCTCCGTCAGGAACGGCATGGATAACAGTTCCGTGTGTGATCGTCGGCGGAACCATGGACTTGTGAAGGATAGAAGCGGTTTCCTGTGTCTCGGCGATAACCGTACCTGCGCCGATGACATCGCCTTCTTTTACTGTAATGTGTGTTTCCCATTTTTTTTCGGTGTCAAGAGAGTCAACGCTGACACCACGGGAAATATATTTTCCAGAGGCCTGTGCAATCTCTGCCAGAGGTCTCTGGATACCATCAAAAATATTGTGGATGATTCCCGGACCAAGGAGAACGGAAATGGCGTCTCCTGTTCCGATCACGGTTTCTCCGGGTTTCAGTCCGGTAGTTTCCTCAAAAACCTGTACGGTGGTCATATGTTTCTTAAGACCGATGACTTCGCCTACCAGTTTTTCAGGGCCTACATAGACCATCTCGGAGATCTTGAATCCGGTGTCGCCCTTTAAGTAGATAACAGGACCGTTAACACCGTAGATAATACCTGTTTTACTCATGTGCTGGACCTCCGTCAAATTTGAATTCTCTGTAAGCTGCCTGGTAACCTTCCTCAAAGGAATTGTCTATGAGGATGTTTTTTTCAGGGATGATCGCCTTGATTCCGCCGATAAAGGACTCGTCGGAAAGCTTCAGCGGAAAGCCGGTTTTTACAGTGAGAGATTTCAGACGAGGTTCATCTTCTTTTGAAAGATAGATCTGGATCTCATCGTGTTCCGCGAAGCAGACAGCTTCTTCAATTTTTGTACAAAGATATTCTTCATAACGGGAAGATTCCATGAATTTCAGGATCTGTTCCCGGACTTCAGCAAAAAGTTTTTCTTTTAAGCGGCTCTGTCTGGCAGTCCAGTCACGCCGGATGTGAAGCTGCTCTGCGGAAAGTGCCTTGTTGATCTCGCGCTTTGCGTTTGCAATCTCGGCTTTGCGGGAGCTGGCGGCGTTTTCCAGAGACATTTTTTTATGTTCCTCCAGTGCGGCATCCAGGGAGTCTTTGTGCTCCTGTACATCTTTTTCCGCCTGACGGCGGGCTTCTTCCACGGAGGTGTCATAGAAGTGCGTAAGCTTCTCTTCAATTGTCATAATATCACCTGCCTATAATTTTAATCCGATGGCCTCGTTTACATAAGAAGTAATGAAATCGGGCCTGCGGCCGGTACCATGTCTGTCAGGAATTTCAATGATGAGAGGTGTTTTATGATGAAGTTTGACATCATCGATGATCTCAGGAAACTCCCGGCCGAATTTTTCGGTCAGGAGTATGATTCCAATCTCTTTGTCTGCGATGGTGCGTTCCAGGGCTTCTTTCAGCTCGTCGTGTTCATGGACGATCACACCTTCTACACCGGCCAGTCTCATTCCTGTCAGAGTATCAATATTGTCACTGATCAGATACATTTTCATATCAAAGTTTACCCAGGATCATGAAGGAGATGATCAGTCCATAAAGAGCAACACCTTCGGCAAGACCTACGAAGATAAGAGATTTACCAAGGATGCTCTGATCCTCACTGATTGCTCCAAGGGCTGCGCTTGCCGCACTGGCAACGGCAATACCACCACCGATACAGGAAAGTCCGGTTACAAGAGCTGCTGCGATATAACCCATACCTGTGGCAAGTGTGCCTTCAGAGCCTGCAGCGGCCTGTGCGGAAGAAGCACCTGTGAACATAACTGCAATGGCGATAAGCATGGTTCCAAAGAAGAAGAATGCGTTTACACCGAGAGCTGTTTTGTAACGTCCGCGGTTTTTTTCACCGATGAGATAGTAGCCAAATGGAAGAATGATGCTGAGTACCAGTGCGATTGCTAAAATGATCTGTGCGATTGTTGTCATAATTAAATCTCCTCTTAGTTCTTGATTTTGCTGTTCATATATATCATATTTATTCGGCTTCGAATATCTGGCTGACCGACAGATATGGGTTTCCCGAGGATGATATATAAATGAAAATAGTATAATTTCTGATGATCTTTCTGTCTATTTTACAGAGCGGAACGGCTCAAATTTACGTCCTGTACCTTTGTAGAAGCGGCTGAACATTTCATAATATTCCAGACGAAGCACCTGGATACCGACGATCAGGCCCTCCATACCACATACAAAAAGGTTTCCCAGAACTACTACTATCCAGTTCAGGTTTCCGCTTTCTGCGCCTGCAAGCATGAGAACGACTTCCATCATCGCTGCATGGCTGACTGCGAAAGCTCCGATACGGACGAAGGAAAGGGTATTGGAGAAGTAGCTTAACAGGACTTCAAACATTTCAAAAAGTCCCTGTACAACGAACATTCCCTTCTCTTTTGGCATAACTTCTGATTTCTTCTCAATGAGGGCTGTAAGTGGCTCTTTTAGGAAGATCAGGATCAATGGTACGCCGAACATGATAAACAGTACGATTCCGCCGGGAAGTGTTTTGCCATTCAGTATAAGTGCAATGGAGACAACTGCAGAGCCGTAGAATACCAGACCAGCTACTGAGTTTGTATCAAACCAGATGTGTTCTACATCTCCGGCTTTCCAGGCATTCAGGATGTTAAATACCATACATAAAAGGATCAGGCACATACCAAAACCAATGGCAACAATAAATACTGTATTCAGCTTTCCGATAAACGGAACTGACATCATATTGTTCATCGGGCGAAGCCACAGGGCAGGTATCACATCTTCGAATCCGAAGATACTTCCGAACATAAATCCGAAGATTGTGGAGAACACACCTGCACAACTGATAATGCCTGCCAGTGTGATATGTTTGAATTTATAAAGCAGGAAACCTCCGATAAAGAGCAGCAATCCCTGTCCCACATCACCGAACATTGCACCGAAAATAAAGGAATAAGTCAGTGCTACAAACCATGTGGGATCCATCTCGTTATAGGCCGGAAGACCATACATCTTAATGTACATTTCAAATGGTTTAAACAGTTTCGGGTTCTTCAGTTTGGTAGGTGGCTGCTGATGGATGCCTGGCTTCAGATGTTCGTCCTCTTCACCGTCAATAATACAGAAAATGCGGCTGTCGTCTTTGATATCATTCTGGAAAGAATGGGCATCTTTCTCTGTCATCCATCCACATAAGATATAGAAAACGTCTTTATCCCCATGTGTACATGCCGCAAGTCTGCGCACATCAAAGTTACCGGAAAGCTGTGCGATAGCATTGCGTGATGCAACGATATCTTTCTGATTTCTAAGAAGAAAATCTGCTTTTTTCTGATCGGCAGATGCCAGATCAGCAGCAGCTCTGTTGCGTGTTTCAGTCAGTTGTTCGAAAGCTTCTTTTGCTGTTCCCTCATACGTATCTGGCATATAAATACGCTCGAAGTGCATGGAAGAATAGACGGCTTTTACTTTCTGGGCTTCGTGCTCCGGGACAAAATACAGACCCCAGACATACTGGTCATCTTCATCACATTTAATGAAAATTGTGTCCAGATTTTCGTAAATATACTTTTCAAATTTCTGGTAATATTCCTTCTCAATCCTTCCGAAACGGAAGTGGATGAACTGGAATTTCAGGATTGAGGAAATATTGTAATTAATATTTCTGAACGGGCGGATCACTCGCAGAGATTCATCCAGAGCTGCAAGCTGACTCTCCAGATCAGCACGTTTATTGCTTAGTTCCTGATAATCAGACTGAATCCGGCGGATTGTATTTAAAGCCTGTTCAGTATCCATGGGTTTGGCAGAAATCTTCTCCGGATCTGCCAGTTCATCATAGAAACTGTTGGCAGTAGAGAGTGCTTCCTTATATGGATTGATTTCCATAAACGGAGAAAGACTCTCTACTGCGGTCAGCTCGGAAAGGGCATTTTCCAGATGAATTTCGTATTTGGAAAGATAGGTGTTTACCACTCTGTCAATATCGGCCTTAGGACCGGTAATGCTCAGGAACTTCATTTTCTCAATCATAAATTCACCTCCTGGTTAATGTTCTTTAAACTGCGAAGCAGTTATTCAGTTATGCGCCATATAGAAATCAACTGTTGCAAATATAACGCATGGCTTCATCATGCTGCACACCGTAACGTACGCATTCAATGGCGATAGTCAGGCGGTTTACTTCGTGTTCCTTGTTATACAGATAAGAATAGATCACTGCTACAGAATATGGATTTCTGTGGGATTCCTTCTCAAGGATCGAGCGGTGGATGTGGTTGTAGAATTCTTCCAGATTGGCTGCGGTAAGCTGTTCATATTTGTTGCCGTACCATGTTTTCTGGAAAATTCTTCGACCTTCTTCGTATGAAGGTGCTTCCACCAAAGCTGTGATCTCTTCTTTCTTTAACTTATAATTTACAGGGATCAGCAGGGCATAAATACTTGCCGGATCCATGTTGTAATACCTTTTGGAACGCTGGATAAACTGCAGATTCAGCATATCAAATTTCTCGCCGTAAGTGCAGGTAATCTCTTCCAGATCTTTACCTTTAAACAGCTTCTTACGGATGTTCCAGATCTGGGTAAAATAGTACAGATCCAGTGCCATACCATAGTCGAAGAGAAGTGCTGTTTCATGCTCCTGGATCTTCGAAAGCGGGATATAAAATTCGTTTCCTTTGAGGCAGGAGATCAGTTCCTCCATGGTGGAACAGGTAGTGATCCGGTCTACATCAATATTGGAATGCAGACGGAAAAATTCACGGTACGGAGAAACATCTACAGGATCCGTGTCGCGGTGATCGAAGATATTTGTCATGACTTCCTTCAGTACACGGATTTCATATCGCTTGGAATACAGATCCAGAAATTTACGCTGCTCCGGGTTGGCAAAGTGATAAATTCTGGAGAAATTCTGGAATATGGATTTCTTCAGAAGCTTCTCAATCTGGCCACGGTGCAGGGTATTTTCATCCAGTGCATCCCACCTGGAAGAGTATTCCGGCATTCGCTTCAGATAGGCAGCTACCTGCGTGACATCGGAGAGTTGGAGGATTTCCTCGAACTGATCCATGGTAGTAAGCCTGCTCTGCATTGCGCGGATTTTCGTGGAAAGTCCGCTGTAGGAGAGTACGCCTCCCATTGTTTTTCACTTCCTTTCCTGATATCATTTAGCGTTTGAGACAGATCTTTACATAGCCAATATTTTCTCAAACAATTCTCTGGAAAGTTGTGAGTGCTGCTGTTCGTAATGAGCATCCAGTGAAGAAAAGGTAGCGTCTGTATCTGCACGTAACTGTGCCAGGCGGGAATCTTTTTCTTCTTCCAGTTGCTGACGGATCCGTCGAATCTGCTCTGCTGTCCGGGTCTCCAGCTGCTCGTCATAATTTTTACATTTCTGTTCTGCTTCTTCAGAAAGCTGTTGCTTTTGCCGGTCGCAGTCTTCCATGATGCGTTGGGCTGTAAGCTCGATTTCAGATAATTTGTTAAGTATCTGCTCCATCTTCAACCTCCTTGGTTGTCAAAATTTTACAAAAAAACCAGATTTACTATGTGAAAAATAGTAATATCTGTTAGATATCATACACCCTTTTGTTAAAAAAAACCATCTAAATTTTTCCAGAAAGAAAAAAATTGTTATTTTTTAGACAAGTTAAAGAAATCTCCTGCGAATATCTGTCCGGAATGTAATTGACGTTAGGAGTATGGTATGGTAGTTTATTGGTGGCAGGAAATTGCACGCACATCTTGCGTAAAGCATTTTTCAAACACGCTCTGGAGATATAAGAAAAGGAACAGGAGATTTTTATGAGATTAAGAAATATTCCGGGAGCTCAGGATGCAATTCTGGAGAGCCCTTATGTGGTGCAGGAGCCACAGACAAAGAAAGGACACTGGGGGGAGGTTTTCGCGAAAAAGCAGCCTCTTCATATTGAAGTAGGGATGGGAAAAGGAAGATTTCTTATGGATCTGGCCCGGCTGCATCCGGATATCAATTATATAGGAATCGAGATGTATGACAGCGTTCTTCTTCGCGCATTGCAGAAGAGAGAAGAACTGGAGGAGAATGGAGAGGTTTATTCTAATTTATTTTTTATGAGAGTGGATGCCAGACTTCTGCCGGAAATCTTTGAGAAAGGTGAAGTAGATAAGATTTACTTGAACTTTTCCGATCCATGGCCAAAAGCCCGCCATGCAAAACGTCGCCTGACATCCAGAGAATTTCTGGCACGTTACGACCAGATTCTGGTTCAGGATGGAAAAGTGGAATTTAAGACAGATAATAAGGAACTGTTTGAATTTTCCCTGGAAGAAGTGGAGGAAGCCGGATGGAATCTGGAGGCATCTACTTTTGATCTGCATCATAATGAAGAGATGGTACAGGGAAATGTTATGACAGAATATGAAGAGAAATTTTCTTCTATGGGAAATCCAATCTGTAAGATGGTGATTTCCAGAGGGTGTCATAGATAAAAAAGCAGAGCAATCATCTGGTTTATAGCAATTCCGTAGTGAAGTGGATTGCGATTATTCATTTGATTATCTATTGTGGCTGGCAGTGCATATTATAGTATAAGAAAATTTCGGGGCGCTTCGCGCCCCGAAGGAGTCAGCCAGTGAAACGAAAAAGTTCTTTCCATAATAAGATGCTACAATTCCGTTATGAACACAAAAATTTTGATAATACTTTCAGCCGCCTGCGGAAATCCGCAGAAGAGGTCAATAAAACACTTAACAAAATGTCCCAAAACGACGAAAAAAAGGAAAAATAAATGAAATAGAAAAAAATCTGATTTTTTTTGAAAAAAACTATTGACATTTAAACGACTATTATATATAATATCACTTGCGTTGAGGGTGATGCAAAACTTCAACACAAAGAAAAACAAAAGAATATGCGCTTTTAGCTCAGTTGGTAGAGCACCTGACTCTTAATCAGGGTGTCCAGGGTTCGAACCCCTGAAGGCGCACTAAGAACACTGTTTTTGCGGACAAAGCGATTGCCGCGGGGACGGTGTTTTTTATGTTTTATGGGAAAGTGAAAAATAAAGGTGTCTGGGAAATAGATAGAAATGAAATATTTACGCCCCTGCGGAGAAAATTCCACAAGGGCGTAAAAGTATTTTATGCTGCTGATAGCGCTTAAAGAACACAGGGTCAAGCTGGTAAATATCTTCATGCAGGAGAGAAGACTGCTGTGCAAGATGCAGATAAACTCTCTTTATAACCAGTCATCACACTTTATACAAACCATCCTGATAACATTGAAATCCCTCCCTGTTGGAAAGAGTTGATGACATTGAATTTTTATAAGTCGGAAACATATAAGACATTGCAAGAAAAAGAAAAGGGTTTGTGAAAAGATTTTAACGCTTTTCGTATCAAAAGATGCACTATGGCTTCTGATTATGTTATACTCTATACTCAGTGTATTATCGAAAGAAGAGGAATAAGTCAAATATCTGGGTTCCGGTCTGGTCAAAGGAGGTTACGGTATCGAATGAAAAAAATACTAAAAAGAACAGGAAAAATATTTTGCCTTTTCCTGCTGATCGTGGTGCTGGTAAATATACTTTCACCTCTTTTTTGCAGGAAACCGGACGAAACATATGTGGAAAGTCTGAGAAAGACAGAATTTACATCAGAGACAGCAGGCGTAGAAAGGATTTGCTGCATTGACGATAATGAAGAGGCACTTTTGTGGAGGCTTCGTATGATTGGCACTGCGAAGGAGAGCATTGTACTGTCTACTTTTGACTTACGCGCGGATGATAATGGCACTAAAATTCTTGCCGCATTGAATTGCGCTGCGGCAAGAGGTGTGAAGATTCAGTTATTGATCGATGGAATTTATCAGCAACTGTTTCTGGCTGGAAGCAGCGATTTCCAGGCTCTGGCATCATATGAGAATGTGGAAGTGGGAGTTTACAATCCGGTGACACCGGTCAATCTGTTTAAGGTGAATTATCGCATGCATGATAAATATCTGATCGTGGATGAGAAAATGTATCTGCTGGGCGGACGCAACAGCAATGATATCTTTCTGGGAAATCAGACAAAAGGCATTAATGAAGACAGAGATATCCTGGTGTATGATACATCAGAAGGACAGGGAGAGTCTCTGAACCAGCTTGAGGATTATTTCCATAAAATATGGAAGGAAAGCTGTGTGAGCATTAAAAACGGCAAACAATCTTCCAGATATACGGATGCATACCGGCACATGGAAGAAATTTACATATCTCTGCTGAAAAGGTACAATGATATAGAAACCTACAGTGCATGGGAAAAGGATACGATAGAAGCAAACAAGATCACTCTGATCAATAATGGAATTGAGGCGGGACGAAAAACACCGCAGGTTCTCCAGACAATTCAGTATCTTACTGAAAATGCAGATCATGTAATAATACAGACTCCTTATGTGATCTGTAATGGTTACATGTATGATGTATTGCAGGGGATTTCAGATCATGCAAAGCTTCAGATCGTGCTGAATGCAGTGGAAAAAGGCTCTAATCCATGGGGCTGTACAGATTATCTTAATCAGAAAAAGAAAATTCTGGAAACAGGGGCAGATGTGTATGAACTGATGAATGATTATCCGGTTCATACAAAAGCTGTGCTGATAAATGACCGTCTGTCAGTAGTAGGTTCCTATAATCTGGATATGCGAAGTACTTATCTGGATACGGAACTGATGCTGGTAATTGACAGCGAAAAACTGAATCAGCAGATTCACGAAACAGAATCAGATTATATGGAAAAAAGCAAAGAGGTACTTGCAAACGGTCAGGAAACCGAAGGCGCAAAGTACCAGGGGAAAGTGTTGAATCGGAAAAAGAAGTTATACTACGGTGTGCTCAGGATTATCATTCGTCCTCTTCGGCAGCTGCTTTAGAGTGTGTTTGGAAAATCATTCCCAAAATCTCCTGCAAATTGTGACGCACATCTTGCGTAAAGCATTTTTCAGACATGTTCTAGAAAATAGTATCACAAGTATATGTCATATAAATGTTCAGTAGCTGAAAAAAAGCGTTGTCAATCAGACTACAGAAGATTAAAATAGACATAAAAGCAGCTGTTACAACTGTTGTTGATGTAAAGGAGGAAAAGCTTTTATGGACTTAAAGAAATTTATGCTGGAAGGTAATCCTGTATGCAGAAAGGAAGCTGTGATCGTGGGCGATCATTTCAGGATTACAATGTTGACAACTGCCCTGATTCGTTTTGAGTACAGCGAAGACGGAGGATTTGAGGACAGAGCAACACAGATGGTATGCAATCGTGATTTCCCGGTGCCGGAATTCAGGGTGAGCGATGGCGGTGAGGAATTACATATTTACACCAAAGACCTGGAAATCCACTATGACAGACAGAAATTTTCTCCAAGCGGTCTGATGATACGTGTAGCGGGTGGAAAAGCCAGCGAGCGCGTGTGGCATTATGGTGATGAACCAAAAGATCTGCTGGGAACAGCCAGAACCCTGGATGAAGCAGACGGTGAGATTCCGCTGAGTCATGGAATTATGTCCAGAAACGGTTTTTCAGTGCTGGATGATTCCCACACAATGGCTATGGGCGAAGATGGAATGGTAGAGCCACGTCAGGGAAACAGAGCAGACTTTTATTTCTTTGGATATGGTCACAGATATGTGGAATGTCTGCAGGATTTTTACAGATTATGTGGAAAAACACCTCTGCTTCCAAGATATACGTTCGGAAACTGGTGGAGCAGATATCACAAATACACAGAGACAGAGTACAAAGAACTGGTAGAGCGTTTTGAGAAAGAAGAAGTGCCATTTTCTGTTGCAGTTGTAGATATGGACTGGCATCTGGTAGAGGATGTACCTCCTGTATATGGAAGCGGATGGACAGGATATACCTGGAATAAGAAGTTTTTCCCCAATCCGCCTGAATTTATGGACTGGCTGCACAAACATGGATATAAGATCACACTGAACGTACATCCGGCAGATGGAGTGCGTGCTTATGAAGAAGCCTATCCGAGAGTTGCAGAGAAGATGGGAATTGATCCTGCAAGTAAGGAACCGGTACTTTTTGATATGACAGATCCGAAATTCATTGAGACATATTTTGAGGAACTGCATCATCCGATGGAAGAAGAGGGAGTAGACTTCTGGTGGCTTGACTGGCAGCAGGGAACTGTAACCAAGGTTCCGGGACTGGATCCGCTCTGGATGCTGAACCACTATCACTATCTGGACAGCAAGTGGAAAGGAAAACGTGCGCTGACTTTCTCAAGATATGCAGGTCCAGGAAGCCACAGATACCCGGTTGGTTTTTCCGGTGATACGTTCATTACCTGGGAGAGTCTGAAATTCCAGCCATATTTCACAGCAAATGCCAGCAACATCGGTTTTGGATGGTGGAGTCATGATATCGGTGGACATATGTTTGGATACAGAGACGACGAGCTCACTGCAAGGTGGGTACAGCTTGGAGTCTTTTCACCAATGAATCGTCTGCACAGCACAGATAACCCGTTTAATGGAAAAGAACCGTGGAAATACAACCAGATTGTAGAAACAGTAATGAAGAATTTCCTGAAACTGCGTCATAAGCTAGTTCCGTATCTTTACACCATGAACCGTCGTGCAAGCAGAGCGGGACTGCCACTGGTACAGCCGATGTATTATCTGGAGCCGGAGCGTGAGGAAACCTATGAAGTACCGAACAACTATTATTTCGGCACAGAGATGATGGTATCTCCAATCACAGATAAGCTGGATCCGGTAACAGGACTTGCAGGCGCAAAGACATGGATTCCGCAGGGAATCTGGTATGATTTCTTTAACGGAAGAGCATATAAGGGTGGCAGAAAAGTGGATCTCTGGAGAGATATTTATGAGATGCCGGTACTTGTGCGTGAAGGCAGCATCATTCCACTGAAGGACATGGAAGGATATGATAATTCCATTGAGAATCCTGAGAAACTGGAAGTACTTGTATATCCTGGAGAATCAGGAGAATTTGTACTCTGGGAAGACGGTGGGGACACACCGGAAGACCTGGATGAGAATTGGGTATCCACCAGAATGACGAAGACTGCAGATGAGAATGGAACAGTATTTATTGTAGAAGCTGCACAGGGAAATACAGCAGTGATCCCGCAGAAACGTTCCTGGAAGATCCGCTTCTGCAACATTCAGGACAAACCGCAGGAGGTTACTGTAAACGGACAGGTATATAAGGATGCAGAATTCGCAGAGGATGAGAAGATTCATGGAACAATAGTGCTCCTGAAGGATGTGCCGGCAGATGCACAGGTGAAGGTTACTTTTGCGGCAGATGCAGCTGTTTATCAGAGAGACTATGCAGAAGAGGTCTATGAGATTCTGGAAAAAGCACAGATTACCTATGCACAGAAGACAGAGGTTTATAAAGTAGTGAAAGAACTGGGCACAGAAGCAGTGCCTGTTCTGGTATCCATGAATTTGAATCCGTCATTGCTTGGGGTACTGATGGAGATTCTTACAATGGGAATTTAACCGAATCAAGCTAGTGTGCCAACAAGTTGATTTCTCGAACAATCTTGCGTCTAAATTTCTTATTTCCGCGTTGTCGTCGGTCGCCGTAGCCACCGCTACGCCTCCTTCCTCCGCCTTGAAATAAGAAAATTTATCCTGCAAGATTGTTTCAAGAATCAACTTGTCGGCACACTAGTTCTCTGCGGTAACACAAAAATCCCGCTCACAGTTGTGTCTTACTGTGAGCGGGATTTCACATTTTAAAAGAAGGAGTGCCGGATCTTGCGATCCGGCAAGTATGAAAAAGAAAAAGTTTTATTATAAATAAAGCGTTTGCTTTATTTGCTTATTAATATACAGGGAAAATGTGTGCAAAATGTGATGGACTGTTGAAGAAATTGTGATTAAATTCTAAAAAACTTATAAAAAAAGAAAAAGACCTGAAAAGGTCTGTAAAAAGAAGGAGGGCCGGACCTTGCGGCCCGGCATAAGTATGAAAAAGAAAAAAGTTAAAAATCTATGTGAAAAAGCATTTGCAACCTGTTTGTAAAGCATTTGCTTTATTTGCTTATTAATATACAGGGAATTTGTGAGCAAAATGTGATGGACTGTTGAAAAAAACGTGATTAAATTCTAAAAAACTTATAAATTGGAAGTAAGATTACTGTTCACACACCACTATCCCGCGAGGTGTTTTGGCATGAATATGCCAAAAT
>ERZ857969.4418-NODE-4418-length-12381-cov-14.162421_pt1 | contig 12381 bp, 10 predicted proteins | sample MGYA00519864_ERZ857969 | MGnify/ENA primary metagenome ERZ857969 (study PRJEB31778, sample SAMEA3449382) | human gut metagenome | biome: human gut; feature: human-associated habitat; material: faeces | place: United Kingdom | collected 2010/2012 ... | reverse complement strand
TGTCCCATGCCTATGGCTGGCTGCCATAAATCAAGGGGCAAATATATAGTAACAGAAGAAATAAATGAGTCAAATATTTGTTTGCGTCATAAAGAGGGAAAAGCATACTATCCCTCCGGCATTTTTGGAACAAATTGCACAACTTGCAAGTAGGTCTGATATGTATGTCTTCTGCCCTCCGAAATATATAGAAGAGTTCATGAGAACCCCCAAATATGGAAATTTGCTAGTTTTCGATCTTGCAGATAACGACGAATATGATGACTGCGAAGAATTCTACTATACAGTAGATTGTGATTTGCAGAATAAAAGAATAGAGACAATGGTTCACATTGCAAATTACGTACTGTCTTGTGGTTATCCGCTTGAATTCTTTATGGGGCTTTCGGGGAAATGTTCTGAAACTGAATTTGCGCACTGCAAAGTAACCGTTGCCGAATTGGAACGTGAGCTGAAAACATATTTTTCAAGCAATGATGGAGATTCTCGTAATGGATTTTTTGATGCTGTTAGAATAACAATTACAAGATAAAAATTCCACAATGCATGGATGCATTGCAAAATAACGATGAAAAAACTCATTTAATTAAGAGAACTTCAACCGAGGCGAAGCTGATGGGCTTCGCCTCGGTTTTTATGTGCGCCCGGCAAGAGCAACAACTAAGTGGTGAAAGACCACAACGCGCTCGGCAGTAGGAAGCGTTAGCCGAAGGCAAGGGTGTCCATTGTGAGGTGGAATCTGAAGGAAGCCGGATGTCAGCAGGGAAAAAAATGCTGGCGGGCAAACTCCTGAACCGACGAACAGAAATCACATAGTAGGCCGTACAGGGACGGACGAGTGTGCTAGACAACACGAAGTCCAATGCTGCCCGAATCCCGTGCGGTAAATGTGGCGGTTACGTGGGAGGAAAGCTGTTGCGCTTACCCGGGGAGGTCTTGCAGACGGGAAGTAGGAGAATCCGAAAGCCGCAGTAACAACGAACTGCAAGAAGTCAGCCGAAGCCATAGTACCTTGAAAGTTTTTTTCAAGGGAAGGGCTGAACAATCGTAAGTCTCAAGTAAAGACCGGAAGGATGTCAGTGTGATGAAAGCAGAAAACCGAGGAAACGAGGGCTTCCTGCAAAGAGCAAGTGTGGAACACCAAGGGTATGCAGAAGCGCGGAGCACTGACCGCAGAGAAGGGAAAGAACGAGACGGTGCAAGCGACCTGCTGGAAGCGATACTGGACAGGGATAACCTGAACAGAGCGCATAAGCGGGTCAAGAGCAACCACGGAGCAGCGGGAATCGACGGAATGAGCATAGAAGAAGCGCTGCCGTGGTTGAAGGAACATAGGGAAGAACTTTTGCAGAGTATCCGAGACGGAAGCTACGAGCCAAGCCCGGTGCGGCGAAAGGAAATCCCGAAACCGGATGGCGGCGTGCGAAAACTGGGAATCCCGACGGTAGTAGACCGAGTGATACAGCAGGGAATCGCACAGAAGCTGCAAAACATATGGGAACCGCAATTTTCAGACAGCAGCTACGGATATCGACCGAAACGGAGCGGTCAGCAGGCGATTCAGAAGGTGAAGGAATACGCGGAAGAAGGATACCGGTACGCGGTATCGGTAGACTTGTCCAAGTATTTCGATACGCTGAATCACGAACTGCTCATGAATCTGTTGCACCGGAAGATACAGGACATGCGAGTACTGCGAATCATCAAGAAGTATCTGAAAAGCGGTGTAATGGAGAATGGCGTAGTGAGCAAAACCGAGGAAGGTTCGCCGCAGGGCGGACCGCTGTCACCACTGCTGGCGAACATCTACCTCAACGAATTTGATTGGAAGATGCACAGCCGAGGGGTAAAGACGGTGAGGTATGCAGACGACATCGTGGTGTTTGCCAAGAGCAAACGAGCGGTGGAGCGGCTGATGGAATTCAGCCGGAAGTATCTGGAGGGAAAGCTGAAACTGAAAATGAACACGGAGAAGAGCAAAGTGACCAGCATCTTCGCAGTGAAGGAGTTCAAGTTCCTTGGATTCTGCATAGGGAAGAATGGAAGCGGCATCTATATCCGTGCGCACCGAAAGTCGTTGAACAAGGCTAAGGAAAAGCTGAAACTACTGACAAAACGCAACCGCGGACGGAACGTCCGCCGAGTGATGGCGGAAGTGAAAGTGTTTATCCGTGGATGGCTTGGCTACTTCCATGTAGCTGACATGAAGCGGACGATGAAGTCTTGGGATGAATGGTTGCGGCGCAGGTTTCGCATGTACATCTGGAAGCAATGGAAGAAGCCCCGAACGAAGGTGGCCAATTTAAGGAAGCTTGGAATTCCAGCGGACAAGGCATACCAGTGGGGGAATTCCCGATTGGGCTATTGGCGAATCGCGGGAAGCCCAGTTTTAGAATGTTCCATTACAAACGAAAGACTCGCAACAGCAGGATATTTTAGTATCCTCAACTGCTACGAGTCCTTGCACTTATGCGATTGAACCGCCGTGTACCGATCGGTACGCACGGTGGTGTAAGAGGCTATCTACTCAGCCGAGCCGCCTGATCGATTACCAGTAATGGAAATAACGATTATTTACACGAGTTCGGGCAAACTGAAATCCATAGATGCTCTCTTTATTCGATAATCTGCCCATTTTCCATGTGAAGGACGCAATCGCAAGCCTTTGCAATGTCGGCTTCACTGTGACTGACGAGGAGGATGGTGTTCCCCAGTGATTTGCGCTCTTGCAAAAGACGGTGGATATCAGCAATACCGGCTGCATCCAGTCCGTTGAATGGTTCATCCCATAGCAGTGCGGTTGGGTTTTCCAGCAGACTTTGTGCGATACCCAGCCGTTGGCGCATACCGAGCGAGTATTTTCCGACCGGCTTGCGGTCATCGGGGTCAAGACCGACCCGGCGGATAACATCACTGATTTGCGAATCCGACACTTTGCCAGTGATGCGGGACAAAATGGAAAGATTCTGCCGCGCAGTCATGTGTGAAAGAAAACCGGGCGTCTCAATAATGATGCCCATAGAAGGCGCAAAATCGCAGTCTTTTCCGATGACCTTTCCATCCACACGGACAAAGCCTGCATCCGGCTTTGCAAAACCGCAAATGCAGCGCATCAGTGTTGTTTTGCCGCAGCCGTTAGCGCCGACAAGTCCGTAGATGGTGCCGGATTGCAGCTGTGCGCTGATGTTGCGCAGCACAGGCGTCTTGCCGTAATGCTTGCTGACGTTTGAAATTTCAATCATGTTTATTCCACCTTTCAGCCTCTGTGGTCAGAATTGGGCGCAATGTCACGCCGGTGCGCTGCCCATAGAATCAGCAGAACTTGGCACAATAGCACGAGCACATAACCAACGCACACGGCGGTGATGCGCTGCCAATAGCAGTCCTCATAGCCCTGAACAAGCCGTGATAATGTGGCAAAGACCATGGGGGAACACAGTGCCGGAAAATCCTCGAAGACAAATATCATGCCGGCAAACAGGATGAGTGCATTCAGGCTTAAACCGATGGTTGGATGCCCCAGCAAGTTGAAAAACAGCACAGAGAACGTGATGACCATCCAAAACAGCAGAATCGGGCAGACTGCCAGCAGAATTGCCTGCCACGGCGCGAAGTTTGCGCGAATCCAGAGTGGAATAAAGGCGCGTTCTTCAAGCATACCGGCTTCAATGCGCAGCGTATCGCTCCAACCGCTGCCAGCGGTCATGGACGGGAGAAGAAACAGTACCGACAGCAGGAGCATTGCTGCCATCACTGCAACCGCAAGGAGGACGCAGTAGAGCAGCATCGAAAGACACCATTTTTCACGCGATGTGCGAATCAGCGCATATTGCAGAAAAGCGGTTTGGTGCGGAATTTCGGAAATGGCAACCAAATAGGTTAAGCTGGCGAGCGACATTCCGTTGAAACCGTTCATCAACAGATAGACAAGGCTTTCGCCCATGTGCATTTCATATTGAAAGGTGCGGATGCCATTGCAGTAACTGTACACGGTGATGTACGTTGTGGCAAGCATAAAGAAAAACATCAGCACCGTTCGCGGCTGATGAATCCACTCGTCAAAATTAGCAAGCAGCATTGCCCGAACAGGATGCGGTTTTTTATTCGCCATGCCGATACCTCCTGAAAAGCCGAAGTCCATACAGCGCATTAAGCAGGACAATCAGAACGCCATAAACAAGCAGCGCACTGAAAAAGCCGTTCCACGTCAGTCCATCGTTGTATAAATCAGCAGGATGCGGAAACCTTTTTACCCCCAGAACAACGCGCGGAAAACCGTAGCTCCACAGGAAATATACGCAGAAGGGGACAGCAATCGAAAGCAGCTTATCCCTTGTGTACATTGCCGCTGTCACACTCGCCATGCCCCATACGCCGCCGCAGAAAAACACAGCGGCTGCAATCCAAAGATAGATGGGCAGGCTGTAAAATATCTCTTGCCACGGCGCGAAGATGCAATCATCCGCAAAAGGTACAGCGAGATAATCATTTTCAAGGGGATTGCACGGGGTGGCGAGAATGTTCCAGATAAGTGCATGAAACACAAAAGCGAGCGCAATTGCTGCACCGGATGCCAGAAAAGCGCTTGCCAGTTTTGTGACCTCGTAGCGCGGCATAGAACTGCGGATAATCCTGTAATCAATGAAATTCGTTTGCAGTTCTTCAACCTGTGCCAGACCAGCCGGCAGGGCGGCGCAAAGCGGTACAACCAGCATTGCTCCGCCGAAGTAGATGCCGCCCAGCGTCTGCTGGAGCGACGAAGAGCGATAGGCGACATCCCAATCGTACATGAACACCCAATCACATGCGGCGTAGCCTGAAAAAGCAATCAGCATGATAAGCACCGCAAGTGCAAAATGACGATTCCGAATGAGCCGACTTGCCTCGGATAGAATTTCTCTCATTTTCCAATCTGCTCCCATGTGATGATGCTGATGACATTACGGCGCGAGTTGCTTGTAGCCGTATAATCAATCAGCGTACCTGCCTGTGCCTGAAAGATGACTTCCAGCTGTTCGAGACCATTATCAACCTCTTCGCCCGTGTATTTATCATACGTGTATTTGTATTCCTCTTCTGGGTCGCGCGAATAGTCGCCCACCACATACCATGCAGGAAGCAGCCAAATCGTTTTTGCGTCATTCGGGTCTAAATACGACACATAGCAAAGTTTTACTTCATCAATCGTGCGCAAACGCCCGGCGTAGATTTCCTGCTCAATGGCTTCTTTTGCGGCACTGAAAGGAAGAAGCGGCACATCGTCATAGATGACTTCTTTCTCCGTATAGAGAATAGCGCGAACTTTTGCATTATCCAAATTTGAAGAAAAAGAGATGAAATAGGATGGAGAACACATGGTACTTTCTCTGCTCACGGACAAATCAAGATAGCAAGAGCGCCCGTCTTCCATTTCGATGCCATGAAAAAGCTGTGCAAAGCTGAAATGAAATCTTCCTTGCTTGGTTACGGCAGATCCCCATGTTTTGACACCATTGGTTTCTTTGTACTTATAAACACAGCTGCTGATTCGAGTGCGTGTCAACAGCAAATCATCCTCATTCAATCCCCAGAGCCTATTGGCTTCCGAAAGAGCAAGTGCTTTAGCTTCATCAAAGGTAATATCCACATTTTCCGGCATTTCCGATGGTATTTCATTTTGCTCATAGGCTACATGGGATTTGTAGCCTTCATTAACATGAAGGTAATCATCTTTTAATTTATCAAAACAAAAAGAAGCGTCCCTATTCTTCTGAATGCTGCTATATTCAGTCAGAAGAGAACTGGACAGCTTCGGCATCTTCTGAATTGTTATAATGGGGAATGTTTCGACATTAGGAACGATGATTTCCGCATCGACTTGAATTGTACGCCATTTTGTCTCATAGGTTTCTGTCCAGCGTTCAGGAGTTGTTTCTACAATTTGCTGAATGGAGGTGTAGGATTCAGCAAATGCAGGGGAAGTAAACAGGAAGGACAAGCTGAGAATAAGACCGATGAGCAGTCGTTTCCTATAAAACATGATTGCAATGCTCCTTTCTTCTCAGGGAGCAAGGAAAATGCCAAAGCATTTTCCCTGCTCCCAATGATGGTTAATTTACTTGGAAATAACCTGTGAGAACAATTGTAGATAAGCCTTCATATTCATTATACTTTGTGTTTCCACGCATGGTCAAGTAATAACGATATCCCTCCGTAAAGCCACCTCCTTCAATTGGGATTAACTGGTCGGGAACAACCCATTTACTTCCGCAGAAAATGCCTCCTTCTGGGTCATAGGCATAACCGCGGAAATGGTTCGTGTAGCTGTTGCTGCATCCTTGCGCGTTGTAGTGCACATAGATACGGTGATCGTCATTGTCTTTTTCATTCGACATGGCAGATTTTACGTAGTCATTTTGATTTACACATTGTACCGTGCGAGTAAACGTTGTTCCAAAGGCTACCGCACTAAGCGCGAAAGAGAGCACACAGAAGAATGCGAGAAAACGTTTCAAGATATCTACCTCCGTCATTAGTTTTTTTTACAGTAAATCTTTCCGCGGCGAAGATTTGCTGTTTGTATATATTGTACACCATAAGAAGAAAATTGTCAAGATACTTTTGTTAAAATGACGAAAAGACGATTTAATTATGTTTGCATGACGATTATGGGTTTAGATGGAGCGCAAATAGGCACTCAACAGCGGTAATGTAGCATCAAGAGTGCATGGAAGGCTGTGTGATGATAATGTTTGCTCCTTGGATTTGGATGAGAATTTGAGCGAAGAAGCACTGGATGAGAAAAATGCGGAGTATCTCGAAACCTTTCCGCGCCGCCCTTCTGCTGCCCTTGTGCAGCTGATTCATGACCGCTGCGGAACGCAGAAGGAGCTGTCCTTGCGGTCGGGAATCAGTGAAGCAACCATCAGCCGAATGTGCAGCGATGACAACTTTCGGTATGATATTCGGCAGATTACGCGCATCGTAATCAGCCTGCATATGCCGCCGCTGCTGTCCGCCGCGTTTATGGAACAGACGGGGTTCGGTACGGCAGTGATGACGCGGTATTTGCGGTATCAGTGCATCATTGCCTGTATGTTCATGGATGAACTGGATGATGTCATTAACTCTAACAGAAAACTGTTCGAATAATCTGCTTGCACACGTTTATCAAGGAAAATGGTATCGTGCTGCTTTAAAGTGACATTATTCCGAACTCCGTTGACATTATTCGTTTAATCGGGTATAATGTACTTGTAAAGTGATGCGCGGAGGTGTCCCATATGGCTGAAATGATCCCGATCAAAGAAGCGGCGGCGCGCTGGAACATAACGGAGCGGAGAGTTGCGACGCTCTGCAAAGATGGGAAAATCATCGGTGCGGAAAAGCAGGGGAAACGCTGGATGATTCCGGCAGATACGCAGAAGCCAGTGGATCAGCGGATTAAGACGGGCGCATTCCGAAAAACGGAGCGGGCGACGAAGCGACCGCTGCCTATCGGCGTATCCAACTACTGCCTTGCATCGTCGGAATACTACTACATCGACAAGACGATGATGATTAAGGATTTCATTGACGAGCGCCCGATGGTGACGCTGTTCACCCGTCCCCGGCGATTCGGCAAAACGCTGAATATGGATATGCTGCGCACTTTTTTTGAAAAAAATGACGAGGATACTTCGGTTTATTTCCGGGACAAGAAGATTTGGAGCTGCGGTCAGAAGTACCGGGACTATCAGGGGAAGTACCCTGTGATTTTCTTGACGTTCAAGGATGTTAAGTTCGACACTTGGGCGGAGACTTTTGCGGCGATTCGAGATATTTTCGCAAAGGAAACACGGCGGCATAAAGAACTGCTGACCAGCGGTCAATGCGACGAGTACAGCAAAAAGACCTATGAAAAGCTGGCTGAGGGCAAGGTCAGCGAAGTGGAGCTGACCGCTGCGCTGCTGGATTTATCTGCAATGCTCCATCAGCACTACGGCATTGCGCCCATCATCATCATCGACGAGTATGATACGCCGATTCAGCAGGGATATCAGAAGGACTACTACGACAAGGTCATCCAGTTTATGAGAAACCTGTTTTCGGGCGGGTTCAAGGATAATCAGCATTTGTCTTTCGGCTTTCTTACCGGCATTCTGCGGGTGGCGAAGGAGAGCATTTTCAGCGGCATGAACAACCTGTCCATCAACTCCGTGTTGGACAACAAGTACAGCGCCTACTTCGGCTTTACGGCGGATGAAGTAAAGGCAATGGCAGAATATTACGGTGCGGCTGACAAATTTGATGAGATTTGTGAGTGGTACGACGGCTACCGCTTCGGCAAGACGGAGATTTTCAACCCGTGGTCGGTGGTCAACTATTTCAGCAATGAGTGCGAGCCGCGAGCCTTCTGGGTTTCTACCGGCAGCAATGATATTATCGGCGAAGTGCTTGCGCAGGCGGACGAAGAGACGTATCATCGGCTGACGGCGCTTGTCAAGGGCGAGACGTTCACCACCTTCATTGATACTGGCGTGATTTATCCGCAAATCAAGAGCAATCCCGCTACTATTTATAGTTTTCTGCTGGTGACAGGCTACTTGAAGGCAATGAAAACGACGCCATCCTTCAATGGAGACTTTATGTGTGAGGTTTCCTTGCCGAATCGGGAAATTTCTCTCGTGTATAACAAGGAAATTTTGCAGCGGCTGGAGAATATGATTCCGCAGCCTACGGCCATCGCTGTTCAGGAGGCCATCTTCTCCGGCGACAACGCACGATTGAAAGCGCAGATTCAGACGCTTCTGACCCAATCGGTCAGCTGTTTTGACACGGCAGGGGAGAACTTCTATCACGGCTTTATGCTGGGGCTGTGTGCTTTATTGGGTGGTGCTTTCGTGACCTCGAATCGAGAGTCTGGCGACGGGCGTTATGATATTCAGCTGAAACCCACGAAAAAGGGACTTCCGGGGATTCTCATCGAATTAAAAGCGGAGAAAAATTGCAGTGATGAGAAGCTGAAAGTCTTGTCCGAGGCCGCATTGCAGCAGATAAACGACAAGAAATACGAAACGGAACTGATAGCCGCTGGGGTTAAGACGGTTTATAAATACGGCGTGGCTTTCAGCGGCAAAAAGGTCGAAGTTACGGTCGGGTGAACTTGAAAATCATAAAATCCGTATCAAGACGTATCCCAAGGAACAGCATGAAAAAGAACGCTGCACAAAACGGATAGCTTCCTGATGCGATGGAAATTTGCTTGCGGGTGCAGTGCTTTTGAGCGCAGGTTGGACAAACTTGGACAAATGTGGACAAATTTGGAAAAAAATTGTGTTGATTTTGGCGAAAGGATGTGGTATGATATAAATGTGCCGAGGAAGGCACAGAGGCTGTTCAGCAAAAACGCTGAGCAGCTTTTTTAGAGCGACACGCCGAAATCGTGCCGCTCTTTTTGTTACAAAGAAAGGAGAAAGATGAAATGACGCGAGCTCCCCCGTGAGGAAGAAAAGCGAAACCGTGCTGAACTGTAAGATTTACAGACTGATAATGGTTTATGCCATAGGAGCATCCGCATTTCTACAAGTCGGATTTGTGATGGTTAGAGAGGAAAGTATACCATCCACCGACTTGTCTAAAAACGCGGATGCACACGCTACAAAAGTGTGGTAGAATCATATCGTCGAAAGATGCAGAGAAGCTCCCGCGCACGGCGCGAGGGGCTTTTTTCGTACCGTTCGATAGAAAAAACATGCGCAAAAGAGACACAAAGAAAGGAAATGTATGAGCAACAAAGAAAAACATCAAGAATAGATTCAGTTTCCGCTTCGACAGAGACTGAAACGCCTGTGTATGCGCTTGGCAACAGCAGGTGAAACTATCCGCGGAACAGTGCAGCAGATAGCGGGGCAATCATGTGCTTCCAAGGAGAAAAGCACAATCATCACTGTCATGTCTAAAAACGCGGATGCACACGCTACAAAAGTGTGTTAGAATCATACCATCGAAAGATACAGAGGAGCTCCCGCGCACGGCGCGAGGGGCTTTTTTCGTACCGTTCGATAGAAAAAACGTGCGCCAGAGGAGCGCACAGAAAAGAAAGGAAACATATGAGTAACCAAGAAAACAATCAGGAACAGATTCAGTTCCCGGCTCAGCAGGAACTGAAACACCTCCGCACCCGATGCGGCAAGGTGTACGCGCTGGGCAACAACCGTTTCCGGGCGGTGGTGCAGACCACGCCGGTGCACGAGTACGACGCGGCGACGCACCAGTGGGTGGAACTTTCCGCTGAAAAGCGCCAGCAGATGGCGGCGCAGGCGCACAGCCCGATTGCGACGTTCGCGGATAACACGAAAAACGCCGCGGGCATCCTCGATACCTACGTTAAGGAAGGTTCGACGCAGAACTTTTCGCACGACGAGCGTCTGTGGATCAGCAACACGAATTATTACGGCAATCGCCTGACTTATCTGAAAGTCGTGGATTTGCCGCGTCTGGGCGCGAACCACTTCATCACGTCCGCAAAGCTGTGCGTTCGCAACGTCTATGCACCGACGGCGGACACCGCCATCATGTGCACGGAAGTGCTGGAGGACTGGAATCCGGAGACGATCACCTATGACCACCAGCCGAATGTCAGCGGTGTGTATCAGGACTATTGCCGCGTACTGAAAAATCAGTATTCGTGGAAAGAGTTCGATGTCACGAGCCTTGCGCGCAAGTGGTATCTGGGCGAAAACCACGGTGTTCAGCTGAGCGCGCCCGAAAGCGAAAGCAGCTTTTCGCAGCTTCATTCGAGCGAAACGGCGAATCAGCCGTACTTCGTGCTGGAATACGCGAGCCTTGCGGGCTTGGAGAGCTATCTGACTTACGACCATCAGTCTGCTGGGTTGGCGGGGACTGGCAGCGTCAGCCTTGTCAATGGCAACCTGATCTTCTCCCACGCCGATACCGCGATGAACGGCAATCGGCTGCCGGTTTCTGTGACCCATTACTACAATTCCTGCGACAGCGACAAAGATGAGTTCGGCATGGGCTATGGCTGGCGGACTTCGCTGCATCAGACGCTGCATAAGGTGCTGTACAATGGCGAAGTGGCGTTCGTGTATACGGACGGCGACGGCACGGAACACTTCTTTAAGAAGAATAAAGATGACCAAAAGAAGTATTCCGACCAGTCTGGTTTGTCTCTGACGCTGGAAATCGGGGATGAGAACATCACGATTACCGACAAGGGCGACAACGTCATGACGTTCCCGCTGGTATCTGACACGCCAACGGAGGATGCGCCGGAAACCGCGAAGGTGCTGATTCAGAAGATTCAGGATGCGATTGGCAACGAAGTCACGGTGACGGCGGTGGCAGATTCGCCGCTGAAAATCGCGTCTGTGACGGACGGCGCTGGTCGCGTTACGACGCTTCATTACACGGATGGCCGCTGCGACCGGATTCAGACACCGTGGCAGGATGAAAACAGCTGCGTCCGCTTCAACTATTATAATGAAGAAACGCTGTACATTACGCATGAAGATGGTCGCATGAGCAAGTACGAATACGCGCTTGCGAACGGTTATCACCTGCTCGTGTCGGCATCTGCAATTGAAAAACATGTTGACCAGCAGCCGGATAAGAAGCTGGCGGACGTAACTTACAAGTACAGTAACACGAACGCCATCGACGGTCTGCCGCACTGCATCACCCACGCGATCGTGACGGGCACGAAAAACGGCACGACGCTGACTGCGGCGAATATTTCGTATACCTACGGCAATCACATGGCGCTGGTCAAGGATGAAATTTCGGGCAAGACGCTGCGCTACCATTTTAATGATGATGGCAATCAAGTGAGTGTCGATGACGAGCTGGGCTACGCGATGTACACCCGATACGACCGCACTGACGACAACGCGAATGCGCCGATTAACCACGCGACGGAACGTTCCCGGATGCAGCGAGTGGTCAGAAACCTCCTGCTCGACCCGATGTGCGAAGAAAACAGCAGCGTATGGGAGAAAAGCAGCACCGGCACGATTACGCGCGACCAATCCACGCGGCAGTTCGGTCTCGTTTCGTATCGCCTAACGATTTGGTCGAGCGACTGCGTGTATGTTCGTCAGGCAGTGACGCTCACGCCGGGCAAGTCGTATACGCTGTCGGGATATGTGCGCTCTGGTGGCCCGCGCGGTGTGATGCGTGTCGCGTACACGGTTGGTAATGAGACGTTCACGCTGGATTCCGAACCGGGCAAAGTGTGGAAAAAGACGGATAACATGCCGTATGAGCGTGTGTCGGTGTCCTTCACGCTGCCGGAGAATGCAGAACCTAAGGTTTACTGCATGGCGTACTGCGACATGCAGAACGGATTCGCGGGCGGCAATTGCTGGTTCGATGCGATGCAGCTGGAAGAAGGGCTGACGC
>ERZ857969.4404-NODE-4404-length-12405-cov-8.135061_pt1 | contig 12405 bp, 8 predicted proteins | sample MGYA00519864_ERZ857969 | MGnify/ENA primary metagenome ERZ857969 (study PRJEB31778, sample SAMEA3449382) | human gut metagenome | biome: human gut; feature: human-associated habitat; material: faeces | place: United Kingdom | collected 2010/2012 ... | reverse complement strand
ATCAAATGGCATGAATGGATGGACCTGCTGCGGCAGCTGTTCTATCCCCTGGGCATGATGGCCGGCGGCGCGTCCCTGCTGCTGGGCAGCGGCGCCATGAAGCGCCGCCAGCGGCGCTTTGCCACCTACCTCCGCACCGTCGGGCAGAAGCAGGCCGTGCCCCTGGACTATCTGGCCCGGGCCGCCGACGTGTCCCGCCGCCGGGTGGAGAAGGACGTGAACCTGATGCTGGAAAAGGGCCTCTGGGGTGACGAGGCCTATATCGACACGGGCAGCGGTATGCTCTTCAAGTCCCAGGCCGCCGCCACGGCGTACTTTGATGCCGCCCACCGCGCCAAGGCGGAGCAGGGTCAGCCCGCACAGACCACGCCCGCGCCGGCGGGCTACGCCGCCATCCTGGCCCAGATCCGCGAGCTGAACGACCGCATCGCCGACGAGGCCATCAGCGCCAAGCTGGACCGCATGGAGCAGGTGTCCGGCCGTATTTTCAAACTCATTGAAGAGGACGAGGCCAAGCGTGACGCCGCCGGCACGTTCCTGAACTACTACCTGCCCACCACCCTGAAGCTGCTGGAAAACTACGCCAGCTTCGAGGAGGCCGGCGTCAGCGGCGAGAACCTGAGCCAGGCCAAGGCCAAGATCGAAAAGACCATGGACAGCATCGTGGCGGGCTTCGAGCACCAGCTGGACGAGCTGTACCGCACCGATGCCATGGATATCGACAGCGATATCCGGGTGATGGAGACCATGCTGCGCCGGGACACCGCCAGCGTGGCGGACGACTTCGGCCTGAACGGCAGCAGCGCCGTGCAGCAGCGGGATGAGTAAACGAAAAGGGAAACGCAGCGCGCCTGCGTTTCCCTTTTGTGCTTGCGGCCCTTTTCCGCCCCCGCCGCGGCACAAAAAGCGCCTTGTTTGTTGACGGGACGGAAAAAATGGGGTACAATGTCGGTAACGTTACCAGCGACCTGTTTCGCGCCCTTTGACGGAACAGGCGTGCTACCATAGAGCAGACGAGCAGCGTGAGAGAAAAGGAGCTGAGCACATGACGCGGCACCCGGCCCACGACATCTACACCTACCTCGGCGCACACCCGGCGGAGCAGGGCTTCACCTTCCGCGTGTGGGCGCCCAACGCCCGTGCCGTAGCGCTGGCCGGGGACTTCAACGGCTGGCAGCCCCGGCCCATGACCCGGCTGGATACCGGCGTGTGGGAGACGGCGGCGGAGAACGCCAAGGTCTATGACGCCTACAAATATGTGGTCACCGGCGCGGACGGCCGGGTGGTGTGGAAGGCCGATCCCTGTGCCTTCCATGCGGCCACCCGTCCCGGGACAGACAGCAAGGTCTACGACCTGTCCGGATACCGGTGGCGGGACGATGACTGGCGGCAGCAGCGGCTGGAAAAGCCGCCGGTGAACGGCGAGCTGCTGATCTACGAGGTGCATCTGGGCTCGTGGAAGCGCCACGAGGACGGCTCTCCCCTGAGCTATGTGGAGCTGGCAAAGGAGCTGCCCTCCTATGTAAAGGCCATGGGCTACAACTTCGTAGAGCTGCTGCCGGTAACGGAATACCCCCTGGACGACAGCTGGGGCTACCAGTGCACCGGCTACTTCGCCCCCACCAGCCGCTACGGCACGCCCCACGACTTCATGGCCCTGGTGGATGCCCTGCACCGGGCAGGGCTGGGCGTGATACTGGACTGGGTGCCCGCCCACTTCTGTAAGGACAGCCACGGGCTTATCGAATTTGACGGCACCTGCCTCTACGAGTACGGCGACCCCCTGAAATGGGAGCACGCCGGCTGGGGCACCCGTGTATTCGACTTCGGCAAGCCGGAGGTCCGGGAATTCCTGCTGTCCTCCGCCGTCTACTGGTTGAAGGAATACCACATCGACGGGCTGCGGGTGGACGCGGTGGCGTCCATGCTGTATCTGGACTATGACCGGCAGGGCGGCGCGTGGCGTCCCAACAAGGACGGCGGCCGGGAGAACCTGGAGGCCATCGACTTCCTGCGTGAGCTGAACCGGGCAGCCTTTGCCGCCGACCCGGCGGCGCTGATGGTGGCGGAGGAGTCCACCGCGTGGCCGCTGGTCACCTATCCGCCGGAGCAGGGCGGTCTGGGCTTCAACCTGAAGTGGAACATGGGCTGGATGAACGACCTGTGCCACTATCTGAAGATGGACCCCTACTTCCGCCAGTTCCACCACCGGGACGTGACGTTCTCCATGGTCTACGCCTTCTCGGAAAACTACGTCCTGCCCCTGTCCCACGACGAGGTGGTCCACATGAAGGGCTCTCTCCGGGGCAAGATGCCCGGCGACGACTGGCGGCAGCTGGCCGGTGTAAGGAGTTTCTGGGCCTATATGCTATGCCACCCCGGCAAAAAGCTGCTGTTCATGGGCAGCGAGCTGCCCCAGTGGCACGAGTGGGACTTCCGCGGCCAGCTGGACTGGTATCTGCTGGACGATCCCGCCTGCCTGGCCAGCCATGAGTGCCTGCGGCAGCTGAACCGGCTGTATAAGCGCAACCGGTGCCTGTGGGAAAACGACCGGGACTGGGACGGCTTTACATGGCTGGTGGCCGATGATAACCACAACAACGTGCTGGTGTTTCTGCGGCGGGACCGCAGGGGCCACGAGCTGATCTGCGCGGTGAACTTTGCGCCGGTGCCCTGGGACAACTACCGCTTCGGCGTGCCGGCGGCGGCGCGGTACGAGGTACTGTTCAACACGGACGACGCCTGCTGGGGCGGCAGCGGCTGCGCCCTTCCGGCGGGCAGCCGGATCGACGTGGACGAGATCCCCTCCCACGGGCGGGAGACGTCCCTTTCCCTGACCATCCCGCCCTTGGGCGCGGTGCTGCTGCGCCGGGAGGGAAAACGCCCCCGGAAAAAACAGAACGCAGGAGGTACGCAAGGATGAAAAAAGAGTGTGTGGCGATGCTGCTGGCCGGCGGCCAGGGCAGCCGCCTATATGTACTCACCGGCAGCATGGCCAAGCCCGCCGTGCCCTTCGGCGGCAAATTCCGCATCATCGACTTTCCCCTGTCCAACTGTACCAACTCCGGCATCGACACGGTGGGCGTGCTGACCCAGTACCGGCCGCTGGAGCTGAACACCTACATCGGCAGCGGCCAGCCCTGGGAGCTGGACCGTGTCAACGGCGGCGTACATATCCTGCCGCCCTACCAGAGCGCCGGCGGCGCCGTCTGGTACAAGGGCACCGCCAACGCCATCTACCAGAACATCGGCTTCGTGGATCTGTACGACCCGGAGTACGTACTGGTGCTCTCCGGCGACCACATCTATAAGATGGACTACTCCCTCATGCTGCGCCGCCACAAGACCACCGGCGCGGACTGCACCATCTCCGTCATGGAGGTCCCCTGGGAGGAGGCCAGCCGCTTCGGCATCATGGCCGTGGACGGCAACGACAACATCACCGAGTTCGCCGAGAAGCCCAAGGAACCGAAAAGCAACCTGGCCTCCATGGGCATCTATATCTTCACCTGGAAAAAGCTGCGCCAGTACCTCATCGATGATGAGACTGACCCCCGCAGCGACAACGACTTCGGAAAAAACATCATCCCCGCTATGCTGCGAAACGGTGAGAAGATGTCCGCCTACCGCTTCGAGGGCTACTGGAAGGACGTGGGCACGCTGGACTCCCTGTGGGACGCCAACATGGATATGCTCTCCCCCGGCTCCGGGCTGAACCTGCTGGACAAGAAGTGGCGCATCTACGGCCGCACGCCCACCTGCCCGCCCACCTACATCGGTAAAACGGGCGATGTGGGCAACAGCGCCGTGGCCAAGGGCTGCACCGTGCTGGGCGAGGTAAAGAACGCCGTCCTCAGCACCGGCACCACCGTGGCCGAGGGCGCGTCCGTCTCCTATTCCGTGGTCATGCCCGGCGCCGTCATCGAGGCAGGCGCGAAGGTGTCCTACGCCATCGTGGGCGAGGGCTGCCGCGTAGGCAGAAACGCCGTGGTGGGCGGAGCCCCGGGCAGCGTCCCCTTTGAGGACTGGGGCATTGCCGTGCTGGGGCCCCGGACCTCCGTGGCGGACGGCGCGGTCATCGAACCGAAAATGATGCTGGGCGAAAACGGCAAGGAGGTGCGGCCATGAACGGAATGCACGGGATCATCTTCTCCTACGACAAGGAAAACGGTCTGCGGGAGCTCATCGAAAATCGCGTCCACGGCTCCATCCCCTTCGGCGGTGACTACCGCATCATCGACTTCATCCTCTCCAGCATGGTGAACGCCGGCGTCACGGACGTGGGCGTCATCATGCACGGCAAGTGCCAGTCGCTGCTGGACCACCTGGGCAGCGGCAAGAGCTGGGACCTGAGCCGCAACTTCGGCGGTCTGACGCTGCTGCCGGCCTTCGCCTATAATGAGCAGCACCGCGGCGACGGCCAGTTCCGCGGCCGCGTGGATGCCCTGGGCAGCGTGATGAACTACCTGAAGAGCATCCGCCAGGACTACGTAGTGCTGTCCGACAGCGACACGGTCATCAACGCGCCCCTGGAGGACGTGCTCCGCCGCCATATCGACACCGGCGCGGACATCACCGCCGTCTGCACCGCCGTCCCCGGCGACGGGCAGGATACCTACTTCCGGCTGGACGCCCGGGGCCGCATCACCGACACGGCCTACGGCCTGCACACGCCGGAGGGCTATCGCTGCCTGAACATCTTTGTCCTGCGGACCGAGCTGCTCATCCAGCTGGTGACGGAGTGCCTGAGCCACAACCGTTACAGCCTGCGGCGGGATGTCCTTCAGGGCATGAGCAGCCGCCTCCATCTGCAAAGCTACGTCTACGACGGCTACGCCGCCCACATCAGCACCCTGCAGAACTACTACGACCGCAGCATGGAGCTGCTGGATACCGCCACCCGCAGCGCCCTGTTCTGCCCGGACCGCCCGGTATACGGCAAGGAAAACGACTCCCCCTCCAGCTACATCGACCCGGAGGGCGGCTGCGTCAACTCCCTGGCCGCCGACGGCTGCGACATTCAGGGCAGCGTAAAAAACTGCGTGCTGTTCCGCAACGTGCGTATTGAAAAGGGTGCCAGCGTGGAAAACTGTATCCTGTTCAAGGACACGGTGGTCAAGCGCGGTGCCATACTGCGGGGCGTGATCACCGACAAATACGTCACCGTCAGCGAGAATGTGACCCTGATGGGCCACGAGCGCTATCCCATCGTCATCGCCAAGGGCGCGACGGTGTAAGAGAAAGGAGCCTGCCATGAAGCTGCTGTATGTGACCAGCGAGGCCTATCCCTTCTGCAAGACCGGCGGCCTGGCCGATGTGGCCGGCAGCCTCCCCCCCGCCCTGGCGGCGGAGGGTGTCGAGACCGCCGTCATTCTGCCCCTGTACGACAAGATCGGCCCCCAGTGGCGGGAGAAAATGACCTTCCGCCGGTATATCTACGTGGACCTGGGCTGGCGGCATGAGTACTGCGGCCTGTTCTCCCTCTATGACCGGGGCGTGACCTGGTACTTCGTGGACAACGAAAAATACTTCCGCCGCGGCCGCCTGTACGGTGAGTTTGACGACGGCGAGCGCTTCGCCTTTTTCAGCAAGGCCGTCGTCGACCTGCTGCCCAGCCTGGACTGGATGCCGGACATCCTCCACTGCAACGACTGGCAGACGGCGCTGGTGCCCATCTATCTCAAGGATGCGGCCACCCGCTGGTGGGAGATACGCCATATCCGCACGGTGTTCACCATTCACAACATTGAGTATCAGGGCCGCTACGGCAGCGACAGCGTAGACCAGCTCTTCGGTCTGGATCGTGGCTGGTACGACGACGGCACCCTCCGCATGGACGGCGACGTGAATCTCATGAAGGGTGCCATGCTCATGGCGGACGCCGTCACCACCGTCAGCCCCACCTACGCCGCCCAACTCCATGACCCGGCCTATGCCGAGGGGCTGGAGAGCGTGGTGGACGCCATCGGCTGGAAAATGCACGGCGTGGTCAACGGCATCGACACCGTCACCTACGACCCGGCGTCCGACCCGGCGCTTCCGGCGCATTACACGGCGGCAGACCCGGCTGGCAAGGCCGTGTGCAAGGCATCCCTGCAGGCTGCCCTCGGACTTGCCCAGGAGCCGGACACGCCGCTGATCGCCATGGTGACGCGGCTGGTGGGCCACAAGGGGCTTGATCTCGTGCAGCAGGCCATGGACGGCATTATGGCCGCCGGCTGCCAGTTCGTGGTGCTGGGCACCGGCGACGGGCAGTATGAGGACTTTTTCCGCTGGAAAGCCGGGCAGTACCCCGGCCGCCTGTCGGCGCAGATTTTGTACGCCGAGGACCTGTCCAGGCGCATTTATGCCGCCGCCGACCTGTTCCTGATGCCCTCCCGCAGCGAGCCCTGCGGCCTGAGCCAGATGATCGCCATGCGCTACGGCGCGGTGCCCATCGTGCGGAGCACCGGCGGTCTGGCGGACACCGTGCGCTCCTGCCAGGTGGGGCAGGAGGACGGCACCGGCTACCTGTTCGGCGACTATGACGCCGGGGCCATGCTCTCCGTCATCGGTCAGGCCACCGGCCTGTACCGGGGCGACCGGACAGGCTTCGACACCGTTCGATACCGTGGCATGACCGCGGACTTCAGCTGGGGCCGCAGTGCGGCGGCCTACCGGCACATTTATGAGAACCTTTGACCCAAGGAGGAGTTACCCGATATGACCTACAACAAAGAGACCCTGAAAGAGGCCATCGTGCAGAAGCTGCGCCTCAACTACGGCTGCACCGAGCAGCAGGCCACCGACGGCGAGATGATGAAGGCCTGCGCCATGGTCCTGCGGGACATCATGGCCGAGCACGGCGTACAAACCCGCGAGGAGACGGCTCACGAGGAAAAGCGCAAGGTCCACTACCTGTCGCTGGAGTTCCTGATGGGCCGCAGCCTGATGAAAAACGCCTTCAATCTGGCGCTGCTGGAACCCCTGACCGCCGCCATCGGCGAGCTGGGCTTCAAAGCGGCGGACATTTTCGACATGGAGCCGGACGCCGGTCTGGGCAACGGCGGTCTGGGCCGCCTGGCCGCCTGCTATCTGGACAGCATGACCACCCTGGAGATCCCGGCGGCGGGCTATTCCATCTGCTATGAGCTGGGTATTTTCAAGCAGAAGATCGTGGAGGGCCAGCAGGTGGAGCTTCCCGACGACTGGATGCAGCTGGGCGACGCGTGGCTGCTGCCCAAGCTGCAGGAGGCGGAGGAGGTCCGCTTCGGCGGTAAGGTCCGCACCCGCTGGGACAACAACCACCTGATGGTGGTCCATGAGGACTACACCCGTGTGCTGGCCATCCCCTGCGACATGGAGATCGCCGGCTACGACACCGACCATGTGAACACCCTGCGCCTGTGGCAGGCCCGCAGCCCCAAACCCATCGACATGAAGCTCTTCAGCGAGGGCCAGTACCTCCACGCCGCCGAGGAGCGCGCCATGGCTGACGCCATCAGTCAGGTGCTCTACCCCGAGGACAACCACTACGAGGGCAAGTCCCTGCGGCTGAAGCAGCAGTATTTCTTCGTGTCCGCCACCATTCAGTCCATCACCCGCAAGCACATCCAGCAGTACGGTACCCTCAGGAACTTCCATGAGAAGAATGTCATCCAGATCAACGACACCCACCCCACGCTGGTGATCCCGGAGCTGATGCGTATCCTCATCGACGATGCCGGCATGGGCTGGGACGAGGCCTGGCACATCACCACCCACTGCGTGGCCTACACCAACCACACCGTGCTTTCCGAGGCCCTTGAGGTCTGGCCGCAGCAGCTGTTCGAAACGCTGCTGCCCCGCGTGTGGCAGATATTGCAGGAGATCTCCCGCCGCTGGCAGCAGCAGGTGGAGGAATTCTATCACGACCCGGTCAAGACCGCCAAGCTGGCCATTATCTGGGACGGCGGCGTCCGCATGGCCAACCTGTGCATCGCCGGCAGCATGGCCGTCAACGGCGTCAGCGCCCTGCACTCCGAGATTTTGCGGAAGGACCTGTTCAAGGACGCCTGCCAGATGATGCCGGACAAGTTCAAGAACGTCACCAACGGCATCGACCACCGCCGCTGGGTACCCCAGATCAACCCCGGTCTGGATGGCCTGCTCCGTGACCTGATCGGCGAGGGCTATCTCACCCACCCGCAGGAGCTGAAAAAGCTGGAGGCCTACACCGGCGACAAGGCGGTGCTGGAACGGCTGGAGGACATCAAGCATCAGAACAAGCTGGCCTTTGCTGCCTTCGCCAGGAAGCACCAGGGTGTGGTGCTGAACACCGACGCCATCTTCGATGTGCAGGTAAAGCGCCTGCACGAGTACAAGCGCCAGCTGCTGAACGCCCTGCAGATCATCTACCTGTACCAGCGCCTGCAGGATGACCCCAGCCTTGACCTCCCGCCCCAGACGTTCCTGTTCGGCGCCAAGGCCGCCCCGGGCTACGCCGTGGCCAAGCGCATCATCCACCTCATCAATTCTCTGGCCGACCAGATCAACAGCGACCCGCTGTGCAAAGATCGGCTCCAGGTGGTGTTCCTGGAGAACTACCGCGTCTCCCTGGCCGAGGTCCTCATGCCCGCCAGCGAGGTCAGTCAGCAGATCTCCACCGCCGGCAAGGAGGCCAGCGGCACCGGCAATATGAAGTTTATGATGAACGGCGCGCTGACCGTCGGCACCCTGGACGGTGCCAACGTGGAGATGCACGACCTGCTGGGCGACGACAATATGTTCCTCTTCGGCCTTCATGCCGATGAGGTGGAGCACCTGCGCCACACCTACGACCCCAACCTGCTCTACCAGCGCGACCCGGTGCTGCGCCGCGTGCTGGACCAGCTGAAGGTTGGCTTCCGGGACGGCGTTACCTACGAGGACCTGTTCCAGCGCCTTGTCACCGGTGTGGACGGTCAGGCGGACCAGTACATGGTCCTGGCCGACTTCGCCGCCTATTGCGAAGCCGAATCCCGTATGCGCCACACCTACCGCGACCGGGAGACGTGGAACCGCATGAGCCTCACCAACATCGCCCGCAGCGGCGTCTTCGCCGCCGACCGGGCCATCTCCCAGTACGCCGACACCATCTGGCACGTGCCCTACAAGCAGTAACGCACAAGGGAGCGCCCCGCGGGGCGCTCCCTTTCTTCGCCGCGCCTTCAAAGCCGCGCGGGAAACCTGCCCATATGCCGCCCCGGTAAAATCTCTATTGTAATCCCGGAGAAAGTAGTATATAATACTCCATATTATCGTGTGTTATTATGCCATTTCCGCAGAAAGGAAGTCCGCTATGATAAAAGTCCCCACCGAAAACGGCGAGATCACCATCAGCGACGCCGTGTTCACCACCATCACCGGCGCGGCCGCCACCAACTGCTTCGGCGTCAAGGGCATGGCCCAGCGCAGCATGACTGACGGGCTGGTGCATCTCCTGCGGCCCGAGGCTATGAGCAAGGGCGTCAAGGTCACATACAATGATGACGGCACCGTGTCCATCGAGCTGCACATCGTCGTGGAAAACGGCGTCAACATCGCCACAGTCTGCCGATCCATTATGGGCGAGGTCAAGTATGTGGTCAACCTCAACACCGGCGTCACCGTCAAAGCGGTGAATGTCTGCGTGGATTCCGTCACCGTGTGACGCGCCCGGAAGGAGAACAGACATGACAGATAAGATCAGCGGCGGCGCCTTCAAGCAGATGGTCGCCTTCGGCGCCGCCTGCATCACCGCGCAGAAACAGGCCATCAACGACCTGAACGTATTTCCAGTGCCCGACGGCGACACCGGCACCAATATGTCCCTGACCATCCAGACGGCGGTGAACGAGCTCCGCAAGGCCGAGCCCGCCACCGTGGACGAGGCCGCCAAGCTGACGGCCTCCGGCCTGCTCCGGGGCGCCCGGGGCAACTCCGGCGTCATTTTGTCCCTGCTGTTCCGCGGCATGAGCAAGGTCCTCAAGGGACACGACACCGCCGACGGCGTCCTGCTGGCCGAGGCCATGCAGGAGGGCGTTTCCACTGCCTACGGCGCGGTGATGAAGCCCGCCGAGGGCACGGTCCTCACCGTCTCCCGCCTGGCCGCCCAACGTGCGCTGGAGGCCGCCGGCGAGAAGAACGACGCCGAGTTCGTACTGGACGAGGCCATCAAGACCGGCTACACCACCCTGGCGGAGACCATCGAGATGAACCCCGTGCTGAAAAAGGCCGGCGTGGTGGACGCCGGCGGCAAGGGCTACCTCATCATTCTGGAGGGTATGCTCCGCGCCCTGCGGGGCGAGCCCGTGCCTGAGGTGGTCGATACTGCCGAGGAGAAGGCGGACTTCGCCGCCATCGGCGACGAGGACATTACCTTCGCCTTCGACACCGTGTTCATCGTCCGCAAGACCTCCGACAAGCCCCTGGACGGCCTGCGCGCCTATCTGGGCAGCATCGGCGACAGCCTGGTCATCGGCGAGGACGACGAGGCCTTCAAGGTCCACGTCCACACCGACACCCCCGGCGACGCCCTGAACGAGGCCCAGAAATATGGCACGCTGGAGCTGGCCAAGATCGAGAATATGCGTACCCAGGCCGCCGACCTGGCCGCCGGCAAGAAGGCCCAGTCCACCGACGATCTGGACGCCGTCGAGGCTGAGCTGGAGCGCGGTGAGACCGCTGTGGCCGCGCCGGAAAAGCGCTACGGCTTCCTGGCCGTCTGCGCCGGCGAGGGTCTCGAGGCCGTGTTCCGCGACCTGACCGTGGACCGTATCGTCTCCGGCGGGCAGACCATGAACCCCTCCACCGAGGCCATCCTGCAGGAGGTCAACCGCACCCCCAGCGAGATCGTGTTCGTCCTGCCCAACAACAAGAACATCATCATGGCCGCCCAGCAGTGCGTGGGCCTGACGGAAAAGCAGGTCATCGTGGTGCCCACCGCCACCGTGCCCCAGGGCATCTCCGCCATGATGGCCGTGGACCCGGACAACGACGATCCCCAGGCCATTCTGGCCGCCATGACCGAGGCCGCCGCCAATGTCACCACCGCCCAGATCACCTACGCCGCCCGCAACTCCGACTTTGACGGCTTCGCCATCAACGAAGGGGACTACCTGGCCCTGTGTGACGGCAAGCTCCTGGGCACCGACCGCAGCCTGGACGTGCTGCTGGATAAGCTGGCTCACGTAGCCGCTGATAAGAACGCCGAGTTCGTCACCGTCTACTCCGGCCAGGGCGTCACCGAGGATGATGCCGCCCGCGCCGCCAAGGTGTTTGAGACGATCTGCCCCGACGCCGAGGTCGCCGCCCTCCCCGGCGGCCAGCCGGTGTACTACTACATCATCGCCATCGAATAACATACAGGGAAGCGCCCGCCCGGGCGCTTCCTTTTTTCTCCCCCTGCACCCCGTCAGCCTTCCCCCCGAGGCCGCACCCCCGTAAGCCTTCCCCTTGAGGGGTCCGCAGTGTTGAATGACAGGCCGGTGGCCTGTCAGATCCGCGGACCGACCGACCCGCAGGGAGACAGGTGCCCCCGAAGGGGGCGGATAAGGTGTAGCCGCGCAGCGGCGTAAAACCCCTCCGCCCCTCCACAATATCTCACAACTCTCCGTATAATTCGCAAAAAAGAACACCCTGTGTATTCACGCAGGGTGTTCTTTTCGATGTATACGCTCAGGCCAGCGTCTCCATCTCCTTGTTGACGCTCTCCTCGCAGCTGCGCATAGCCAGGATGGTTTTTTCCATCAACTCCTCGATGGTCCAGCCCAGGCGCTCCGCGCCGGTGTTGATCACGTCCCGGGAGCAGCCGGCGGCGAACTTCTTGTCCTTATACTTCTTCTTCAGGCTGCTGACCTCCATGTCCATCACACTCTTGCTGGGGCGCATACGGGCGGCCGCGCCGATCAGTCCCGTTAGCTCGTCGGCGGCAAACAGCACCTTCTCCATCTCATGGGTGGGCTCCACATCGCAGCACAGGCCGTAGCCGTGGGAACAGACGGCGTGGATGAACTCCTCGGAGCACCCCGCCTTCTTCAGCAGCTCCGGTGCCTTCCGGCAGTGCTGCTCCGGCCACATCTCAAAGTCGATGTCGTGCAGCAGGCCCACCGTGGCCCAGAAATCCGCGTCCTCGCCATAGCCCAGCTCATTGGCGTACCAGCGCATAACGCCCTCCACCGTCAAACCGTGGAGAATGTGGAACGGCTCCTTGTTGTACGCTTTCAGCGCCGCCAGCGCCGCCTCGCGGGAGATACATTCTTTCATGGGTAAAGCCTCCTTTGTATACCAGAGACGGGCGCCGCCCGCCCCCTTGATGCTCTTCCGGAATTCGGCGCGCCCGGTGCGGCGCGCCTCTTTTCCTATTTGCCTACCATTTTAGCAGGTTATTCTCCGTTGTCAAGGCTTTTTCCAACAAGTTTGCCAGCC
>ERZ857969.4399-NODE-4399-length-12412-cov-7.273205_pt1 | contig 12412 bp, 9 predicted proteins | sample MGYA00519864_ERZ857969 | MGnify/ENA primary metagenome ERZ857969 (study PRJEB31778, sample SAMEA3449382) | human gut metagenome | biome: human gut; feature: human-associated habitat; material: faeces | place: United Kingdom | collected 2010/2012 ... | reverse complement strand
CCCCCAACCACCTCGACCACCACAAGGATATGCAGGAGTACATCGACGCCAAGCGGAATATCCTGCTCTACCAGAAGCAGCCCTGCCGCGCTGTCCTCGGCTATGAGAACGAGATCAGCCGCTCCATGCAGAAGGACTGCAAGGGCAAGCAGGTCTGGTTCACCCGCCTGCACGAGACGGACAACGGCGCGTTCCTGCGGGAGGACGGGATGCTCTGCATGGCAGAGAACGGCGTCGTGACTCCCTTCCTCGCCCAGAAGGACGTGAAGCTGCGGGGCCTGCACAACATTGAGAACCTGCTGGCCGCTGCCGCCGCCGTCTGGGGCGAGGTGCCTGTGGAAGCCATCCAGCTGGTGGGCAGTAATTTCACCGGCGTGGAGCACCGCATCGAGCCGGTGCGCGTGCTGGACGGCGTCACTTATTATAACGACTCCATCGGCACCAGCCCCACCCGCACTATCGCCGGTCTGCGCAGCTTCGACCAGAAGGTCATCCTCATCGCAGGCGGCTACGACAAGCACATCCCCTACGAGCCGCTGGCCCCTGAGATCACGGCTCATGTCAAGAACCTCGTGCTGATGGGTGCTACCGGCCCCCGCATCGAGAAGGCCGTGCGCGAAGACCCGAACTTCAACGAGGCCGAGCTGCCCATCCAACACGCCGACAATATGCAGCACGCCGTGGAGCTGGCCCGCGCCTGCGCAAAGCCCGGTGACATCATCATTCTCTCGCCGGCCAGTGCTTCTTTCGACCTCTACCCGAACTTTGAAGTGCGTGGCCGCGAGTTCAAGAGCATCGTCAACGCGCTGAAGTGATCGCCCAAATCAAAACGCCCCGCCAGAAGCAGCGCTTTTTGAACGCCTGCCGGGGCAAGCTCTGTCTCGGGGCGACCATGCCGCTGGCGTTCGCCCTCTTCGGTAAGAGCCAGCCGGGCCGCTTTTTCGCCGGGCCGACGCTGGCGCTGGATGTCGGCGGCAGCACCGCGTGGCTGGCGGGTCACGCCAACCCCGAGGAGCTGGCGGGCTTTCTGGCTTTCTGCGGCTGTGAGGCCGTGGTGCTGGATGAAGCCGAGTGTCCGCCGCCCACCGGTTGGAAACGGGCAAAGACACACAGCGTCTTCGGCCTTGCGCCGGGGCGTCAGCTGCCGCTGCCTGAGGCGGACGCTTCCCTCTGGCAGAGTCTTGCCAAAAACACAGAACCTGCCGCCGGAAAAGCAGCGGATATGCTCTTCCCTGACAGGCCCTCAAAACGGGACGACTTTTACTCTGAGCTCTGCTCCAAGCGCAGCCGGGGCCTTGCCCGGGTCTGGACGCTGGAACGGGAAGGAAACATCATCTGTACTGTGGGAGCCTACGCGCTGGCAAATGGTCAGGCATACATGGCCTGCGGCGAGACCGTGGAAGCTCTGCGGAGCAAAGGCGTCGGCGGGCGGCTCATCGTCGAGATGGCGAATGCCCTCGCCGCCGAAGGCTGGATGCCTGTCTTCCTGTGCAGCCCCGAGCGGGTACATTTCTATACCCGGCTGGGCTTTGAGAAGATGGGGGAGTATGCACGATATGAAGTACAATAACAATTAAGGATTCATTATAATGTCAATGTTAAATCACTTTTTCGATTATAAACCCGAAGTTCTGGCGCTGGATGAAAAAGCCCTCGAGCTCTGCCAGCCCTACTTCAAGCAGATGGAGGACATCCGCGACTACAACCAGCTCAAGATGCTGAAAGCCTTTGCGGACACCCAGATGTCCTCCACCGATATGCTGGGTACCACCGGCTACGGCCTGTGGGACACCGGCCGCGCCAAGCTCGAGCAGATCTTTGCCGAGGTGATGGGCGCCGAAGATGCACTGGTGCGCAGCCAGTTCCAGAGCGGCACCCACACGCTGGCCGTGGCTCTTTTTGGCCTGCTGCGGGCAGGCGATACCCTGCTGGCTGCCACGGGCCGTCCGTATGACACGCTGGAAGGCGTCATCGGTCTGGATGGCAAGGGCAAAGGCACCGGAACCCTGATGGATTACGGCATCAAGTACGACGAGGCCCCGCTGAAGGCCGACTTTACCCCGGACTATGAGCTCATCGCCCAGAAAGCCCCGGGCGCGAAGGTCTGCCACATCCAGCGCAGCCGCGGCTACCTGCAGCGCAACGCCTTCGACCTCGACACCATCCGCAAGGTCGCCGACACCGCACGTGCCGCCAACCCCGACATCATCATCTTTGTGGACAACTGCTACGGCGAGTTCACCCAGAAGGAAGAACCCTGCCAGGCCGGTGCCGACCTCGTGGTGGGCAGCCTCATCAAGAACCCCGGCGGCGGCATTGCCCCCACCGGCGGCTATATCGCAGGCCGGAAAGACCTCGTGGAGCTCTGCGCCTACCGCCTGAACGCCCCCGGCCTCGGCAAGGAGCTGGGCTGCACCCTCGAGACGCCCCGCGATATGTATCTGGGCTTCTACTACGCCCCCGGCGTGGTCTGCGAGGCCATCAAGACGGCCATCTACGCCCAGTGCCTGCTGGAACTGGTGGGCAAAAAGCCCATCCCTCGCTACTGCGAGGCCCACAACGACATCGTCACCTGCTTTGATGCTGGTACGGCGGACGCCCTCATCGGCTTCTGCCGGGGAGTTCAGGCCGCAAGCCCCGTGGACAGCTATGCCGCCCCGGAACCTTCTCCGGAACCGGGCTACACCGATGAGGTCATCATGGCCAGCGGCAGCTTTACCCAGGGCAGCACCATCGAGCTTTCCTGCGACGGCCCGCTGCGTGAGCCGTATACCTGCTACCTGCAGGGCGGCCTGAACTTCGCCGCCAGCCGCGCAGGCGTCCTGCTGGCTGTGCAGAATGCGTATTTTAAGGACTGAACCTCTCAGTCACCTTCGGTGACAACTCCCCTCTCGAGGGGGGAGTCTAAGATGAAAAGGATCAAAAAATGCCACGATTAAGCGACCGCGTCGGCACCTTTACCGACTCTGTCATCCGCCGGATGACCCGCATCAACAACCAATACGATTCCATCAACCTGTCGCAGGGCTTCCCTGATTTCGACCCGCCGAAGGAGCTGACCGACGCGCTGGCCAAAGCCGCCCACGACGGCCCCCATCAGTACGCCGTGACCTTCGGTGCGCAGAACTTCCGGGAGGCGCTGGCGAAAAAGACCAGCCCGGCCCTCCACCACGAGGTGGACCCCAACACGGAAATCTGCGTCACCTGCGGCGGCACCGAGGCCATGATGGCCGCCATGATGACTATTTGCAACCCCGGAGACAAGGTGATGGTCTTCTCGCCGTTTTACGAGAACTACGGCGCAGACGCCATCCTCTCGGGGGCTGAACCCATCTACATCCCGTTGGTGCCGCCGGAGTATGAGTTCGATTTGAGCCTCATCGAGAAGGGCTTTGCCGAGGGTGCCAAGGCGCTTATCCTCTGCAACCCCTCCAACCCCTGCGGCAAGGTCTTCCGCCGCGACGAGCTGGAAGCCATCGCCAAGCTTGCCATCAAGTACGACGCTTTTGTGGTGACGGATGAGGTGTACGAGCACATCGTCTACGCCCCGGCAGAGCACATCTGCATGGCCAGCCTGCCCGGTATGTTCGAGCACACCATCACCTGCAACTCCCTCTCCAAGACCTACTCCATCACCGGCTGGCGTCTGGGCTACCTCATCGGCCCGGCCTACGTCATCGAGGGAGCCCGCAAGGTGCATGATTTCCTGACTGTCGGTGCAGCCGCACCCCTGCAGGAGGCCGCCGTCGCCGGTCTGACCATGCCCGCAAGCTACTATGAAGGTCTGCGCGCTCTTTACACCGAGAAGCGCGACCACTTCCTTGCCGGGCTGGATGCCATCGGCCTCAAGCACAACGTCCCACAGGGTACTTATTTTGTCATGATAGACATTTCGGATTTCCTCGCCCTGCCCCAGTTCAAGGGCTGGACCGACCTGGAATTCTGTGAGTGGATGATAAAGAACATCGGTGTGGCGGCTGTCCCCGGTTCGAGCTTCTTCAAAGAGCCGGTCAACCACCTCATCCGGATGCATTTTGCCCGCGGCACCGACGTGCTGGACGAGGCTGTGCATCGTCTGGCAAAGCTGACGGAGCTGCTGAAATATAGCAGTTTGCGTTTTTAATGCACAAGCAACAGCCGCAAACTGCATATCGCAAAGATGCAGTTTTGACCGGCACTATTTTTGAAAATTGCGATAAGAAAGAGGACATCATGCGATTTTTTTGCGTGATGTCCTCTTTCTCTATCGAGAGATAGATCTTATCAGCGGCCTTGCTCTCTCAGTCTGTAAGTAAGGGGAGCCACAGCGTGAAAATGCTGCCCTTGCCGACTTCACTTTGCAATGTGATCTCGCCGTGGTGGAGGTGGGCCAGCTCCTGCGCGATGGTCAGGCCGAGGCCGGTGGAGTCGTGCTTTTTGTCGGCGGTGGTATGGAAGTATCGGTCAAAGACAGCGCTCTGGTCTTCCGGCGCGATGCCGCAGCCGGTGTCCTGTACGCTGACACAGGCCGTTTCGCCCTCGGCGCGGCAGTCCACATGGATGCTGCCCCCGGCGGGAGTATAGTGGATGGCGTTGGTGACAAGGTTCTGGATAATTTGCTGTAACCGCACGCTGTCGCCCCAGACAGGCAGAGGCGTGTCGGCGCTGACATGGAGTTCGACGCCCTTCTGGTCGGCCTCGCTCCGGCAGGCGGCGCAGACGGCGGCGGCTTCTTCGTTGAGGGCGGCGCGGTCTTCGTTGAGCAGGATCTGCTTCTGCTCGAGCTTTGCCGCGAGGAAGAGGTCTTCCGTCAGCCGCCGCAGGAATTCAATGCGCTGACGCAGAGCCGGAAGCAAGGCCGGAAGGGCCTCGGGGGCCGATTCCAGTGTTTCCAGCCCGCCGCTGACGGCGAAGAGAGGGCTGCGAAGGTCGTGAAAAATGTTGAGCATCATGCTCTTACGGGCCTCGGTCTCGGCGGTCAGCTCTTTTGTCCGCTCTGCCACCCGGGCGTCCAGCTCCCGGGCCAGCTGCTCGGTGCGGTCGAAGAGGAGAGCAAACCTCCGGCAGACGAACACCATGCAGCCGATGGCAAAGGGAAGGTCGTAGAGGCGGGCGCAGCGCAGCAGGTAGAAGGGGACAGACTCCACAAAAAGCACGCTGTCCAGTCCGGGCATCAACGCCCAGACCCGGAAGCCGGTGGTGACAGCACCGGGCAGGAGCATCAGAGCGGCACCCTCATAGTCTGCGTTCACGGCGGCCATTAAGTAATAAAGGCAGAGGCACATGCCGGCTACCAGCATCCCGACCCGCAGCGGGGGATAGCTGCTCATGGACAGCGCAAAGAAGACGACGCATCCGGCGGCAAGCGCAAGGAGCCCCCGTCCGGAGCGGGGCAGTTTTACCCCCAGCAGCCCTGCCGCCAGCAGTGCCGAAGCTAGCACAGTGAGGGAGAAGAAGGAGCGGAGGATGCGTTGGAGCAGACGGTTTCGGATGGCCGGGAAGAAGAAGACCATCAGCGCCCAGACGCTCATAATGACGAGGTAGAGTAGGAAGTACCCCAGCTCCGGCAGGTGCTTATAGTGGTAGAGCGCCAGCAGCACCATCCCCATGGTCACAAAGGCCGTCAGAGCGATGAGCTGAGCCATGGTGCGGAAGCGGAATGCCCGGGAGGCGAAGGCGGAAGTCATCAGCCATGTCTGGGGGCTGCGGCTGCAGGTGAACATCAGCTCCACCGTCTCGCCGGGCGCGACGTCCAGTGCGTACAGCTCCCCTGAGCGCTCGAGGCTGGTGAGGCTCTCAGGGGCCAGCGGTACCGCTGTGTTGGTGACGCAAAGGGTGAGGGACGGGATGTCTTCACCCACCGTGAAAGTAAAGTGCCACTGGCCGGGGGCTTCCTGCCGCCAGCCGTCCAGCGCGATACCCTGGACGGCGTGCTGGGCTGTGAGCACACTGCCGCTGTGCAGATGCTCGAACTGTGCGTTGCCCCAGATACCGGCCAGCACGATAAAGGCCGTAAGCAGGGCGGAGAAAATCAGAATGGGCCATTTTTGCTTCATGGCGATGCCTCCCCTTGTAGATGTGCAAAAAATAAGGTATACTATAGTATATCAAATCGTGCGAAAAAAGGGGAGGGCTGACAGGATGATCCGCGTATTGTTGGTGGAAGATGACCCCGTGATCCGCGACACCACATGCTATTTTCTGAAAAGTCAGCAGAATTTTGAGGTGGTCTGTGCAGAGACAGGCGGCGACGCTTTGAGCCATGCGCGGGAAAAGTTCGATGTCATCCTGATGGACATCCTTCTCCCGGACACCAACGGCGTGGACCTCTGCCAGCGTCTGCGCAGCTGGCACCACTGCCCTATCATCTTCACATCCTGTCTGGACGATACCGATACCATCGTCCGCGCGCTGGAAATGGGCGGCGACGACTTTCTGGCAAAGCCTTATAATAACAAGATCCTGCTGGCCCGCATCATGGCCAACATCCGCCGGGTGCAGATGGACGGCGCAGAGCCCAGCGTCAACGGCTACCACTGCGCGGCCTTCACGCTGGATGCCAACAGCCACAGCGTGGAGAAGGATGGCCGCAGCGTCCATCTGGCCGACATGGAATATCGCATCCTCACCCTCTTCGTCCGCTACCCGAACACCTTCTTCACAGCCAACGAGCTCTACCAGAAGATATGGGGCAAGGAAAGCCTCGGCGATGTGCGGACGGTGCAGGTACATATCCACAACCTCCGCAGCAAGATAGAGCCCGACCCGGCAAAGCCCGTCTACTTAAAAAATGTCTGGGGCAAGGGTTATGTCTTCCAGCCGGACGGCGGCAAGGTTTAAGAATCGTTTTGATGAGAGCGCCGACTTCTTAAGGAAACTTAAGTGGTCGGCGCTCTTTTTGGACTTGTTAAGCAAATAATTAACGAGAATGTCCAGAATTGACTAAGAAATGGCTATAAAGTTTAAGGATTCTTAAAAGACAGACCCTTGAATTTGTGTTAAATTATTATCGAACGATGTGTGAGGCAGTGCAAGAAGGTCTGCCGCTGCACGGAGCTATGAGAAAGAATAGAGAAGAAGAAAAAGACACGAAGAAAGGAACCACGCAAAATGAACAAGATCTCCCGTAAAGGTTTTCTGAAGATCGCTGCCGCAGCTGCCATGTCTGGTGTGACTGCCGGTGCTCTGGCTGCCTGCAATGCTGCCAGCTCTTCCTCCGCCGCACCTGCTGCTTCCGGTGCAGCCGGTACCTACATCCCCGGCACCTATGAGGGTACTGCTGAGGGCATCTCTTCTACCGTCAAGGTCACCATGACCTTCTCCGACAGCGCTGTGACCGACGTTGTGGTCGATACCTCCGGCGAGACCGCTTCTTACGGCGCTGCTGCTGCCGACCAGCTGCGTGAGCAGCTGATGGCTGCAGGCTCTGCTGAGATCGACGGCGTTTCCGGTTCCACCATCACTTCCGACGCTGTCATGAAGGCTGCCAAGAGCTGCTACGCTCAGGCCAAGGGCGAGGCTACTGTGACCTCCGTCCAGCTGCCCACCGGTGACGAAAACGATTGGCTGGGCAAGGAGCCTGACATCGACGAGGCTGCCATCACCGAGACCGTGGACACCGACATCCTCATCGTCGGCGCTGGCAACGGCGGCATGGGTGCAGCTGCTTACGCTGCTGCTCACGGCCTGAACTTCCGCGTCATCGAGCAGAACGGCAACGTGCAGGATACCCGTCACTGGGTCGGCGCTGTGGACGGCTTCGGCGCACAGGCACAGGGCATCAAGATGGACCGTGCAAAGCTGCTGAGCGAGATCTCCCGCTACGCTTCCGGCAAGTGCGACCAGCGCGTTGTCAAGACCTGGATCAACGAGTCCGGTGAGATGATCGAGTTCATCCGCTCCATCATGGAGGACAAGTACGGCGTCAAGATGGTCTACACCTACGGCGATGAGGCTAAGTGGCCTGCCGAGAACGCCGAGCACAACACCGACTATATGTACCCCGAGATCGAGTACACCTATGACCGCAGCTCCGGCGCAGCCCGCAACGAGCTGCTGCTGCAGTACATTCAGGAGCTGGGCTACGATGTGGACTTCAAGACCTCTCTGGCAAAGCTGGAGAAGGACTCCACCGGCCGCATCACCGGCATCATCGCCCAGAGCACCGAGGATGACCACTTCATCCGCTACAACGCCAACAAGGGCGTGCTGCTGGCCTGCGGCGGCTTCCCCGGCAACCCCTACATGATGGAGCAGCTGGACCCGCTGGGTACCTCCGTCACCACTGCCTGCTCCTACTCTCCGGCCGATAAGGGCTACGGCATCCGTGCCGCTGTCTGGGCCGGTGCAAACCTCGACAAGGAAGCTGCTCCCATGCTGTTCGACCGCGGCATCGTGGCTCCCGGCGTGGACGGCGGCTATGTGGCAAGCGACTCCGCTTTCGGCGGCAAGGCCTTCCCCGGCCCCATCCGCCAGTACAACCCCGGCACTCAGCCTTTCCTGAAGGTCAACCGCAACGGTGAGCGCTTCGCCAACGAGAGCAGCCCCTACAACGACATCGTCTATGCTGCTGCCCATCAGCCGGGCCGTGTCTACGCACAGATCTGCGACGCAAACATTCTGGAGGACGCAAAGCGCTTCCACACCATCGGCTGCTCTGCCCAGACCCGCAATGCCGGCGCAGAGTATATCCAGAAGCAGATGGACAATGCAGAGAAGGAGGGCGTCTTCTTCAAGGCCGACACCATCGAAGAGCTGGCCGACAAGCTTGGCTTCACCGGTGAGGCCAAGGACACCTTCCTTGCTACTGTTGACCGCTACAACGAGCTGTACGACAAGCAGAACGACGAGGACTTCGGCAAGCCGGCTTACCGCCTGAGTGCCATCCGCACCGCTCCCTTCTACGGCTGCTGGCTGGGTGCCTCCCTGTTGTGTACCGAGCAGGGCATCGCCATCAATGACAAGGGTCAGGCTCTGGACAACGACAACAAGCCGATGCCCGGCCTGTATGTCACCGGCGATATGTCCGGCTCCTTCTTCGCCAACAACTATCCCTGCCTGATGGCAGGCGTGGCTATGGGCCGCACCCTGACCTACGCCATCAAGGCAATCAAGCAGATGGGCGGTCTGGAATAAGTTATCCCTCAGTGGTACCTGAGCGCATAAGATAAAAAGACACCGCAGAAGTGTGAAAGCTTCTGCGGTGTCTTTCTTTGTCGAAAACCCTCTATACACAAAACCACAAATGGCGAAAAATCTTAAAAACAGGCTCAGCACACGGCCCGATGGACGGGCAGCGGCTCCACGATGTCGGGATGGATGCCCTCACGGTAGTCGAGGTCGCCCTGGTCGAGGCCGCGCAGCAGCACTTCGGCGGTGGCGATGTTGGTAGAAATCGGCACACTGTGCATATCGCACAGCCGCAGCAGGTTCTGCTCGCTGCTGCCGTTCTCGGCCTTGAGCGGGTCGCGGAAGAAGAGCACGAGGTCTACTTCGTCGCAGGCCACCCGGGCCGAGATCTGCTGGATACCGCCCAGCTTCCCGGAGAGGTAGCAGTGTACGGGCAGGCCGGTGGCCTGCGTCAGCATCCGACCGGTGGTGCCGGTGGCAATGACTGTGTTGCGGGATAGGATGCCGCTGTAAGCTGTGCAGAACTGCAGCGCCAGCTCTTTGCGGGAATCATGTGCAAGAATAGCAATCGTCATAACGCTCTCTCCTTCATTCCAAGTATAGTGTTGTGAGTGGGCGGATATGCTCGGAAGAGTGTTCTCCGCAGTAAAACGGTCTGAAAAGTTGAAGTCTTGCGGAGAACAATTCTCGATAAACAGACTAAACCAGTGCGATTGTGTTGAATCACACCCTCATTTTAAATTTAACCCGCAGAAGGCCCGTATGTCAAGAGGTTTGTTGTGATTTTTGCAAGATAAAATGGCAAAAGTATGACTATGGCTTTGTGGAGAATGGAGAAAATTTGGATACAAGGAATTATTCTCGGATGTATTTGCAAAACTTTTTCAACCAAAAGTGTGCTTGAGAAAAAAACGGTCCATCTCGATGAAACAAAAATACAGGCTGAGGCATTCAGCCCCGGCCTGTGGAGAAAATTTTTACCGAAAGGGTGATGTATCCCGGGAAAACCCGAAAATTACCGGGTCTGACCGTTGCCGTGGATGATGTACTTGTAGCTGCACAGCTCGCCGAGGCCCATGGGTCCCCGGGCGTGGAGCTTCTGGGTGGAGATGCCCATCTCACAGCCTAGGCCGAACTCTCCGCCGTCGGTGAAGCGGGTGGAGCAGTTGACGTAGACGGCGGCACTGTCCACTGCCGCCGTGAAGAGGGCAGCGTGGGCGTCAGTCCGGGTCAGGATAGCTTCGCTGTGGCCGGTGGAGTGAGCCGCGATGTGGGCGATGGCTTCCTCCACGCTGTCCACGATTTTCACCGCAAGGATGTAGTCGAGGAACTCCGTGTCGAAGTCCTTCGGCCCGGCGGGGGTGCCGGGGATGAGGGCGGCAGCGCGCTCGTCCAGCCGCAGTTCCACCGGGTGCAGACCCTTGGCGGTGCGGTCGGGGCCGAGGCGCTGGGCCAGCTTCGGCAGGAATTCGCTCGCAATGGCGCTGTGGACGAGGCAGACTTCCTCGGCGTTGTAGACGCTGGGGCGGCTGGCCTTGGCGTTCTCGATGATGTCCAGCGCCTTGGTCTGGTCGGCGGTGTCGTCCACGAAGATGTGGCAGATACCGGTGCCGGTCTGGATGCAGGGGACTTTCGCGTTCTCGACGCAGGCACGGATGAGTCCGGCCCCGCCGCGCGGGATGAGCAGGTCCACATAGCCGACGGCGGTCATCAGGGCGTTGGCTGAGGCATGGGTGGTGTCCTCAATGAGGCAGACTGCTGTTTCAGGCAGACCGTTTGCCCGCAGGCCCTGCCGCAGGGTGGTCACGATGGCGTTGGCCGAGCGCCACGCCTCTTTGCCGCAGCGGAGGATGCAGGCATTGCCGCTCTTGATGGCGAGGGCGGCAGCGTCGCTGGTGACGTTGGGGCGGCTCTCGTAGATGATGGCGATGACGCCCATCGGCACGGCGGTCTTCTCGATGACGAGGCCATTGGGACGCTCGATGTGGCTCAGCACCCGGCCCACCGGGTCGGGCAGGGCGGCAACGTCCCGGATGCCCTTGGCCATGGCCTCGATGCGCTGGGGCGTCAGGGCGAGGCGGTCCAGCATGACGTCGCTGATGTGCCCCTTGGCGGCGGCCATGTCCTCGGCGTTGGCGGCGAGGGTGGCGTCCATGGATTCCGGTGCGCAGAGGGCATCAGCCATCCCGAGAAGGGCAGAATCACGGGTGCCGCTGTCCGAAAGGGCAACGGAAGTCTTGGCCCCGCGGGCGGCTTCCAGAATTTCCTGTGTGGTCATGTTATGCCTCCTGTCTGTGGGCCGCAAAGCGGGTGCCTGCGGCACGGCCCTCGGCGATGTCATAGAGCAGCTCGGGGTGGGCGCCGTTCGCGATGACCATGTCAGCTCCGCTGGAGGTCACCATCCGGGCGGCCCGGAGTTTGGTGGACATTCCGCCGGTACCCAGCGCCGAGCCGGCTCCGTCGGCCAGCGCCATCACCTCGGGCGTGATGTCCTCCACCAGCGGGATGAGCTTTGCGTCCGGGTGGGTGTGGGGGTTGGCAGTGTAGAGGCCGTCGATGTCGCTCAGCAGCACCAGCAGATCAGCTTTGATGCAGCAGGTGACGATGGCGGCGAGGGTGTCATTGTCGCCGATGGAGGTGATCTCGTCGGTGGCGACGGTGTCGTTCTCGTTGATGATGGGCAGTGCGCCCAGCTCCAGCAGACGGGTGAGGGTGTTCTGGATGTTCTCACGGCGGCTGGCGTGCTCGATGTCCACACCGGTGAGCAAAATCTGCGCCACCGTGTGGTCGTAGGCGCTGAACAGCCGGTCGTAGGTGTACATCAGCTCACACTGACCCACGGCGGCACAAGCCTGCTTGGAGGACATATCGGTAGGGCGGGCGGAAAGCGACAGCTTGCCCACACCCATGCCGATAGCACCCGACGACACGAGGATGACCTCATGTCCGGCGTTCTTCAAATCGCTGAGCACTTTCACCAGCTCTTCGGTGTGGCGGATGTTCAGCCGCCCGGTGGAGTGGGCCAGTGTGGAGGTGCCGACTTTGACTACGATGCGCATAGATCAACCCTTCCCCATCTCTTTGGTCTTGTTGTAGGAGGCGATGACGGCGTCCATCACCGCGCCCCGCAGGCCCTTTTCTTCCAGCACCCGCACGCCCTGGATGGTGCTGCCGCCGGGGCTGCACACGGCGTCCTTGAGTGTGCCGGGGTGTTGGCCGCTCTCAAGCACCAGCTTTGCGCTGCCCAGGACCATCTGGGCGGCGTACTCCTGCGCCTTGGCCCGAGGCAGGCCGCAGGCCACGC
>ERZ857969.4379-NODE-4379-length-12464-cov-2.813522_pt1 | contig 12464 bp, 10 predicted proteins | sample MGYA00519864_ERZ857969 | MGnify/ENA primary metagenome ERZ857969 (study PRJEB31778, sample SAMEA3449382) | human gut metagenome | biome: human gut; feature: human-associated habitat; material: faeces | place: United Kingdom | collected 2010/2012 ... | reverse complement strand
CAGTACCTGTAACACTTTGAAGACATAAAATGCGCCGAGTCGGCTGGGTATAGATCCTGTATATCCCCACCTATATCTAAGGTCAGTATTCCGTCGATTACATAGATAAACATCTCTCCATCATGGCACAGCGTATCCGGAAGCACGCCTCCAAACGGGATAACAGTTTGCATTGAAGGGATTATGTTTGAATGTTCAAAGTGGGTAAGGCTGGTTTCAAAACGCTGTGAGTCAAGTTTGTGAAAGAGGTAGTCATAGCCTCTGATAATTATGGGTGTTTTATTTGCTGCCTCCTCTATAAACAAAGTAGATATGCCAGTGTCAAGGCAGTTAGCTATTTGTTCCAGCGTATCCAAAGACGCCGACGTCAATCCGCGCTCCAGGAGCGACAGGTAACCGCTGGTGAGGTTCGCAAGGTCGGCAAGCTGTTTGAGTGTGAGTTTATGCTGAAGCCGAAGCCGCTTCACATTGCTGCCTACAAGCTCTTTTACTTCCATGGCATATCTCCTATTATTTAATGAGGTTAAATTAATTTTACCATTATAATCTAAAATGAGCAATGGCAATTAAGATCCGATAAACCAATCTCCCCTCCTCCCTACCCCTTACCTCATCCTCATCATCCTTGCAAACTTACTCACCACAATAACCGCGACTATTATCGCGATAGCCGCGAAGGCCGCAAGGGCGCTTATCCACCATTGGCTCATGGCGCGCTTCTGCTCCTCCTCGGCCTTTTTCTCGGCGTCGGTCTTTTCGCCATCCAATATGGGCTGCTTTATTTCGGTGGAAAGCTGCTGCTCGGCGGTGTGGGCTTCGCCCGCGTCGTCGATGTATGTAACGGTGTAGACGGCGCTTGTCTTGCCGTAGCTTTCGGTGTAGCCCTCGGTCATGGAGAGCATACCCACGAATACCTTCATCTCACCGTAGCCCGCCTGCCCGGGCTGTATATCCCCAAGGAACACGCTTGACGTGGGGAAAAGCCCCGCGCCGCTCAGGTTCACCGTAACGTTTCTGAGCGTGCTTTTGCCTATGTTGAACACGTTGGCGGGCAGGGTGAAGGTCTCGCCCGCGGTGACGCTCTTGGGCAGGGATATGGAGTCGTATGTCATTTCCGCAGGCTGGGTGACGTTCACGAGGAACTGCCGCGTGGCGGTGTAAACGCCGCCGTAAAGATCGACGTAATCCAATGTTATGAAAAACGCCCTGCTCCCCGCTATTACGTCCTTTGTGGTGCGCATTTTAAACGCGGCCTCGGCGCCTTCGCCGGAGGCTATGTTATCGAGCAGTATGGCGTTGTTGGTGTCGTAGGGCAGTATGCCCTCGGCTTCGCTGCCGTATGTAAGCCTGACGCTTCTTGCGCGTATGCTGCCTATGTTGTCTATTTTGACATTAACGGAAAACTCCCCATCCCCGCCGACGGTATCGGGCGTTATCTCGCAGGCGGATATGAAAAGCTCCGGCTTTTCGGCTGCCTCCTTGGCGTCGGGGTCCTTGGGCTTTTTGCCGTCTGAAACCGTCACGAACACGGTAAAGCTCTGCTGCTTCTGCTGACCCAGCACGTCGAGGTAGTCGGCTCTCAGCGTGACGGGGTAGGAGCCGTTTATCCGCCCCTTAACGAGCGGTATTTCAAGCATGAACACATACCGTCCCCAGCCGGCTGCGGTCTGGGAATAGTTGCCGAATACGAAGGGGCTGTCCGCCGTCGCGCCAAGGTCGGCCGTTACAGTCACCTTGCCGTCATAGGTTTCGCCGATAAGCGGGAATATAATGTAGCAGCAGCCGTTCACTATGCGGGGCACATAGCCCTGCTGGTATGTTTTATCCATGCCGTCGTACAGGCTCCAGCTGTCTATTATCAGCTTGTCCGCCACCGGAGTAGGCTCCGGCGTGGGCTCCGGCGTAGTTACAGGCGCTTGGGTCTCTGCGGGCGGGGTTTCGCCCTCAGCAAAAGCGGCGATGGGCAGCGCAAGCAGCAATATTGCCATCAGCGCCGCGAATAGTCGGTTCATATACTTTCCTCCCGTATCATGGTCATAACTCCCGCGTCCATCTCGCACACGGTGTCGCAAAGCTCGTCTATATCCCCCTGATTATGGCTGGCCAGCAGTATGGTCTTGCCCTGCTCCTTCAGCCCCTTTATGAGCTGCCGCATCTCCCGAACGCCGTGCTTATCAAGGCCGTTGAGCGGTTCGTCTAAAATGAGCAGCGCGGGATCCTCCATTATGGCCTGGGCTATTCCTAACCTCTGCCGCATACCGAGGGAATATTTGCCGACAGGCTTTTTCATAAGCGGGTCGAGCCCCACGCGGCGTATTGCGGCGGCTATCTCCTCAAGCCCTATCTTTTTATTCAGCGAAGCCAATATCTCAAGGTTCTTCACGCCGGTCATATTGGGTAAAAACCCCGGCGTTTCGATTATCAGGCCGAGGCCGGGCGGGAAGTCCACGTCTTTGCCCACACGCTTGCCGTTGACTATGACTTCGCCCTCGGTGGGGATGAGAAAGCCGCATATACACTTCATAAGCACGGTTTTGCCGCTGCCGTTGTTGCCCACGATGCCGTGTATCCTTCCCCTTTCAAAATCGCGGGTGACGTTATGCAGCACCCGCTCCTGCCCGAAGTCCTTGGATAGGTTTTTGACCGAAATAATGTTCATGCTTCAGTACCGCCAAAGTTAAAGTTGTAGTTCCGCACCGCCCGAAGGGAAAGGAAAAAGCACAGGGCGATGAGCATTGCGAATATAAAATACGTCTGCCAGAGCCTTGGCAGCAGGTCGTAGCCGAAGTTGTGCATGTGATACGTGGCCTGATTCAGCGGCGAAAGCCAGCCCACCGCCACGTTGGCCTTGTACATGAGCGCATCCGGCAGTTTGAATATAGCCTTTATGGTCTGGGGGTTGAGTAAAAAGCCGAACAGGCTGAACGCGAACACGGCGGCTATCCCCGCAAGCTGACCGCGCCGTAAATTGAACAGCAGCATTACGAATACCATGAGCAGGGTGTAAAGCAGCATCAGCAGGAATATGGTCGCCATGCACTCATACGGGCGGCTCATCTCCAGCGTTTTAACAAGCGCCGGCAGGGCCACCTTTTGCCCCGCGCCGGAGTAGCCGAGGATTGCGGCGGTCTCGCTCCACATATCCCCCACAAAGCTCTGCCGCATACAGACCAGGGAGGTGGAAACCAGTATGAACGCAAGGTAGATAAGCGTTGCCAAGGCGATATACGCCGCCTGCCCCATTAGCCAGGTTTTGCGGTCTATGCGCATGAGGTAAAAGGGCGTGGCGCTTGATATGAACGGCATGTCCGCAAAGAGCAGAAGGAGGAGCAAAGAGGAGAGCAATATTGAGTTGCTGTCCCCGAACGTCCACACAAATGCCTCCACGAGCTGCATGGTGGTTTCGTATTCCTTGGCGAACTTCACGGCCTTGTCGGACAGCAGGAAGCACAGCACGAAGGCAAGGCAGAAGGTGATTACTATTCTTGGGTTTTTGTGCCAGCGGCGGAAGTTATACCGGGTCACGGCAAGAATCTGTTTCGGCTTCATATCCTCTCCAGCCTCCTTTTCGCGGCGTATGCAAAGGCAAGGGCCATCAGCAGGCTGAACTCTATGAGCAGCACCGCCACCCCTATTTTACCGAACACCCACCTTGAGGACGGGTTGAGCCATTCCCGGGGGTACAGCACGAAAAGCTTATCGAAGTATCGCTCATACAGTATTATGAGCAGATAGAACAGCACGAAGGGCGATGCGTATGCCATGTATTTGCTGTCGGTAAGCGCGGCGAATGTCATGCCTGTCAGCGACCAGAAGGCCCCCGAGGCAAAGAACATGAGCGCAGTCTCCATTAGATTGCCAAAGTAATTCGGCACGGTTTCACCGGGCTTAGGGTAGGCTTCCATTGGCAGGAACATGAGCGCGGCGAAGCCGTAGGCTATGAATATCCCCAATGCCAGCGTCAGCCCGCCGGAAACGGCGCAGCCCACGGCCTTCCCCGCGATATACCGCGGCACGGTAGTGCGGGGCAGGTATTCCTTTATGAAGCCGCTCTTAACATCGTCAATGAAGGACGCGGTATACGGCAGCGCGGCGAGTATGGGCAGGGCCAGCGCCATGGCGTCGGACGACAGCGCGCCCATGATAAGGTCGCTGTGGAAGCCGGGGGAAAGCAGCTCCGCCGAGCGGAAGCCCGCAAGTATTCCCTGAACCGAGGAAAGAAGGAGTATCAGGGCGGTTCCGACTGTACTGATGATGAACCCACGGCTGAATATGGCCTGCCGCAGGCTGGCGCGCAGGGATTTTTTCATGTTTTCCTCCCTCCTTTCCACGGTTTTGGGTAATAGGAAAGCAGGCATGGCGGTTTTCCATGCGGTCATGCCTGCTATAGACTACTCTTTTCAACTCAATATCCTCTACTTCTGTCAACCAGCGTTCCATCTATTGCATTAATTGCTAAAACGGAATTGAGTGGATCATCATCTAACTCGGAATAGGATTTTTCTCCATTTTTGAATGCAGTCGTTACGTTACCAAAGAAATCCCATACCGGAATGACAAGACCGGAACTTCTTGTGGCGGGGTCTGTGATTCGCATAAGGCCAAGTTCGATTCTATCAACATTGATTGTTTTGGACATATCATCGCTTAAATAAGCATTTGTTACGACAATCATTTTATTAAATATATCCATAACGTCGTTAAAGTCCATCATTGATGTATTGTTTGTTATGACTTCGCTGACATCGTAGGGGTTAATCCATTCCATGCTGACAATACCATCGTTGTTTACGAGAAATGTCATGCTCTCGTACTCCCAGCCCTCTATATGGCCACCTTTGCCATCGTCAATAGCGCCGCCTCCGCCGGCAGGAGCGGAAGTTAACGTAAAAGAGTTGTTTCCCAATATTCTTGAATAACTCAGTCTATATGCCTTTTGTACTGTTCCGTTAATACTGCCAAATACAAGTGAGGATGTTTTATATGAGTAATCCGATACTCCCATTAAACTTAGCAACTCGTTTGCAGCATTAACTGCCTGATTTTGCTCAATCGAAGGTGCGGGTAGCAGATCAGGGCTGCCATATTCGTCGGTTCCGTGTTTAATGTCGCTTCTTACAGCGACATTCCACAGGTTGCCTATCTTAGCATAATCATTCTGACCTATTGAATATATAAGACGGTATTGGTTCGTACTCGAATTATTTTCAATAAATATTTTTCTGTATTTACCATCATTGCCGTCTGATACAAGAAATATGGTTGGCACCCCGCTTAAAGTGGTAGAGAATTCGATAGGAGCTTCCACCAACCCTTCTCCTTCAGGCAGACTCTCCATTGCCATTTGAAATTTTGTAATGCTTCCTTGTACTTCTTGCCTTTTCTGTTCATCTGTTTCTAAAGCAAGCTGTCTCTGCCAATCTAAAATTGTTTGCTGATAATATGCTTTTGTCTCGAATACATCGCCGGAATAGGTGGTTTGGCCGTCAAACAATGCTGCAATATATGTCTGGCATTCCGCCTCTGTAAAAAGATGCTTTTCGACACGCGCAGTAGAAAGCCCGTCAGAATTAGGCACAATAACTGCGGCATCAACATTGACGGTAAGACTGCCTTGTGGGTTCGTTAATGGCTCATCAGCAGAATATCGGCTGGGCGCTGAAAAAGGAGTATCTCTGGATGTAACGGCTTTTTCAATCAGCTTCTCATTATTCTTACCAACTACAATCGGGCTTTCCGGCGTTTTCTGGCAGGCGGCGGTGCCAAGTGCCATAACCGCGATAAGCAATATAGCAATTACCTTTTTCATATCTGAAATACCTCGCTTTGCTGTCGTTGCCTAAATTATACTGGAAGCGCCGATGCAAAATCCATCATCAAGCTGTAATTAAAATGTAATTATTAAAAGCGCACCCAAACAGTCGTGCCTTTTTCAATGTTGCTTTCAATTATTAGCTCCGCATCGTGGGCGTTCGCTATTCTTTTGACCAACGCAAGGCCAAGGCCGCTGCCGCCCGCTTTTTTGCTGCGGGATTTGTCCACCATGTAGAACGGCTCGAATATGCGCTCCATCGCTTCCTTCGGAATGCCGCGGCCAAAGTCCTTGACCTGTATCGTGTTGTTTGAAAAGGTGAGTAAAACCCGCTTGTCCGCCGCGTCCGCATTGTATGCCTTTGCCGCGTTGTCCACAAGGTTGATGAGCATGGACTGCACAAGGTCAGCGTTGCAGTCCAGCGTTTCGCCGTTCGATTGAACGTTCAGCGTCACGCCACGGTCGGCAAGGCTTTTCTGCGTGTTCTGACGCACCCTGTCAAAGAGCTCGTCAACCTCGCAGGGCCTGCGCTCTATGTCGCGCTCCAATGTTATAAGCCTCAAAAGCGTCTGCACCAGCCGCTCCAGCCAAGCGCATTGGCTTTCTATATGTGCAAGGGAGTTGTCCCTTTCTTCCTCCGTCATGTTGGCCCGGCGCAGCATGCGGGCGTGCAGCAGCAGCGCCGTGAGCGGCGTCTTGAATTCATGGGTCACGCCGCCGATGAAAAGCCGCTGCCGCTCAGCGGTTTCCGTAAGCTCCGCTATGCGCGCTTCAACGGCCTCCGCCATCAGGTTGAAATCCCCCGCAAGCGCGCCTATCTCGTCTTGCGTATACACATCGGCCCGCATGGAATAATCGCCGCCCGCGATCTGCCGCGCCGTTTTTGCAAGGGCGGTCAGCGGCCTTGTGCTGCGGCGCATGATGAGCGCGATGCAGCCCGCGCCCAAAAGGATGCCCGCGAGGCTTACGGCGGCGAACGTCCACGCCAGGCTTACGATGCTGTTATAGGTCGTGGAGATGTCCTCCACCACATATACGGCGTAGGATGTGTTTCTCACCGCTACAAGGCTGCCCGCAATAAGCACATTGCGCCCGTCTATTTCTCGCTCCGCGATCTTCATGGAATATTCGTTTTCGGGCAGCGGCAGAAACGTGCGCGGATTGACCGAAACGCCGGAATAGAGCGTTTCATCCCCGCGCATCAGCACGGAGGAGGAATCGGCAAAGCGGGAAAAGCAGTAGTTGACGAGGGAGGTTTCTACCGTTCGCGAATCGCCCTCCGCAATATAATAGCCCGCCATTTCCGAAAAAGAGGAGGCAAGGCTTTTCTGCCTGTCCCTTGCTCGGCTGTATGTAAGCTCCAATATGCTGTTTTTGGAATGGATAAGGAGCACGGCGGAGCAGGCAGAAACGATGAAAAGCAGCACGGCGATGCAGATGAGGGAGGTCTTTTGCCACAGCTTCATATTCAGCGTTCCTCCAATCGGTAGCCCAGTTTAGGTATGGCCCGTATCGCATCCCCAAGATTCAGCTTTTTGCGCAGACTGGATATCTTTACATCTACTGCGCGGGTTTCGCCCGTATATTCATAACCCCATACATCGGAAAGGAGCTGCTCTCGTGATACGGTCAGGTTCTTGTTTTTCAGGAGCGTCAGCAGCACGTCAAATTCCAGCGGCTGAAGCTCAACGGCTCTTCCGGCTTTTGTTACCACCCGCGTTTCGCTGTTTAGCTCAATGTCCCGAACTCGGTAGACCGTGTTCAGCCTGCCGGTGCGCTTTAATACCTTTTCGATGCGCACCATGAGCGTGAGTACATCGAAGGGTTTGACGATATAATCCTCCGCGCCATCCATAAGGCCTTTGATTTCCGATGCGGAGTCCGTCTTTGCGGTCATGTATATCACGGGAATATTATATCTCTCCATATAGGAAAACAGCTCGAAGCCGTCTATGCCCGGCAGCATTATGTCCAAAAGTGCAAGGTCGTAGGCATGGTCGTCCGCAAGGCTATCCGCGGCCTTTTTCCCATCGTCAAACACGGCATATCCATAGCCGACAAACTGCATATTGAGCGCAACGGCTTCGGATATGGCGCGGTCGTCTTCAACGATTAGAATTCTGTTTAGCATGCACCATTCTCCTTTTCCATGTAATAGGTGTATCTATTATTTTATCATGGGGCGACTTTTCGCCAAAGCCCATGACCAGCGAAAACTGTAACCAATTTGTAATGTTTTGCATTTTATGCCGAAAACCACTCGCTTGGCGAGTGGTTCAAAAGAGGCTTCTGCCGATGGGGAAAAATAAAACTCCCTCTGTTATAGTAGAGATGCGGTCTGGCAACTGCAAACTACAAAACAAAGGGAGGCCACTCAAGAGTGAATGACATAAACAGTTTAGCGCATACAAAATGGAACTGCAAATATCACATCGTATTCGCGCCGAAATATCGGCGCAAGGTGTTCTTCGGTGAGAAACGCAGGGAAATCGGGAAAATACTGCGGCAGTTGTGCGAATGGAAAAAGGTGACGATTGTAGAGGCAGAGGTATGCTCGGATCATATTCATATGCTGCTTGAGATTCCACCCAAAATCGCGGTTTCGAGCTTTGTGGGATACCTGAAGGGTAAAAGCTCGCTGATGATATACGAGCAGTTCCCAAATTTGAAGTATAAGTATAGAAACCGCGAATTTTGGTGCCGTGGATACTATGTGGATACCGTAGGAAAGAATGCAAAGAAAATAGAAGAGTATATCCGAAACCAATTAGAGGAAGACAGGATGGGCGAACAACTGACAATGGGAAACTTCTAAGCCCGTTTACGGGCTGCTGGTAACAAGCCCATGCAGATGTCAGACCGTACCAACGCCGCATGAGGCGTGGCTGGTAACATAGGGCTTTGCCCGTTTAAGAAATACCCCCGGCTTTGCCGGGGGATCATTATTTTTATTAGCAGAGTTTCGTGCCGCAATTGCCGCAGAAGCGGGAGCCGTCTGTTACCGATGCGCCGCACATAGGGCATAAGGTGACTGAGCCGGAAACGGAGCGGGCGGCGTTTACGAATTCGCCGTACAGTTCCTTGGACTGGAGCTTGATCTGTGCCTTTGCCTCGGCTTCCTCGGCAGCTTCGTTTTCTGCCTCCCTTGCTGCGGCCTTTATGCTGTTTATCTCGGCCTTGTTGGCCTTTATCTCTGTATATGCCGCCTGGATCTTTTTACATATTTCCGTAGCGTCGCCGTCCAGTATTACCCCAGCGGCGTATTTGCCGTAAAAGTATTCGCCCAGCTGCTGCTTCAGCTCTTCAATGTCGTCCTCGCTGCTGCGTATCAGAGCGTTGAGCTTGCTCACCTCCAGCATGTTTCCGGTCCTGCCGGATACGTTGCGGGCGATGCTGCCTAATTTGTTGAGTATAGCCATATCTTGCCTCCCGGAGGATAAATAAAATACCAAGTCAATTATGCCACATAACGGCCGGATATGCAATCGGGAGGAATGTGACCTTTTTGTATGGAAAAGGCACATAAAATTGATTATTGGCGAAAAGGGATAAATACAATATAATATAATATGCTGGACTTTACTATCGGAGGAATCTATGCTTTCCAAAAGATTCAAAACTGCGCTGCTTGCAGCAATGGCCGTGCTGATGCTGCTGCCCGGCGCCGCTTTTGCACGGGACGAAATGCAGAATAATGACCCGAACAAGTATTATATAGTGCTGGATACCACCAACCAGGTGGTGACGGTATACCAGAAGGACGACGACGGCGAATACACGAGGATCGTACGCCGTTTTGTCTGTACCACCGGCAAAACGCAGCCCAAGGGGGACGAGCCCGCATCGCCCACCCCCAGCGGCACGTGGAAGATAGGCGGAAGGGAGCGCTTCGGAAAGTTCGCGGCCTTCAATAATGAGTATGCCAGATACTGGACGCAGATAGTAGGCGGCGTATATTTCCATTCCATAATGTTCTCATCGAGGGACACGTCTACGCTGAAAAAATTCGCCTTCAACAACCTTGGCACAAACGGTTCCCACGGCTGCGTGCGGCTTTACGTGGAGGACGCAAAGTGGTTATACTACAACGCGCCCTTCGGGACTACGGTAAAGGTGACGGCAGGCAAAGCAAGGAGCGGCCTGGCTTCCTCGCTCAAGACGGATATGAAATTTGAGGAGTACAGGGATTTCCAGACTAATATATACGACAATGAGCCCCTCGAGGACCGCAAGGCATGGATAACTGTTGAAGGGGCACAAATGCGTACCGGCAACGGTACTAACGACAAGCTCATAAAGACACTCAGGAGGGATACCGAGCTTACCGTATTGCAGGAGGGCGACCCATGGGTCAAGGTAACGGCGGACGGACGGGAGGGTTATGTGCGCCGCTGCTTTATAACCTACGAGAAGGGTGTGATGCAGTCCATACCAGATGGCTATTATGTCGCTGGTACACAGTATCTTTATGCCGAACCAAACGCCAAGGCCGATAAGATATACAAGGTAGCCCGCCACAGCACGATAGTATTGCTGGAGGAAGGGCTGGGCGAGGACGGCAAATGGGCCAAGGTCAGCTACTGGGGAACAGAGGGTTATATGCTGCGCAAGGGTATAAAGGAAGGCTGGGCCACCGTGTATGACAACGACGGCATGAAGGGAACAGAAAAATGAAAAAGGGCACATGGATAGCCATAATTTCCGTTGCGGCACTTTCGGTACTCATAGCTATAAGTCTCATGCAGATGAGTCCCAACCCCGCCATAAGCGATAAGATGAACCAGAGCATAGCCAAGATAAAGGTGCGCTACGCCATGGTAAACGCCAGCGAAGAGTTTCAGGAGATAGTTGAAGAAGCTGCAGGCGACGATTTTGAGCAGACCGAGATACCTGACAAGACACCGGAGCCCACACCGGAACCAATAGGGGAAAATGTACAGGTGACCAGCTCCAACGCTACCCCGGAGCCGGAGCTTACTCAAGAGCAGAAAAACATGGAGGCGGCAAAGGAAGGCGTATCGCTGGTATATATGCCTCAGCCCGGCGACGTACCGGAAATATCCGGCCCGGCGGTAATATTGACGGACAAGCCGCATATAATACCCGAAAATACCTCTGGCGTCACCTTCGACGGCGATGCTGTGGCAATGGCTTCATGGGAGGTGCTGTACAGCTATCCGTCACACTGCTTTCCGGTGCGCACACTGTCTCTGTTTGCGAGCGATAACGAAGCTGGATACAAGATACAGCAGGAGATGGTAGCCGAAGGAAAATTGCAGGATAAGGGCACGTATTTTTTCGGCACCGGCATGGGAACACCGGAAAAATGGACGGAAAGGGCGCTGGCGGAAATACCCGTAGGTCTTTTGGATACCATATACGCTGAGAACGCGGAGCTTGCCAAGGCGGCTTATGCGGCGCTCAAGGCGGCTAACCGCAACGACTCCGTGGAGGTGATATGCGCGGAGCTTACCGAGGAATTGGTATCCCTCATGATAGAGGATCACTGGCTCATGGGAGCCTGCGTGGGCGTGAACATGAACGAGGCTGCAGAGGATATGCTGAAGCTTGCGGAGCAGCTTACTACAACGGGCGCGGTTTCGGTGATAAACCTTGAGATCGGCGCCATATGCTCTGAAGACGTCATGGAGCTTTATCAGTCCGGCGTTACGGAGCCCGCGGAGATAATAAAGCAGCTATTGAACAGATAAAATACTCGTAAATAAAGAAAGGAACGCAACATGAATAAGATCGATGAGCTTTCTGTAAAAAGCATACGCTTTCTGGCGGCGGAGGCCGTTGAGAAGGCAAAGAGCGGCCACCCCGGCCTTGCCATCGACGCTGCGCCCATGGCGTACACACTGTGGAAGCAGATGAAGCATAACCCAAAGGATCCTGAGTGGCAGGGCAGGGACAGGTTTGTGCTCAGCGCTGGCCACGCTTCCGTGCTGGAGTATTCTCTGCTGCATCTCTTTGGCTACGGACTGACTATCGAGGATTTAAAGAACTTCCGCCAGTGGGGCAGCCTTACCCCCGGTCACCCGGAGTACCGCCACACCAAGGGCGTTGAAACTACCAGCGGCCCTCTTGGGCAGGGCATCGCCATAGCGGTAGGCATGGCCATGGCAGAAAGCCGGCTTGCCGCCCACTTCAACCGCGACGGCTACAAGGTAGTTGACAATTACACCTACGCCCTTTGCGGCGACGGCTGCCTTCAGGAAGGCGTTGCTTCCGAGGCCGCTTCCATGGCAGGCACCATGGGCCTCGGCAAGCTGATACTGCTCTACGACCGCAACCATATAACCATAGAGGGACGCATCGAGTCCACCTTTGACGAGGACGTGAAGGCGAGGTTTGAGGCTTACGGCTGGCAGGTACAGGAAGTAGCCTCCGGCGAGGATATGGACGCTATACAGGCCGCTCTCGACAATGCTAAGGCGGACACCGAACATCCCTCTCTCATAATCGTGAACACCGAGATAGGCTATGGAACAGCTAAGCAGGGCAAGGCCAGCGCCCATGGCGAGCCTCTGGGGGAGGAAGCCATCAAGTCCATGCGGGAGTTTTATCAGTGGGATTATGCGCCCTTTGAGGTACCCGGCGAGGTGTATGCGCACTTTGAGGAGCTGGGCCGGGGCTATGCAAAGGCCGA
>ERZ857969.4365-NODE-4365-length-12515-cov-3.592697_pt1 | contig 12515 bp, 10 predicted proteins | sample MGYA00519864_ERZ857969 | MGnify/ENA primary metagenome ERZ857969 (study PRJEB31778, sample SAMEA3449382) | human gut metagenome | biome: human gut; feature: human-associated habitat; material: faeces | place: United Kingdom | collected 2010/2012 ... | reverse complement strand
AGGGTCAGTACAGTTCCAAATTCCCGGAACTGATGGCAGCATCTCTGCTTGCATGTATCCCGATGATCATTTTATATATGATTTTCCAAAAACAGTTTATCGAGGGTATCGCAACCAGCGGTGGTAAGTTATAATAAATATAAATCGAGACAAAGCCGGCGTGACAGGTATGTGCGTCGGCTTATTCTGAAAGGAGACGAGAAGAAAATGGCAATTGTATTCCACAAAGAGAGCAGATGTTTTCATCTGTATAATACTGAAGTAAGTTATATCATCCGTATCATGGAAAACGAACAGTTAGAGCAGTTATATTATGGAAAGAGAATTCATGACCGGGAAGATTTTACCTACCTTCATGAAGAGTGTATGCGTTCCCAGATGTCCATCAATGTTCCGGAACCGGGTATCCTTTCCATGCAGTATACAAAACAGGAATTCCCGACTTATGGAACCGGTGATTACAGAAGCCCGGCACTGACGATCGCACAGGAGAACGGAAGCAGGATCGTGAATTTTACTTATGCATTTCATGAGATTTACAACGGAAAGAAAAATATTCTTCCGCTTCCAGCCACCTATGTAGAAAGCGGGGATGAGGCACAGACACTGGAAATAACACTTCATGATGCAGTGATGGATACCGATCTGATTCTGTCTTATACCATTTATGAAGAGTATCCGGTGATCACAAGAAATGCAAAGGTTTCTCACAATGGAAGCGAAAAGATCGTTCTGGATAAGATCATGAGTGCCAGTGTGGAATTCAACGACATGGATTATGAGATGGTACAGCTTTCCGGTGGATGGTCAAGAGAACGGTATGTGAAAAACAGAAAACTGGAGATGGGTATCCAGAGCATCCAGAGCTTAAACGGTACCTGCAGCGGTGCGGAGCAGAATCCGTTCCTGGCACTGAAACGTCCGCATACCACGGAAAATCAGGGCGAAGTATATGGGTTCAGCCTGGTATACAGCGGCAACCATCTGGGACAGGTAGAAGTCTCCACTTTTGATATGACCCGTGTGATGATGGGAATCAATCCGGAAGACTTCAGCTGGGAACTGACACAGGGAGAATCCTTCCAGACACCGGAAGTAGTTATGGTTTACAGCGATCAGGGTCTGAATAAGATGAGCCAGACATATCACAGAATCTACCGGAAACGTCTGATGCACGGAACCTGGAGAGACCAGGCACGCCCGATCCTGTTAAATAACTGGGAAGCAACTTATTTTGATTTTGATGAAGAAAAAATTCTGAATATTGCGAAAAAAGCAAAAGAAGCAGGTGTGGAACTCTTTGTTCTGGATGACGGCTGGTTCGGTGCAAGAAACGATGATTACTGTGGACTGGGTGACTGGTATGTCAATCTGGAAAAACTGCCATCCGGCATCAGTGGTCTGTCCAGAAAAGTAGAAGAACTGGGACTGAAATTTGGTCTGTGGGTAGAACTGGAGATGGTCAACAAAGACAGTGATCTTTACCGTGCACATCCGGACTGGATCATCAGTGCACCGGAACGTTTTGAGTCGCATGCAAGACATCAGTTTGTTCTGGATTTTTCGAAAAAAGAAGTGGTTGACTATATTTATGAGATGGTTGCAAAAGTGATCCGTGAATCCTCGATTTCCTATATTAAATGGGATATGAATCGTTATATGACGGAGCCTTACAGTAAAGGAACCGAACCGTCCCAGCAGGGTAAAGTGATGCACAAATATATTTTAGGTGTGTATGATCTGTATACCAGACTGACCACAGAATTCCCGGAGATCCTGTTTGAGTCCTGTGCAAGCGGTGGCGCAAGATTTGATCCTGCCATGCTGTATTTTGCACCACAGACATGGACCAGTGATGATACCGATGCCAGTGAGAGAACCAAGATCCAGTACGGTACTTCTTATGTATATCCGATCGTCAGCATGGGATCTCATGTATCTGCGGTACCGAACCATCAGTTATACCGTACGACACCGATCGAGACAAGAGCGAATGTCGCTTACTTTGGAACTTTCGGTTATGAATTGGATCTGAATCTGCTCAGTGATGCGGAGATGGCAAGTGTTAAAAAACAAATTGCATTTATGAAAGAATACCGGGAACTGATCCAGATAGACGGCGATTTCTACCGTCTGTTGAATCCGTTTGAAGGAAATGAGACGGCATGGATGGTTGTTTCTCAGGATAAGACACAGGCAGTGGCGGCACTGTACCAGAGACTGAACAAAGTCAATGCATCCTGGCTGCGCCTGAAACTGGAAGGTCTGGATCCGGATGCAAAATATCAGGTAAGCTGTGATCTGACCCCGTCCTCATCTTTCGACACAGAACTGGCAAAACGCTACGGTTACGATACAGAAGGAAATCAGGTAAAAACATATGAAGCATACGGGGATGAACTGATGCGTGCAGGTATCCCGGTCGACAGACAGGAGCTGAATAAAAAGGGTGGAGATTTTGCTTCCTTACTGTATACAATTAAGAAAGTGGATTGATAAAAATGAAACATGTATCAGGCTATACCAATTCTGCCAGATTCCGTGCTCTGGAAGATCTGCAAAAGGATTCGGCAGACCTGTGTCTGATCTACTGTGGCTGGGAATATTGTGAACCCGGCCACAGATATGGTCCGAATATGCGTACGACTTACGTATTGCATATTATCAGGAGTGGCAGGGGAACACTGGAGATTCATAATCAGAAATATGAACTGACCGCAGGTGATGCGTTTTTGCTTTGTCCCGATGTGGAAGCCTGGTATGAGGCGGACTGGGAAGATCCATGGTCTTATATGTGGGTCGGCTTTACCGGGTATCGTGCACAGGAATATGCAGGGCATGCAGGATTTACAAAAAGAACTCCGATTCGTAAAGTGAATTGTGGAAAAGAACTGAATAGTTATATTGACGGAATACTGGAGGCACATCAGCTTTCTTATACGGATGAACTGAAAAGAAATGGTTATCTGATGCTGTTTTTTGCAACACTGATGGAAGACTATAAAAAGATTGTTCCGGCCATAGCCAATCAGCATTCCTATCCGGGAAGTGTTTATGTAAAGCATGCGATGGAATATATTGCCTATCACTACCGGGAAAAAATCAAAATTAATGAACTGGCAGATTATATCGGAGTCAACCGAAGCTACCTTACCAGCAGTTTTAAAAAGGCAATCGGTTGTTCACCACAGGAATATCTGGTAAACCTCCGGATGGAAAAAGCAAGAGATATGCTGCGGAATACCGGTATGCAGATCAATGCTGTCGCTGCCGCAGTGGGGTATCAGGACCAGCTGGCATTTTCCAAGATTTTCAAGCAGCACTTCGGAACGAGCCCCAAAGCCTACCGGGAGATGGGAGAAGAACTTCAGCTTGCAAGCGAAAAAGGGAAGTATACTTCAAAAAAATGTAAGAGTGTATCTGTGGTGGTATGGAGCAATTACGTAATAACACAGGAAAACAGACAAGCCATAACGGAAACTTACAGAAGACAAAAAGGAGAAGCAGAATCATGCAAAGACAATATAGATTAGGAATTCCTTCTTTTATTACGGTAGAGACAGAAGATAGTGTCTGGATCGGAGAGAAGGATGCAAAGAGAACAGAAAAAGGCGATGTTATGGTAGGATATGAAACCACGCCGGAGACAGAAGAAGTCTGGCTGACCGCAGATCAGACAAAAGTAAAAACGATCAAACTCCGCTGGAACACCCCGGTCAATAAGAAATCGCGAATCCTTGGCGGTTCCTGGGAGAGAACATACGGGGATGTGGACTGGAAAGGTGTCAGCGGCAGCCGTTTTATGCCGTGGTATTTTCTGGCAGCGGTCGGAGAAACTGTGACAGGATATGGGGTAAAGGTAAGACCTTCCGCCATGTGTTTCTGGCAGGCAGATACCCGTGGAATTACACTGGTGATGGATGTGCGCTGTGGCGGTATCGGTGTGCAGCTTTCCGGTAGAAAACTTCGGGCTGCTCAGATCGTAGCGATGCAAACTGAAGGAATGGGGACTTTCGAGAGTGCCAGAGAGTTTTGCAAAGTCATGTGTACCGATCCGATCTTCCCGGACTATCCGGTTTATGGAAGTAATAACTGGTATTATGCTTATGGAGACAGTTCAGAAGAAGAGATCCTGCAGGATACCGACTATATCGTGGAACTGACCAAAGGCGTGGACAATCCGCCGTACATGGTGATCGATGACTGCTGGCAGGAACATCATCGCCTGGATGAGTACAATGGTGGACCATGGAAAAAGGGAAATATAAAATTCCCTGATATGGGTGCACTGGCAAAAAAACTGGAAGAAAAAGGCGTACGCCCTGGCATCTGGGTTCGATTCTTATTGAATGAAGAAGAGACGATTCCTCAGGAGTGGAGATTATCCCATAACGATTGTCTGGATCCTTCCCATCCGGGAGTCCTTTCCTATATTCAGGAGGATGTGGAAAGAATCTGTAACTGGGGTTATACACTGATCAAACATGATTTTACCACTTTTGATATCTTCGGAAGGTGGGGCGTGGAGATGAACCCGTTCCCGACAGAGGACGGATGGCAATTTTACGATACTTCAAAGACCAGTGCGGAGATTGTAACCGGACTGTACCAGGCAATTTATGAGGCTGCGAAAAAGCACCATACTCTGATCATGGGCTGTAATACCATTGGCCATCTGGGGGCAGGTCTGATGCAGCTGCAGCGAACCGGAGACGATACCAGCGGTATCACCTGGGAGAGAACAAAGAAAATGGGAGTCAACACCCTGGCATTCTGTCTGCCACAGCATGGAACATTTTTTGATGTGGATGCGGACTGCGTAGGTATTACGGGTTCCATCCCGTGGAGCCTGAACCGTCAGTGGGCGGATGTTGTTGCAGAGTCCGGAACCTCTCTGTTTGTCTCAGCAAAACCAGGAGTGCTGACAGCAGAAGAAAACGAAGAACTGCACCAGATTATGTTAAAAGCATCCCGGCAGGATCATCACAAAATCCCGTTAGACTGGGAAGAAACCGACTGCCCGGAAGTGTGGGGAGACGAAGAGGAAGAAGTAGAATACAACTGGTACGAAGAAGCCGGACCGGTAGCAAAAGGAAATGACCAGCTGTATCATGCGTATATTCCGCTGTCATAAAATAAATGAGGTGATTGCAAGAGGCGAAAAGTTTTTAAAAGGCTTTTCGCCTTTTGCCTGATATAAAACAGATTATTTTAGTGAAAGTAAAAAAATAATCCTGTATAAGATGAAATATTAGAATTTGCAAAGTTTACGGAGAATAAACGGAACCGACAAAATAGTATGGTATATGGAAATAAACAGGTGTATAATGCAGGGCAGAGACCGTGAGAAACACGGGTGCACCGGGAAAACTTAAAAGAAAAACCGGGTGCAAAAAGAAAGGACGAATGAAAATGGACATGACGAGAATAGAAAAAGTAATTGAAGACATGCGCAAGATGAATCTGGAACAGTTTCTTGTGGCAGATCCGATGGCTGTGTATTATCTGACCGGACAGTATTATGCATGTGGAGAACGTATGATGGTTCTCCGACTGGATGTGCAAAAAGAGCCGGTACTGGTGATCGGAAAGCTGTTTCCGCAGGATGAAGAAAAACTGGGAATCAAAGTCGCATACTTTGATGATACCGATGACTGTGTGGAAGTTCTGGCTTCCCATATGAGAAAAGGTGGAACCATCGGTATCGACAAAACCTGGCCGGCGCGGTTCCTGCTTCGCCTGATGGAACTTCAGGTGGGAGATGCGTATAGTAATGCATCCACGATCATAGATCATATCCGCCAGATCAAAACAGAAGAAGAGCAGCAAAAGATGCGTGTGGCATCCCGCTGTAACGATACCAGTATTGAAGAACTGATCCCGCTTGTAAGCAAAGGAATGACAGAAGCGGAGCTGGGAGAAGAACTCCTGAAAATCTATCTGAAAAACGGTGCTCAGGGACATTCCTTCGAGCCGATCATCGCGTACGGCGCCCATGCAGCAGATCCGCATCATGAAACAGGCGATTCCAAAGGAAGTTATGGCGATGCGGTAGTCCTGGATGTGGGATGCCTGGTCAACGGATACTGTGCTGATATGACAAGAACTGTATTTATCGGAAAGGCCAGCGAAGAGGCAAAGAAAATCTATGCGATCGTCAAAGAAGCCAACCGCCGCGGTATCGAAGCTGCAAAACCGGGTGCAAGATTCTGCGACGTAGACCGCGCAGCCAGAGACTACATCGAAGAACAGGGCTATGGCCAATACTTCACCCATCGTACCGGACACAATATCGGATTGGAAGTCCACGAGTTTGGCGATGTCTCCTTCACCAACGAAGAAGTCCTGAAACCAGGCATGTGCTTCTCCGTAGAACCGGGCATCTATGTCCCGGGCGGCATTGGCGTAAGAATCGAAGACCTGGTCCTGATCACCGAAGACGGTTGCGAAGTCCTGAACCACTTTACGAAAGATCTGATTGAGGTTGAAGCATAGCAAGTAAAAAAATGCGCTCCCTGAAAGACAGGTAATCAGGGAAATCATCTACATAGGAAGGGAATCCGGTGAAAAGCCGACTTGCCCTCTGCGATATTATATTAAAAAGAAATAGCAATCACTTGGCATGGGTGATGCTATTTCTTTTTGTTATATGCTTATCTATATAAGACAGAAATAAGAAATCCGCAAAAAACATGAGTAAGTAGCCAAAATACCTTTTGCCCCCAATATCATGGTAATTTGAATTTACAAGATTTCGTTTTCTATAGTTTCAGCCAACGAACAGCATCAGGCAGGGATTTGCTCTGCAGGCAGCACTTTGTGGGCGGTTAGGGGAAGCTTTGAGATCCGACGCTTACGCAGGCTTTCGCGAGGGTCAGCTGACCCTCGTGAATCATAGCCGAAGTTAGCGGCTAGCTCAAAGTTGCTCTGCCCACGTTGTCCGCCCAGGCTTTGTTGCCCGCGGCGTCCCTTTCGCCACACACTCCCCCCTATCTCCCCCAAAACTCTTCCAGGACCTTCCCAACTCCCCTCCGGTCACAAACCACATACTCCTCCCATTCCCGTGGAAAAAGCCCCGTATAATCCGGCAAACAAAACCTCTCATCCAGAAGTAAAATCACTCCCCGGTCTTCTTTCGTTCGAATCACCCTTCCTGCAGACTGCAGCACCTTATTCATTCCCGGAAACCGGTATGCATAATCAAACCCATTCTCCTTCTTTCTATCATAAAACTGCTTCAGAATCTCTCTCTCATAACTCACCTGTGGAAGCCCGGTTCCCACGATTACAGCTCCAACAAGCCGCTCTCCAATGAGGTCGATTCCTTCCGCAAAAATTCCTCCCATCACGCAAAATCCAAGCAGCGTCCCTGTGTTTTCACTCTCAAATCGTTCCAGAAAATCCTCCCGTTCTTTCTCCTGCATCGACGGACTTTGCTGCAGAATCTCCACCCCATCCGTCCCATACAGTTCCATGTACCGTTCCAGAATATCATCCAACATTCGATACGACGGGAAGAAAATCATATAGTTTCCGGTATGAGAACACACTACCGCATGAATATACTCTGCAATCTTCCCATACTCTTCAGGTCCCCTCCTTGTGTACCGGCTGCTCACATCCCGGCCGAGGATCAGACACTTCTGTTCTTTGGCAAAGGGTGTCTGTGCATAGATCGCATAATCATCGCTTCGTCCGCTTAAAAGCTCCCGGTAATACATCACCGGAAGTAATGTAGCCGAAAAGAAAACAGTGCTTCTCCCTTTATCCATACAGTTTTGCAGGTTCTGTGCCGGATTCACACAACAGTTTAACACGAAATCTTCCATCCTCATCATGCTGTGTATAAATCACATAATTTTCATCGATGAGATCACTGATATACAGGAAACTCCGCACCTCAAAATAAAAATCCAGAAGTTCTTTTCGAAGTTCTCCATCCCCAAGTTTCTCCAGATAATTTTCCGTTTCACCCATCACAGAAAGCAATGCCAGCGAAAAATTCCCAATGGACGGAAGAACCCGGCAGGTCTCACATTCCCGTTTCCACTCAAGCATCAGCCGGTTACACCGCTCCAGTGCTTTTTCCAGCTTTTTCCTGTATGGCTTCACCAGCTTTTTCATTCTCAGGATATCCTCCTTGTACAAAACCGCACTGTACATCTCCCGTCCCCGTTCCACCAGATTGTGAGCCTCATCGATCAAAAATACGTAATCTCCTTTAACACCTTCCGCAAAAAAACGGCGAAGATATACCTGTGGATCAAACACATAATTATAATCACAGATCACTCCATCCACCCAGACGGCGAGATCCAGACTCATCTCATACGGGCAGACCTGATACCTTTCCGCATAAGAAAGCAACATCTCCCGGTCATAAATTTCCTCTTTCTCCAAAAGCTCAAACACCGCATCATTTACCCGGTCAAAATGTCCCTTTGCCCTTATACAGGCTGCCGGATTGCACTCCATGCTGTCACACACACACAATTTTTCTTTTGCAGTCAAAAGCAGAGACTTCCAGCGAAGTCCATGCTTTTTCAGGATTTCAAAAGCTTCCCCTGCAACCGTACGGGTAATCGTTTTTGCAGTCAGATAAAAAATTCTTTCTGAGATTCCTTCTCCAACGGAGCGCACAGCCGGATACAGACATGACATCGTTTTGCCCACACCGGTAGGTGCCTGGATAAACAGCTGCTTTTCCCGCAAAATGGTCCGGTAAACACCATGTACCAGTTCCCGCTGTCCCTCCCGGTAAGGGAAAGGAAATTCCAGTCCGATCATTGATGCATTCCTCACTTTTTTCCACTCCTGATGCCAGTGGGCCCAGATATAGTAGGTATCGGCAAGTTTCTGAAACCATGTTTTCAGTTCCTGCGCATCGAACATATAGGAGAATCTGCGAATCTCTTCCGTTTCCATGTTGCAGTATGTCATCTGTACTTCCATCTGTTCCAGCTGATTCTGTTCTGCATAGATCGCCGCATAACACCTGGCCTGTGCAAGATGTACCGGAACCGGTTCTTCCACAAACCTGAGTTCCCGGTGTACGCCTTTGATCTCATCGACCATCACATGATCTTCTTTTTCCTCTATTCCATCCGCCCGGCCTTCCACGAGCAAATCTAGATCTTCATAGCAGAAGCGGCAGTTGAGCGGCACCTCGGCCTGATAAGCAGCTCCCATCTGTCTCTGAATCTTTTTGTGGATTCTGGTTCCCTTTGCCAGCGACTCTTTATCTGCCCATCCGCCTCTCCTGTTATCTATATCACCGGAACGCAGGATAAACTCCACCAGCTCCCTGACCGAAATCTTTACTTCTTCTTTTTCCATCCGCCCACCACCTTTCACTTTGCTTATTATAACTCATCCACCTGCCTTTGCCTATATTTCCGTAAATCAAAATTGATCCACCGGATCAATTATTGATATGCAACGCAAACAAAAGAAAAATCTTCCGCAGGAACCATTTGGCTTCACCACGGAAGATTTTTCTTTTTTCGCATATCAAATCATTTTCAGATGCCTTTATGCAATTGCAAATTTTTGAATTGCTTTGTTGAATTCTTTGTCTTCTCCATAACACTGAACGGTAAGTTCCTGTGTCAGATCCATACTCATGATTCCGAGAATGGATTTTGCATCAATAATTACACGATTGTAGAAGATGTCAATATCAAAGTCACATTTTCCAGCCGCCTTCACAAATTCTTCCACTTCACTCGCCTCATTTAATTTGATTTTGCTTGTTTTCATATCCTGCATTATATCAATCCTTTCTGAAACTCGCGGTAACAAAATCTGTGTACCGGTGTAGAATATCGGTACTCCCTTTTCCAACTGGTAGTACCACATATTTCGAGAATTAATTATCGCATCTGATGCGAAATTTGTCAACTTTTTAATCTTCTCTGTTTTATGTTGGTGTTGCACTATTTTTTGTGCTTTCTTTTACATTTTTCACCTGTTTTTTGCTATTTGCACAGCATTCTCTCCGCATTGAAATCGTTTACAATTCAGAGCGGGCAATATTCTCTTGAAAATCAGCTTCTCTTTTTCAAATTTCGTCAAAAACAACATAAAAAAGGAACAGCATTTTCACACTGTTCCTCTGAAGGATTATCCAACGATTTTTTCTACTGCTTTATCCAGATATTCATTTTCTACCGCATGGAAAGCTCCCTTGTCGGCTGCTTCCGCATACAGTGGATTGATCGGCATCTTGCCGAGCACTTCTGTTCCCAGCTCTGCCACTATCTCATCAATATGACTCTCACCGAATACAGAAATATGTTTTCCGCAGTCCGGGCATACCAGATAGCTGTAGTTTTCCACAACACCCAGCACATTGATTTTCATCATCTGTGCCATCTTATAAGCTTTACGTACAATCATCTTTACCAGATCCTGCGGGGAAGATACGATCACGATACCTTCTACCGGCAGAGACTGGAATACTGTCAGCGGTACATCACCGGTTCCAGGCGGCATATCTACGAAAAGATAGTCCAGATCTCCCCATATCACATCGGTCCAGAACTGTTTTACCATATTTGCCAGAATCGGTCCTCTCCAGATGACCGGTTCGTCTTCTCTCGGAAGCAGCAGGTTTACAGACATTACCTTAATGCCGTTTTTTGCCTCGATCGGATAGATACCGGCATCTACTGCCTGTGCCGGGCCCTTGACACCATACATCTTCGGGATGGAGGGTCCTGTGATATCCGCATCCAGGATACCTACTTTGTAACCTTTCTGTGCCATTCTATTTGCCAGAGATGCGGTAACGAAAGATTTACCAACGCCGCCTTTTCCGCTGACGATGCCAATCACATGTTTTACGTTGGACTGGCTGTTCATCTCTTCCAGCATACTCTTGGGCTGTTTGCTTGGACATCCTTCACAGCTTTCTTTGCTGCAGGATGTGTTGCTACATTCTTTTGCCATTGTCTTTCCTCTTTTCTCTTTTTATTTCATAAAGCGATCGATTGCTTTGTTCAGTTCTTCCAGTGCTTCCATATCCCCATCCTTAACTGCATCCACAATACAATGCTGTATGTGATCCTGTAAAATCACTTTTCCGGTATTATTAATTGCCGATTTCACTGCCGAAAGCTGGATCAGCACTTCCGAGCAGTCTCTGCCTTCTTCCACCATCCGACGGATCGATTCCAGATGACCGATAGCTCTTGACAACCGGTTAATTACCGCTTTTGTGTTTTCATGGGTATGGGTATGACTGTGCTTGACAACCGTTCCATCTTCCAGTACATGTACATGCTCTCCCATCTTTTTCCTCCCATTCATACATTCCCGGATCAGATCTCGGAAAATGTATATCGCTGATGCATCCCGGAAAAATAGACGTCAAATACTATACTGCCATCTTTCTGAATGCTTTTTTCGTAAGTTTCTTTCCGGCCCCCGCATCGTTCCCGGATATAGCTTTCCGGATCTTCACACTGGATTTCCTCAAAAAACTGATCTCTGGAATGATTCAGCGGACACTGGTTTATAATTTCTCTGATGACTTCATATTGTTTCATCTATCGTCCCTCCCACATCGTTTTTATTATAACAATCTTTTGTAAAAAGGACAACACATCCGTAAGAAAAAGTGAGAAAACTGTTGCCTTTCCAACCGTAAGGTTGTATCATAGCATACAAGAAATTAAAATACATTTAAGGTGATTTTAAATGCATTTTGACTCGTAACTGTGAAGGTACTGAACATTTACGAAAGAAAAATAAATGAGTGATAAACAGCAGGAGGAGAAAGCACATGCAGCTTTTAGAAGAACGTATCTTAAAAGACGGAATTGTCAAACCGGGAAATGTTTTAAAAGTAGACAGTTTCTTAAATCACCAGATGGACATTGCATTCATCAATGAACTGGGAAAAGAATTCCAACGCCGGTTCGCTGATGCACCGATCACAAAGATTCTTACTATCGAAGCTTCCGGTATCGGTATTGCCTGTCTGGTAGCCCAGTATTTCAATGTTCCGGTTGTTTTCGCAAAGAAAGCACAGAGCCTGAATCTGGACGGAGAGATGTTTACCTCCAAAGTAGAATCCTTTACACACAAGAAAGTATATGATGTCATCCTTTCCAAGAAGTTCCTTGGACCGGAAGATCATGTACTCTTGATTGACGATTTTCTGGCAAACGGCTGCGCACTGATGGGTCTGATCGACATTGTAAACAAATCAGGTGCCACTCTGGAAGGTGCTGGTATAGTTATCGAAAAGGGCTTCCAGGAAGGTGGAAAGAAAATCCGTGAGATGGGTGTTCGCCTGGAGTCTCTGGCTATCGTAGAGTCCATGACCGACGATTCACTCACTTTCCGTCCGAATAATTAATCAGTCCCGGATCCTCTGAATCACCCGGGCAACAATTATATCTTGAGGTTTTTAAAAAAAGAACATTCCGTTTTATTTGGAATGTTCTTTTGTAATTATTCAGTAGCCACTGTACCGCGAGGTGTTTTGGCATGAATATGCCAAAATCCCG
>ERZ857969.4352-NODE-4352-length-12559-cov-11.251999_pt1 | contig 12559 bp, 10 predicted proteins | sample MGYA00519864_ERZ857969 | MGnify/ENA primary metagenome ERZ857969 (study PRJEB31778, sample SAMEA3449382) | human gut metagenome | biome: human gut; feature: human-associated habitat; material: faeces | place: United Kingdom | collected 2010/2012 ... | reverse complement strand
AGGAGCGGGCGTGCGCGTACTGCACGTAGTACACCGGATTCTCGTTGGAATGCGAAGCGAGCAGGTTCAGGTCGATATCGACCGGGGAATTGTAGTCGGTGCGTGCCAACGAATAACGAGAAGCATCCACGCCGATAGCGTCGGTCAGATCGTCGATGGTCACCACATTGCCGGCGCGTTTCGACATGCGCACTGCCTTGCCGTCCTTCAGCACGTTGACGAGCTGGCCGATAAGAATCTGCATGTTTTCGCCAGGTTCGTCGCCGAATGCGGCGCACATGGCCATCATGCGGCCGATATAGCCGTGATGGTCGGCACCCAGCATGTAAATGGCGATGTCTGCCGGATCGTTGTCACGATGGCGCTTGTTGCGATAGTAAGCAATATCAGCTGCGAAATACGCGTAGTTGCCGTCGGATTTGATGATCACACGATCCTTGTCGTCACCATGCTTGGTGGACTCGAACCAGGTTGCGCCGTCCTTTTCGTAAATGTCGCCACGTTCGCGCAAATCAGCGATCGCCTTGTCGACTTCACCATCGGAATACAGGCTGTTCTCATGGAACCATACGTCGAAGTTCACACGGAAATCCTTCATGGATTTGCGGATTTCTTCGAACATCATCGGTACCGCACGCTTGCGGAACTCCTCACGCTGTTCGGAATCGCCCTCACCCAACGGATTGCCATCGTTGTCAACGCCACCGTCGACGCGCGGCAGGTCGAGGATCGCAACACCGTCGGCATTTGCCTCATCGATAACGCGACGCGCGATCTCATCGATATAAGCACCCTTGTAGCCGTCGATCGGGGTTTCCTCACCGTGAGCGGCCGCAACCAGCGACTTAGCGAAACGGTTGATCTGCTCGCCGTGATCGTTGAAATAGTATTCGCGCACCACCTTGGCGCCGTTCGCTTCAAGCACGCGGGCCATGGAATCACCGACCGCAGCCCAACGGGTGCCGCCGATATGGATCGGACCGGTCGGATTGGCGGACACGAATTCAAGATTCAGGGTCTTGCCGGAAAGATGGTCGTTCTTGCCGTAGTTCGTGCCCTCGCCAAGCACAGTGTCAACCACGGCTGCGGCGGACGCGGAATCAAGCACAATGTTGATGAAGCCGGGGCCGGCCACTTCCACGGACTTGATGCCATCGGCATTGGCAAGTTCCGCAGCGAACAGTTCGGCGAAATCGCGAGGCTTCATGCCGGCCTTCTTAGCCAGCTGCATGGCCGCGTTCGACGCCCAATCGCCGTGCGCGCGGTCCTTCGGACGCATGACGGCGAATTTGGCCTGCGGAGGGATGAGATCGGTGGTCAGGGTGCCTGCCTTGCCTTCATTCACAAGGTTGTTGGCAATATTGAAAATCAGTTCACTAAGCGCTTCTGGACTCATTCCTCCAAGTCTACCGATTATGCAGACAGAATCAGCCTTGCGTATCGCCCCGCGTACCATCCTGCAGTTCGCCATGCTTTCTGCGCCAAGCCACGGAAGCGTAATAGCCGATATAGCAGATCGCAACGAACGGAATCATATACAACAATGTGGAGCGCTGCGACGGATCGCAAATCACCAAAACCAATGCGCCAATACACATCACAATCGCAGCGATCGGCACGAACGGAAAACCGGGGGCACGATACTTCAAATCGTCAACCGAATGGCCTCGAGCAAGCCACTGCTTGCGGAAACGCAAGTGGCAGACGGAAACCGACGCCCACACCACCAGCGTGGCCAAGCCGGAAACCGCAACCAACGCCAAATACACCGTCGAAGCGGCAACCACAGAAGACAGCAACGCCAACAACGATCCAGCCATACTGAAGAGCACCGCGAACACGGGCACACCATGAAAATTCGTCTTGCCGAGCACGCGCGGAATCATACCCTCCTGCGCAAGCGACCAAACCATACGCGAACACACATACAAGCCGGAATTCGCAGCGGACAGCACCGCCGTCAACACCACGAAATTCATCACATCGCCGGCAAACGGCATGCCGATCGACTGGAACACGAGCACAAACGGACTCGTGTCGACACCCGACTGATGCCACGGAATCAGCGCGGACATCACCGCAATCGAACCGATGAAGAAAATCGCGAGACGCAACACCGTGGTATGCACGGCCTTCGGAATCGCCTGCGCCGGATCCTTCGTCTCCCCCGCCGCAACACCAACGACCTCAGTGCCCGAAAACGCGAACACCACCGTCAACAGCGTCGAAAAAATCGGCAGCACACCATTCGGGAGCCAGCCGTCATTATAAAAATTCTCAAACAGCGGAGCATGATCGTAGCCGGCAATCGGAATCGCACCAAACATGGCAAGCAAGCCGACCACAATGAACGCGATAATTGCAAACACCTTAATGGATGCGAACCAGAATTCCGACTCGCCATACAGCCTCACCGACAGAATATTGAGCATGAACACCACCGCAATAAAGGCGGCGGACCAAATCCACGCGGGCGAATCAGGAAACCAGCGTTGCATCAGCAGACCGGCTGCCGTGAATTCCGAAGCGAGCGCCACCGCCCAATTCAGCCAGTACAGCACGGCGATGGTGAACGCGGTGCCAGGGCCGATGAAACGCTTCGCATACAGGTGGAAACTGCCCGCATACGGCATAGCCACCGACAGTTCGCCGAGGCTGAGCATCACAAAATACACAAGCACGGATCCGATGCCATACGCGATAATCGCGCCAAGAGGGCCGGCTTGGTGAATCGTGTAGCCGGAGCTGAGAAACAAGCCAGTGCCGATCACACCACCCAACGAAATCATGGTCAGATGGCGGGTTTCCATCTTGCGTTCAAGACCACTCTGCTCGGCTTCAGCGGATTCAGCGGCGTCAGTGCCTGCAGTGGATGCGTTGACTTGCGATTCGGCCATGCGCGACTGCTCCTTCATATTTGGATGGGCGCGTTCTTGCGTTCTTGCGTTCTTGCGTTTGCACAATACCCAATCACATTACTATACGGAAATCGGTGGAATCATGTTGCCCGCTGTTCACTTTTACGGCAATCCTGAGGTTGCATAAACAAAGCAGGCTCGCATGCAGCGTAAGAAACCGCATACGAGCCTGAAAAGGATTTCCTGGAGATTTGCAATCAGCGCACTGAAATCAGAGCACAGCGATGGCGTCGATCTCAACGAGAGCGCCCTTCGGAATGTTGTTGCCGCCGAACGCGACGCGGGCCGGCTTCACGGAGCCGATGAAGGCCTGCGCATACACGTCGTCGATCTCGTGGAAGTCTTCGACGTTCTTCATGTAGATGGTGGCGCGGCAGACATGCTCGATGCCGGTGCCTGCGGCGTCAAGAATGTGCTTGATGTTCTTCAGTGCCTGGGCTGCCTGCTCGCCGGCGGTTTCGCCAGCCAGTTCGCCGGTGGCCGGGTCGATGCCCAGCTGGCCGGAGACGAACACGAAACCGTTGGCCTTCACGGCCTGGCTGTAAGCGCCCAGTGCAGCCGGGGCTTCAGAAGTCGCAACCGCTTCCATCTTCTCGCTCATAATGTTCTCCTTTGAAAAACGTGTTATTGCATCTTGCTTGCGTTCAGGCCATGGCAAACCACGACAACGCAATCTCAAGCAATCACTGTACCCATGGAATCGACGCGCATTGTCCCATGTTCCAAATACCGGCTCTGTGCCCCCGGCCCTTCACATATCTTTGTGGTGGGCTTGATGGGGATCGAACCCACGACCTTCTGTTCCGGAGACAGACGCTCTATCCACTGAGCTACAAACCCGTGCGTCAACCTACTTTACACTGCCTTGAGATGAAAGCGACACTTTTTACGGAAAAATGGTCTTTGAATCTCAATCATTATGTTGGCAAAATAAGCATGGATGGGGTTTCGGCAACGCACTCAACTATGTAGGGGATTCGACGGGTGCAGAACGGGGAACGAAGAGTATTACATCATAATTTACGGCGCAATAACGCTATTTACCGCGTCTTTTCCACTAGACTGAAAATATGGTTGAGGATTCAGGCAGAAATATAGGCGATTTCGAATACACGCGCCGTTTTTTCTGCCGTGCCCTGCCGACACAGTTGGATGACAGTGACAGTCCGACATTAATCGTGCAAAGTTATTACGTTCATCAGGATAATTACGCGCTGCGCGTGCGATTGAAAACAAAGTCTGTTCGCATCGCCATGACTCCGGACCTCGACCCGCTGGCCGTGCTCGAAAAGTATCGCGACGAATTTCGGATTGGATCAGTCACCGTGAAAGGGCCGTCCGTGGGAGGCACGCGCTATGAGGCGAGCCGCGACTTGGATTCACGCATCGCCGGGGAGCTCATCAAACGCGGCGGACATGTAACCATCAAAAACCGTTTCACCGACTGGATCGATGAGGACGGCTGGAACATCGACGTGTTCGGAGGCACCAACGCTCCCCTGATCATTGCGGAAGCGGAACGCATCGGTCCGGTCACCAATCTGGTGATTCCGAAATTCTGCACCACCGAAATCACCGACCAATCGCGGTTCAGCAATGAAGGGCTTGCCGCGAATCCATATTCACGATGGAAATCCGAATTCGAAGACGAACTGGAAGCAGACGGACCGCAATTCCTCGACTATTTCGGCACCAATCGTATGGAATAAGTTTTAAAAAACAACCGTAGGCCGCAAAAAACGATTTGGTTGTGCAGCCTACGGTTGAACGGTACCTAAAACGGCATCTAAGTCAATAAACGAATCAGTACATGAGCGTGGCAAGGCGACGGCGGGCGCGCTTCAAACGCTCGTCGGTCGGCTCAGGAATCGTGAAATATTCCAACAGACGCTTGCGAACAGGCTCAATATCGGCCTTGTGACCAGCTGCGACGAAATCAAGCAAACGGTCGAACGCATCCTGAATCTGACCGCCGATCATATCAATGTCGGCGACGGCAAGCTGTGCTTCAACATCATCGGGATTGTCAGCAGCGGCGGCACGCACCTCACGCACGTTCGCATTGGCGGAACGGGCCAACAGCAACGCTTTCGCACGCTCGCGGGCGGCACGCGCATCGTTCGGATCGGCTTCAAGCACCTTCTCGTACGCGGCTGCGGCACCAGCGTAATCGCCCTGCTGTGCCAACATATACGCCTCCTGATGCTCCGGAGGCACCTGTTCTTGGGCGCCGGCGGCGGAATTCGCCGCATCGGAATCCGGATCGCCCGAATACGGCGCGGAACCGGTCACGCCAGCCTGTTGGGCGGCGGCAACCAGATTCGGAATCACCGCGTCCACAAGCTGTTGCATTTCCTCAGCGGACGGCAAGCCCTGCAGAATCGGCATCGGACGGCCGTTGATCAACGCGAACAAAGCGGGAGCACCCTGCACTTGGAACGCCTGCGCAATCGACGGATTCGACGCGATATCGATACGAGACAGCTGAATCTGGCCGTTCAGCTGGTTCACGGCATCGCCCAACTGGCGTGCCATGTCGAACAGACGATCATCGGTCGGCACCCACAACAGCAGCAGAATCGGGAACGTGACCGACGTCTGCACCATGGCCTGGAACGTGTTCTCCGTAGTGTCGATCACGTAACCGCCGGCGGCCGGAGCGCCTCCAGCCTGCCCCGGCTCAGCCTTCACCTGATGCTTCAACGCTTCAAGATCGACGGCTCCCGCCAAGGAAACTCCCGGATTAAACGGCCTTTGACCTGCCATGCTTGCCTCCTAAATATCAACAATCAACAACATTAAGCGCCCAGCGCAACACGCATTGCAAACGTTCGCCCCAAGCTTACGCGCAATCGCGCAACCGCCACGATTACAGCGCCTCAACCTTGACCGGCTGACGTTCGGAACCGACTGCGGTGATCTTCTCGCCGGAATTCGCCGGAGGCACGTACAACGCGATCACATTCACATACGTGGTCTTCATGGTGCTGGTGGCCCGACCGTCGCCAAACAGCGCTTTTTCCGCATCAGAAGCGGGCTGCGACTCACGGCCGGAGCCAGCTGAGCGCGTCCATTCGGAATTGATCCGCGCCACTACCAAGTCGCCACCATCCGCGGAACGCATAACGCTGATAGCACCGTCAACCGGCGTGAACACCTGCTGCTGCGATCCCTCGTTCAGCTCCATGGCCTTCTGCACCTGTCCGGTCAGATCGGCAAGCTTCGCACGCAAATCGTCGTCGGCAAACTTCTGCGCATACTGGCTGGACGCACCGTTCTGCAACACGTCGGCATATGCAGCAACCGCATCCTTCGGAGTCATGACCAGACCGGTGTCTTTTTCCGTTCCCTGTGCGCTACCGGTTTTGGAAATCTCAAAACTCGGCATTTTCACGCCCGAGAACAGTCGTGCCACACCCCACAATTTGTAGTTCTGGCGTGCGGAATCCTGGCGGAATACCAGCAGACGCTTGGACTGCTGGTCGTCTGTGGTGGAAGTGATGGAAAACACCGAACGTGGCCATCCACTGTCCGTGGAGATCACGGCCTGTGCCAAATCGGTTGGAATCGCGGTCTTACGATCAAGATTGCCCGTGACCTGCGCCACATGAAGTTCGCTTGTGCGAATCTCAAGTTCCGGCCCCTCCAGAATTGAGCCGAGAGCGTCGATATTGCGATCGTTATTGCACTGGTCAAGCGTTTTGAGAATATTCGTACGGATGGTCTTCTCCTGCTTGGCGGTCAGATTCGGCGCATCCTGATGTTGCATGGCTTTCGGCTGCGGCAGCTGCCCCTCGCATCCGCACATGCCAACGACCATTCCCAATGCGAGCACAGCCGCCGCGATTACGTTGAAACGCTTCTTCATCACTTGGCCTCCTCGTTGTCGGATTCGTCGGATTCGTCGGATTCGTCGTTGTCGGATTCGTCAGATTCATCATTTTCGGATGTTTCGTTGGATTCGACCGGCTCGGCCGTTACGGCCATTTCGTCGACTTCGTTGGGCACGTTGATTTCGTCGGATACCGCAAATTCCACAGATCCTGAGGACGCTGCGGCCGCACTGCTTTCCTCTTGTGCGAGACGGGCGAAATATGCGGCAAGCTCGTCTTGCGAGATCACGGAAGTCTGTTCGAAATCGTCGTTTTCACCAACGCCATCAGTGGCAGCATTCTGCTGGTCGGCAACCAAATTTCGCGCGGAAGGATCGACAATCGTAGGTTGCGCCATCTCGTTTTGCATGTTTTCCGAACCGGTCGCACGATGGCTCGCATGGCGACGACGCTTACGATTCGTCCCACTCTTATCACTACGGGCGGCACTCGCTTCGGCGTTCTTCACCCATGCGGCAACCTCGTCATCGTCACCCTGCGTGGAACCAATGCCGTCAACCATGGCGAACGCGCGCTTGTTACGGCGCTTATGCGGAGGCATGGCGAACACGGAAGCCGAAAGCACCGCAAGTATTGCCAGCAATCCGCCGGAAAGATAGAACGGCATGGCGAAATTCAGCATCGAACGACGGGTCCAATCAAGCGCGACCGAGCCTCCCTTGCGATTGCCGTAATCGATAATCGCAACGGAATCCCCGGCATTGTTCGTATTAGCACCCTTGATCTGCATGTCAACGGAACCGGCATTGCATTTGACGGTGCGCCACATGTCGGAATCCTGGAACGCGACCTGGCCTTCGGAATTATCAGCAGTGCCCTGAGCCGTGGCCTTCAGCGTGGACAGGGTAGACCAGTCGGACAACCCGGTGACGCGCACGTATTTGGATCCCGCGATCCATCCGGCAACATCACGGGCGGAACCGATGGCGATGCAAACGTTCGCGGATTTGTCTCGGGACTTCGCCGAAATGGTGACGCGATCGTCGACCAATTGCAGCACATTCGGATCGGTGACCACATACTGTGGTCCCGTGACCGTGGCGGACGCCGAGACCTGTGTCGAGGGCTTCCAGATCGTCGCATTCAAGACGCCAAGCACGATGCAAGTAATGGCAAGCAAACCGAAAATAGGCGTGACAATGCCGCGCATGATCTTGGCGTGTCGCGTGGGACCCACCTTGGACTGCGGCTTTTCCTGTTCTTCCTGCAATAAAGTCATAGCATTCACTATTCTACATTGCCCCTCTGCAAAAGCCTGAAAAAACTATGAAAATCAATGATTGCCACTAAGGTGGAACCTATGCGCAAATCTACTCTTTTCAAAGCCGTCGCAGCCGCTTGCACAACGATCATGTGCCTGGGATTCGCGGCATGCGGAAGTTCCAACGCGAAGTCAGATTCATCTTCCGATTCGTCATCGTCTTCCTCCAACTCCTCGTCGAAGATGAACCAGATTGCCGGCGTGACCGCCACGGGCAAGCCCGGCGAAAAGCCGACCGTCTCCTTCAAAACCCCTATGGCGGTGGAAGACAACAGCTACGTCGTACTGCAGAAAGGCAACGGCGACCAGATCGAAGACGGCGACCGCATATGCACGCAGGGCATCGCCATCAATGTCAAGGACGGTTCCGAATTAGCGAGCACATGGGAGAACAATACCCCCGACTGCTCCACGGTGGTCACTTCCGACACCAGTCAGATGACTGAGAATTATTACAACATTTTCAAGGATCAGAAGCTTAACGCCACGATTGCGTTCGGCGTGAACGATTCAAATTCCGCAGGCACATCATATTTGATGGTGCTCACGATCGTGTCGAAGTCGAAGGATCTGACGAAGGCAACGGGCACGAAGGTGCATAATGTGCCTACCGATCTACCGAAGGTCACGCTTGCAAAGGATGGCAAGCCGTCGATCGACATGAACGGTTATAAGGGTTCCGACACGTTGGTTTCGCAGGATTTGATCAAGGGCGAAGGTGCCGAGGTCAAGGATACGCAGACCGTAGTGGCGCATTACACCGGCTGGCTGCTGGACGGCACGCAATTCGATTCCTCGTGGGATCGTGGCAAATCCTCCACGTTCTCGCTTGACGGCGTGATCAAGGGATGGAAGCAGGGTCTGGCCGGCCACACCGTCGGTTCCCAGGTGCTGCTGGTGGTGCCACCGAGCCTCGGCTACGGCAGCGAGGCGAAGGATAAGATTCCGGCGAACTCCACGCTGGTCTTCGTCGTCGACATCCTCGCCGCCTACTGATCTACATCACGATTCGTGCATAAAAAACTCCCTGCATAACAACAGGGAGTTTTTTATAAGCTAGAAGAGTCGTAAGGAGTCGTCTTCGGTGCCCTTCATCTCGTCATAGTCGAGGATCAGGCAGTCGAAGCCGCGGTCTTGGGCAAGCACGCGGGCCTGCGGAGTGATGGTCTGCGCGGCGAAAATACCACGTACGGGAGCCAGCAGAGGATCGCGATTGAGTAGTTCGCAGTAGCGAGTGAGCTGCTCGACGCCGTCGATACCACCGTTTCTCTTGATTTCGATGGCAACATGCTTGCCACTGGCGTCGATGGCCATGATGTCGACCGGTCCAATGGCAGTCGGGTATTCGCGGCGCACGAGCGTCGCTCCCTCGCCGATGCGTTCGATCTGTTCAGCCAAGTATTTTTGCAGATGGTCTTCGACGCCATCTTTGATCAGTCCCGGATCTTCGCCCAAATCGTACGTTTCATCGGAATAAATATGCTGCAAGGTTACTTCGAGCACGTCATTGGATTTATCTGCCGAAGCGCGGATGACTTTCTGTGGAACTTCCGTTTCGACATCGTCGTCGGCATGGTCCGGAGTGATGTCTTTGATGGTGCAAGGCGCTGCCATCCAATTAAGCGGCTTGTATGATCCAAGTTCGGAGAAAATCAGCAGACTGTTGTCGGCTTTGATGAGCAACACGCGCTTGGCAAGCGGCAGGGACGCGTTCAAACGTCCGGAGTATTCGGCAGAGCAATCAGCAACAATAATTCGCACGAGGCACTACCCTACCATGATTGTCGTAAGCCCCGAATCAGTGATAAGGCAATCTTTTTTTTTATTTTGATTAATACCGTTTTTTGAAAAGAAAAACGGCCTGTCCACTACAACTGCATCACTCGCAATCATATGCAATTGCTGCAATCGCAACAGACAGGCCGTCAGAAGTATGCTACCGAGTGCTACTCAGTCATCTTGACGTCACGTCCACGCTCAACCGCAACGGTGAGCTTGTTCGAATCGAAGGAGATGAAACCGTCGGTCACTTCGAAGGAGCGACGGCTGCCATCTGGATCCACCACAACGATGGTTCCTTCCTTGATTACGGTCAATACAGGCTCGTGGTTGGGCAGGATGCCCATTCCGCCTTCAAAAGCCGGAATGGTGACGGACTTCGCCGTACCGTGCCACACGGGGTGGTCGGCGGCGACGATGTTCACCTGCATTGTCAATCCGGCCATCACGCACCGTATTCCTTCTGCATGTCGTGCCACTTCTTTTCGAGGTCGTCGATGCCACCGATGCCGGAGAATGCCTGCTCCGGAACGTCGTCGTACACGCCGTCGCAAATACGGGTGAACGCTTCGATGGTCTCGTCGGCCGGCACGTAGGAGCCCGGGCGACCGGTGAACTTTTCAGCGACGTAGAAGTTCTGACCGAGGAACTGCTCGATCTTACGAGCACGGTTCACAGTGGTCTTGTCTTCTTCGCCGAGCTCATCAATACCGATCAGGGCGATGATGTCCTGCAGTTCCTTGTTACGCTGCAGGATCGCCTTGACGCGGTTCGCGCACTCGTAATGAGCCTGGCCCACGTAACGCGGATCAAGGATTCGCGAGGTGGAGCTCAGCGGGTCCACTGCCGGGTAGATACCCTTGGAAGCGATGTCACGGGAAAGCTCGGTGGTTGCATCCAAGTGGGCGAAGGTCGTTGCAGGAGCCGGGTCGGTATAATCATCGGCCGGCACGTAGATGGCCTGCAGCGAGGTGATGGAGTGACCGCGGGTCGAAGTGATTCGCTCCTGCAGGGCACCCATTTCGTCAGCCAAGTTCGGCTGGTAGCCCACTGCGGACGGCATACGGCCGAGCAGGGTGGACACCTCAGAACCAGCCTGGGTGAAACGGAAGATGTTATCGATGAACAGCAGCACATCCTGATTCTGCACGTCACGGAAGTACTCTGCCATGGTCAATGCGGTCAGCGGCACGCGCAGACGGGTACCCGGCTGCTCATCCATCTGGCCGAAGACCAGTGCGGTCTTCTCAAGAACGCCAGCCTCATCCATTTCGCCGATCAGATCGTTACCCTCACGGGTACGCTCGCCGACGCCTGCGAACACGGACACACCGCCGTGGTTCTGGGCGACTCGCTGGATCATTTCCTGGATAAGCACGGTCTTGCCGACGCCTGCGCCACCGAACAGACCGATCTTGCCGCCCTGCACGTACGGGGTCAGCAGATCGATGACCTTGATACCGGTTTCGAACATCTGGGTCTTGGATTCCAGCTGATCGAATGCCGGCGGGTTGCGGTGGATAGGCCAACGCTCGGTGACCGTGATGGTCTCGTCATCCTTCTTGTTGAGGATGTTGCCGGACACGTCGAACACGTGGCCTTTGGTGACATCGCCAACAGGAACGGAGATCGGACCGCCGGTGTCAAGCACGGTGGCGCCACGAACGAGGCCGTCGGTCGGCTTCAATGCCACGGTACGCACGGTGGAGTCGCCGAGGTGCTGTTCGACCTCAAGCGTGATCTTCTTCGTGGTTTCGCCCTCTTCGTTGGCTGTGTTGGTCAGCTCAACGGTAAGTGCGTTATAAATGTCGGGCAGGTGGCCCACCGGGAATTCGACGTCGATAACCGAACCCTGAATACGCGTGACGCGTCCAGCGGTCGGCTCTGCAGCCGTCTCGGGAGCCGCTGTGGTCTGATTCTCAGCCATATGCGTTCCTACTCTTCCTTCTTATTCAGCGCGTCGGCGCTGCCGATGATTTCGGTAAGTTCCTGGGTAATCGAAGCCTGTCGCGAAGCGTTGAGCTTGCGGGTCAGGTCGTCGATCAGGCTGCGGGCATTGTCTGTAGCCGTATGCATGGCGTTCTGTCGGCTTGCAGTCTCGGATGCCGCCGCGGTGAGCAGGCATTCATGAATACGGGACTGGATGTACTTCGGCAGAATCGCGTCAAGCACTTCGTCGACGCTCGGCTCGAACGCATAAAGCGGGGTCGCGGCATCGGCATCGGATTCGGACACAGGACCGGAATCCTGCTGTTCCGGAAGCACGAGTTCAACGGGCAGCATACGCAGCACGCGCACCTTCTGAACAACCATATTCACGAATTCGGTGAACACGATGTAGAGTTCGGAAACTCCACCCTCGCTCGCCGGCTTCATGTAGGCGTCCATCAGTGCCTTCGAGATGGACTCAGCGACTTCTACGCCGGGCTGGTCGGTATCGCCTTCCCAAGTACCGGCAACATCACGATTGCGGTACTTGTAGTACGTCACACCGCGACGACCATACACATACAGTTCCGGCTGCTTGCCTGCCGCATCGAGGCGGGCCAGCAGCGATTCCGTTTCGCGGATGATCGAGGAGGTGTACGGTCCTGCCATACCACGATCCGAGGTGAGGGCGAGGACAGCCACGCGAGGGTTGTCCTCGTCCTTCTTCACGATCGGATGGTCGATATGGGTATGGGCCACCAGCGCTTGCACGGCGTCGA
>ERZ857969.4347-NODE-4347-length-12581-cov-4.307441_pt1 | contig 12581 bp, 7 predicted proteins | sample MGYA00519864_ERZ857969 | MGnify/ENA primary metagenome ERZ857969 (study PRJEB31778, sample SAMEA3449382) | human gut metagenome | biome: human gut; feature: human-associated habitat; material: faeces | place: United Kingdom | collected 2010/2012 ... | reverse complement strand
AGCGCAAGCTGCGCGGCGGCGCGGTCGAACGGTCTGCGCGGCGGCGCTTCGGGCGCTACGCGCGCCACAAAACACACGTCTCCCGCCTCCAGCCGCCCGTCACGATAGCGCGCCTCTTCCGCACGAAAGGAAGGGTCGCAGACGATCTCCTTCACGCACGGGCAGGAGACGGCAAAATCGATCTCGCCGAACGCGGCGTCGCAGAGCATAAAGATGTCCGTACCGTCCTGAAAGTAGCACCCGCCCGAGGTTTTTGTGAGCAACCGCAGCCGCCGTTCGCCGCTGCCGAAGCGTTTTCCGAAGATGCACTCAATGCGCCGCATGCACCGCCCCGTATGTACGTTCCGCCACCATCTGCTCTTCGTCCGCAGGCACGATGAGCACGGTGACGCTCCCTTCGGAGATCTCCCGTATCGTACTTCCGCGCACCGCGTTTTTGCGTTCCGACAGAACGACTCCGAGCGCGGAGAGCTTTTCGCAGATCTTTTTGCGCAGAAAAACGGAATTTTCCCCCATGCCGCCCGTGAACACCAGCACGTCCAGTCCGCCCAGAAGGGCATAGAAGGCGCCCGCATACTTTACGGCGGCATACACGAACGCATCCACGGCGAGCATGGCACGCGCGTTGCGGGCGCGGTACGCCTTTTCCAGATCGCGCATATCGCCGCCCCTGCCCGAAATACCGCTCAGACCCGAGCGCGTGTTGAGCGCCGTCAGAATCTCCTCCTGTCCGAGCCCCTGTTCCTCCAGCCAGGGCAGCAGGGCGGGGTCGATCTCGTTGCAGCGCGCAACGTGGAAGAGCCCCGACTGCGGGGAAAACCCGAACGAGGAATCCACGCTCTTTCCGTTTTTGATGGCACAGACGGAGGAACTGCCGCCCAGGTGCATGGAAATGACCTTTTTCCCCGCGCCGTACAGCTGCTCGACGCAGCGCGCAACATAGCTGTGCGACGCGCCGTGATAGCCGTACTTCTGCACGCCGTAGCGCTCCCGCCATTCGTAGGGAAGGGGGAATACGCGCCTTTCCTCCGAGATGGTCATGTGAAATTCCGTCTCGAACGCCCCGACGAGCACGGCGGAGGGAAACATGCTGCGGAACATGCGGATGACGTCGAGATACGCCCTGTTGTGCGCGGGCGCCACCGTAAGTCCGCGTTCCATCGCCCCGATGACGTCATCGCCGATGACGTGCGTGCCGTGATAGCCCTGCGCGAACACCGTCTTGAACCCCACGAGCAGCGGCGAGGAGACCGCGATGCCCTCTTCCGCGAGCGTGGCAAAGAAGAGCTCTACGCCCGCGCGGTAGTCCTGCACGTCGGAAAAGAAGCAATAGCGGTGCGCCGTATCTTCCCGGCGGCAGAATACCTCGGCGTCCCTGCGCCCGATGCCGCCGATCTTCATTCCGAACACGCGCTGCGCCTCCGGAAAGCGATAGAGCGCGAATTTCAGCGACGTGCTGCCCGCATTGCATACCAAAACATCCGTCATGATCTCTTCTCCCACTGTCCGTCGTTGAGCGCCGCGATCCTTTCAATGGCGGTCTTGGGCACGCGCTCCTGCGTGAGCAGGCCGTTCTTCTCCTGCATGACGTCGCAAAACTGCGTGACGCAGTAGCCGCAGCAGTCCTCAAGGGAACGGATGCCCTGCAGGATATCCCCCATGCGGGCGAGGAACGCCTCCTCGTCCTCCGCGCTCTTGCCGTACCCCCAGCCCCCGTCGGAGACGTCGCGCGCAAAGCAGATGCCCACGCACTCGCTGATCATAAAGGGGCGGCCGCAGTCGGCATAGCCCTTTGCAAAGGGGATGCGCGTATTGCGCACTCTGCCGCCGGAGAGGAACGCCGCAAGGTCGGCGTACGACTCGCGGATCTCCCTGCCGCTCGCGCAGTAATTGTGCGTGGTCAGCAGGTCGCTCTCGGTGTGTTCCCATCCGTCGTTGGAAATGACAAGGCGGTCGGGACAGAGCGCCTTCGTCAGCTCATAGATGCCGTGCACGAAGCGCTGTTCCGCCTCGGAAAAGGAAACGTGGGCAATGCCCCAGCTCTCGTTGAAGGGAACGAACGCCATGATGCACGGAAAGCTCCTGTACTGCATGAGCACATCCGTCCACTGCACGGCGAAGCGCGCGGCGCTCTCCCTGCGGTAGTCGTACATGGAGGGCATCTCGCACCACAGGACCAGCCCGTACGCGTCGCAGTAATAGGCGAAGCGCTCGTCCTCGATCTTTTCGTGCATGCGCACGCCGTTAAATCCCATCGCCTTGATCAGGCGCACGTCCTCTTCCATTTCCTGCGCCGTACCCGTCAGCCCGCCCTGCGCGTAGTACCCCTGGTCGAGCACCATCTTCAGGTAAAAGTTGGTCTGAAAGTTGAGCCGCAGCGTCCTTCCCGCCGTATCGTAGCGCACGAGCGCCGAATAGGAGCCCACGGCGTCCGTGACCTTCCCCTTCTCCATCAGCGTGTAGGTCACGTCGATGAGGTTGGGCGCCCCGGGAGACCAGTACTTGACGGGCAGGATCTTGTTTTTGTTGACGAGGCGAAGCGCGATCTCGCCGTAGCGGTCGGTGACGTCGGCGGTCGCCGCGGCGACCAGCCTGCCCTCGACGCTTGCCTCCACGCGCAGCTGCTGTCCCGGCTGCGGATGCGCGATCTCGTAGCAGTAGCGGATGCCGTCATGCTCCGTTTCGATCTCCTGCGAGACGCGCGCGATGTAGCTCGACGGCACCCGTTCCAGCCAGACGCTCTTCCAGATGCCCGTCGTCTCCGTGTAAAAGCAGGAGATGCTGCGCGGCGTCCAGCGCTGTTTGCCGCGCGGCTGCGCGGGGTCGGCGCGGTCCTCGCACCGCACGCTCAACCGGTTTTCCCGCCGCAACAGCGCGGTGATATCAAAAGTGAAACGTGTGTAGGCGCCCTCGTGCATGCCCAGGAACATGCCGTTGAGCCACACCTTTGCCGTATAGTCGCAGCCGTCAAAGTGCAGAAGGACGCGTTCCCCCGCCCTGCGGCTGCAGGAAAAATGCCTCTCATACCAGACGACCGCGCAGGCGTCCTCCCTCCCTATCCCGCTCTTTTGGGTGTGATAGGAATAGGGAACGCGGATGCGCAGCGGATAATCGTGTCCCCGCTGCCACCGTTCGCGCTCGCCGGCGTCCTCTTCGTCGAACGCAAAGTTCCACTCTCCGTCCAGAAGTTCATAGTTGCCGCGCACGAACTGCGGGCGCGGATATCCCTCAACATAACATTTTGCATGTGTCACGGCGTTACCCCTTGATGCCCGTGATCGCAAGCGAGCCGACAAAGAATTTCTGGAAGCAGAGATAGACGACGAACAGCGGCAAGCAGGTGATGAAGGACGCGGCATACAGAAGCGGCTTGTCCGCATTGGTCGCAAAGGTGTACAGCTTGACCTGCAGCGTCTTGGTGGCGTCCGAAGTCAGGTAGATGGACGGCCCGAAGAAGTCGTTCCAGTGGCTGACGAACGAGAATACCACCTGGCAGATGATGGGCAGCCAGATATTGGGCAGCATGACCAGAACAAAGCTCTGGAAGTACCCCGCGCCGTCCAGTTTGGCGGCCTCGAACAGATCGTTCGGAATGCCGCGCATGAACTGAATAAAGAAGAACATGACGCTGACGTTGCCGAACAGCGAAGGCAGGATGAGCGGCCAGAGCGTGTTGGTGAGCCCGAGCATCAGATAGATCTTGTACTGCGGCAGCAGCACGGAGGCATAGGGCACCATGAGCCCGCTCATCAGAAAGAGCAGCCAGAACGTCTTGTGCCGCAGGCGCATCTTGGCAAACGCGTACGCCACCAGGGCGGAAGCGAACATGCCGATGGGAATGGTGCCGATCTCCACGATGAGCGTGTTCTTCATGCCCGTCAGAATGTCCAGTTCGGTGAATGCCCTTGCGTAGTTCTGCCACTGCGCTTCGGACGGGAACAGGATGACGCGCGAGGTGTTCGTTGCCTCGGCGACCGTCTTTAAGCTGGTCGAGATCATCCAGAAGAAGGGAAAGATCGTGGAACAGCAAACGAGCACGAGCACCGCATAAGTCACGCTCAGGCGCGCGATCTTGTCATACTTCCACAGGATCTTTTCCCGCTTCATGCTGTGCGTGTAGGCGCCGCCGGCGGGGATACCCGCGCGAACATACGCCTTCAGGATATAGTGCGTGCCGATGAGGATGGCGGCAAGCCCGACGATCACACAAATAATGCAGATAATTGCAGTCATGGTCCCCTCCTTACCCCTCGAACACCCACTTGTCCGAGCGCTTGAACTGAATGATGGTCAGCCCCATGATGACGATGGACAACAATACGGAAGCCGCCGAAGCAAGCCCGTATCTGTTCTGGTTGATGCCGTAGTTCCAGATGAACCAGACCACCGTCTGCGAGCCGGTCGAACCGGGTGCAAAGATGACCGAATCGTTGTAGCTCTGCAGATTGCCGATGACGCCCGTCACGATCAGATAGAAGGTCGTGGGCGTAACGAGCGGAAAGGTGATGCGCCAGAACATCTGCAGGCGGTTTGCGCCGTCCAGCTGCGCCGCCTCGTAATAGTTATTCCCCACGGCAAGACGGGCGGCGATGTACATGATCATCGTGCGCCCCATCGCGCCCCAGGAATTTTTGACGATGATGGCAAGGCGCGTCAGGTGCTCATTGGAAAACCAGTTCACGTTGAGTCCCAAAAGCTGATTGAGGATGCCGTACTGCGTCTCGAATATGTAGCGCCAGATATAGCCCATCGCGACCGCCGAAGCAACGACGGGAAGGTAGATGAGCAGCCGGAAGCCCGCTTTGAACTTGGTGTCGTTTTCCGTCAGCAGCACGGCGAGCACCAGCCCCGCCGCCATTCCGAGCGGAACGGAAATGAGCAGGATGATGGTGTTCAGCGCGCTGCGCAGGAAGATCTGCGTATAGAGCGGATGGGTGAACAGGTTGACGTAATTCTGAATCCCGTTCCAGAACGATTCTTCCCCGAAATAGGAGAAGACCGTCTCTGAATAGCGCAGCGGATTCATGTTCGTAAAACTGTAAAGAATACAGATACATACGGGGATGAGCGTGAATGCGGCAAAGCCGAGCAACTTGATACTGACAAAGCCGAAAGCGATCATCGATTCCTTTTTTTCCAGCTTGCTCCGCTTGCTGCGTCTTTTACCGATCAGTTCTTCTTTCATAGACAGTCTTCTCCCTTCATGCGTTATTACATTGCCTTCATGTCGTCCAGAAGCTGCTGCAGGAGCGGCGCAAACTGTTCAAGCGACTCCTTCGCCGTGATCTCGTTGCACCAGACGCACTTTCCGTTCGTCCCCTGTCCCGACAGCCAGCTGGAGAAATCCGTTCTCCACGCGCTCGCATAAGTGAAGCGCGCCGCACGCCATCTGCCCGTCACGCAGTCGGTGTACTCCTCGCCGTTCTCATCCGTCTTGGTGGTGCCGTAGCCGTCTACGATATCGATCCACACCGAGCGATGGTCGGGGGATTCGCGGTTGGCAAGCAGACCGAGCGTATCGTTGTTGAACTCATCCGCCAGCGAAATGAGGTTGGGAATGGACTGTCCGCGCATGTACATCGAACGCTGTGCGCCCTCGTTGGTCGCGAGCCACTCGGCAAGATAGGCAGCCTGCTCCTTGACCTGTGACTTGGCGGCGATACAATACCCCATGCTTCCCATGTACGCCGTGCTCACCGCGCCGTCTGCGGGGCCCACGCAGCAGGGCGTGAGATCCCACTCGAAGGTGATGGACTGCCAGTAGTCCTTCATCTTCCAGGGACCCACATAGTAGAAGAGCGCGTTGCCGTTGATAAAGGCGCTCTCGCCGCCGGCATAGGTACCGCCGTGGGGCGGCACTACGCCCTCCGTGTACAGGTCCTGAAAGAACTCGATCGCCTGCACGAAGTTGTCCGTCGTGATCGTCTGATGGAAGGCGCCTTCATCGAAGTAATCCGCATTGTTGGAATAGATCGCGGAGTCAAGGTCATACTCTGCGCAGGGATAGAACGCCTGGTTGTATGTAGCCTCGTACACATCCTTCAGGGCAAGGCAGACGTCGATGAATTCCTGATAGGTATAGGGACGAGTCGCGGAGGGAAGGGAGATCTGCTCGGATTCCGGCCGCCCGTTGTTGTAGATATCCGCAAGCTCGGTGAACAGCGTCTTGTTGTACATGAGCGCATAGGGTCCCTGGTCCTTGGGATAGCCGTAGAAGCCGCAGTCCGGGTTATCGGGATCCCAGCCGAACTCGTCCGTCACCGTGTTGTAGCAGTATGCCTCCGCCGCATCGGTGTAGATGAGCGATTTGAGCTCGTCCATGTCCACATATTCCTTGTAGTCGGCGAGCAGACCCGCCTCGGCGAAGGAAACGAACTGATCGCTCCCCAAAAAGAACAGGTCGGGCAGGTCGCTCCCCATGCCCTTGAGCGCCAGCATGTACGCCGTCTCGTTGGCATACCACTGGACGTCGATGACGTAGTTGGGGTGTTCGTCCATGAACTGGTTGATGAACGTCCTGAAATTTGCCTCCTCCGCGTCGTTGCTGCGCCCGGCGAAGGTCAGGTAGACCGTACCCGTCTCCTCGTCCACATGCCCGCGGTTATCGCTCGGGTTGCACGCCGTAAAGGACAGCGCCGTGGCAGCCGTCAGCACGCCTGCCGTGAGCATGATGCCGCATTTTTTCCAGAAGTTTCTCATCTTTTTTCTCCTTATTTGATTTTGATTTCAAAGGTCGATCGTGACAACGATATCCTGCGCATAGTCGCCGAATTTGCTGCCGAACAGGTTGAGCCCGCCGTAGTTTTTGGCGTTCGGCTTGATGCCGATGCGCAGAGTGAAGTACTCGCCCTCTGCAAGGTTGAGTTTTTTGGGGTTGAAACCGGCAACGCCCACGCCGTTGAGGTACACGGCGTTCTCCTTGGCGGTGATGTTGACGAGCAGCCCGTACTGCGTGTTGACGTTGCTCCACCAGTCCGGATTGTGGATGCCCCGCCGCCCGCCGAAGTCCCCGGGGGATGTGTAGGTGCACAGCTCCTCGCCGTTCAGCCAGAAGGTGATGTCCGAGCGCCAGTCGTTGTTGTAGTTGGGCATCTCCGAACACAGTTCGCAGCTGATGCTCAACGACTGCAGCGGCTTGCCCAGCTTCAGGCAGCTGTTGGGCACCCGGTACTCCAGCATGCCGCCCGAGATCCACAGGATCTGCGCGCCCATGCGCGCCCCGGAGAGGAATACATCGGGCGAATCGAATTCGCCGATGACGCCCCTTTCGCTCGCCATGCCGCAGGGCGCCAAAATCTTGGCGTCGAAGTAACTGCCGATGGGCAGGCGGAAGACGTGCTTGTTCAGCACGGGCCGCCTGTGCATCATCAGGTCGAACACCACGCTGTCCGCCTTACGCGAGACGACATGTTCCTTTCCGCGGGCGGCGGCGTTCTCGATGACGCTCACCAGCCCCGCTTCCTCCAGGACGTTGACGTTGAAGTGCACCGTGGTGACGGGCACGTCCAGTTCGCGCGCGATGCGCGCCACGCTGAAGGCGCCGCTGCCGAGCAGGCGCAGGATCTTCATGCGCAGCCCGTGGCTGAGGGCGGAGGCGACCGTCTGAAAGTCGTCCTTTCCGCTGTCCCCCAGCCAGAGCCGTAAAGTTCTGCCGCTGTCTGCGGGGCTTGTTGTGCTGCGATCCGGCTTCTTATCCAAAATACTCCTCCTTACTGCTGCGGGTTTACCCGCGGAAATTGTGTGAATGTCAGATTTGCGAAGGTCGCGCGCGTCCCTTCCGTGTAAAATCCGCAGTAGCCGTCCATGAAGGGCGCCGCGTCCGAAAGGATGAACAGCTCCGTCCCGTTCAGAAGAACGGTGATGTTGTTCTGCTCCATGCGCACCGTAACGGTGTTCGTCCGCCCGAGCGCAAAGGCGCGCTCCCCGTCCACCATCGGCGAAGCGATCTGCAGCCGCTCCTGCGAATAGTTGTACTTATACAGCGAAACGGAATTGGTATCCATGCGCAGATAGTACCCCTGGAAGGCGTGCGATTCGCTGCTGACGTTGGGCGAATAGGCAAAGTTCTTGGTGTGGAACACGATGCCCGCCGCCCCGCTCACCAGCGTGACGTCCACCGTCAGTTCGAAGTCGGACGCGCCCTTTGCACCGAAATACACCATCGTGCGCGGCTGTTCCTGACTGGTGGTCATGCCGGACGAAGAGAACGTGACCGCGCCGCACACCGTGTTGCTCTGCGCAAAGTCTTCCGTCAGCGCGTTCGTGAAGGATACGCCCTCGGCGTCCTTCTGCGTGGCGAGCGTCACCATGTCCAGCGTGCCGTGGAACACGCGCACCTTCATGGAATGAACGCCCGCCTCGTCGACGGAGAAGGTGCCCGCGTTCACGCGCACATACCCGTTCTCCGCATACGTCGCGCCCCCGATCTGCATCTGATAGATATGCTCTTCGTCGATGATGACTTCGAAGATGCAGCCGTCGCTCACCTGCGCAACGTCCGCATAGAGCGCATAGGTGCCCGCCTCGGGCGCGTTGACGGCGTATTTCACCCAGTCGCCTGCCTGCAGCGTCACAGCCGTCACGCTGCCGTCCGCGTCCGCCGTCCTGGTGCTCTCCGCCTCGCCCTGCCGCACGCCGTCCGCCCGGGGAGCGGCGTCCGCAATGGAATAACCGCGGTTTTCCCCTTTGAGATAGGTGTAGGCGGGAAATTCCGCCGTGAGGCTCTTTGCCGATTCGAAGTCGCCCGTGCCGAAGGCGTCGTTGGTGTAGCATACGCTGCCCAGCGTCACGCCCTGCGCCGCACCGATGCACCCGGCGCCGCCCAGCGGCTGATCCAGGCGCAGCACGGTGACGCCGTCATAGAGCACCTCGGAAGCGGCGTAGCCGTTCACGACCTTTACGGTGTGCAGGGCGTTCGGGTTGTCGCTCGCGGACACCTGCGCCGTGCCCAAAACGCTGCTCTGCCCGTTCTGCACGCGCGTTACGGTGAGCGTTGTGCCCTCCACCGCGATCCCGGTGTAGTTCTGTGCGTCCTGCCAGCTCACCGCCACGGCGCCGCTGCCCGAAGAAAGGGCGAAGTTGAGTTCCGCCGTGTACACCGCCTGCGTGGCGGAGGAGAGCGCATAGCCGTCCTGCACCGTGAGTTCCTGCGCGCCGTACGCCGTGAAGTCGGCGGGGGCGGGCTTGGGCGTTGCCCAGGTGTTCAGCCCGTTCACGAACAGGTCGCTTTGGTTGGTCAGCAGCTGCGAAATGTTGTAGCGGCGGTTGTAACCCCCGCCCGACGTGCCCGTGTGGTCCATTCTGCCCGCGTTGTGGTAGGCAATGTATTCGCTGTCCAGATTGGGGCCCGTCACATTGCTGCTGTGCCCCAGCCCGCGGTAGGTGGAGACGGAAACGTAATTTTCATCCGAAGCATAGCCGCCGCCCGTATAGGGCATGTCGTCGCCCGTGCTCAACAGGATGATGTTGTTGTCCTTTGCCGTCAGCCCGTCATAGAGGAAGCCCTCCGTGGTGGAGGCATACGCCACGCGGTAGGCGGCGGAATCGACGTGATTGCCCGTGAAGGTCAGATACTGGTATCCGTCCCGCTCGAAGTACCCGGGCCCCTCCGTCCAGCCGCCCATCGTGGCGACGGGAATGGCGTTGCGCTCGCCCGCCGTCACCTTGCCGTCCGTACCCACGGTGAGCGGCGTGTAAAAGACGGAGCCCTCCGCAGCGTACCCGGGGATCGCCGACATCAGGTAGAGGTTCCCCTCCTTGTCCACATAGAAGGAGCCGTCGATGCCCAGCCCGATATTTTCGGAGACGACCTCGAACGTGCTCGTGGGCGAGTCGGCGCGCAGGATATAGTGTCCATCCCCCTTCGGCGCCTCGCACATGTAGAAGTAGCCGCGGTAGTAGACGACTTCGGGCGCATAGGCGGTGTGGGTGATATTCCCGCCCGAGCCGCTCGTGCCGTCGCCGTACACCCATGCGGCAAATTCCCAGTCCACCATGTTGTCCGAGACCCAGCACGGGATGCCGTTGGAGACGTTCGTGCCGGTCAGGGAGGAGTAAAGGTAGTATTTGCCGTCATAGCGCATGACAAAGGGATCGCCGATCTGGTAAATGTTCCCCTTGTCGTCATACAGTTCGATGTAGTTGTAGTAAGTCTCCCGTTCGGGCGCCTCGTACGCGATCTCCCCTTCGTCCATGGGCGTGCGGGAATTGATATCGTATTCGGGCACCGGGGAGTCCGGTGTGCAGCCTGCCATAAAGATGATTGGAACGGCGAGTAAGCCGCAGAAGAACATTTTCGGAATGAGCTTGTTCACCTGTTTCCTCCTGTCAGTATTTTGGTGGCTTCAGCGCCCCCGCTTGCGCGGGGGACGCGAAGCGCACATGTTGTCAGTCCTTTCTGGGAAGGTCTGCAACGGCGTTGAGCGAATTCTGCGCCGCCGCCTCGGCCGCCGCAGACTGCGTCACGCTGATCGCATAGAACGTTCTCGCCGTATTGTCGGCATTGAGCAGATATCCCGTCTGCGTGCCCGTCAGCGGCTCGGTGTCCGTATAGGTCAGGAACTCGTGCCCGTCCACAGAGAGCGTGATCGAAAGCCCGTCCTGCGTGCTCTCCAGCTCTACCTCGAACAGATAGGTGCCGTACGCCCAATCGGAGCCGTACACTGCCGACCAAGAGGTCGTACCGCCCGGTACAAGCTTGTTGATCTCATTCGTCACACCGCTACCGTTCACAACCTTATACAGGATCCAACCGCCGCTGCTTGCATTCACATACCAATAGTAGTAATTGGCGTTTGCATTGGACGTGGAAGAATTTGTAAGATTTTCCAGCGCCGTTGCACCGAACAGCACGCCGCCCCTGCCGGAACTTGCGTCGATGGTCACATAGACGGAGAGCTTGCCGGAGGAGAGCGTTTCGCCGAACTTGACGATGGAAGGACCGTTGACCGTGTACACATTGTAAATGCCGTTGTTGTCTGTCTCGAGATAGGCGTTGGTATTGGTGTACACATTTTCTGCCGTGGCGGGCTCAGAGACGACCCCCCCCCATTTTGCAGTCGCCGTCACGTTGCCCGTGACGGAATAGCCCGTCGTCAGCTCCACGTCCTCTTCATCAAACCAGCCAAGGAAGGTGTAGCCGGGGAAGGAGATTGCCGCCGGCGCAGCTTCCAGCGCGCCGAGCGCAACGGTCTGCGCCTGGGGCGCCGTGCCGACCGCCGTCACAAAGGTGATCATCGCCTCGTCCGTGAACACGGCGTACAGCGTCTTTCCGGCAAAGTCCGCGCTCATCGCATACTCGCCGGGCTGATAGACCGCCTCGCCGCCCTCCTGCGTTGCCCAGCCGAGGAAGTTGTTGTCCGTAAGGGTCGCCGCGGAAAGCGTGAACGTCCAGCCCATGGGAAGGGTGATGGAAGCATCGCCCGTCACCGTGCCCGTGCCCGCGTTCAGCGTGAGCGTGCCGGAAGCAAGGTCTGCCTCATCCGTCACCCGGATCGCCCACCACGTTCTGACGGGGGAATTGATGGAGCGCAGCGCCAGCTGCGTGCCCTCGAGCGGGTCGCTGTCCGTGTAGGTGAAGAACTGCTTGTCGTTTACAAGGAAGGTGATCGCCAGCGCGCCGCTCTCCAGCTTCTGCATGCGCACGGTCATCTTGTACGTCTGCGTTCCCGAATGCCAGTCCTCGCCATAGGCGTTCTTCCAGCTCGTATCGCTGCTCAACACATGATAATTCTTGTTCGCAGGATAATCATAGATCTTGGCAAGCTGCCATGCCCCGCTTGCGTTGTTCAGGTGCCAGTAATAATAGGTCGCATTTTCTTTATCGCCGGGATCCGTCATGTTGCCGATATTCGTGCCGCCGAACAGCAGGCCGTTGTTACCGGAAGCCGCGGTGATATTCGTGTAGAAGGTGATCTCGCCGCTTGCAAGCGTCTCATCAAGCAAGGCAAGCGAATTGCCGCTCGAGGAGTAAATATCGTACACGCCGTCGTTGGAGGACGTAAAGCCGCCCTCTACGACCACCTGTTCCACGCCCGCAAAGGTGCCCTCAACGGCGCTCCACTTTGCCGTGAGCGTGACGGCGCTCTCCGTCAGCGTGCTGCCCGCCTTGACCTCGGTACCATCCTCGTCAAACCAGCCCGCAAACAGGTAGCCGGTGCGCACGGGAGCCGCAAAATCCTCCTCCAGCGCCGTATTCCTTGCCACCAGCGCCGTCCTCTGCGACAGCGTGCCGCCGTTGGCGTCGAAGGTGACGAGCGTTTCGCTCTCGCCCACATAGTAGGCGTACAGCGTGGCGCCGTCCAGCGATGCGACCATCGTCGTCTCCTCCACAAGCGTCGTGGCGTCGTCTTTGGTCGTCGTCCAGCCGAAGAACACGCTCCCCTCTTTTTCCGCCGCGGGAAGGGTCAGGCTCCAGCCTGCGGGACGGGTGATGCTCGCCACCGCGCAGGTGCCGCCGTTGGCGTCCAGCGTCACGGTATAGCCGCCCTCCATTTCGGAGACGTCCGTCAGGCACACGCCGTAGTAATAGCAGCCGCCATCGCCGTTGCGGAAGCCGACCGCGCCGCCCGTGAGCGCCGCGC